>OMBZ01000130.1_pt1 | contig 27529 bp, 21 predicted proteins | sample 1673831 | NCBI WGS metagenome assembly OMBZ01 (sample SAMEA103958129, study PRJEB25191) | human gut metagenome | reverse complement strand
GGCTATACCAGTCTTTTTGCTTGATCACAACTGTCGCAGATGCACGAACCGGCAGGCCCGAAGTATGGGCCTGCCGGTTTTCAATACTTGGGATACTGAGCAGGATCAGCGCAGGCAGGAAAGCTCCTTCGCGCCGGACATGAGAAGGCCAAGATCACTGCTGCACATATTGAGCGTCATGCCCTGGCTCAGCCACGGCTGCAGCGGTGCTGCTGCACCGAAATGTGCGCCGGAAACCTTGCCGTGCCGCGCAGCGGCGTCGATGACCTGCCGGAAGGCAGCCTGCATGGCGGGATGGGCGTACTGACCCAGAATGCCAAAATCCTGTGACATATCGTTTGGGCCGATCATCGCGCCGTCAATGCCGTCGACAGCCATGATGGCGTCAATGTTGGATACGCCGATCTGGGATTCGATCTGGCAGAGCAGAACGGTGTCGCGGTTAGCGCTATGCATATAGGCGGCGCTGTCCTGCTTCAGAAAATCCGTATGCGGCCGGGAGAGGGAAACACCACGGTGCCCCATGGGCGCGTATTTGGCATAATCGACGAGCTGACGCGCCTGCTCCGCCGTTTCTGCGTTCGGCAGCAGCAGTCCCGCCGCGCCAAGCTCCATGCAATGGAGCACGTGCTCGCGCCGCAGCTCCGGGATACGCACCATGCCGGGCAGCTCGATCGCCCGTGCAACGCAGATCATGTCTGCAACCTCTCGCGTGGTGAACGAGCCATGTTCGCAGTCGATGATGAAGAAATCAAAGCCGCAGGCCTTCAGAATTTTCGGCAGATCGGCGCTTGCGAAGGTCGTGACCATTGTGCCGAGCAGATGCTCACCGCTTTGGATCCGGGTTTTCCATTCATGCAATTTCATGTTTGTGCTCCTTTTCATACAATGCTTGCAGAGATTCCATATGCAGGCGTGCAGGATGCAAGCGCATCATGTCCAGAACCTGCTCACGGGTGGGGATCGCCATGCCGATGGCACCGCGCATGGTGCATACCAGCGTCCCGGCGCAGTTGCAGAAGGAGATGGCGTCCTCCATCCGCACATTTTCCTCGATGCAGCATGCAAGTGCAGCCGCGAATGTATCACCTGCGCCGGTGGGGTCGACAACGGGCACGTCGATGCCCTCTGCGCTCAGAACCTGCCCGTCGAAGCTGAACAGCGCGCCGTCCTTGTCCCGCGTCAGAACGACAAGGCGGGGGCCTGCTGCGTGCAGTGCGCGCAGCACGTCGCTGATCGCGGTGCAGCCTGTGATGATCCGCGCTTCTTCGAGCGTCGGCTCGATCACGTCAGCCATGGAAAGCATCTGCATCATCCGCTGGCGCATCTGCGCATCATTGCGCAGCTCCTTGCGCAGATTGGGATCAAAGGAAAACAGAACATGGTTCTGCTTTGCCAGCTCGACTGCGCGGAAGCAGCTCTGACGCATACTGTCGTTCAGCTCAAGCAGCATTCCCGGCAGGTGCAGGATCGACGCGTCGGCAAAGACTGCCTCCGTCAGCTCCTCGGGGCGCAGCTGGCTGCCGACGGAGCCGTCGCGGTAATAGGTATAATTCCGGCCGGAGGGGAGGTATTCGAGAAACGCAAGCCCCAGCTGACCGGAATCGGAACGGACGACGGCGTCTGTCCGGACGCCCCGCGAGGCGATGGACGACAGGGCAAGCTGGCTGAACGGGTCGGAGCCGACCTTCCCGATAAAGCTGCAGTCCAGCCCGAAGCCCGCGGCGGCGCAGGCGTAAATACCGGACGAGCCGCTGACGGTTTTCAGGACCGTGCCGGGCTGGGACAGCCGCATATCGGAGTCACAGGGAACAAAGTCCAGCAGCAGCTCACCCAGAACGAGCACGCGTCCGCTGCCGGAAGCATCAGGAAACAGGTCTTTGATTCTCATCATGTCGGTTACTCCAATATTAGTAGTATTAAAACAAGCGCGGGTTACGCGCACAATGAACGTGTTAACGGGTCGTTTCTTCGAAAAACGATGAAAAACGGAAAGAAGAAATTGACAAGTCTGCAGGGAAATGATAAAATATTAATAATAACAAAAGCTGCGGGAGAAACAAAAATGGCGGAGAAAAAACAGAGAAAACCGACGTCTACAGACGTCGCGGAGCTTGCGGGCGTATCGCAGACCAGCGTTTCGCTCGTTCTGAGCGGAAGCAGCCGGGCAACGTTTTCCGAGCAGACCAGAGCGCGCGTCTTTGAGGCGGCCCGGCAGCTCGGCTATCAGCCGCCTGCGCACCGCACCAGAAAGAAAAACGGCAATGACCGGCGGCTCATTCTGGTCCTGACGCCCACGCTGGCGAACCAGTATTATTCCGAGCTGATCCAGACGCTGGAGGATTATGCGGGCAGTCAGGAGTTCCGCGTGCTGGTCTGCAACACGTTCCGCAAGCGGGAGCTGGAAAAATACTATCTGGAGCAGTTTTCCGATAACCGCATCAGCGGAATTGTTTATACTTTCCTGCCCAGCTTCCCGGACGAGGCGGTGCGGCTGTCGGCGCGTATTCCGCTCGTGCTGATCGGCGAGAAGCGCGAGGAGCTGCCGATCTGCTCCATCGAGCTGAGCAACCAGCGCGCAGGCGCAATGCTGGCCGACCATCTGTACAGCCTCGGACACCGGCACGCGGCGTTCATCTCCACGCCGATGGACCAGACGACGCTGGCACGCAAGCAGCGGCTGGAGGGCCTCCGGCAGCGCTTTCATGAGCGAGGAAGACAGGACGGCGTCGAAACCTCGGTCGAGGCGCTTGTCGCGCCGGACAGCCGGGAGGAGGACGGCGTGGGCGGCAGCGTGCCGTTTGAGTACGCGACGGGCGCACGGCTGGCACGGGAGCTGCTGGCACGGGAGCACCGCGCGACGGCCCTTGTCGGGGCGAACGATATGATCGCCATCGGCGTGATCTCCGTGCTGCGCGAAAAGGGGCTGCGTGTGCCGGAGGACTATTCCGTCTGCGGCTTTGACAATATCTTTACCTCATCCATTATCACGCCGCCGCTGACCAGCATCGATCACCGGCTCTGGGCGCGCTGCCGTTCGGCGGTCGATCAGATCGTTAAGCAGAACGATCAGGGACACGGCGCGGACAAGAGCGCGGTCATGGCGGATAAGATCGAGTACGCGCCGCAGCTCATGATCCGGAAATCGACCGGCCCTGCGCGCACATCAGACTGAGCCTGTGCCTCCCCTCTGCATTGCAGAGGGGAGTTTTTTCGGGCTTCAGTCCGTAATTTCCAGAACAAGATGCTCGATGGCGGTGTGCCGGTGCATATAGATCACGTTGAGACGGCCCTGTGCGTCGCGGCACATGGCAGGCTGGCACTTGTTGCCAGGGGCGGGCGCAAGCGTGATGAGGTTCTGCCAGGTCAGGCCCTCGTCTTTGGAATATGCCAGCGTCAGCGGGCTGCGCTCGTGCCAGTCGGTCTCCGGCGTGTCGTTATAGGCCATCAGGATGGTTTCTTTGTCCCAGCTGATGACGTCCAGCTTGGATTCGTTGTTCAGAATGCCGCAGGGCTTCGGCTGGCTCCAGGTCAGGCCGCCGTCGAGGCTTTCCGCGCGGTAGGACGGCAGCGAACGGTTGCCCGCTGTGCCCCATCCGGCGGTGCCGGGGCAGGTACGGGTGAACAGCAGCAGCCGTCCGTCCGGGCGCAGGCAGATCGCGGGCTCGCGGATGCGGTTGCCGTCGTCCGCGGTGAGCAGCGCGCCCTTTTCCCAGCTTTCGCCGTCGTCATGGGAGCGGTAGATCTGCACGGCGCCGAAATAATACTCCGGCAGCTCGGTGCTGGTGGAGGCGAAGACGATCGTGCCGTCCGGCAGAAGAACGCTGTCGTTGGAGGCGTGCCCGGACTGAATACCGGCCGGAACAGCCGGAAGCCATGTGCGGCCGTTGTTCTGCGTCTTGCGCATCCAGAGCTCGTCGCGGCCGTTGCACCAGGTCGTAAAGTTGACCTCGGTGTCCAGAAATTTTGCGAACAGCAGGATGATCTCGCCCTTGCGGTTTTTCAAAAAAATGGGGTCGTGGCAGCAATAGCGGATGTCGCAGCCGACGGCGTCTGGATTGCTCCAGCTTTTTGCGCCCGGCTCGAGTCGGGAGACCCAGTCCTTGGCGTCACGGCCCATGGGGTCTCCGTTCCACTGCAGAAAGCCGCCGTTCCAGACGGCAAGCAGCGTGCCGTCCGGCGCCATGGTCAGGCTCGGCATATGATAGCACTGCCGTTCGTCGAACCATTCCACGACCCAGTTCCGTTCGATAATAGCTGCATTCATGTGGGTTCCTCCTCTTGCAATGTCAGGCACAGCAGCGCCGCGTCCATCTGCGCGAGCCGCAGATCAAAGGTGAAGCGTCCGTCCGGCTCCTCTGTGTAAGGAATCGTGCGGCGTTCGTTTTGGCCCGTGAGCACCCATGCCCCGGAAAAGCGGAGCGCGCCCATCGACAGCGTCACGGACGAAGCCTCGTCCATGCTGCCGTTGACCAGATACAGATACAGATCCCTGCCGTCACAGGTACAGTACGGCTGCAGATACGCCTGCCCGGCGACCATCGGCGCGTCAAGGCGCGATGCAAGCATATCCTGCAGCAGCTCGCGCCGCAGTGCGTTCAGCTGCATGGGCGGCATGTCGCCGGGGCTGGAAAAGCGTCCGAACGGATGGATCAGGACGCGTCCGCGCGAAACAGCATGACCCGGCGCGGCAGGACGGCGGAAGGAATCGAAAAATTCGGTGTAAAGCTCCGGCTGCTCCAGATAGTCGATCTGTAACACGTCGGTGCTGGAAATCACGGCGGAGGCCCGTGCCTGCGGAAGGCCCAGATACGCCTTGCCGTTTACGACCTGCTCATAGGTGTATGCGCCGCTGTTCTGCCGCATCCAGCGGCAGCTGCGCACTCCGGCCAATTCGCCGAGGCCCATCTGGCAGAGCGTATCCACAGCGTCGCCGGAAAGCAGCAGCGTGTTATGCGCAAACAGGTGCGCGATCTGCTCCGGGGTCAGGTTCCGGAAATACTGACCGCTAACGGCCACGACCTGACCGGAGACGCTGGGGTCGGTGCAGTACTGATACGCGATGCCCATCGCGTTTAAAAGACCCGCAAAATAGACCTCGTGCGGGTACAGCTCCTCCATGTTCGCGCCGTGCGCGGTTTGAAGGGTATAGGCCGAGTCCTCGCTCGTCATCACGCACACGCCGCGCTTCGGCAGTGCGAAGACACCCATGGCGTTGACGGCACTTAAAAACGGCTTGACCGCGCGCAGCATCTGCTGATAGCCGTCGGAAAAGACGATGCCGCTGCCGTTGAGATCGAACAGGTCGATCGTCATGCCCTTCAGGTTCAGCGGCAGACTGCTCAGCAGCTGGAAGCGCGTGAACGCGCGGGATTTGGCGAACAAGGAATAGGGATAGTTTTCAAGCTCGGGATAAACCTCCGTCTCCGGCGGCAGCAGCGCGCGGTTGTGCATGGAGACCATGTTGAACCGCAGCAGATACTGTCCGGGGGCGGTTTCCTGATACGCGGGCAGGTGGATGCGGCTGACGGGCGGCTGCCCGGCGGCAAGGCCGCGCAGAATGCCGTACCAGTCGCGGCCCTCCGCCGCGTGGATGTAGGGGACGGAGCTCATCAGGCCGACCTTTGCCGTCGGGCTTGCCTGCCGGACAGCCTGTCCGATGCGTGCGGCAAGGGCCGTCATGGTCTCGCGGTTCACGTCCAGCCAGATCTTCCGGTAGGGGTGCACCGCGCCTGGCTGCAGGATGCCGCGCACGAATTCCTCGCGCGTCAGCTCCGGCTTTCCGGCCCGGCGGGCGTATTCGCGCATATGCGCCGGGCAGAAGCAGCCGCCCCAGCGCAGCGGATCGTGGTTATGCAGGCGGAAATCGTCCTCCACCCACAGAATGTGCGGCGAAAGCGCCGCGTAGCGCGCGTAAAGCCCGGCAAAATAGGTCTGCCAGCGTTCGCACATCGGGCAGACGCACAGATCGGCCTCCCGGCCGTCCATGTCGACCATGCGGCGGAACGGCTGGCTCTGCGGCAGCGTCTTGCCGAGGTCGGCGTGCATCAGACTGTGCCAGTGGTTGACCGACAGCTGCACGCCCTCCGGCGCAAGCGCGGCCTGCACGTCGCAGAGCAGGCGCAGCCAGATGGTTTCCTGCTCCTCCTCGGTCATGTGGCCGGTATTCAGCTCTTCTACGTTACAGAACACGGCCACGTCATCGATCTGCGCCTCGCGGACGAAGCGCCGCAGCGACGCGATCTCGCGCCGGTCATTGAAGCCGGGGTCGCAGCAGAAGCGGAAGCTGTAGCAATAGGACTGATTCATGTTACTCCTCAATGGGCAGATTGTAGAACGAAAGCATCGGCATACGCATACAGTCGCATGGCGTGCACGGGCCGGGGTTGGCGCGCCAGACGCCGTGCAGCACGGCGGGATGCTCCAGAGGCCGGGCAAAATAAAGTGTCAGCGTATCATTGCCGGTTTCATAGCGCTCACAGCGCAGAAGTCCCTGCGCATCCTCTGCCTCAAAGGGCAGAAGCGCCGCGGCCACGTCAAACGGATTGAGCCAGTTGCAGATCCGGCTGAAGTGCAGCACAATGGCATCCGGCGCTTTGCGCTCCGCACGGCAGACCTCCGGGGCCTGCCACATCAGCGGCTTTCCGTAAAGCTCGGCCAGCGCGCAGCGTGCGCAGCGCTCACCGATGACAAGGTTGCCCTGTGCGCTGTTGTGGATAAAATCATAAAGCGCGACATCGGACGACGGCAGAACGTACACGCCGGGGATGCTGCGCGCAGCGGCGACCTGCGCCTGCCGCACCATGCCCCACTGCCGGTCGAGCGCCGTGTCGCACGGGGTCATGCAGCGGTTGAGCTGCACGGTGATGACGGGCAGCTCCGGCTGGTTCAGATCGCGGCGCAGCGCGCCGACAAACTGCGTAAAGCGGGCAAGATAGGTCTCCGCTGCGTTTTCGTAGCCCTCGGCCTCGCCCTGGTACCAGAGCATGGCCTTCGGGTGCAGCTCGTGATCTGCAAGCTGCTCAAGCATATTGAAATACAGCGAACCGTTTTCCTCCGGGTTCCACCAGCGCAGCGGCGCGCCGCCGTAGGCGCTCATGACGATGCCGATGGGGTAGCCAAGCTCCCGCTTGAGGAGCTTCGCAAAGTGCAGCCACGGCGTATGGCCGGGGTTGTGGTTCTCAAAGTGTCCCTGATGGACAGAGCCGGTCGTCTCGCCCAGCGGATGCGTCGCCAGATCCCAGACGCCGGAATCGCGCAGCAGATGCACGCCAAGCTCCGGCGCGTCCTCTACCGGGTTCTTTGCGCGTCCGGCGGCGTTGCTCTGCCCGGCGACGACGAACACGTCGCCGACGCCGATGTTGTGGATCATATCGCCCCGCGTTGAGGACAGACCGTCCCAGCCCTGATATTCCATATAGGTCTCTACGCGGTACAGTCCGCCCGCCGGGACGCGGTCAAACGTGACCGACCAGCGGCCGTCCGCCTCTGTCCGGCAGACGGTCCACGGGCAGACGCTCTCGCCGCTGCTTTCCAGCGCGATGCGGGCCTTGACGGTGATCGAGCCCTCCGGTACGGCGGAGAATTCCAGCGGCAGCTCAAAGCTCTGCCGGACGCGGTGCGCCGTGCCGGAAAGGCGGATAACGGCGAAGCCCTGATCGTTTTGCTGGAAGATCTGCCAGGGGGAAGCGCCGCGTTCAATGACGACGCCCTTTTTCAGTTCAGAGCCGTGCAGCTGCATATCTGTTTCTCCTGTCTGTCAAAAGATCGCCGCAGCCTCTTCCAGCTGCGCTCTGCGCTTCACGCCCAGCAGCACGCACCGGACGGCGGGCTGCCGCAGCGCCCAGGCAAGGGCGTACTGCGTCATGCTCTGCCCGGCGGCCTTCGCTTCGGCCTCCACGCGCGCAAGCGTCGCGTAGACCTCGTCCGTCATGGGCTTCATCCAGTCGGGCTTTTCTGCTGCGCGGCTGCCTGCGGGCGGCTGCTGTCCGGCGTGATATTTTCCGGTCAGAATGCCGCCCTGCAGCACCTGATAGGGGATCACGCCGATGCCCTCCTGCGCGCACAGCGGCAGAAGCGCGTCCAGCGCGCCGGTGTTGAGCAGGCTCAGCGGCGGCTGGCACATACTGGGCAGCGGGATATTTTCCTCGCGCGCTGCGGCAAGCAGCGCGGAAAGCTGCTCCGCAGAATAGTTGCTCACGCCCCAGGCCCGGATGGTGCCGGCCTTCAGCTCCTCACCGATGGCGCGGGCGATCTCGCCGGGGGCAGTGTTGGGATCGTAGCGGTGCAGATAGTACAAATCAATATAATCGGTGTTTATCCGGTGCAGGCTGCGGCGCAGCTGGACGCGGATGGCCTCGGGCGAGGTGTTTTCGTCGACGGGGGTATCGCCGACCTTCATGCCGAGCTTCGTCGCGATGACGAAGTCCGCCCGCCGTCCGGCGACGGCCTTGCCGACAATTTCCTCGGCCACGCCGCCTGCAGAGCCTGCGAAGCGGTTGTAGCCCTCGTACATATTGGCCGTGTCGATGAAATTGACGCCAAGCTCCGCCGCGTCATGCACCAGCCGGATCGCGTCCGGCTCGGCGACGGGGCTGCCGAAGGTCATGGTGCCGAGGCACAGACGGGAGACGGAAATGCCGGTTCCCGGTAAAGTTGTAAACTGCATAACAGGTTCCTCCTGTGAAAGTAGAGACGTCAGGACATGGACGCGGCAAGCGCGTTCAGCCCGTCCAGATCGGCCAGCAGCTCCTGCAGCAGCGGCTCCGGCATGGAGCCGGGCTGCCAGACGGCGGGGGCGCGGAAGCATTTTTCCGCATAGCCGAGACTGCGCATCAGCTCCTGAAATGCGTTCAGAATGCCGAACTGCCAGCCCTTGCGCAAAAACTCCGTATAGGCCGTCTGCAGCCGGTTCAGCTCCGTGCAGAGGCCTGCCTGCGCAAGCGCCCAGAGCTTGCAGTAAAACTCCGGCAGCAGATTGATCCACGTGCCGATGGAGCCGTCCGCGCCGTAGAGAAGGCCCGGAACGACCATTTCGTCAAGGCCGGTATAGACGATCTTCTCCGGATAATCCGCCTTGATGCGGCGGATCAGGAAGATGTTCCAGTCGCTGACCTTGATCCCGGCCACGCCGGGCAGATCCAGCAGCTGCCGCAGCTGGTCATAGTCTGCCGAAACGTGCGTCAGACCGGGAATGTAATAGATGAAGACCGGCGCCTGAGCGGCCAGCGCGGTGTAATACGCAACCGTTTCGCTCCAGCCGCCCTGCGGCGGGACGGACGCGACCGCGTCCGCGCCCAGCGTCATCGCGTGCTCCGCCAGCTCCAGCGCGTGCCGCTGAAGCGTCTGGCCGACATGGACGATGGTCCTGCGTCCGGCGGCCTTGGTCTGCGCGATGGTCAGCTCCGCCGTCCTGCAACGCTCGGCGAACGTCAGACGGCTGCCGTCTCCGGTGCCGCCGCAGACATAAAAGCCGGTGATGGGCGCGCGCAGCAGCCGCGCCAGATTTTCCTGCAGGCTGTCGTAATCGATGCCCTCATTCGATGTGCAGGGCGAAACAACGGGGCAGACGATCCCGCGAAGCGCTGTAAAATCAGCCAAATCCGCTTCCTCCCGGCGCTCAGCCGCGCAGCTCTTCAACGGCGGAGATCAGGCTGGTGCACAGCGTGTCGATGACAGTGTCGTCCATGCCGCACCACCACGGGAAGGAGAACGAGCCGTCCCACCACTTGTCGAGCACGGGGCAGTCAAACTCGCCGCAGCCCTTGCGCTGGAACAGCGGGTAGCGGTACAGGGGATAATACTGCACGATGCAGCGGATGCCGTATTTTTTCGTCATCAGATCAAGCAGATCATCGCGCGTTTTGCCGCAGGCGCTGCCGTCATAATGCATGATGTACTGGTGCACGACATAGCGGCCGTTTTCCGGGCAGCGGGAGAAGGAAATCTCAGGCAGACCGGCAAGTTTTTCACGGATCTTGCGGTCCTGCTCGATCAGGGTGTTGTTGTTGGCGATGACGCTCTTGAGCTCCTCCGTGCCCAGCGCGCACTGCGCTTCGCCGATGCAGAAGTTCTGCGGCCAGCGGTCGTCCAGGAAGCTGTCGACGCAGCTCATGGCCGGGGACCAGTAGCGCTCACGGTCAGCCGGATACGCGCAGCAGCCGTTGTGCCGGATGCCGGGCGCGGCAGCGGCGTCCGCGTCGTCTGCGCAGACGAACATACCGCCCTCGCCGAGCGTCGTCATGGTCTTTGCGGAGTGGAAGCTGAAGCAGCCGAAATCGCCGAACGTGCCGACGTGCTGGCCGTCAATGCGGCAGTCGAGCGCCTGCGCGCAGTCCTCCACGACCTTCAGACCGTGCGCTCTTGCGATGGGGACGATCTTTTTCATGTCGCACGGCATACCGAGCAGGTGCACGCAGACCACAGCCTTCGTTTTGGGCGTGATCTTGCGGGCGATATCGTCCGGGTCGATGGTCCAGGTATCCGGGTTGATGTCGGCCCAGACGATCTTCGCGCCCAGATCGCCGAAGGGGATCGCGGAGGCGCAGAAGGTATAGGCGGGGATGATGACCTCGTCGCCAGGCTGGATATGGCAGAAGATCGCGGCCATTTTCAGCGCGCTTGTGCAGTTATTGACGGCAAAGGCGTGCTTCGCGCCGGTAAAGGCGCAGAAGGCCTGCTCAAACTCGACCATGTATTTGCCCTGCGTCTGGCCGCAGGCCTCACGCATGACCTTGACGACTGCGTCGATCTCTGCTTCTGTATAGGGATGCTGCATGGCGGGGCAGGTCACGCGGAAGCCGTCAACGGCGCCGCGGCCGGATGCATCACCGAGCATAGTTTTGTTGGACATGGAACATTACCTCCTGAGTGCGGAAAAATAGTGGATAAGAAATTTGGATAGGCATCAGGCAGCCGTCGTGCCGGCCTTCTGATGGTCAAAGCCCGTGTGCGGGCGCAGGATGCGCGCGGGTGTGCAGGGGGGAATGCCCCCCTGCACATCGGAAATGGAATGTGGTTAGCCGCCGTAGGTGGTGCGGGCGGTCGCGACAGCGTCGTTGATCATCGTTTCGAGCTCGGCTGCACCGGCAGCTTCATAAGCGGCGGCATAGTCGCCCCAGGAAGCGTCGATGTCCAGCTGACCGCCGATGAACTGGGTCAGATACTCATTGGTGATGGTCGCGAGCTGGTTGATGATATCGGTCGCCTCTGCGGGCAGCGCGACCATGTTGTAATAGGCGGGCAGGGGCTGCACGACCTCGTTGACAAAGCCGGAGATGGTGTCCTTGGCCTTGCTGACGAGCGCGGCGTCCTCTTCGGTCGCCCAGGAGTTGGAGAAGTCAACGGGATGGGAAACGGCGTCCCACCAGCTCTGGTTCTCAAAGTCGCAATAGTACTCGACACCGCTGAACATATAGCTGAACCAGACGTACTTGCAGCGGCCGTCGCCGTAGCCGTATGCGCCGTCGATCGCAGACCAGTAGTCGGAGCCGACGCTGGTGTTGAACTCGCCGTTCACGCAGTTATGCAGCAGATCCTGGCCTGCGTTGGAGGCAAGGAACTCGACCAGATCGAGAACACGGTCGGGATACGCGCAGGAGGTGGGGACAAAGTAGTGGGAGTTGATCCACGTGCCGGTGGAGTAGGTCTTGCCGTAGCTGCCGTTGGAGGTCAGAGCCTGACCGACGGCCAGATCGTCGATGGAAGCGTCCGGATGGACGGCGAGCCATGCGCTCTTGAAGAAATCACGGAACTGGCCGGGATAGCCGAAGCCGAAGTTCACAGCGCCCAGCGTACCGTTGCCGAAATCGGCATACGCGTCGTCAAAGTCGCCCTTGACGCCGATGTTGGCGTCAAGACCGCCGTTCTTATAAAGCTCAGCCAGCTGCTTGACGACGGCCTTGCTCTGCTCGGAGACGGCGCTCACGGTCCAGTATTCGCTGTCCGTGCCGGCCTCGCCGGAGAGGATGGTGCCGGTGCCGGCGCCTCTGGGAACGGTGATGCTGGTGCCCTGCGGCAGAGCCAGCGTCGCGTCGATCTCGTTCCAATTGGTGAGCTTGTCGTTGCGCGGCCACCAGCCGACATAACCGGCGGAGCCTGCGGCCTCGCAGTAGGTCAGGAACTCATCGACCGTTGCGGGGACCTTGCCCTCGTTGACCTCGTCAAGGATGGCCTGGTTGTAAACGGGAACGCCGCCGAAGGAGGGATCTGCAAAGGCGGCCACGGAGTAGATGGCGTAGGAGGCGGTCTCATCGCCGGTGTAGAGCTTGTTGTACGCCTTCCATTCCTCGCTGTTCATCATCTTGTAGAGCGTGGGATAGCGGTCGGGATCGGCGTTGACGATCTCGCCGAGGTTGGTGACGAGGCCGTCCTGCACCCAGCTGGCGATCTTGTCGCTCTCGCCCCAGGTCGGGAACAGATCGGGGGCGCTGCCGGTGAAGAGCTCGGTCTGCATACGGTCGTCGAAGCCGTCCGTGCCGGTGTCATATTCCAGCGTCACGCCGACGGCCTGCTCGATGGCGGCCTTGATGGGGTCGTTGGCATAGCCGTCGAGATCGTCGAGGTTGTTGCCGAACTGGGCAAAGCGGATGTTGACCGTTTCGCGCGTGTCGGCGGGTTCAGCCGGGGTGGAATCCTCGGGGGTGGTGTCAGTTGTCTGCGCAGGCTCCGTGGTGTCGGCGGGGTCCGACTGCGCGGGCTGCTTGGCGCAGCCGGTGAAGCAGGCCATGACCATGACCAGCGCCAGAAGCAGGCAGAGCAGGGTGGTGTACTTTTTCATTGTGATCCTCCTTAGTTTTTATAAAACCGCGCGGTTCCCGCGCAGAGTTTCAAAATCATTCCTTCACGGCGCCGAGCGTCATGCCCTGCGTGAAGTACGGCTGGATAAACGGGTAGATGATGATAATGGGGAGCGTCGCGCAGATGATCGTCGCCATGCGCAGCGCCATGGGAGGCGGCAGCGTGAAGCCGAGGCTGGCCGCGCCGTTGCGCACCTGATTCATAAGGCTCTTGTCCGTCAGCATCCGGTGCAGCACCCACGCAAACGGCTGCAGCTTCGTCTTGTTGCCGATGAACATCATGTAGCTGTAATAGTCGTTCCAGTTGATGACCGCGATAAACAGCGTCACAGCCGCGATCATGCCGCGCGAGAGCGGCATGACGATGCGGAAGAAAATGCCGACCTCGTTGCAGCCGTCGATCATGGCGGCGTCCTCCAGCTCGCGGGAGACGGAGAAGGAGAAATAGTTCCGCATGATGATGAAATAGGAGATATTCAGCGTGCCGGGCAGGACCATGACCCAGAAGTTCCCGGTCAGGTGGAGCGATTTGTAGAGCATATACTGCGGGATGAGGCCGCCGGCAAAGAACAGGTTGAAGACCACAAGCGCGTTGATGAGCTTCATGCCGCGGATGTGGACCTTGCTGACGGCGTAGGCCATGGCGGACGTGACCAGCACGGAAAGCGCGGTCGCCAGAACCGTCTTGACGGCGGAGACGAGCAGGCTGTTTGTGTAGACCTTGGTGCTGAAGATCTGAATATAGTATTGCAGATCGATGCCCTTGAACCAGAGCATCAGACCGCCCTTGACGTATTCCTCATACGGCATGACCGATGCGACCAGGCAGTACCAGAGCGGGTAAAAGCACAGCAGGCCGAACGCGACGCAGAAGATCGTCACGGCCACGTCGTAGAAGTTAAAGCCCAGCCGCATGAACATACTGCGGCGCAGGGAAGTGGGTTTCTTTTTCATGCGCGGCCCTCCCATTAGAAAATGCCCATGATATCGAGCTTGGAAACGAACTTGTTGGTGATCAGCACGACGATCAGGCCGAGAACCTGCAGAACCAGATTGATCGCCGTGGAAAGCTCGAAGGACGTGCCGCCGCCGAGGCTGATGCGGTAGATATACGTGGAGAGCACATCGCCGGTGGAGAGCACATAGTTGTTGTACAGATTGTAGATCTGGTCAAAGTTCGCGCTGAACAGGCTGGACAGATCCAGGATCAGCAAAATCACGATGGTCGGCAGGATCGCGGGGATGGTGATGTGCAGCATCATCTGCAGCCGGTTGGAGCCGTCCATCTTCGCCGCCTCGTACAGAGCCGGGTTGATCGTGGACATGGACGCGAGATAGACGATCGTGCCGTAGCCCGCGTTTTTAATAATGTTGGAGATCACGACGATCGCGCGGAACAGATCGGGCCGCGTCAGGAAATTGATCGGCTCGCCGCCGAAAAACGTGATGACCTGATTGATCACGCCGCCGCTGCTGCCGGAGGAAGACGGGTATTCCAGAAATACCTGCACCAGACCGGCAAAAATGACCCAGGACAGGAAATACGGCAGATAGGCCGCCGTCTGCACGCAGCTTTTGACCTTTTTCAGGCGCAGCTCATTGAGCATGAGTGCGAGGAAAATCGTGAACGTCGTCTTGAATACGATGTTATAGCCGTTGATGATCAGCGTGTTTTTTGCCGCGCGCCAGAAATTGGCGTCGGCGATCATCTCGCGGAAATGCTCAAGACCGACCCACGGCGAGCCCCAGATGCCGAGATTTGCGTGATAGTCCTTAAAGGCCAGCTGAATGCCGTACATGGGGCCGTAATTGAACACGATCATAAAGACAAAGCCCGGCAGGACAAGCAGATATAAGAACCAGTAGCGCTTCAGATAGGCCAGCAGCTTCTGGAATCGGGTGCGCTGACTGCGGACACCGGGGACGTCAGGCGGATTACGCATAGGACCACTCGCTTTCGAAAATTAGTAATAATTAAATGAGGAAATGGGCGGAACGCCCCAATCCGAAATGATCAAAGAAGAAAAAAAGGATTGATATTTTCTTCTTTTTGTAGTAGTATAGCAACAGAAACGATGCAAGTCAATAGACACATTTCATAATATTTGATTGGATTATTATTCGTTTACGACTAAAAAATTCGCATATTATTAGTAATATTTAAAAAACAATACGTGCAGACAGGAGTGCGAAGCATATGACAAAGAAGCTTGCCTTTCTCGGCTACGGCCTGCGTTCGAAAACCATGCTGCAGGCCTTCCGGGAGATCGAGGCGGATATTTCCGTCGCCGCAGTCGCGGACCCGCGCTGGGAGCAGATCAAAGAGGAAAATGCCGGAGATCCGCTGTTCGCTGAAGCGCGGTATTTTGAAAACGCGGACGCGCTGCTGGGGGGCTGCGAACCGGACGGCGTATTCATCGGCACGCGCTGCCCGCTGCATACGCCGCTGGCGGTCGAGGTCCTGAAGCGGGATATCCCGCTGTTTCTGGAAAAGCCCGTCTGCATCAGCGAAGCGCAGTACCGGACGCTGCGTGAGGCCGCAGAGGGAAAGCTGGACCGGGCCGTCGTGTCCTTCCCTCTGCGCGTGGCGGATATCACCGTCCGCCTGCGGCAGCTGGTCGAAAGCGGCGCGCTCGGGCGCGTCACCATGGTGCAGGCCGTCAACAATGTGCCCTACGGCAGCGTGTACTATCACAGCTGGTACCGCGACCCGAGCCTGACCGGCGGGCTGTTTTTGCAGAAAACGACGCATGATATCGACTATATCTGCCACGCCGCCGGGCTGACGCCGAAGCGTGTCTTCGCGCACACCGAGAAGCTCTATTATAAAGGAGACAGGCCCGCCGGGCTGCACTGCCCCGACTGTCCCGACTACCGCACCTGCGTGGAGAGCAGCTATGTCGTCGGCAAGCTGCGCGGCGAGGACGTGCAGGGCGATTGCTGCTGCTTCGCCGTGGATACCGGCAACGAGGACGTCGCCTCGGCCATGTTCCTGTGCGAAAGCGGCGCGATCATCAGCTATAATCAGAACTTTACCGTCAAGCGCACGGCGGCCAGACGCGGCTGCCGCATCATCGGAACAAAGGGCAGCGCCGAGTTTGATTTCTATACCGGCGTCATCCGCCATGACGACTATGCATTCGACCAGACCGCGACGATCCAGATCCGGCCCACCGGCGGCAATCACTTCGGCGGCGACCGGCGGCTGGCGCAGGATTTTATGAACCTGCTGGCGGGGGGAACGCCGTCGTCGGATCTTCTGGGCGGTCTGCGCAGCGCGGCGTGCTGTCTGGCTGCCAAACGTTCTGCCGAAACGGGCTGTCTGACCGAGATTCTGCTGTGAGGAATGCATATATGGAACTGATTCTGACGCTGGACGTCGGCACGACGTCCGTAAAAGCCTGCCTGTTTGACCGTCAGCTCCGGCAGACGGCGCTGACGAGCCGGGAATATGCTCTGCAAACGCGCGGCGTGTGCGCCGAGGTGGAGGCGCAGGTGTATCTGGACGCGGCAGCACAATGCATTCTGGCGCTGCCCGCAGAGGCCCGCGCAAAGGTCTGCGCGGTCGCGCTGACGACGCAGGGCGAAACGCTGCTCTGCGTGGACAGGCAGGGAAAGGCCCTGCGGCCCGCGATCGTCTGGCTGGACAGCCGGGCGGAGGCGCAGGCGGCGCGGCTTGCCGCCGCGCTTGACCGGCAGCGCTTTTACGAGCGCACCGGCCTGCCGGAGCTGAGCGGCGCGCTGCCGCTGGCGAAGCTGCTCTGGCTTCGCGAGCAGGAGCCGGAGAGCTGGGCGCGGACCGACAAATTCCTCCTGCTGGAGGATTATCTGATGCTTTGGCTCACGGGCCGGGCAGTCACGGAAAAATCGCTGCTGACCTCCACCGGGTATTTTGACCTGCAAAGCGACGATTACTGGGACGAGGCGCTCGCGCTGGCAGAGCTTGACCGGACGCGCCTGCCGCAGGCGCTTGCGTGCGGCAGCATTGTGGGGCCGGTTCTGCCGGAGGTGGCGGAAGCACTGGGATTGCCTGCCTCTGCCTGCGTCGTGACCGGCGCGATGGATCAGACCGCCGCGGCGCTGGCCGCAGGCTGCACCCGCCCGGGCACGCTCTGCGAGACGACGGGCACGGCCATGGTCGCCGCCGCGTTTACGGCCCATCCGCAATTTTCCGAAGACCATCATGTGACCATCTACCGCCACGCCATGCCGGGCGCGTATTTGTATCTTCCCATCAGCAACACCATCGGCATGAGCCTGCGCTGGTTCCGCGACGAATTCTGCCGCGATCTGGACGGCGGCTATGCTGCGCTTGACCGGCTGGCGGAGCAGGTGTCGCCCGGCGCGCAGGGCGTGACATTCCTGCCGTATCTGGCCGGGTGCGTCGATCCCGACAATCTGCCGGAGGCCTCCGGCGGCTTTTACGGGCTGCGGCTGTCCAGCACAAGAGCCGCCTGCGCCCGTGCGATTCTGGAGGCAGCGGCCTTCCAGCTGCGCGATTTTCTGAATATGCTGTCTGCGCTCGGCTGCACGGCGCAGACCGTGACCTCGCTCGGCGGGGGAGCGGGGAGCGCGCTTTGGATGCAGATCAAGGCGGATGCCTGCCGCCGCCCGTTCCACACGCTCTCCACGGTGCAGGCCACGTCGCGCGGTGCGGCCATGCTGGCCGCAGGCGCGCTTGGCTGGGCGCTGCATGACGCGGAGGAGCAAACCGTCTATCAGCCGCAGGCGGAAACCGCCGATGCGTATGAAGAAGCCTACGCGGCCTACCGGCGCGTCTATGAGGCGCTGTATTTGCAGAAAGGATGAGAGACATGACACAGAAAAAACCGAGACTTGGCGTTCTGGCTCTGATGCTGGAGGACTATCTGCCGCTGTTTCCTGGCATCGACCGGGCGCAGACGGCGTATGTAAACGAGGTTCTGGACGGCCTGCGGGACGCGGCGGAGTTCGTTTTCCCGCACGCAGCTATGAACCGGGCACAGATCGAGTCGCTCGTGGCGCAATATAATCATGAGAAGCTGGATGGAATTCTGATCCTGCTGCTGACCTATTCGCAGGGGGCGTATCTGGTGCGTGCGCTGGAGGAGAACCACCTGCCGCTGGCCCTTGCCCTCATCCAGCCGGAGCAGACCGTCCGGCCGGACTTTATCGAGTGGGACTATACGGTCAATCAGGGCATCCATGGCAGTCAGGATCAGGCGAACGTCATGACGCGCATGGGCGTCAACTGCGTCTATTACGCCGGGAACCGCTGCGACGGCTCGTTTGTGCGGTTCGTCGCGGATTTTGGCCGCGCGGCCATGACCGTGCGCGCCATGAAGCGGATGCGCATCGGCGTGATCGGCAAGCTGCCCGGCATGGGGGACGTCATTACCGACGATATGGCGATCTACCGCTTCCTGGGGCCGGAACTGGTCTATGACTCTATCGGGACCGTCCGCCGCTTCTGCGCCGAAGTCGAAGAGGACGCGGTGCGGGCACAGATGGAAGCGGACCGGGCCGTTTTTGAGCTTGATCCTACGCTGGACGAGCCGACGCACGCAGAGGCGGCGCGGATGTATCTGGGCCTCAGGGCCTATCTGCAGTCCGGCGGCCTGTCCGGCTATACGCTGCACTACGGCGAATGCGGCGAGGATGGCCGTTTTACGCAGCTGCCGCTGCTTGCGGCGTCAAACCTGCTGGCCGACGGCTATGGCTACGCCGCCGAGGGCGATTCGACTGCCGCCGTGCTGGTGGCGGCCATGCAGACGCTCTGCGGCGCGGCGGGCTTTACGGAAATGTACATGATGGACTTCAAGCGCGAAGCGATTCTGATGTGCCATCAGGGCGAGGGCAACTGGCGGCTCTGCCGCGCCGACCGCCGCCCGTATCTGAAAAACAGAGTCCTGTCCGAGGGCGGGCTTTCCGATCCGCCCACGCCGATCTTCACGCCGGAGCCGGGCCGCGCGTGCATCCTGTCGCTGACGCATCTGACGGCGGACCGCTTCCGGCTGGTCTGCGCGCCGGGCGAGATCCTGCCGGACGCGGATCTGCTGCACGTGGATATGCCGTATCTGTTCTTCCGGCCGGACAGCGGCGTGCGCAGCTGCGTGACGGCATGGCTCGAACAGGGCGGCACACACCACGAGGCGCTCGTCCTGGGCGACCGGCTCGACCGCATCCGCCTGTTCTGCCGCCTTTGGAATGTTGAATTTGTACAGCTGTAAGAGCATAAGGGGGAACCGATATGATCAAAAATTTCAGCCGCAGTTTAGAGTCGCTTCTGGGCGCGGAGTATACCTCTGCCGTTTGCCGCGCACGCGCGGCGCTGACCGGAGAATCGGAGCAGGCGCTTGTGAAGCTCGCGCAGGAGCCGGTCGAATTTTATCCGGATCCGTTTGCCGCGCGTCAGGAGATTCTGATGGAGCAGGTCGGGCGGCAGCTCTGCCCGCCCGCGCAGGCCGTCTCGGCAGAGCCGGGCGCGCCGACCGATAGCTTTGCCGCCGCACAGCACTATGCCCCCGCGCCGCTCAGCGCGCTCGGCTGCTTCCGCCTCGGCGAGGACGGACGGCTGTATTTTGCCGGAAAGAGCGAGCACTATCACATTCCGCTCGGCCACGGCTTCCCGGGCTACGCGCTGCTGGACAAAGCTCGCGCACTCGGCATTCCCAACGCCACACACAATAATACGCGCGGATATATCACGCGCCTGCTCGAACGCCGCCTGATCGCCGCAGCCAACGGCCGTCCCATGGACGAGCCGCTGCCGCAGACGCTTCTGCAGGCGCGGCAGCCCGGCGTTCTGAACCGCGTGCTCAATCTGGAAACGGGCTCTTTGGCAGTGGAGGCGGCGCTCAAGATGATGCTCAGCCGCTTTGACACGCTGGACGGCTCCGCGCCCGCGTATGCCGATCGCATCCCGGTGTTCCTCGTCATGGCGGATAACGACGGCGGCGTGACCGCCGGATACCACGGCACGACAGTTCTGGCGCAGATGCTGCGCGGCCTGTGGCCGTCGCTCGCGGAAAAATGCAAAGACGCGCTGCGCGTCGAGGCCGTTGCGATCAACGATCCCGAAAGCTTCCGCAGCGCCATCGAGCGCTGGAACACGCCGCCCTATAAGACGGCGGGCTTCTGCCATGAGCTGATCATGATGAATTACAGCGGTACGCGTCTGGATCAGGCATATCTGACCGGGGCCTACCGCCTGTGCCGCGAAACGGACACGCCCGTGCTCTGCGACGAAATCCAGTCCAGCGCATGGTATGATACGCTCTTCCTGTTCCGCAAATATGGTCTGCAGCCGGACTTCGTCTCCATCGGCAAGGGCTTCCCCGGCGGCCTGTATCCGGCCAGCCGCCTGCTGGTCAGCGGCGCGTTCGACTGCCTGAGCCAGTTCGGTGCGCTCGTCACCAACGGACAGGAAGAACTGGCAAGCCTTGCGTATCTCGTCACGATGGAATTTGTCAGCCATAACGGCGCGCATATCGAAGCGGTCGGCAAGACCTATCACGATGCGCTGCGCCAGCTTGCCGCGCGCCATCCCGCGCTTTGCAGCGGCGCGGAGGGCGACGGGCATATGAGCGCCTTGTGCTTCCATCAGGTGCCGGACGCGGCGGCCTTCGCTGCGCGGATGAACCGCGAGTTCTGCGTCGACATCAGCGCCCAGACCTACAAGGCGAACTGCCGCCCCGTCGCGCTGACAAAGCTGCCGCTGCTGGTCACGGAGCCGATGGTGGGGAAGCTGATCGCGTGGATGGAGCAGTGCCTGTCCGAAATGGAGGGCTGAGCGTGGAGAAGACCATCAAATTCGGCGTCATCGGCTGCGGGCTGATGGGCCGGGAGTTTGCAAGCGCCTCCATGCGCTGGCTGCACTTGCAGACGGAGCTGCCGCGCCCACAGATCATCGCCGCGTGCAGCCGGACGGACAAAAGCCTCGACTGGTTCCGGCGCGTGCCAGACACGCGGTATTTTTACCATGATTATCACGAGCTTCTGGAAAATCCGGAGGTCGAAGCCGTTTACTGCGCCGTGCCGCACGACCAGCACGCGCAGATCTATACCGATATCATCCGTTCCGGCAAGCATCTGCTGGCTGAAAAGCCGTTCGGGATCGATCTGCCCGCCTGCCAGCAGATCCTGAGCGCCATGTGGGAGCATCCGCAGGTCTTTGTCCGCTGCTCAAGCGAATTTCCGTATTACCCCGCCGCGCAGCAGCTCTTCCGCTGGTATCAGGAGGGCTTCTTCGGCCGCGTGATCGAGGCACGCTTCACCATCAAGCACGCGTCGGATATGGACCTGAGCAAGCCCATCAACTGGAAGCGGCAGCTGAAGACCAACGGCGCGTATGGCTGCATGGGCGACCTCGGCATCCACACCCAGCATCTGCCGTTCCGGCTCGGCTTCCGGGTCGATTCCGTGAGCGCGCAGCTGGCCAACCTCGTCCCGCAGCGGCCCTGCGGCGACGGCTTTGCGCCCTGCGAGACATATGACAACGCGATTTTGCTCTGCGGCGCGCACAATGCGGCGGGCGACCGGTTCCCGATGGTGATGGAAATGAAGCGCATGGCCCCCGGCTGCACCAATACGGTGGAATACGAGATCTACGGGCTGGACGGCTCCGCGAAATTTTCCACAGAGGACGCAAACGCCGTCTGGTACACGCGCAATCAGGGCCGGGAGCAGGCGTGGAGCCGCCTGATACTGGGGCAGAGGACGCTCTTCCCAGTCATCACCGGCGGCATTTTCGAGTTTGGTTTTTCCGACGCCATGCTGCAGATGTTCGCGGCGTTTATCGCCGAGCTCTGCGGCGAACCGTGCGCGTTCGGCTGCTTCCGGCCGGACGAGGCGCTTTTGAGCCACCAGCTGCTCACCGGCGCGCTGCGGGCCTATGAAACGGGAAGCGTCGTCCGGCTTGACTGACGCGGAAGGAGGCGGTATTATGATGGACATATCTTCGGTCCCGCACGCGGCGGATGCCGAGCACCGCATGATCTACGAGCCTGCGGACGCCTTGGGCTTTACGGCGTGGACGGACTGCTTCGACTATCAGAACGGGCGGCTTGGCCTGTCCTTTAAGGAGATCCGCCGGGTGCATGACGCGGCCTTTGTGCCGCCGAGACTGGAAATGGGCGAGGCCATCGGCGCGCCGGTGTCCTATTGCTCGGCGGAATGCGGCAGTGCGGATACCGTCTCGGAGCGCGTCTATATGGCCTCCGACGACGGCGGGGAACATTGGTACGAGACGGGCAGGTGCCCGCTGGCCGAAGGCTCGTTTCTGAACGCGGGCTTTGCCGACGGGCGGCTGGTCGGGCTGGACGTGGGCCGCGTCAACGCCGCGCGCACCGGCTGGTGCGACTATATTGCCGTCCGGGAAAGCACGGACGGCGGCAGCACCTGGACGGAAACGGCCCGTCTGCTGGAGGGCTGCGCCGTCTATCTCTGGCGGCTGCGCCGCCTGCGCGACGGTTCGCTTCTGGTGCTTGCCAGCTTCTACGGCACGCCATGGGGCGCAGGCTGCGAACGTGCAACGCGCAACACCATGCTTCCCGGCGAAACGTATCTCAATAAGATCCAGACCTTTTTCCTCCATAGTCCCGACGGCCGGAGCTTTTCGGGGCCGCACTATGTCCTTCCGGGCATCGGCGCGCATGAGTACGACGCGGCAGAGCTGTCTGACGGACGGCTTCTGTTCGTGGCGGGCGACGTGCAGGGCACGCCGGTCGGGCGGCAGCTCGTCCGCCGCTCGGCGCAGGGCTTCATCAACGGGCCGCTGCTGCCCATCGGCGCGGGCGCTCCGCCAGAGCCTGCGAAAAATCCGCAGGGCGGCTTCGTCCCGGAAAGCATCGTGTGCCTGCCGGGCGATGTTCTAGTCGGTGCGCGGCGAGGCAAGCCCTTCAGCTGCTCCGGCGATCTCGGCCAGACATGGACGGTGATCGAGGGCGCGGGAAACGGACTCTATCAGCCGTGCATCCGCCTGCTGCCGGACGGACGCGCTGCGGCCTTCGGCCACTGCGGCGCGGACAGCGCGGTCGGGCAGACGCGCATGGCGATCGCCGCCGATCTGTTCCGGCTGGACGGTGCGCCTCCCGCGGGGTGTGAGCTGTCTCTTGAACGCGTGCTTTCTGCGGACGGGAGCCATTACGGCAACGCATATACGGCGCGGCTGACCTGCAAGGGAAGTCCTGTCGCCGGGCGGCAGATGACGTTCCGCGTTGTACCGTTCTGGACGGAGGACGGAGCGGTCAATACCCTTGCGCAGGAGCAGGCGCCGATCGGGCTTTCCGCCGTGACAGACGCGGACGGCCTCGCCAATGCGGCCTTTCCCGCGTTTGACGCCGTCCGGGACATTCACTTTGCCTACACCATCGACGCCTTTGCCGAAGCCGCGCCCGGACAGGCATCCTGCGTCAGTGCCAGCCGCTGCGAGCTTGCCATGACGCCGTACCGCCGCTGCCGTCACCCGTACCCGGCCTATTTTGCCGAAAATACCCTCTATCTGTCACCGGAGTTGGAAAAAGCGTTCCCGGACTGCCGCCGCAGGCTTGCGGAGGAAGCGGGACGGGATGTTCCCGCAGTTCCGGACGCGCCGCTTCGGCAGGCACTTTTGGATGCGGGCGTATTGCGGCAGACAGAGGACGGCCTCCGGTGGATCGCGCGCGTACACGGTGCGCAGGCGCTCGAGGCGGTGCTCCCACAGCCGGATGGCGACTGGTATATCTGAAATTCCGCGTATGCGCGGAACGCAAATTATAAACAGGAGAGAGCTGCTATGAAACTTGTAGTATTGGACGGTTATACGGAAAATCCCGGCGATCTGAGCTGGGCAGAGCTGGCCGCGCTTGGCGAGCTGACGGTCTATGACCGCACGTCGTATACCGAGTCCCCGCTGATCGCGGAGCGCATCGGCGACGCGGAGATCGTGGTCATGAACAAAACGCCGATCTCCCGCGCGACGATCGACGCGTGCCCGAATATCCGGCTGATTGCGGTGCTTGCGACGGGCTATAACGTTGTGGATTACAACTACGCGCGGGAAAAGGGCATCCCGGTCGTGAACGTGCCGGCCTACGGCACAGCGTCGGTCAGCCAGTATTCCATCGCCCTTCTGCTGGAGATCTGCCACCATATCGGCCATCACAGCGCGTCTGTCCATGCGGGCAATTGGGCCTCGAATCCCGACTGGTGCTATTGGGACTATCCGCTTATCGAGCTGGAGGGCAAGACTATCGGCATCATCGGCTTTGGCCGCATCGGCCAGGCGGAGGGCCGCATCGCGCGGGCGATGGGCATGCACGTTCTGGCATATGACGTCTATCCGAACGACGCCGGGCGCGCCATCGGCGAGTACGTTGATCTGGATACGCTGCTTGCGCAGGCGGACGTGGTGTCGCTGCACTGCAATCTGACGCCGGAGAACACCGGACTCATCAATAAAGAGAACATCGCGAAAATGAAGGATGGCGCGATCCTCATCAACAACGCCCGTGGCCAGCTGATCGTGGAGCAGGACGTCGCCGACGCGCTGAACAGCGGCAAGCTGGCTGCCGCCGGGCTGGATGTAGTCTACACAGAGCCGATCCGCCCGGACAATCCGCTCCTGACCGCGAAAAACTGCATCATCACGCCGCATATCTCCTGGGCCCCGAAGGAGAGCCGCCAGCGGATCATGGACGCCACGGCAGAAAACATCCGTGCCTTCCTCGCCGGAACGCCGCAGAACGTCGTCAATCGCTGAAGCGCTGAAAAACCCGCTGCCGCCTGCTCCGCAGGGACAGCGGGTTTTATGCGGCGGGGATTTTCGCTGCGCCTGCGTGCCGTTTTGCGGCGTTGCAATATTAACAGAAATATGGTATGATGTTCCCACTTACCGGAAGGGGGAACTGCTTTGCTTTATCTGCTGCTTGCGCTGTTTACGGCGGCGATCGTCGCGGTCGATCAGCTGACAAAATATCTGGCTGCGGCCAATCTCGTGGGGAAGACCGTCACGCTCATCCCCGGCTGGCTCCAGCTGCACTACATCACGAACGACGGCATGGCGCTGAGCCTGCTGCGCGGCGCGCGGTGGCTGTTCGTGGTCATGACGGCGGTGTATCTCGCGGTCGTGATCTACGTGCTCGTGAAAAAATGGTTCAAAAAGACGCCGGAGCTGTGGTGCATCGCGGCCATCACCGGCGGCGCGATCGGCAATTTCATCGACCGCATCTCCACGGGCCTTGTCATCGACATGATCTGCATCCCGTGGTTCTCCACGTTCAACGTGGCGGATCTGTTCATCACGTTCGGCGCGCTGGTCCTTGTGATCTATATTCTGACGAAGGATAAGGAGCTGCTGGCCGACAAGCCGAAGGAGCAGAAGAAACCGCATGACGCTGACGATTGACAGAGACGGCGAACGGCTCGACAGCGCGCTCAGCCGCCTCGTGCCGGAGCTGACCCGCAGCCAGGCCCAGCGCCTGATCGAGCAGGGTGCGGTCACGCAGGCCGGAAGGCCCGTCAAAAAGAACGAAAAGCTCCCCGCCGGGACGGCGCTGGAGCTGGAAATTCCGGAGGTGCGCGAAGCGCCCATCGCGGCGCAGGACATTCCTCTGGAGGTCTGCTATGAGGACGCGGACGTGATCGTCGTGAACAAGCCCAAGGGGCTTGTCGTCCACCCGGCCCCCGGTCACGCGGACGGCACGCTCGTCAACGCGCTGCTGGCCCACTGCGGCGACTCCCTGTCCGGCATCGGCGGGGAAAAGCGCCCCGGCATCGTCCACCGCATCGACAAAGACACATCCGGCCTCATCATCGCGGCCAAGAATGACCTTGCGCACGCCGCGCTGGCCGCGCAGCTGAAGGATCACAGTCTGGCCCGGACGTATGTGTGCATCGTCTGCGGCAAGATCAAAGACGATTCCGGCACCATCGATGCGCCCATCGGCCGCCACCCGGCCGACCGCAAGAAAATGGCCGTCACAGAGAAAAATAGCCGCAGCGCCGTGACGCACTGGCGCGTGTTGGAGCGCTTTTCCGGCTATACGCTCGTCGAGTGCAAGCTGGAAACGGGCCGGACGCACCAGATCCGCGTCCACATGGCCTATCGCGGACACCCGATCCTGGGCGATATGGTCTACGGCCATAAAAAGCCCGAGCTGGGGCAGGACAGCCAATGCCTGCACGCAAAGGAACTCCGCTTCGTGCACCCGCGCACAGGACAGCTCGTAACCGTCTGCTGTGAGCTGCCGGACTATTTTACCGCGCTTCTGGAAAAGCTGCGCGCAAGGGCTTGACATTCCAGTCCCGTTCTGCTACCATGATGCCATCTTCGAAATGAGGTCGTTATGATGTACGTTTCCGCCATGTTCGCGTTTCTCTTTACCTTTACTGGCTTGCAGTAAGGGTAATTTGTGATGCGCAGAAACGAAGTCAGGTTCGCAACGCGGCACAGATTACGCTGTGCCGCGTTTTTTGTTTGTATTTTGTATTTTCTGAAAGGATGGATATCGCTATGGAACTTTCTGATTACAGGACACAGATCGACCGGATTGACGCGGAGCTTCTGCAGCTGTTTGCCGAGCGGATGCAGACGGCTGCGGGGATCGCGGCGTATAAAAAATCGCACGGCCTGCCGGTTCTGGACGCCGGGCGGGAGCGCGAAAAGCTCGCGCAGATCGTAAAGACCGCGCCGGAGGATCTGCAAGAGGAGGCCGTGAGCCTCTACCGGCTGCTGTTCTCCCTCAGCCGTAGCTACCAGCGCGATTTGCTGGACGAAAAAACAACGCTTCCTGTGCTTCTCAAAACAGCGCTGGAGCAGACGCCGCAGCTCTTCCCGCCCACAGCAGCCGTTGCCTGCCAAGGCGTTGAGGGCGCGTATTCGCAGCAGGCCTGCGACAAGCTGTTCCAGCATCCGAGCGTATTCTTCTGCGCGACATTTGACAAGGTCTTCTCCGCTATCGAGCAGGGCCTGTGCCAGTACGGCGTTCTGCCGCTGGAAAACAGCACGGCAGGCTCGGTCAACGCGGTGTATGACCTCATGCAGAAGCACAATTTCTCCATCGTCCGCAGCGTCCGCCTGCGCGTAGATCACAGTCTGCTGGCCCTGCCGGGCGTAAAGCTGTCCGAAATTCGCGAGGTCGTCTCGCACGGACAGGCGCTGGAGCAGTGCTCCGAATTTTTAAAGCAGCTGCCGAACGCGACCGTGACGCGCTGCGAAAACACGGCGGCGGCAGCCCGCATGGTCGCCGGAGCGGGACGGCGCGATCTCGCCGCCATCGCCTCGCCAGCCTGCGCGGAAATTTACGGCCTGCAGCCGCTGCAGGAGCGCGTGCAGAACGAGCACGGCAACTACACCCGCTTCATCTGCATCGCGGCCAAGCCCGAGGTCTATCCCGGCGCCGACCGGACGAGCCTGCTCGTCACGCTCTCCAACGAGCCCGGCAGCCTCTATCAGGTGCTGGCCCGCATCTATGGCCGGGGCATCAACCTGACAAAGCTGGAAAGCCGCCCCATTCCCGGCTCGGACGACACGTTCCGGTTCTACTTCGATCTCGAAGCCTCCGTCTACTCACCGGAGCTGCCGAAGCTCCTCGGCGAGTTGGAATCCGTCTGCGAACACGTCTGCTACCTCGGCAGCTATTCCGAAACGGTTTGAGATGACCGGAGTCAGTCTGAACACACGAAAAGGCTCTCTCTTGCGCGCAACAACACTGTTAAGATAAGAAAATAGCGGAGCAAAATAAGCTCCCCCGTCCATTTCTGCGCAAATGGAT
>OMBZ01000125.1_pt1 | contig 28296 bp, 19 predicted proteins | sample 1673831 | NCBI WGS metagenome assembly OMBZ01 (sample SAMEA103958129, study PRJEB25191) | human gut metagenome | reverse complement strand
GCCGGAGGCGTTCCTGTATTCTTTGCTTACACCGACGCAGGTTTTGCGCCGCTTACCCGTCGTAGAGGACGTAGATCAATAGGCTGCTGCCATCCTCCACGATGCAGACGTTGCAATGGAATCCGGCATCCGCAAGGCTGTCCACGCCAGCCTGCATCATATGACCTTTTTCATTTGTGCGTTCTCCCTTCGCTTTGGCAGCAAACACAACTACCACACAACTACGAACAAGTCAATTGAAAGATGCCAAAGGAAAAATTCAATCCATTTCCGAGGACTCAACACGATTCAGCAGTTCACGGATCTGTGCTATCAGCATTCTGACCGAACCCATAGTCCGAGGATTGCCGCTGATTAGGAAATCTACAGAGACATCCAGTTCGGCAGCTAAATCAAGGAGCAGGTCAATAGAGATGCCGCGTTGACCACATTCGATCTTGCTAAGGTGTGTCGCGGTGATATACAGTGCATCTGCCAACTGTTCCTGTGTCAGGCTGTGCTTCCTGCGAAGATGCTTGACTCGAAGTCCAAATTCTTTTTGATCAAAATACATATCATATTCCTCCTGTCTGTTGTTTTGAAAGATGTGAAAACGACAGACATGGAGGCTCACGGCAATGAGGTCGGTATACGCGTAATAGAAAGCGGAGAAAAAGCCATGGATGGCCGCAAAGGGCCATCCATGGCTTTTTCTCCGCTTTTTTGTATTGTCTGACCGCATGGTTAGGCGGCCTCTCGAATTTCTCCAGAGGCCAATGCGTTCTGGGAACTCCTTCTGTATCAGCAATTCCTGCTCTATCACTGTCCGTAACCGCAGTTCTCTGTCAGATGCCCGCGTAGCGCCAGACAATGACATCGCCGCCTTTGATCGGGCTGTTTGCCGAATCGCGGCCGGTAGACCTGCCATTGACCGTAAAATCCCATGCCCTGGAAGAGCCGTCAGCAAAGCAAACTATCCCCTCTATTCCATTAACAAACACGCCGTCCCCTTCCTCGATCACATCGAGCGTAATCCCTTTATCCTTGCATACACGGTCGAGCAGGGTGTAGACCGTATCGCCGTCGGATATCTCCACATCCGTGGCAGGCAAGATCACGCCGTCGTTCGGTGCAATACTCTTGCTTCCCACGATGGAGAGAGTCACAGTTTCCTTGCCCATAGGCTTCTCCGACTTATTTTCTCCTTTAGAATCGCTGCCAGACTCATTAGCGTTGTCCTTTACGTTCGCCTGTGTCGTGTCAGTGGCCTTCCCATCAGGATCAGCGTTTGACGGCTTGCTCACATCCTTGTTGTCAGTAGTCTTTTCCACATCCGCACTATCGGAATCCGTCTTTTTACCGTCGGTCTTCGTCTGCTCCTGCCGGGTGTCGGTGCTGCTGTCCGACTGCTGTGCATCTTTCCCGCCGCAACCCGCGCTTACAAAGAGCATTGCCAAGATCAGCAAAGCCGTTATGATTCTTTTTGTGAGTTTCATTCTTTATTCCTCCTCGTTACTTTTAATATTTATCCACCCATGCCGCTGCCGAGGTCATAGCCCAAGTCACAGGTATAGCGCCACTCCACCACATCGCCGTCCTTCAGCTGATAGCGGGAGCAGCCGTAGTTGGGATACCAGCCGTTGACATTGTACATCCAGCCGGAAAGGCTGCCCACGTCGAACTCGTATAGGTTGTTTATCCCTTCTACATATGCGCTGTTATACATAGGCGTCCAGTTGGATTCCATATGGATGGCGTTGTCACGACATACACGCTGGAGCACATCGAATACGCTCTCGCCCTCGCTGAACTCCACCTCTGTGGCAGGAAAAATGATACCGTCCTCCGGTACGAGGAACTTCTTGTTCTCCACACACTTGTCCATGTTGTCCAAGATAGTTTCACAGGAAATGGAGAACGTGCAGGTGTGCGTTACGGTGGTATCCACCGTTGTGTCCTGCGGCTCTACCGGGTCAGGCTTGCCCTCCGGGACAGGCTCAGTCATGTATTGGTCCTTATCGCCGGTGTCCTCCGGCTGCTCAGTCTGCTTCTGCCCACAGGCAGCGCAGGACAACAGCAGAAGAATTGTCAGAAGCAGGGTAATGATATGCTTTATTCTTGCTTTCACATTACTGCTCCTTCTTGATGCGGCGGTAGCGACGCACCATACCGAAAGCCAACAGCGCGACGATGACGACAGCCAGCAAAATCGCACCCAGCGGCGTTTCCGTCAGGGCGGAGCCTACGATCTCGAACACGCTGTTTCCCTTGCCGTCTGGGCCGAACTTGCCGTTCTCGGCGGCTTGGAGGTAGGTGAGGGCAGATACGGCAGAGGAAAAGTCCATAACAGGGTTTTCGTACGACGGGATATCACTCAAACCATCCACTGAGGATTCCACCTCTGTCTTGGAAACAAATCCCACACCCTCAATGTAGAACGTTCTCAGCCCATCGGCTACTGTATTGCCGTTTTTTACAAATCGGTCATCATCCAAAGAGATGCCTGCGGCATTCATCATATCCAATACGGCGAGAGTGGCTTCTCCATCGGGCTGGCCGTCTCTGCCCGGGAAGCTGCCATCCGCCAACTGTACGGATGAAAGATACTCGATGGCCTTGTCTATTGCCTTGGCGATATATTCCTTGTCCGTATGGGGAGCAAGGGCGGCCACGTTCTCAGCAGTGAACTGCACCTCCTCCCAGGATGAACCGTCGAGGCTGAATTTGCCGCTTGCCGTCTGGTTTTCCAGCATTCTGGAGGCATACATATCCACCAAGCTGTCAGCGTCCACACCGCGGGAGCGCCAGACAGAGGCGTCTACCGCGTCCAGGTCCTTCAGCATCTCCGGCAGGTCTCCAATGCTCTTGCTTCCCACATTCGTCAGCGGCGCCAGAAAATCCAGCCCGCCCACATCCGCGGGGTCCATGTCCAGCGCCGTTATAGCCCGCACCACGCCCGGCGAATAGACGCCGGACTTGCGTCCCATGTAATACTCGTTGCTGATCCCGATCTTCCTCTCCAGCACGGTCCACAGCTCTTCCTTTTCCTCATCCGTAAACTCGCCCTGGGCCCTCTTCAGCGCCAGCACCTGCCGGGAATAGCCGGTAATAGACGACGCGCTGACGATCGTTTCGCTCCCATCTCCGTACCAGCCGCTCTCTATCTTCTCATAGACGGTGTCCGTCTCCTGCTGTAGCAGTGCCTTATAATCAATGGCTGAGGTTTTCACTCCGTTGTTCGCAGGAAGGTTGTCAATTTTTGCGCCATTTCCACCTATTCCCCGCACTGCACACAAGCCGCTATAGGGTTCGGCATTGTCATAAATCCTATTGGGAACGGCGCCTTTGTGATTCGGATCATTTGGATCTCGCATCTGTATCCAGCCTTTCCTGTACCAACCTCGTGATTCTTCATACCTCCACCAACCATCCTCATGATAGAATCCTTGCTTTGGCTCAGATGTCTTGGCATCTTCAAAATAGAAGTCCTGATACCAGCCCATCATGCCGTCCAGCACGGTGTGCCCATCCTTGGTGAAGCGCTCGTCCGTGAGGGAGATGCCCAGCGTCGCCAACATCTCCAGCACCGCCGCGTCCTCCTCCACATCCTCATCGCCGTACTTGAGAAAGCCGCCGCTGGAGAGCTGCTGCTCGGAAAGGTAATCCAGAGCCTTGTCTATGGCCGTGGATACGTCCTTGCGGTTCATGTAAGGTGCAAGAGCCTGTACGGATCTGGCAGTCAGCAATATGTAGTCGAAGCAGTCCGGCTCATCGGCTACGCCTCTTTGCTTCAGTTCTGCGGGCCACTTAGAGGTATAGCGGAATTCGCCGCTGCTTTGCTGGCGAGCAAGAGCTTCCGTCAACAGGTTTTCCCGCAGAGCGTTGAACTCGTCGGTCTTGCCCGCGTCACCGGCGGCATCCAAATCCATCAGCATATCCAGCCGGTCCTCGTCCTCCTCCTCCAGCTCCGGCTTCCGCAGAGCGTCCATGAGGTCGTGCCCGGCAAGGTCGGTCACGTCCAGCCCCATAGCCGCTACCGTGCGGATGGCACCGGGGATGTAGGCTGTTTTGCCCCGCTTGACCGCGAGGTCCAGCCAGTCAGCCAGCGCCTGTAAGTACTCGTCATAAAAGCCGTCAGGGACAGCCGCGCTGGAGGTCCACAGGGCATATACCGCTTTTGCGTTTTCCGCCTGCGTGGCCGCGGCGATGTAGTCCTTACGCTCAGACACCTGCTGCACCACCAGCTCCGTCACCGTCTGATACACCTGCTCTGCCTCGGCCGTCCAGCCCTCCGCGGGGACGGCCTGTACGGTCAAGGGCAGGAGCATGACGGCTGCCAGCAAGACGGCCATGAGTTTTGTGCTGTGTTTCTTCATGTCACTGCTCCTTCTTGATGCGGCGGTAGCGGCGGACCATGCCGAAGGCCAGCAGCGCTATGACCACCACCGCCAGCAGAACGATGCCCAGCGGCGTCTCCGTCAGGGCGGAGCCTATCAGCTCGAACACGCTGTTATTCCCGCTGCGGGCACCGGCCCCGGCGGTCTGGAGATAGGCAAAGCCAGAGACAGTCCGGAGCATGTTCTGATCGTAGACAGGGCCTTCCTTTGTGTTTTCTGCCAGCTCCTGCGCGATATCCTCCGCGGAAAGCTCAGCATTCCGGTTAACAAAGCCGATACCGTCCACATAGAAGGTCCGCACGGCATCCTCCAGTGTATAGCCGTTTTTAACGAACCGCTCATCATCCAACGGAATGTTCAGCGCCTCCATCATATCCGCCACGGCCAGCGTATATTGCAGATTCCCGAATGTCCCATCCGGCTCCTGTATGGAGGACAGGTAGTTCAAGCCCTTTTCCACCGCCTCCGCGATGTACGCCTTGTCCTGATGCGGGCCTAATGCCTTCAGGCTCTCGGTGATAAATTCGATATTTGCTTTTCCGTTTATCCCCAACGCCTCCTTTTCCTCTGCATCTGCAGCATAATATTTACCCGCTCCATAATACCAATAGAATCTACCGTTCGACATCTGGTAGGAGAGTATCTTCTCCGCGTACTTGTCCACCATCGTATCCACGTCCACGCCGCGGGAGCGCCACACCGATTCGTCTACCGCGTCGAAATCCTGCAGCGCCTTTGCATAATCGAGCTGGTCCATTTTGCCCATGCTCGTCAGCGGCGCGAGATAGTCCAGTCCATAGAAGTCCCCCGGATCAGCATCGATCGCTTTCAGGGCGCGCACGATGCCCGGGACAAACATGGCCGATGTCCGGCCCATGAGGTATTCGCTGTTGGCTCCGGTCATCTTTTCCATCAAGTCCCGCAGCTCCGCTTTCTCGTCCTCGGACAGTTTGCCGCCCGCTATCTTTTCGCGAGCCAGCACCTCCTCCGAAAATCTGGAAAGAGAGTTCCATGTAATGATCGTCCCGCTTCCGCTCCAATACCAGTTTGCACCCATTGCATCCAAATCCGTCCGTTCCTTCGACTCGGCCAGCTTCTCACCCAGAATCGACGCATAGTCTATGGATACCTGCTCCGTGCTGCCGGCTTCCGGCATGGTCACGGTGGGAAGGGGTGCCTTGTCCAGATCGGTCAGGGCACGCAGGGCGCTCAGGCCCCGGTAGGCCTCGTCATTCCGATACCGGCGGTGCTGATACATCACTGCTTCAGCTTCCGGTGAGCAGGGAAGGCGTTCCCATGTCTGCGTCTCCTCGTTGTAGGTGGTCCTGTTATAGTAATAAAAGCCCTGCTTCGGTTCGTTCTCCACCTCTTCCAGATACTCCGCCTGATACCAGCCCATCATGCCGTCCAGAATGGTGCAGCCATCCTTGGTGAAGCGCTCGTCCGTGAGGGAGATACCCAGCACGGCCAGCATTTCCAGCACCGCCGCGTCCTCCTCCACGTTCTCCTCGCCGAACCGGGCAAAGCCGCCGCTGGGAAGCTGCTGCGCGGAGAGGTAATTCAGCGCCTTGTCGATAGCGGCGGACACGTCCTTTCGATCCTGATAGGGTGCAAGAGCCTGTACGGACTGCGCCGTCAGCAGGATATACTCAAAGCGGTCCGGGTCTTTGATCACGCCCTTATCTCTTAACCAGATGAACAATGCGTTGCCGTCATAGGCCGAGGTAAATCGAAGCTCCGTGCCGGGTATTGTGGAATAGCGGAACTGGCCGCTGCTCTGCTGGCGGGCCATGGCTTCCGTCAGGAGCTGTTCCCGCAGGGCGGCAAATTCCTTCGTCTCACCGGCTTCACCGGCGCAGCTCAGGTCCAGCAGCATATTCAGCCGGTCCTCATCCGCGGTCATCATGTCCGGCTTCCGCAGCGGGTCCAGCAGGTCGTGGCCGGCGAAGTCGGTCACATCCAGCCCCATAGCTGCCACCGTGCGGATAGCCGTGGGGATATAGGCGCACCGGCCATTCTGGGCCGCCATATCCAGCCAACCCGCCAAAGACTGCAAGTATGCATCGTAGAAGCCTTCCGGCACAACCGCGCCGGCGGTCCACAGGGCGTAGACCGCGCGAGTATTCCTCTGCTGGATGGGAAGCGACAGGTAATCCCTGCTCTCCGTGACCTGTTGGATGGCCTTTTCCGTCAGTGTCTGATACGCCTGCTCCGCCTCGTCTGTCCAGCCGTCCGTGGGGGCGGCCTGTACTACGATGGGCAGAAGCATCGCCAGCGCCAGCAAGGCAACTATAAGTTTTGTGAAATGCTTTTTCATTGGCTCTCCCTCCTGCGGCGGACAACTACCGTCACGGCTACCATGACGACCACCACGCCGCCGATGATGAGGAACAGGTCTCTCTGCGCCGCGTCTGTCTGTACCTTCACAGCAAGTACGGCGTCCCAGTTCTGGATGAGTTCCTTATCATGGTCGGACAGTGCCTTGTACCGCTTCACCAGCCTATCCACCGTGGACTTTTCACCCAGTCCCGGGTCGGTCATGGGGACGATCTGGCTTTCTATATCCGCATTGATGCTCTCTATCTCCGCGTACAGCGCATCTATGTCGCTCTTGGCCTGCGTCAGCTTGGTCATGTAGGTATCGTAGCCTTCGAAATCACGGCTCATTTTCAGCTTGTCCAGCAGGGCTGTCACCTCGGCATCGTTCTCCGTGGACAGCTTTTTTGGCAGGGCGTCCGCCTGCTGCTGGTCGGCCTCGGTAAACTCGTAGCTGCCCGCAAAGGACACTTCACTTTCCTCCGGCGTCAGTATCTTGGCGGATACGCTGCCGGGGCGGAAGTCATACAGGATGCTCATGCCCTGTGTCTGCCGCCACACGGCCACCAGCGCCAGCAGCGCCTGATCTGTGGCGATGCTGTTGCTCTCGCCGGGGATGGCGGAAGGGTTGCCGGGATCGGACTCGTAGGAGTGGGCAAAGCCGCCGTCTTCCTGCTGGTAGTAGAACAGGGCATCCAGCAGATTGATGCCGTTCTTGATGAACCGTGAGTCGTTCTGCGGATCAACGCCGATGGAGCACAGCGACACGATGATCTGCGACACGGACTCGGAGTTCCGCGTGCCCCAGCTGCGGAAGTCGCCTGTGTCCAGCTGCAATTTGGACAGGCAGTCCAGCGCCTTGTCCACAGGGTCTTTCACGTTGAAGGTAGAATTTCGGTAGTACGGCGCAAGTGCCTGTATCGCCATGGCCGTGATGTCCGGATCTGCGGTGCTGCCCTGTGCAAAGCGCAGGTTGAATCCGTTATCCGGAAGCTGGAAGGACAGTATCCTCTTGATCATCTCCGTGCGGGTATAACTGGAGCCTGCGGGGATGTTGTACTTCATGCTGTCCAGCGTGATAAGCCCCCACAGCCAACCGTTGAGGCCCTGTGCCCCAATATCTATGGTCTTACCTCGGTCATATACACCGTCTGCGATGAGGTTGATGTCGTTGCCATCCGCATCCTTGCCGAAGTGGGTAGGATCGCCGCCGCAGGCCAGCACAGCGAGAGAGATACGATGCCACTCGGTGGCCTTCACCCTGTCCAGCTTGTCCGGCTCACGGTATTTCTGCTCGACATAGGTCTGCAAAGCCGCAAGGTAGGCATCATAGTCGTCCTCCACACCGCAGCGGCTCAGACCGATGGGCAGCCAGTCCGTGGCGGAGCTGCCGGCGTAGGTCAGCTCGTCCCCGGAGAGAAGATAGTCCCCTTCCTCCAAGCCCAGTGCAGAGCGCTTCTGCACCATGATGCCTTGAATGGCCTCGGAGATCTGGGCCACCGTGTACTTGCCCTGCGGCACAACTTGGCGCTGGTTCTGCTTCTGCGCCGCCTCTGACTGCTCTGCCGTCATGGGGCTGACGGTGATGCTCACATCCCCGGTGAACGCACCGTTCTTGAACTGCACACGGCCAATGATGTTGGAGCCCTCCACCGGCGTGATATTGCCCCACGTCTCCTCGCTCCATTGGGCATCCTTGCCCACCTGTATCTCCACCGTGCCGGTAAAGAAATCCGGGTGGTCAAGCGTCACGGACTGCACATAGTACATCCCATTGATGGAGATACCGCAGGCAGCTTCATCCTCTTTGTTTTTGCCCACAGCCAGCGACACACGGGCGACCTTATTTGTGGGCAGGGTATGTCCCTCGTTGGCCGTCAGGTTCAGCACATCCGCGCTGTCTACGCCCGCTTTCTCAAATACCCAATAGGGTAAATCGTTCCCCGTTGGGGCGTTGACGGTGATGCTGTGTCCTGCTGCGTAAGCTGCGGGTATCATGCTGAATACCAGCACCAGCGCCAGCAGAAACGCCGTCCAATTCCGTACTTTTCTTTTCACAGAGGCATCCCTCCTACTTCCGTTTATATAGCCGTATTCGCGTGGACGGAAATTCCGCCCACGCGAATCGGCAGACTACGCCCGCGGCGTAATCAGGTTTAATTATTTCTCGTCATGCTCGTCACGCTTGACCTTGTGGTAACGGCGTACCGCGCCCACGATGATCAGCGCCGCGATGACGGCCACGATGCTCCAGACGAGGATGGGATTCTCACGCACCACCGTGCCGATGATCTCCCACACGGAGTTACCGCTGGCACCGCCCTCGGTATCCTGTCCGTCCGGCACGTCGTCCGGGGCATCGGAGGTCTGGGGATCGTTGGTGTTGTCGGTGTCCGGCTCGTCCGCGTTCTCGGACAGGCTGTCCATGCTCACCTGCTGGGAGTCCAGCCACACAGGGAAGGTCATGGACGTGCCGCTGGCCTCCCACTTGCTGTACAGACGGTCTGCCAGTGCCGCAAGGCTGCTGGCGTACTGGCCGTAGATGCTCTCATAGGTGCCGCTGGCCATGCCGCCGCCACCGGTCAGCCACGCGCTGAACACCTCCTCGCTGCCGGAGTCGATGTACTTCTGCAGCGCCTTGGCGATGGTATCGCCGTCCTTGCCGTCCACGCCGGTGTGCTCGTTCAAACTGGCCAGCAACAGCGCCGCCAGATCCTTGGCCTCATCGGTCTTCTTGCCCACGGCTGCAGTGGCCATGTTGTCCAGACTGTTGGTCAGCAGAGCGCGGACCACGTTGGGATTTTCTTCCAGCCACTTCTGGAAGGACTTGTTCCCGCCGTTGGAGCCCCACTCAGCGTAGGCGCCCAGCACAAGGCCCTTGATGTCGTACTCCACGTCCATGTTCAGGCCGTCCTGCAGGCCCTCGTCGTCCTTATCGCCGGTGCCGGTACCATCGCCGGTACCGCCGTAGTAGTAACCGCCGCCACCACCGGAATTCCCTGTAAATTCCGCTTTGACCACTGCATTGGCTTCACCCAAATGGAAGTCGCCGCCATTCTCCAGTGTCGTGGGCTTACCCGTACTCATCAGATCCAACGTCAGACTACTCAGTTTGAAGGTGTTATTCTTGGGCGTGGCCTTAGCAGCCACGCTGGTACCCGCAGGCCCGTAGACTGCATCCGTGCTGGAACGTGTAGCTACCTCATTGCCGCTGCGTGTCAGCGTTACCGTACCGCCAGTGCCGTACTCAGCCTTGGCGCGATAGTAGCTGGTGGACGTCCCATTCCCGATAGGAACAGGGTAGTTGTTCGCACCCTGTGTCCAGTAATTCTTGTGTGCGCCTTCACCGCCGTCCACACCCCAGGCCACCTTGCCGCTGGCGAAGTCGTCCTTAGTGGCCCAGATGCCGCCGCTGGACAACTCCTTATCAGACAGATAATAGCCAGTATCATTTTTGCTGCCGGCTACGTTTAGCGCCACAGGTGTCTTCTCATTATAGGTAAAGCTGTAGTTGGCGCTGCCTCCGATGCCGTACGCCTTGCCGTTTTTTGCCGTAATCTGGCCCAGATTATAGCAGAATGATGAGCTTCCACCCCCGACGATTCCGTATGTGTTGAGCGCGCCGGAGACACTGCCGATATTCCTGCAGTGCTCTGCAGTGCCGCTATAGGCAATGCCAAACGCGGAGCCGTTCGTACTCGCAACAGTGCCGTCATTCATGCAATTGTCAAACTGCCCCTTGTAGGCAATGCCTGCGGCATATCCAGAATTGTGGACTCCATAAGAGTTCTCCCCTGTCGCAGTGAGATTTCCGGAGTTGCTGCAGTTTACGACCTTACCGGTCTCGCCACCCCACAGGCCGACAGCCACGCGGCCGTTGATCGTCGCGTAATTGTGACAATCTTCCATGGCCGTCTTAAAGATGAAGGTGCCTGACACTCGATTATAGTCGGTCAGACCGCTGCCGCCGGCCAAAAAACCGTAGACATTGCACTTGGTCGCCTGCGTCACGCCACGGCCGACGATACCGGCTGTAAAGGAATAAGCGGCGCGCGGGATGTTAATATCAACGGTGATGCCATCCAGAATAACGCCCGGTCCGTTGCCATTTTCGGCGCAGGCGATCAAGCCGGCGCACCAAGAGGTACCTGTGCTGGTATTTTCTTCAATTTCAACGCGGCCCTTCAGCACCAAATTCTTGAATGTTCGGACATTGCTGCCTGTTGCAAAACCAAACAGTCCGACATACTGCTCACCCTTGGCACCTTCGACGTTCAGATTTTTGATGGTAAAATTATTGCCGTCCAGATTGCCGGCAAAATTCGAGAGCTCGCCCCGCCTGTCGGGATCGACCGCATCCTTATGGGACTCACTGGTACCAATGGGTTTCCACGGCTCATTCTTCATGTCGATATCGGCCGTCAGGGCAAACCACTTGTCGGCGTACTGGTAATATCCCTCATTGACCTGCGTCTGCAATTTTTTCAGGTCGTTCAGATCGTTGATTTTATACGGATCGACCTCCGTGCCGGTGCCTGTCCACAGCTGTTCCCACACAGCGTAGAGGTTCACGTTCCTCTCTGCTTCGTTTACCGTGACCTCCTTCGCGCTGGTAAATTTGCCGTCTTTATACGGGTACGCTACTGCGCCCTCCGCCGACAGGGCCCAGCCCATGAACCTGCCGTTCTCATTCCGGAAGTTCAGCTCATCCGCCGTCTTCAGGGTGAAGGTGTGCGACTTGCTGTCTTTCAGGACGGCACTATCCACCTTGCCGGTGTCGCTGCCGGTCATGTTGCTATAGTACGTCACGGTCACCTTACCGGGCGCACCGGGCACGTCCTCGCCGTTCCACTGCGTGACATGCACGGGGTTCCACGGCGCATCCACCTTGTTCGTCCACAGGCACGCACCGGTTATACTCATATCTGTGCATGCCTCGTTCAGCACATCCACCAGCGGTTTCTCATCGATCGTATAGGTGGTATTCTTGCCGTCCGCGTCGGGGGTTATCGTGATCGGCTGGGACTTGTCGGCGTCGGTGGTACCAGCGCTGTTCTTGACGTAGACGCCGGTGTTCGCGGTGAGATCGATGGTATAGCTGTTGACCGTCCTCTCTTTGCTGATGCTGTACACCTTGTCCTCCGGGCCGGTCACGCTGCCCATATTGTAGCTGTTGGTCACCATGCCGCCGATGCCGCTCGCGGGAATGCCGTTTCCTGTTTTGACCATGCCGAAGTTGGCGCAGTTAAGAACCGTGCCGGAGCCGGCAATACCGCTGACAAACCGGGAGAAATATGTGGGAGCATTTGCTTTCAGCGTCACGCCGCTGGCATCCACAGTGCCGTAGTTCCAGCAATACTCCACACTGCCGTTTGAAGCCTTGCCAACGATACCGCCGGCATACATCTGGCTATATAGGTCTGTACCCCTGATCGTGACCGCTCCTTCATTCAGGCAGTTTGTGATGGTGCCGCCTTCGTTATATCCGGCAATACCGCCGGCTCGCGGCTCTGTAGATGAATCATTCCTTCCAAGTTTTCTGTACCAAGCCTCGGCCGTCACATTGGCCAGATTGTGGCAATGCTCCACTGTGGCCCCTTTGTAAATATAGCCGACAATGCCGCCCACGTTGCAGCCAATCTGTTTGCCTATGACCGTCACGCTGCCATCGACAGTCAGGTTCTTGATCGTAGCCTTGGCGCTGGCATTCCCAGTAGTGTCGCCCAGCTTTCCGAACAAGCCCCAAGGCCCATGGTCGTTTTCGCTGTTCAGAGTAACGTCTATCTGCAGATCGGTGATCGAGTGTCCGCTGCCGTCAAAAACACCCTCGAAACTATAACTGCTGCCGATGGGTGTCCAGTCGTAACCCTTCAGACTGATGTCGTTCCCCAGCGTCAGGGTCCAACCCTCGAATGTCTCATTCTTGCCGACCTTGCCGTTGACCAGCAGGGCAAGGCCGTTCAGCTCCGCCGGCGTTTTGATGGTATACGCTTTCTTCGCAATCGTTTCTTCGTTGTACCAGCTTATATCTGCCCCGATGAAGTAATACTGGATGCTTACGTTATCCGAGACATATACGCAGCCGCTGCTGCCCTCCCGTTGTCTCACCTTGTCGGAAGGCTCAAACATGACCTGTGTTTCTGTCGGGCCGGACAATGTCCAGGACATTGTCACATTTGCGTATTGCTTGACATATGCATACACCGTGCCGTCGTCGTCGTTCAGCTGCCGGAGCATGTCGCCGCTGTTTTTATCGCTGAGCTGTATCTCCAGCGTGACACCTACCGGCATCGCATCTCTGGCCGACACCTTCAGCTCCATCGGCTTGACACTGCTGCCAAGGCACGGCCGCAGGTCGTCCGTGCATCCCCATTTGCTGTTGGTGCTACTCTTCAGCTCCCAGGCCACGCGGCCGGCGGCAAATTCCTCCGCCGTCCGGGCGCCGGTGTCGCCGTTCTCACCGTTTTCATTGGCCGTGTTGCCGAAGGTGGATGTTTCCGCCAGATAGAAGCTCTTGTTGATCGCGCTGCCCTCCAGCACCTTTCCGGCTGCCGGGACTCCGACGCGCGCCTCGTTGTAGTAATAGCTGCCGTTCACGGTGCCCGCCGGGATCGTCTTTTCAACCGGCGTCGTCTCCCCGCTCTCGTCTGCCGTTTCCTCGGTCTTCGTGCTGTCGGTAATGGTCACATACTGGATCGTGCCGCCGTCCACTACGCCGAACAGGCCCGCGTTGGCAAAGTCACCGTTCACCTTCAGTCCGGAAATGGTGTAATAGCTCGTGCCTCCGGTAAATATGCCCCGGAACGGATGATCCGCCGTGCCGACAGGCGTCCACTCGATGTCGCTCAGGTCAATATCCGCACCGAGATTGACGGTCTTACCCTTAAAGTCGACTCCCTTATTGACCAGTCCGGCAAAGGTCTGGAACACCTCCTCTGCGGACGCCGTTTTATTCTCGTCGTTCTCGTCCTTATAGGTAATGCTCTTGATGGTGTAGTTGAGCGCATCGTAATAGAACGCTCTCTCCAGCGCCGTGGCGGTAAAGTCGTTTGCCGAGCCGTAGTACAATGTCACGACCTTGCCGCCGTCGCTCTTGTTCACCACATACGCCTCAGAAAACTGTTTCAGCCCATCCGTAGTCGTATAACTGTCCTGTTTCTCCGACTCCGTGGTATAGAATGCGGCCATTCCGCCGTCCGCCTGCAGCGTTAGCTTCGTGTCAACCTTCGCCAGCGCGGAGGTGCCGCCGCCGGCAAACGTCACCTTGCCGAACAGCTCGGAGTTCATGCCAAACTTCACATACGGCTGCAGTTTGACAAGTACCAGCTCATTTGCATTCTGTTCAGAAAACAGCGGATAGGGCTTCGCGTTCTCGCCGTCCTCCGCTGCCCACAGCTTCCAGCCCTTTTCAAACGCGGCAGGATTCAGCTTCTCCGCCACGGCAGCGGCAAAGCCCTCGGACTTGATGTACGTTCCATTTCCAGACAGCGACGCGGACACATTCTGATAGCTGTTGGTGGGATAGGAACCGGCTGTCCCCAGTTTTTTATCGTCAGTCGTCTGGTAGTACCAGCAGTTGTTGGCATTACCGTCGCCTACCACGCCGCCAGCGGTAAGCCACCATGGACTTTTCGGTTTGCCCGCCTGCACATCGCCATAGAACCCGCAGTTCCGTACCGTGCCGCTGCTCTTTGCCGCGATGCCGCCCACGACAGCGCTGTTGGGTGCATGTACCGTGCCGGTAACGATAAGGTTCTGCACCGTGCCGCCGGCGCCCAGCACAGCAAACAGGCCCTGGCCGTTTGCATCGCTGTTGATATACAGGCCGGAGATGGTATGACCGTTGCCGTCAAACGTACCGGAGAAAGGCTTATCCTTTGTACTCCCGTCCACATACACGCCGATAGGTGTCCAGGCGACGGGGTTATCCTCGGCAGTCGGTACATCCTTATCGTTCAGCCGGATATCGTTCTTCAGCCGAATGAACTTGCCCTGGAAGCTATTCCCCTCGTTCACCAGCTTGGCCAGATAGGCCAACTGCGCGGCGCTGCCGATCTCATAGGGTGTCTCCGACGTGCCTTCATCCTTTTTATACCAGGCTCCAGCCTCCATTTCTTCGTCGCTGGCAGCATAATATATACGGACGGTCTGCTCGGTCGCGTTGATCTGTATCGACCTTTCCCCACTGAAGGAGTCCCAGTTTTTCCCATCAAGGCTGTACCAAACCGTGCCGGTAGGCACCAGCGTGACCTGCCCTCCGTTCTCCACAATGATCTGGCTTACGAGTTTCCCGGAGACATCATCCTTTATGGACATAGCCGCCGTCGAGGTGGGCAGATACTTATCCAGTATCACCACTCTTTCGTTAGGCCCTGGGAATTCCGGATGCTTCGTACCGACCTTCCACAGTTTGTCGCCATCGGACAGCGAGGCGTTCAGCTTCTCCGTCACAGTGTCGGCAAAATTTGCTTGGACATACGTTCCTTTTGCACTTGAAGACACATTCTGATAGCAATTATTCCCCGCCGTGCCGCCAGACACGCCGACCTTATAGCCATCTGTGTCACCGCTGTAATAGTACCAACAATTCTTGGCCACATTGTTGCCGAAGCCAACCACACCGCCGACGTTACTATTGCCACCAACTACGTTACCATAGAAACCGCAATTCTGGACAACAGTCTTCCACGCAACGCACCGGCCCGCAATGCCAGCGACATAAGTCTTTTTATCACAATCTACCGTGCCCTTGACAATTAGATTCTTGATCACGGCAGAATTGCCCAAATTTCCGAACAGGCCAAGATTCCCTGCTCCGGATCCTGTAGCAGTGATATACAGTCCGCTTATGGTATGCCCATCGCCATCAAACGTGCCTTGGAACTTGTTCGAGCTGTTTCCAATGGGCGTCCACGAGTTTCCGCCTGTCGGCACATCCTGCTCGTTTAGTCGAATGTCGTTCGTCAGCTTAAAGTATTCGCCAGAATAGCTTTCACCCCCATTGACCTTCCCTGCCAGATATGCCAGTTCCGCACCGGTGCTGATTTTGTAGGGATCATCAACCGTACCAGCACCACCAGCAAACTTTTCCGCAGGCTTACCATCCCACACATCACTGTCAGTATCATCATTCAGCGGAGCGATGTCGTCCTCACTGTTATTCTCGTCCTCGGTGTTCTGCTTGCCCTTGTTATCCTCACCGGGCTTGTTGGCGTCGTCGCTGCCGCCGTCACCCTCGCCGGGGTTCTTGTCCTCATCACCGGGGTTGGTAGGCTGTTCATCCCCGCCGTGCTCGGTGTCCTTGTTTTCGTCGTCCTTGCCCTCGTTGTCCCCGCTGGGGTTAGCGTCAGCCGGGTTCGCGTTGCCCTCGATGATGGCCGTACCGCTGCCGCCCACCACTTCCGTGGCAAAGGCCGCGGGGGTCACCAGCGTCAGCGTGAGCACCAGGCTCATCAGCAGGCTCACCACGCGCCGGGACATACTGCTTGTCCGTTTCTTCATGTGATTTGCTCCTCTCGTTGTTGAATGTATCTATGTAAAAACTATTTAGTTACCGCTTTTCGGCATCACCACATACAGCTTGCCTGTCTCCGGGTCTTCGTACACCGTGCCCTTCTGCTCGAAGCTGCTGGAGGACTGGATGTCCTGCTCCATCTCCTCCGCGTTGTCCAGCTCCTGCATCTGCTCCCGCTGGAGGATCTCCACCCGCGTCTTGCTGAGATCCACGTTCCAGTTCAGTATGACCGCCGCCATCAGCCCGCAGGCGAACACCAGCATCACGTCTGACAGGTTCGCCAGCCCGGACATGGCGTCCACCTCCTCCGTCACCCGGCGGCGGGAGGAAAACTTACCCTTCAACATCGCTCGTGACCTCCTCCAAAACTGCCTCCATCAGCGTTTCCAGCGACACCATATCGTCGTTGTACCACCGCTTGCGGATGTGGGAGATGACGCTGGCCACCGCCGCGCTGATGACGCCGGCGATGGTGGTGTCGAATGCCACGTTCATGGACTCCGACAGCGTCACCGTGTCGCCCTGTCCCAGCGCCACGATGCCGGGACCCAGGGGTATCAGCGTGCCCAGCAGGCCGAACATGGGGCCCAGCTTGGCGATCATGTCCGTGATGGAGGTGGTGCGGGCGTTCCGCGCCTCCTCCGTGGCCAGCAGGCGCTCCGCCAGCGCCGTCAGGGTGTCCTTGGGCAGCCCCCGGCTCTCTGCCAGCTCCAGCAGGGCCTTCTTCTGCCGCCGCAGCAGGCCGCTGTTTTCAATCAGCTCCGCAAGGCCGTCCGCGCCCGCCGCGTGTACGTCGCGCAGCAGCTGGGGGACGTTACACTTATGCTTGCGGCGCTCCGCGATGTACTCAACCACGATGTCGCCGATCTGCCAGACCGCCCCGGCCATCAGAATTATCAGTATAATGAGGCAGGGGATCATCAGCGCCTGGGCGATGGTATGCAGTATTTCACTCAAAGAGATCATGTGTGTTTGCTCCTTCTATTTCTTCCTGTTTCTCACCCCGCAGGTGGGGCGTATTCTTTTTATTTTTGTATGTGGTTTTGGTTTTGCCGTTCAACAAAGAGAGGAGGTGGGAGGGGCGGCTTTTCCCCTCCCACCCTTATGGAAAGCTGACAGTCTCCGTTCAGACCGTCATGGCTTGACAAGGGTAACTCAGCAGGACACCTCCTGCTCTGCGGCCTTTGCCGCTTTCTCAATTTCGCGCTGGCGGGCAGCGGCATCACGAGCCTCTTTCTTTTCCTGCTCCAGCCGCTTTTTCTCTTTCAGCCGTGATTGCTGCGCCGCATGACTGGCGGCAGCCTTGGCGCGTTTCGCCTTCTTCTTGCGCTCGGATTCCTCGTAGAACAGCGGCTCCTGCACGGCTTTTTCCCGCTTGTAGCGTGCGGTGTCTTTCAACTTGGGCTCTTTTATCGGCGGACGCAGGTGTGCCATCTCCAATACTGCGGCCCAACCGCCGAAGCGCTCCTCGATAAACGTGCCGCCGTCTATCTCGCAGGGACTGGGCGTGTGCCGCAGCAGTTCAGCACGATTGCCGACGTATTGCGCCAAATGCGCCAGCGGCGTATCCGCGTGCTTTTCGGCAAACTCCGCGTCCCGCGCTTCCAGCGCCGCCACGGTACGCTTGGCCACATTACGCTCAAACCAACTCTTGTAGTCAAATCTCTCGCGGGGATTCCTGTTGGACATGGCATAGTCCTCCCTTACAAAAATCGCCGGTTTCCCATGGGAAACCAGCGGTGATCCGGCAGAAATGAAAATGCGCTGACGAACCTCGTCAGCGCGCACTCCCGCCTATGCCGTCAGGGAGAGATCGCCCGCTGTACAACACTGGTCCTCCATCGTGCAATTCTTCTGCCCTAACGTCACGAAGGACTTTCGTCCTTCTCGTACCTGAACCTACCTTCTCAGAGCGTTCGCTCCAATGGCTGCTATTCGCCACACGGCATTTCTGCCGCTTTGGTCCATTCCTTACGTCAACAGCGCCGTCCGCAGGGGGTATCACCCCGTTCCTTCAAAACTGCCGCCTGGCGGTAATGATATACCGTCTTTACAGCGGCAGCCACACGACTTCGCAAGACCTTTTATTCAGTTTCCGGCCTCGATTTCTTTCGCAAAGTAACATACTTTGCGAAAGATGCTACCAGCCGTTGCCGCGCAAGACTTCCGTGACACATAGGCAAAATATGTTGCATTTCGCAAGTCCATATTGACAAGTCGAAAAAGCTGGAATATACTGTTATACGGTCATTTTTGAGGGGTTTTCGCAAAGTATGTTACTTTGCGAAATTTTTTTACGGCCCTGCGCTTGTAGTCCATCTCAGCGTTCTCGATTTTGCCGGAGTTGTAAGCAGCCAAAATGCGGAATATGTATTCTTTGCTTACTGCGTCACCGTTTTTGAGCCGCGAACCTACTTGCAATCACTACCGCATCGAGTATACTTATCAACAACACGATTTACGGGAGGTGACGGCATGATTTACTGCGTATCGGACATCCATGGTGAATTAGATAAGTTTGAGCGACTGCTGACACTAATCCAATTCTCCGAAAACGACCACCTGTATGTTATCGGTGACGCTATCGACCGGTGTGCCATGGGTGTGGACATCCTGCGGCTGGTCATGGATACGCCCAACATGACCATGCTGCTGGGCAACCATGAGCAGATGTGCCTCGCCACCCTCGGGCCGCATAATGAGTTTGGTGCTCGTGAGCTTTGGCGGCAAAACGGCGGCTCGTCCACCTATCGGGAGCTGCTCTATCATTGCACACCTCACGAGCGGAATATAGTTCTGCGCTTCTTAGCCGGACTGCCGGATCATCTGGACATTACCGTTGATGGGCAGAGGTTTCACCTTGTTCATGGTTGTCCCGGTGCCGACCATGATACGCGCATCTGGGGACGCATCAAGCCAGAGGATGGGAGTCCTTATCCTGGCACTATCTGCATCGTCGGCCACACGCCGGTCAACTTCCTGACTGGTGTCAGTGACCAGCCGGTTCCTATATGGCATGGTGACGGCATCATTGACATTGATTGCGGATGCGGCAATCGCAACGCGGCGCACCGCCGTTTGGCCTGTCTCCGGCTGGATGATATGGCGGAGTTTTATGTTGGGAATACGGATACAGAAATTTGCCAGCGCAAAACATGAGCATCGCAAACACTTGTGAAATGCTCGTATCTGTGGTATACTGCATAATAAGAAACGTTCAACGAGGGAGGTGCGAAGCAAATGTTTGACCACGTCTATGCGCAGGACGAAATTTTTGCCGCTGTGCGGCTGCTGCTGAAAAAATACCATGCCGAGCGTGCGATCTTGTTCGGCTCTTATGCACGGCAAGAAGCGAATGCCGCTTCCGACATTGACCTCATCGTGGTTGGCGGAAGCAGATTCGACCCTACCGACGTTTTCTGCATAGCAGAGGAACTGCATCGCACCTTGGGAAAGCCCGTGGACGTGTACGAACTGCGGGAACTCAATGCTAACTCTGCTTTTTATAACGCGGTGATGGCGGAAGGGGTGCAGATCGCATGAAGTACAGCGACCAGCAAAGAGTTTCGAAAATGCGGGAGACTACAGAAAAGCTCCTGCGCTATGTGTCGGAAGAAAACATCACGCCGGATAGGATCTTCGCGGAGGAGACCGTTCAATGGACTGTCACAACGCCTCTTTATAACATCGGCGAGCACGCCGCCAACTTGACGGAGGATTTTAGGTCGCAGCATCCCGACATTCCGTGGGTGAAAATTGCGGGTTTGCGGCACAGGTTAGTGCATCATTACGAGGATACCAACTGGACTGTCATATGTGCGATCATCTACGATGTGCTGCCGTCGTTTCTTGATGAGTTGAAAAAGATTTGACCCACATTTTGACCCATACGGGAAACCTGCAGAGCCACCTGGCGGGAGCATTGCGCTCCGCCCGGTGGCTCTATGCCTTCGTTTTGATACCCTTTCATTGTTTCCAGCAGCGCAAAATGTGACCATTCCACTGCCAGAGAAAGTTGACCCACACTGACGATGCCGGTGGCTCTGACCCACACCGTGACCCACACGGGGAAACGAGCGGACGGAACACATGGAGCAAAGAGTTTCCGACCTCTTCCTTTTTGGGGCAAAAACGCCCGCAAACCCTTATGCCGCAACGGCTGGAGGGCATTTTATCACTTGGTAAGGATGAGGTCGGCGGTTCGAATCCGCCCAGCAGCTCCACAAAACACCTGCTTTTCGCGTAAAAAGCGGGTGTTTTTTTATTTTTCACAACTATTTTGGACAGTTTGAATTTTGGCTTTTGCCTTTGACCACAGAACAAGCCACAGACAGGAAAAAGACGGGCCTCCGAGGGCAAGGCGCCCTCGGAGGCCTGTTTGTTCAACTTGCCGGTTTTTGCTGCTTCGCCTGCTCTTTTCCGGCGGCGATCTCCGCCTTCGTTTCCCGGATCAGTTCTGCCAACTTTTCCTCGCACTCTGCCTCCGTTTTCGCGTAGACGTTCCGGGCCATGCGCTGGCCATTGACGATGGGGGAGTAACGGCCCTCCCACAGGTGGTCATTGATTTGGCTAACGCATCCGGTGCCTGGTTTGCGCCGCTGTCCCTTACGGGCTTGGAAGGTACTGGGGATGGGTTTCTGGGGCACGAGCTCTTGTCTGGGTTTCGGTTTGGCTCTCCCGATCCCCCGGTCGATTTTGTCCGCCGCGCTCTGCCGCATGGCGTCGGTGACGTGGGTGTAGGTGTTCAGGGTGGTGGCGCTGGACACATGGCCGATGATGGTGCTCAGGGTCTTGACGTCCATGCCATGCTCCAAGGAGGCGGTGGCGAAGGTATGCCGCAGATCATGGAACCGCAGGCGCTTGCACTCCGCCCGTTCCAGCACCGTCTGGAGCCGCTTTCGGACGGCGGCCGGGTCCAGCGGAGAGTCCTCTTTTACCGGGGAGGGGAACATCCATCGAGAGTGGACAGTTTTCTGGTAGGCTTTTAGTACATTCAGGACCGGAGCAGGGAGGATCACCGTCCGGTTTCCTGCCTTGGTCTTGGGTGGGGATACCACCAGTTCTCCCTTGACCCGGTGGACCTGCCGCTCCACTCGCAGGGCGCCGGTACGGAGATTCAGATCGTCCCACTGGAGGGCCAAGATCTCGCCCCGGCGCAGGCCGGTGGACAGCTCCAGAAGGAGCAGCTCGTAGCAACCGTCCTCCCTGGCTTGGATCAGCAGCCGCTGGATCTCCTCGGGAGTAAGTACCTTCATTTCTCTGGATTTGGCGGGCGGGAGTTTACAGCTGTCCGCTGGGTTGCGGAAGAGCAGCTTTTCCTCCACGGCCCTGTCCAGAGCGGCGTGGAGAGTAGTGTGGATGCCCCGGGCGGTCTGGTCGGACAGGCCCTCGCCATAGAGCTCGGTGCGAAGCAGCCTGCCGTTTTTCTTGAGATCGGTGTAGAATCCCTGAATGTCTCCGGTGGTCAGCTTGTCCAGCTGGATACCGCCCAAGGCGGGAATGATGTGTTGGTAGATCCGCCGCTCATAGGACATCTGGGTGTTGGGCCGGAGGTTCGCTTTTTTATAGGTCTGGTACCAGTGCTCCAGCCAAGCGCCCAAGGAAAGCCCTGCTTGGGGAACTTCAGGGGTGGGAGTTTCCAGTCTCTCACGCAGGGCCTTCAGCTTTGCCACACATTCCGTTTTCGTCTTAGCAAGGACATTCTTGGTCATAGGGAGGCCCTTTTCATCGTAGCCCACCACATACCTACCCTCCCAGCGGCCATCCTTTCTCAGGCGGACGCTGCCGTCGCCGTGTTTTCTGCGTTTTGCCACGGGGCCATCTCCTCTCCTAAGTAGTCGGTCAGGAAGCCGCCCACGATTTCTGCGGCCCGCTTTTGCATATCCCCGGTGGTGTGGGTGTAGGTGTCCAGGGTGAAGCTGGCTTTGGTGTGGCCCAGAATGCCGGAGAGGGTCTTGGCATCCACCCCGCTGGCCAAGGCGTGGGTGGCGAAGGTGTGCCTTAAATCGTGGAATCTGAGTTCAGGCAGTCCGGTCTCCTGCAGGACTTTTTTCAGCTGGCGGTATGCGGTGCCGGGGTTCAGCGGAGCTTCCGGGCGAAGTGGGTCGTGGAAGATCCAAGGTGAATAGGAAGTCTTTTTTCGCAGCCGCAGCCGCTCCGCCGTGCTGGTGGGCAGGAGGATGGTCCGGGTCCCGGCGTAGGTCTTGGTGTCCCCGGCCACCAGCCGTCCGCCTTTTTCTTTACGCAGCGTGCGGGAGATGCTGAGGGTGTCCTTTCGCCCATCGAAGTCGCTCCACATGAGGCCACAGATCTCACCCAGCCGCAGACCGGTGGTGAGTTCCGTGTAGAAGAAGTCCCGCCAAATCGAGTCCCGGTCCGTTGCGGCCAGAAAGACCTCCAGCTGCTCCTCGGTCAGAATGTTCATCGCCTTGTGGAGAACTTTAGGAGGCTCCACGTGTTTGGCGGGGTTGTTGGGCATCAACCCCTGGTCTGCCGCTGCTTGAAGGGCTTGGTGGAGGACGGCGTGGATACCGTGGACAGTGGCGGGAGAGAGGCCGAGGCTTTGGCCGGGACGGGGGACGATCCTCCCTTGTTCCAGAAGGAAGCGGTACAATTCCCGCAGATCCTCTGCGGTAAGTTGCGTGAGCCTCTTTTGTCCCAGGCGGGGCTTGACGTGGCGGGCCATATCACCCCGGTACCGTTTCAGGGTGCCGGGCCGCAGGGTGAGCGCCATCTGCTCCAGCCAGCGGTTCAGCCACTCTGCCAGCGTCATTCTGCTCTCTTCCGTCAGGTCCACTCCCTGATAGGCGTCGATGTTCTGCCGGAGTTTGGCGGTCAGTTCCTTTTGGGTATCGGCATAGACATACCGGAAGATGGAGTCGCCGTTTTCCTTGTGGCCCACTACGATGCGGCCCTCCCAACGGCCGTCCTCCCGTTTTCGTACCATGCCGTCCCCAGATGGTCTTCGCTTTGCCATGTTTCTCACCTCCAGAGTTTATCTTTGTTTTGCGGTGTAATTTCTGAGTGGCTCACTTAATGGACGGGAACTTGTGGGGTTCTGCCACCCATTGATAAACCACGGCCCCGCAGTGGCGGCAGATCAGATACCGAAGCCGGCTGCCCCAAAGCCCATGCTTCTTGAAGGTGACGATGGCCTCGCCATGCTGCCAGCCGAGGCCCAGATCGTCACTCCCGCAGTATTGGCCCCGCTGGACTGGGGGTTGATTGGTCGTCATGGTCATCCCTCCTTGCAGCAACACAACATACCACAAAAACAGGAAATAGCCAGGGCCTCGGCGAACTATTATCAAATTGTTATCATTTGGGTGGCTTGATCCTCTACCGTATTCCTTGTTTGTGTCAGCACAGGTTAGGTGCGCTCAATTGTTCTTCTTAAAGATGGCTCATTATCGCGTAAACAGTCCCATTTTCGGCACAAATTCTGGTGCCTTTATTCGGTCAAGCGTCTCCTGACCACATGTTTGCCCACAGACAGCAAAAACCGGCCCGCCGGGGATTTCTCTCTCCCGGCGGACCGGTTCTCTGTCATTCAACTTGCCTTTCGGCTCCATCGCTTCCTCGCCTGGAAGGTGGTCATAGTGCGCTCCTTGGGCTTTTCCTCTTGTGATTTGATTTCCGCCTTGGCGATACCCCGGTCGATTTTCACCGCCGCCCGCTGTCTCATCTCGTCGGTTACATGGGAGTAGGTGTTCAGCGTGGTCGCGCAGGACACATGGCCCAGGATGGTGGACAGCGTCTTAATGTCCATCCCGTAGGCCAGGGCGTTGGTTGCAAAAGTATGCCGCAAATCGTGGAACCTAACCCTATCGCATCCCGCATGGTCTAATATCCTGTGCAGGCGCAGATGGATGGAGGATGGGCGCATGGGTGAATCCTCTTTCTTGGGTGAGGGGAACATCCATCGGGAGTCAACTTTGGCCTTGTACTCCCGCATCACCTTCAGGACCGTGGGCGGCAGGATCAAGGTGCGGACCGCCGCTTTCGTTTTCGGTTCGCAGATCACAACCTCCGGGCCGACTGTCCCGGCCTGCTTGTTGATCCGCAGTTCTCCAGTTGTCGGGTTCAGATCATCCCATTGAAGGGCTGCGATCTCCCCCAGCCGCAGGCCGGTGGCCAACTCCAGGAGAAACAGCTCGTAGTAGTTCTCCTCCTTAGCCTGGATCAACAGTTTCTGCATGGCCTCCCTGGAGAGGATCTTCATTTCCTCATATCTCACCGGGGACAACTTATGCCCCTCAGTCGGATCACGGGGGATCAGATGCTCTGTTCTTGCTTTTTCCAGAGCCCGGTGACAGAGGCTATAGCAGTTCCGGATCTGGCTGTCAGCAATGCGGCCTTTACCCATGTGGTCATCTGACTTCATCCAGGCGCAGAATTGCTGGATGTCGGTTGTTGTCAGCTTGTTCAACGGGATACTGCCTAACTTTGGTTTGATGTACAGCCGGAGGTATCCCTCATAGGTGCGCTGCGTTCTGGGGCGGATCGTTGGTTTACTGTAGGTTTCATACCAGTGATCCAGCCACTCCTCGAAGGGCATATCCGCCCGGACCCTGGAGGGGATAGTAGGCGAGATGGTCTCCCTTAGAGCCTTCAGTTTCTCCACGCACTCACCCTTGGTCTTGGCCAGGACATTTTTCGTCTTGGGCAGGCCCTTCTCGTCGTAGCCGATGACCACCCGCCCCTCCCATCGGCCGTCTTTTCTCAGGCGGACGGTTCCCTCACCGCTCTTGCGCTTTCTTCCCACGGTCTCAGCTCCTCTCCAAAGATGTCTGTCAGGAATGTTTCCACGATCTCCGCCGCACGTCTCTGCATATCCCCGGTGGTGTGGGTGTAGGTATCCAGGGTGAAGGCCGACCGGGTGTGGCCCAGAATACCGGACAAGGTCTTGACGTCCACGCCGCTGGTCAGGGCATGGGTGGCGAAAGTATGCCGCAGGTCATGAAAGCGGAGGTCAGGGAGGTCCGCCTTCTTCAGCAGAGATTTCATCCGGTTATAGGCAGCGCTGGGGCGGGTGGGCTGCTCTGGTCTCAGCGGATCAGGGAAGATCCACTCAGTTAAGGCAGACTTCTGCCGCTCCCGAAGGAGTTCCACTGTACTGGGCGGCAGGATGATGGTGCGTGCGCCGGCGGCAGTCTTGGTGTCCCATGCAGTCAGTTTTCCGCCCTTCTCCTGATGAATGGTGCGGCGCACCTTGAGGGTGCCGTCAATCTCATCGAAGTCTGTCCACTTGAGGCCGCAGATCTCTCCCCTGCGCAGGCCGGTGGTGAGTTCCGTGTAGAAGAAGTCGTGCCAGATATCATCTTGCTGAATGATTGCCATGAATATATCCAGCTGTTCATCTGTTAGAATTTGTTTTACCTTACAGGCGAACTTAGGCGTCGGAATTTCTTCTGTCGGGTTCCACGGGATCAGTCCGGCCTGTTTTGCCGCGTCCATTGCCTCGTGGAGCATGGAGTGGATTCCTCGGATGGTACTGCTGGCCAGCCCTTTTCCGGTGATTTGATTTCCATGACTGGCCAGGGCATCATACAATTTTTGAACATCCTTCCCTGTGACCTGGGTAATGGGTTTGCCGCCTAAGTGGGGGTTGATGTGAATGCGTATTGCCCCTTGATATCGGGTCAGCGTAGTAGGCCGGATGGTGCCGGTGATGTTCTCCAGCCATTGATCCATCCATTCCCCAAGGGTCATCCGGCTCTGTTCCGTCAGGTCAACGCCCTGGTAGATGTCGATGTGCTGCCGGAGTTTAGCGGTCAGTTCTTTCTGGGTATCTGCGTAGATATAGCGGAAGATGGAGTCACCGTTTTCCTTGTGGCCCACTACGATGCGGCCCTCCCAGCGGCCGTCCTCCCGTTTCCGCACCATGCCGTCCCCGGATGGCCTGCGTTTTGCCATGCTGCTCACCTCCAGAGGTTATCTTTGATTTGCGGCGCAATTTCCGGGGGACTCACTTGATGTGTGGGAACCTGTGAGGCTCCGCCACCCACTGATACACCACAGCACCACAGCGGCGGCAGATCAGGTAACGCAACCGGTTGCCCAGGAGTCCGTGCTTCTTGAAAGTGACGATTGCCTCGCCGTGCTGCCAGCCGAGGCCCAGGTCGTCGCTCCCGCAGTATTGGCACCGCTGGACTGGCATTTGATTAGTCGTCATGTTCTTCATCCCTCCTCAGCAACACAACATACCACAGAAACAAAAAATAGCCAGGGGCACGGCGAACTATTATCAAATTGTTATCAATTCCAGATGCATTTCGCCGCCCTTCTCATTGTCAACGGCATCGCAATACCCGCCAGCCAGCAGAGCCCTTCTGGTCGGAAGGGGCTTTATTGTTTTATGTGCCGTAATTTTTGAGGGAGGTCACATCCCACCCATGACCATTCCGCCCTGACTCTGCTCCTCCTCGTGGTCGTCCGGCTTGTGGCCCATAGCAATCTTCTTCTCCTGGATTTTTCTTCGGAGTTTGCGGTCGACATGGAGACCGGCGCTGGAGTGGGGCAGAGCGTGGTTCTCAAAGATCCGGCTCATGTGGTAGAGCAGGCGGGTGGCCGCCAGCATGACGGAGGGCGGACGGAGGTCGTTTTGCCGTTCCAGGAAGAACTGAGCGTACTGGTTCCCCTGGGCGGCGGAGCGGCTGAACCAGACCATCGCCTGGGTCTGGTCGTGAGTCACTCCCTGCCCAGTCAGGTATAACTTACCCAGCATATACTGGGCGTACTGGTCGTCCGCCTCTGCCGACTGGCTGAACCACTCCACAGCTTTGACGATATCTTTGGTCACCACCTCGCCGGTCAAATACTCCTTGCCCAGCCGGTAGGCGGCATAGTGGTTCCCACTCTGAGCAGCCTGTTTCAACCAGCGGATACCCTCGTCCGGGTCCCGGACTTCCATATCGTCAGAGAGAAACAGCTTGCCCAGGGCATACTGGGCTTCTGGCAGACCGTGTTCTGCCGCCTGGGTGAGCCAGTGTTTCGCCTTTTGACTGTTCGGGATCAGCAGAGGGCCGCCCTGGTAGAGTTGCCCCATCAAGTATTGAGCATGGGCGTCCCCTCGCTCTGCCAGCCGCTCCAATTCCTCCGCTGCACCGTCCCGGTCTTCCAGAGGAAGGGAATCGTCCCGGATGATCTGCCGCAGTTCCCAGCAATCATAGGACTCACCTCGCACTTGCTCCGGTTCGTCATGGTCGCTCAGGTCAGCGTCCTCGAAGGTGATCTCCCCCAGACGGATGCGCTCCGCCTCCTGAATGACGGCATTCTTGATCTGCCGGAACTCCTTCTCCTGGGACAGCTTTTTCTTCTCTCTGGGGTTGTCGTGGTAGTAGCTGTCCACCTCACTTTGGAGGACGCACCACTGGTCGTAGCATTGTTTCACTACCGGAAGTTCCTCCAGCCTGTCCACTACCTCGTCCACGGTTTTCTTGACGGACTTGGGTAGGTAGCCGTAGGACTTCTTACCCTTGACCGTCTCCAGCTGTCCGGCCAGCTGCTCCATCTTCTGCTCGATCTCAGGAGCCGAGCAAATGCTCTGCGCCATCTCACGGGTCAGACGTCGAATGGCCCTGCGTGCCTCCCGCACCAACTCATCCCGCGACTGGGATTTTTGCTCATAAGTGTGCAGCGTCTCCTGTTTGAATATTTGATTCATCAGCTTGGATTTGATCTGCCGGATACCTTCTTTTGTGAGATAGGCTTCACTCGGCACCGTGGACCACGCCATCATGTGGACATGGGGGTGGTCCCCCTCATCGTGGTAGGCGGCATACCATCGGAAGTGATTCGGCGGGATATTCATCGCGGCGGCGATGTCATTGCGGTTTGTCCGAAGCAAATTCATCCACGCCCTGGCATTGTTGTAGCCAAGCCGGGCGGCGTCCTCGCGTTTCAGGGAGATGATGTGGGTCCACACATTGCCGGTGTACTGGTCCAACTCCCGCATTGCTTTCTCCAGATCCACACCATCCTCGTCCCCAAAGAGGCCGTGATCCCCCAGTCGCTCCGCCCTGGGCCGGGTGGCGATGTACTTCATGTAGCCGTCCGACTGCTGAACCTGCGGCCAGTTTTCTTCCAGTG
>OMBZ01000116.1_pt1 | contig 29170 bp, 20 predicted proteins | sample 1673831 | NCBI WGS metagenome assembly OMBZ01 (sample SAMEA103958129, study PRJEB25191) | human gut metagenome | reverse complement strand
GGCCATCCGCGTAACCGCCGAGAAGGATCCCGCCAACCTGAAGTGGAACGAGGTCGGCGCAGAGTACGTCGTCGAGTCGACGGGTCTCTTCCTGACCAAGGAGAAGGCGCAGGCCCACATCGCCGCAGGTGCCAAGTATGTTGTTATGTCGGCTCCCTCGAAGGACGACACGCCGATGTTCGTATGCGGTGTCAACACCGACACCTACGCCGGCCAGACGATCGTATCGAACGCTTCGTGCACCACGAACTGCCTCGCCCCGATCGCCAAGGTCCTCAACGACAAGTTCGGTATCACGGACGGTCTGATGACCACCGTTCACTCGACCACCGCAACGCAGAAGACCGTTGACGGTCCCTCGATGAAGGACTGGCGTGGCGGCCGTGCCGCTTCGGGCAACATCATCCCCTCGTCGACGGGTGCCGCCAAGGCCGTAGGCAAGGTGATCCCCTCGCTCAACGGCAAGCTGACGGGTATGTCGATGCGTGTGCCGACCCTCGACGTATCGGTTGTCGACCTGACCGTCAACCTGGCAAAGCCTGCCAAGTACGATGAGATCTGCGCTGCCATGAAGGAGGCTTCGGAGGGCGAGCTCAAGGGCATCCTGGGCTACACCGAGGAGGCTGTCGTTTCGTCGGACTTCCTGGGCGATCCCCGCACGTCGATCTTCGACAAGGCTGCCGGTATCGCACTGACCGACACCTTCGTAAAGGTTGTTTCGTGGTACGACAACGAGTGGGGCTACTCGAACAAGGTCCTCATGCTCATCGAGAAGATGGCCGCTTACAACAACAAGAAGTAATCGACATCCTGCGATGTTACGGCGGTTCGGAACTTCGGTTCCGGACCGCTTTTTTTTATGTGAAAGGTGAAAGGTAAAAGGTGAAAGGTGAAGGGGGGGGAGCTGGGGCAGGAATGAAGGCGGAGCGTATAATCGGCAAAACGAAATGCGACGAGATCAAAAACGAAATGCGACCAAGTTGGCGTAAAGCATGGTCAAAACGAAATGCGACGAAAATTTCGCACACACGCAAAAATACCGTTCGAACAACAACCAAACGATGTTCGAACGGTATTTTTTTGTCACAAAAACAGCGATCCCTGCGCTCGCTCCTCGTAATTGCAAACCATCCACTCCTCCTGTCGACGACGACTCGATTTCGAGGCACTGATGGTCCGCTCGATGCGGTGGATGACCCACCCGTTGCGTTGGGCGTATCGGTCGATCATATCGAAAGGAAACATCGTCAGCATAAACTTTCCCTTCACTGTCTCGAGTAGACGAAGGAGTTGCTCCATATTCTGCTCGTTGAACGTGTCTTCGTAGTGACCGCAATCCGAGTTCACGTAGGGAGGATCGACGAAGTGAAAGGCCTCCGGCGCATCGTAGCAGGCGATAACATCGAGCGCATTGCGGTTCTCAATCGTCACTCGTTCGAGTCGAGTACATAGCTGCTCCGTAAACTCATCCTTCGCATTGCGCAGCTTCTTGGGCATCATACCCCCAAAGTCGTACCCGAACGTCCCGTCCATCATTGAGGCGAACGACATCTTGCAGAGCGCCCAGACGGCCCATGCACGTTCGACTGGCGTGAAAAACTGCGGGTAGCTGTTGATGTGTCCAGCATGGGCGTGAACATCCCGGCTGTGCAGCGTCTTCTCGATTCGTTCCTTCAATTCCGGGTAACAGACCTTTGCCATCCAGTAAAAATTCGTTAGCTCCATGTTGATATCGTTGATCACCTCGGCCTCGGCCGGCCGCTTGGCGAATAGCACTGCGGCGCCTCCGCAGAATGCCTCCGTGTAGATCTTGTGAGCAGGTATCAGCGGCATGATGTGTTTGAGCATTGTCTGCTTGCCGCCGTAATAGGAAATCGGTGTTCTCATTTTGCTTTTCAATTAAAATCCGTATCTTTGCACATCCTCTTACTTACGTACTCTACAACACAAAAAAACGCCCAACCGCGATTGTGGGTATTCCCCCGGTCGTGCGGTTAGGCGCCTTTGTGTTAGTACGTAGGTAAGAGGACTACTAACAGGCCGGGGGATTTCTTTTTTACCCTTCCCCCGAGAGGGTCTCCTTAAATGTGGTATCGCTCGATATCGATCGCATCCTTGGCTTCCCAGCCTTTGGCCAGCTCATGCTGAACGTGAGACAGCGCGGCCGTGTAAAAGGCTTTCAGATCCTCAACGGTCGAGAACTCTCGGTACTCCGGCTTTTCATCGGTCCCGAACTTGAACACGACCGGAAGGTTCGCCCCATTCGTTTGGACGGCCAGATCGAACGCTGCTTTGTAGTTGAACTGGTTCTCACCCGTCAACCACACCTGGGCTCCATCCCACTGAAATCCGGAAAGAATCGCCTCGTCAACCTGACGGTTGTACGCCGCGATGATGGTTGAGCGGATCTCTTCATCCGATGGTCGATGGTCAAACTCAGCCTCTTCGTATGTGGTCGAGCCGTCCTCTTCCTTCCGGACATCCCATCGGATTCGCCACCGGTTCTTCCGCGGATGGACGCACTCGATAGGTGCGACTTCTGAACTTCCTTGGACTCTCATGTTATCAGGTGAATATATACTTCGTTTTGTTCACGCCGAAGCGTTCCGATTTGATTGTCGTCTCAAAAGGAAACCCGTCCGGCATCTCGCGTATCTGCTGAAGGATGTTCTTCATCTCTTCAGAATTAGTAAAGAACTTACGCATCTCGCCGTTCAGCTCGACTTGGACAATACATCGGTCGTCGCCCTGTTCCGTCTTGATGCCTGTTTCGAAGTCATGGACAACAATGGGGGTATTCACCAGTTCTCGAATGGAAATCACCGCACCTTTAAAGCGTTTCTTTCCATCTGCAGGCGTGTAGCTGACACCCAAATCCTTAAAGTTTTTCATATCTATACCTGTTAGTTGTTTGAAAAGCCTTCGACAATCTGCGTGTTTCGTCATCCCATAAAAAGATGCGATCAGTTCACGCTTCCGGGTTCTGCTCTCGATCTCGTGCATCTTTCGAGCGAACGTCTGCTTGTTTCGCTTGCGAAGCCCGACGTGATCAGGATAGATCACATAGCCGAGGAAGTCAATACCCTCTTCAATCGGGAAGATCCGATCGTTCGGCTTCACCTCCAATCCGATCGATTCAATGCACTGGTGGACGGCATCTCGCACACGCCACAACTCCTTTTTCGTCCCGGCCAATATACGGCCGTCATCACAATATCGGTAGAAGTGGCGAACACCATATCGATCCTTCAAAACGTGATCGAGATGGATCGACAGCACCAAGTTTGCCAGCCCTTGCGACGAACGAAGCCCCATACTCAAGCCGTGAGGCATCAGATGGATGAACCCTTCGAGCATACCAAGCAGCAAGCGATCTTTGAACACGTGATGAACGGCATCCACGGCCACCTGCTGATCCACGCTCTCGTAGAACTTCCGCACATCGAACGCATAGCAGAAACGAGTTCCGTCCGGGTCTTCGGCTATATCCCGGCGGATATATTCGAGAAGATCGTGCATTCCTCGATTGCGAATCGACGCAGAGGTTGTTCGAATGAATCGCCTGTGCAGGTGTTCATCGACTACCCTCATAATCGCGTTGACTGCGATCCGGTCCTTCAGGGGAACCACCTGAATCGTTCTTGATTTCCCGGCTTCCACAATGTGCATTTCCCGATAGCCGCTTACCCGGTAGGATCCGTCCGAGATCCGCCGTTGCAATTCGGCAATCACGGCATCTTTGTTTGCGATCAAGAGCCGGCCGACACGACTCGTCTTTCGATGTTTACCTCGAAGCACCGCCTTGAACGATGCCTCCATATTCTCCACCGAGACGATCTCCTCGATAACGTGTCCATCTCTTCGCATAGCATGATGCCTTCAATTCCTTGGGCCTAACTTCTTCGAGATCCGAGGACCCTACCAAACTCTACCCGACGCTGTGTGTTTCGCCTTTCCGGCCTTGGCCGCTGCTGGCGAGGCTCATCCCCCTTGGCGCTGCGTGGGAAACCCGTTCCTGTGCAGTAGGCCAACTTCCGAATCCTTGCGTCCTTTCATTGTTTGCGAGCCGAGACCCGATGTTCGCGTTCGTGTTCGACGAATCGCTGTACGTGCTCGCGAACGACACGCCGCCATACACGCTCGCATAGTCGTTCGACCGATAGACCACACGGGCTGTGGATCCTGATATATTTTGCCAGTCGTAATACCCGGACGTTTCAGATCCACCGCCTCGAGCAGCGATGACATCCATGTAACGCCCGTGCACCATATTCGCCGGCCAATAATCGGTGAACACAGCAATACCTTGCACTTCGCGCGGGGGGCGCCCGGGCGTTTCGATGCTCCAGCGGCCATTCGCTTTCTCCTTGTTGAGCGTCACGTAACCGAGCCACTCACTCTTGTTTCCCTGCCAGCACTCGTAGCCCATGACGTTGGTCGACAGAATGTCCTTCAGCGTATCACCCTCGTAATAATAGGCTCCAGAGGTCTTGTTTTCCGGGTTGATCGTATCCCGCATTCCCAACAGATTCGTCAGTCCACTCCGCTTCGTGTAAGAGCTCTGGCCGTATCCACATTGCCCCTGCGAATCTCGAGTTCCGTATTTCGCGTAGAACAGATTGGCGACGTCCTTATGCATGTCCCAATCGACCAACTGAAACCCAGGGCCAGAGTTTGACGCATAGATCATGAGATCGCCCTGCGAGACGGATCCGGTACTGATCTCTCCGGAAACAGATTTCACGAGGTCATCCTGAAGCAAGGCCTCATATACCGCTGTCAGACATTCCGTATGCTCACACCAGTCAGGCTCGATCGCCTCAACCTTGTCGCTTGTCGTAAACAGGACATAGTCGAAATCTGCTGCATTGACAATCGTGAAGGCCAGTCTAACCGCACCTTCCGGTATGGGAGCGAAGAGGTACATCCCGTTCAGGATACCGGCACTTGAGGTCGCTCGCATTCTGCCGAGAATTCTTCCCGCAGAGTCCAGCCAGACGCCACCGTAAGCCGCCGACGAAAGCGACGGGAATCGGGCTTGACGATATCCGCCGGCCGGAATGTCGACAGCGCAATATGAATCTGCCGGCACGGCCGTCGCCGCCTCTTCCAGTGTCTCATACTCTTCGCCGATCCGAATCGCCATACCTTCAACGACCTCGAGGTCGTCCTTCTCGAGCTTGATGTACTGACCATCGACAACAGGGCACTCCGCGTTCGAACTGAAGAACGAGTATTTCTTTTGATTCAGCAGGTCGTTTACGCCCTTGTACCAGTAGTGCGGCTCGAACATCCAGACGTTGCCCTCGGCTCCGGTAAGAACCGCCGGGGTTGCCAGCGCCGGGTCCTCCGCATCCGCATAGTAGTTCGAGTTCTCGTCGTGGAGCTGACAGATCGTCACCTCACCCTCCGCCGTCTTCTTTCCCAAAACCCGATGGCGCTGGGCGAGGATTCTCGAGATATGAGCACTGGGCGCGTAGTCATTGTCGTAGGCATAGCCTGTGTGATTGTCGAGATTCGATATATTATGCCCGTCGAGCACGGAATCATCGAACTCGATACACGTCCACTCAGGCTGGATGATGTTCAGTTCCGGGAAATGCTCGCGCAGCTCCTCGTAGAGAGCGTCCTCGAGATAGTTCGTCAGCCTGTAGGTTCCCACGAGCCGACACGTCGGGGTGTTACCTCCGGCCTCATCGACGCCGCCTACCGACAGCAGGTTACGCAGAAGAGCCCCGTCTCCTTCCATATTCACGCCTGTGACGCGCAGATACTTCACGTTGGCGCATCGGTCATATAGCTGCTTCCAGTCGATCAATGCGCAACCGTCAACAACCAGTCGCGTAATATTCGACGTCCCCTCCAGCGTGAGCCCGGCGTTGCTCAGCTTGGCCAGATAGCACAGCTCGAGCGTCTGAATCGTAGCCGGCAGGACAACAGAAGCGAGAGGTGAGCCCTGGGCGAATGTCACGCCCGTGAGAGCGCTCCTCGAGGCCCTGAACGTCTCGAGCTTGCTGTTGGCACTCAGATCGAGCGCCGTGAAGCTGGGCGACTGCAGCCCGCTCATGTTGAGGCTGCGGAGGTTCTTGCAGCCGGCGACCAGCAGAGCATTCAGCGTACTCTGCCCGGCCGAGCAGCTCACATCGAGAACTCGCAGTGCGGTGCAGTTATTCAGGTTGAGGGTCTGCAGCAGCGCATGGCTCACGTCCGTGAGGTCAAGTTCCCGAATGCGGCTCGCTCCGTAAATGTACTGCGGGTCGTTGACGATGAGGTCCGTGTCGAGCGTCAGAAAGATCTGACTCCCGGCTTCGGGTGCGAGCACGGCGCTCTGATGAGGGGTGCCACTGGTATAGCCATAGCCAAAGTAGTATCGCTCGCTGGACGTGATTTTGATCTTCCGGTTGTCCCCGCTGAAAGCATAGCCGAAGTAGGCCGTGAAACTGTCCGAGCGATAGGTTCCGGCGACGTACATCGCATCGAGCAGCGCAAATCGGTTCTTGATCGTGAAAACACGGTGAGCATAACGACTGCCCTGCAGAGCGTAGAGATAGTCATAGAACTTCGTTCCCTCGGTTGTCTGGACACCTTCGATCAGGGGCTGGATATACTTGAAGTAGCCGTCCTTGTTGTAGATACGCTCCGACCAGTTTCCCATCTGCTCGACGTTGAACATCTCCAGCACCGACTCCGTGCTCATGTTCGAGCGGATCGTGGCTGCCGTCTCCATCAGCTTGTCGGACAAAGCCTCCCGCACGAGCTTCCACAGCACGCTGTCGTGCCCGGCGAAGGCATAGGACCCGATGCTGTCGTCGTAGGTCTCCTCGGTGATCGTATAGTCGTAGGCCAGCATAGCATCGTTACGGCCGCCGAGGATTGTGTCGGCGTCGTAAGGCAGGAAATACCACTTCAGCCCATCCCAGGTGGCAAGCATCATGTTCTTGGCCCGCTGGTCCACAGCCATGAAGTAATCGGTGAACAGGTACCATGCGCACAGCGAATTGACGTCGAAATACTGCGACACCTCTGCAGCAAAGCGCTCCGGGTCATCCTTGCACGAATAGACCCAACTCCACAACCGCTGCACGGCCGCACGGTCTTCCTCATGCGCATCCGCCCATACCGTGTCGGCCTTGTAGCGGAATTCCAGTGCATCGTCGAATTCGGACATGTCGTCTGTCGCGAACAAGCAGAGCGGTTTGCTGTTGTTCAGGAACTCAAGACAGATGCATTTGTTGCGGCCGCCGGCCAGCGCCTCTTCATCGTTGAAACCCTCGATGCCCTCAAATCCGTATACCTGATGGCTTTCGGACTTCTCGTTGTTGAAGTTGAACTTGCCGAGATATCCGTTCGTGCCGCTCCCATCCTCATCGTAGAATCCGTCGCACGGGAATCCATCGATCGCGATGCGCACGTCGTACTCTCCTTGATATGCAGCCTGCGGGGGCGTCAGGAATCCGCATTTCTTCCAGACGTCATTCACCAGCCGCACTGCTCCCGTGTTGTGCGTCGACGAAGAGTCGGAGAAGTCCGCCTTCAGGCAGAATATCTTGACCGGTCTCGCACCTGGCTTGAACGAGTAGCTCAAGTCTGGGACGGGAGATCCATTCACGGTCAGCGTGGTTCCATACTTATCCGCCCGGTCGAAATAGAGCCGATAGTTCTTGCGGGGGTACGTTGTTGAGGACGTACCCTGTATGCGCAGGCCGACTCCTTGAGCGATGAAGTCATATTCGGGGCCGTAGGCCGAGTAGAAGTAGACGTCGACAGGCACCTCGAACTTCTTGTTGTTTGTCTGATTGACCAGATCCACGTCGCCGACGATCCGGATGACGCTTTTCCCTTTCGCTCGCAGCTTCTCGATATCGACGGACAGGCCTTCGTCATCCATCACCTCGTTGTTCTCGAACAGCGAGACCATCTCATCGGTGGTCGTGCGGTCGACGATGAAGTTCGACAGCATCTCGTCATCCGTCAGAGCCTTCTCATACACGCGAATCGAGCGCAGTTCGACATCGGCCGCATCGGACCGAACCGAGATCGTCGCCGGCGTCTCCTGCAGGAAGCTCTCCGAAGTGGCGTACTGCTTGGCTCCGCAGCGGATGCCGTTCACGTAAAGCTCCATCAGACGGGTGCCGCTCTTCTGCTGCACGACAAAGCCGATATGCAGATCCATGTCGGCCGCGAACTTCGTGCTCACCGACGTGCCGGCAGAAGCAGTCATCGAGGCATCCTGCGTCGTCATGCGGAACCCGATGCCGTTGGCCAAGCAGGAGAGGATCTCGCCTTCACGCTCGGTAACATTCGAGCAGCTCAGCTCGAATTCGTAGGTGGCGCCAGTGGTCGCAGCATCTGCCGCGAACGGCCGGAACCCGATCTCGATCGAGGCCCCATTCATCATCTTCAGCGTCTCTCCTGTCCAGCCCGAACTGCTCCAGTCAAACCCTTCAAACGTCGTTCGAACGTCACCGTAACTCCATTCAGCCGGATTCGATTCGGTGTTGCTTCGGCCGGCGGCCGACAGCTTCAGCGCAAGAGCGTCCGTTGCCTCCGAGATATCGATATCCGAGGCGGTGACGTCGACGTTGAACAGGTACGACGTAGAACCGCACAGGAACATCATTTCGACCTGTTCCTGCGCCGTGAATCGATTCACGTACTGCTGGACTGTTCTGGGGACACTCACCGTCTGCGTCTTCGTGTCGTCCCGGAAAACGGACATCGTTGCGGGAGTCGTGTTCGGATCGTATACCACGAACTCGAACGACAGCTGCTCGTACTGCCCAACGGAGATGCGCGGGGTGCGATATTCGGCCGAGGAGAAGATCCGGCCATCGGCAAAGCGCATCATCGTTCCGATGAAGGGAGCTGATGAACCCGCCTTCAGGAAATCGATGTAGACGCTCTCCGACTTCAGCGTCAGCGATTCGTCTGCCTCCATTTCCGCAACCATCTGTACCGTGTGGCGCCCGGCAGCAAGCCCGATCATCGAAATAGAGAAGCTGCCGTTGGTGGTACCGGATTTGCTCACCTCCCGGCTGTCCTTCTGGACGCCATCCAGATACATCGTGACGATCTTCGTTCCCGAGCCGCTGACCGCGAACGGGATGGTCACCGTATCGCTGGCCGCATATCCGCCGGAGGCAATCGACGACGCGAGATTATAGCTGCTCGACAGAGACAGCGTCACCACTCGAACACTCACATAGCCCTGCTTGGTCTGTTGCCGGCCAGAAGCCGGATCGGTAGTCGTGGCCTTCACGTAGATGTCCGTGGTACCTACAGCCAGGTATGGCCCGAGGTCAAAGGTATAGCTTCCTTTGCCGACGTTCTGAATGCTCTGCGTGTACAACGTCGCAGAGCCGCGGAGCAGTGTGAGCGTGATCGTCGCCTTCTGGCCCGTGGATTCGCCCTTCTCATCGCCGGCGCTATACTGGTGGTCATACGTATACGTGAGCCGGGCTGAATCGCCCTCCTTGACAATCGCCTTGTCTACGGATGCATTAAGGACGATCTTCGTGGCGGACGCATCACCACCTCCGCCTCCGCTTCCGGCCGGGATGTCAACCGAGGCAATTTCGGCCCCGCTCTTGTTATTCAGAGTCAGCCGAACCGTGCTCTCGTCATCACTCACCTCGGCGCCCATCGAGAACACGGTATTCGCCTCGATCCGGTCGATCGCTGCCGCTACCGCCGCGTTCTGAATCGGGTTCGTACTCTCCGGATCGAGCGTCTCATCGGTCTCCGGCACATCGACGTTCAGCGAAATATTGCCGGTCGGATCCGGAGTCAGCTTCTCGCCATTGAAGGTCACTTGTTTGACCGCACCCTTGGCGCCGTATTCCTCCCATCCTGCAGGTGTGAGGAATGAGTCAATGCTCGTCGCCGTGAAGCGATATTCGCGCCAATCTCCGGCCGCAGCTTCGAACGTGATGATCATGCCTCGCTTGCCGTCGTCTTCAACCTCCGCGTTTGCCAAGGCTGCAACCGCTGTCTCAAGCGTGTAGAACCCCTCGGCCAGAGGCTGCTCAAGCGTGACGTTGTAAAACCCGCTGCCACTTCCGGAACCGCCTCCAAAGCTCCGCCAATTGGCGGCCGTCGTGAATTGGGAGGTCGGGTCTCCGGTGAACTGCTTACACGTCCAGCCCTTCGCCGTTCGGAAAATCAGCACGACGCCATCCTGCTGGGCCGCCGTAATCCCAGCCGCTACCAAGGCGTTTGCCGCAGCGACCACATCTTCGTATGACGATGTCGTGTTCAGCACGCGGTTCACATTGACAACGGTCCCGCGCAGTTCCCCGGCGACGCCATTCAGGCTGTTCAACGCTTCCGTCACCGTCTTCGTCACAGCCTCCGCCGTTGCTGCTGCTTTCGAGGCCGACTCTGCCGCACTCTTCGTTGAATCCGTCAGCGAATCGAGCTCCTTGAACTTCGAATCCGCCTGCTCGATCAATTTGTTAACGGAGGCCGCAGCATCTTCAGCCGGCTTCGACAGCAAAGAGATCGGCACACGCACGACCTTCGCGCCCGACATGGCCGGCAGTGAGTTGACTCCGGAAAGAGAGGATACCTCTTCCAGCTCTGTTACGCCAATGGAGGAAGACTCGATCTCAGCGAGGACCTCCTGTTTGATCTGCTGTTTCTCTTCGTCAGTCATTGCCATAGTTATTCAGTTTTATCGGTGGGAGTATTGAGTTCCTTGATTTGAGCCGCAAGCGCCTCGATCAGTGCCGGGGTTCCGAACTGCTCAAACGCCAGCTGCAGCGTCCGCAGATCATCGTCACTTACGACCAGCTTCCCTTCGCTTTTATAGATCATCAGTGCCAAGTTGAGCGCCTCGATACCATGCATCTGGTTGTACAGCATATTGGCAACCGACTTCCGTACATCGCATCGCACCCGCTGCTTCTTCGTGATGTCTGTAAAGACATCGAATTCTTTAAGGTTGATCGTTTTCATCTGTTGTTAATTGCTATGGTTCAATATCTGGTATCTGAAGCCGTCGATCTTCTAGATCAGAACCTGAATCGAATCTCCGGACGCCAGTTCGTAGTTTATCATATTTTCATTATGGTCGTAGATTCCCTTCAGAACAATGTTTTTCGACCCCGGCCGAACACGGAAGGTTACGATGGCCGCAAAATTGTCCGGAAGCGACACAACACCGAAACTGCTTGCCACAGACGTCTCTGTCGGTAACGTGACCTCCACTTTCCCGTAGTTGGGGTCGTTGTAGTAAAGCAGGATGACGTTGTGTTGTGAGAAGTCTACAGAATAGCTTCCAGACCCAAACGTGAGCAGTTCCGCCTCCGTGTTGATGAACGCCGGGGCCATCAGAGGTGCGTTGCTCTGAATGCCGTAGTTTTTCGTCGCCCCCGACACATCGATGAACAGGCCATAGTTCGCATTGTCAAATCCGTAAATTCCGAGGTTGTTCTTTTTGTTGTTGACGATTCGCCCCGCTGCGCTGAATGCTCCGCCGGAAGACGCGGGGATCACATCATCGCCGAACATGACGTAGCCGTTATCACCGCCGACCCGGAAGAAATCATTGTAGATTGCCAAGCTACCGCCACCACCGCTCTGCGAAGCGGTAGCGCCTATGCGGTTCTGGCCGATCTCGAATCCTCCGATCGTCCCGCTCGTCGCTTCGATTTTGCCTCGAAAAACGCCGTTCTTCGCCTCGACGGATCCATCCTCGAGCACCTTGAAGTTCTCGTTTGCCGTGACAAGGCCCTCGAGCTTGATGCTCCCTGCTTTAATGAACACCCCATCCGTTGAGGCGCCGACAAACGATTTCAGGGTCCCGTCGCCGTCGATGGCAAACAGCCCCGTCACATCCTGTTGACTAATCAGCCCGGTGGTGTTGATCAGATTGCCGTCTTTGTCAAACGACTCGGTGGCGATCTTCACCAGCAGGTCCGTCTGTTCGAACAGCGTCTTGTGAGAGTAGACGAAGTCTTCGATATGGTCGAGCGAAAGCATCAGCATGTAGAGGTACATCTTCCCGGTAAACGTCAGCTTGAAATCGCCGGTACCGTTCCAAAGACCGCTGCCCTCAAACGTCCGGTACCCATCACCAGCCTCAACCTCTTGCGAAATGTGGAACTCCTCGAAATACTGGAAGCCCGTCTGATCGACCCCATCGAACACAATATCGAGCGTGCCAGATTCGAGGCAGCGGTAGAAGAATGTCAGGAACACCGGCTTGGCCTTCAGCAAGCCGTCCAGCCCGGCCTCGTATGAGGGCCGAGTTTTGAAGTCTGCGCCGCGCTGCAGGATGTAGTTGTTGTTGATGCACATCACCGTCCGGCCGTCATGTTCCTCAACGGCCGCGTATGTCCCCTTGGTCGAGTAGGGAGCCGAATTCAGCCACAAATACTTCCCGCCCAGCATGAAGAACCGGATGTCGTTGTTCGTATCCCAATAGCGCATCCCGTCGCCGAAGTTCGGGTTGTTTAGGAAGCTCTCGCCGGTCGTGAAATCATTTCGCACCGACTCGATACTCGTCCGGATCGTATTCTCCATGACCTCGAACTTCGTGGCCACATCCTCGCCGGTTGTCAGCAGGAAATGTCCCCGCAAGAAGGCGTTGTCTGCATAAAGGCCATAGCCATGGGGTTGCCCGTCGGCCGGGAACCAGCTGTCGGAGATCCCGTCGAGATTTCCCAACCGGGCGTGCAGACATCCTGCGAGGGTTTTACCCGACACCCCATTCAGCACATCGATTCGAGGTTGGCCATCCTCCGTTGCCGAGATCGAGATCACGCCCTGACGCAAGGGGTTGTCGACACTGCCCATCAGGACAACTTCGTCGCCCACCGCCGGCAGCGCTCCCTCGAACTCCGACACGGCCACCGTAGCAATACCGCCATCGACCGACGCCACTTCAACCCAGTACGCCTTCGGGGTGATTCCGTTCGTCACGGAACACCTGATCAGGTCGCCGGCGACGAACGGGCAGCCCATCTCAAAGGTCAACCGGTAGTTCTCCCCGGTCTGATCCATATCGACGCTCGCAATCTTTCCGCTGGCTGCCGAAACGATCATCTGCCCGCCGACAGCTCGGACCTTCTCGACAAGCATCTCCAGTACACTCATCGTCTGGCGAACCGTCAGTCGGTCGATCGTCAGATTCGAGATTCCGAGTTCGTTCAGCCATAGCTGCCACCCGGATCCCGTCATCCCATCCTCGAACGATACGCTGCGCAATAGGTTCCGGACGACGGCCGACAACAACTCTGCATTGCCTTGCGCGTCGATGTTCCCTCCGGTTGAGCCAGACTTGAATCCGCCAATCCGAAGGCCCTGTTCAAAGGTGATCAAGCCCTGCGCCGTATCGTTCGAACGCTTGTTGAGGAACTCCTTCATCGAGCGCTTCGACGAGAATAGGTTGAAGTCGCTGGCCGGCGTACTCTCCCAGCTTCGGACAATATCAGGCAGCGCCGAGGTGGCGGTCTGCGCATAGTGCCTGATCTCCGACAACTCATCGTCGACCTTGTTCCGGTACCCCTTGCCCAGCACATCGCTTATCTCGAGATCCATCTCTGTCGGCCGCAGAATATTCTGCGTGATCGACGTGATACGGCTCGACCGGTAGCCGGTGGCCGGGAAATACTTTGCGCTTTCAAGCCGGACCCGCTGGCCGATATCGAGGCTCAGAGCCCGCTTGTCGATATCGACGTAGTCTGTTCCGCCTTTATACACGAAGCGGTCCTTGTTGTGCTTCTGCATATAGGCATCGACAGCCTCGGCAAACTCCTTCTCGGCCAGCGGATAATACTCGGCCGGCATCTTGATATTCCACAGAATATACGAATCGCCCTCCTTCGGAATGAGCACCCCTCCGGGAAGCTGCGTGTCGTCGTCATACGGCCACTGCGTGATGATCTCAAACTCCTGTTTGCGGGAGTCGTAGTTCACTTCAAAATCTCGGCCGTTCAACTCACCGCTCTGGAACGTCACCTGCTTGACCAGTCCCGGCAATTCGTAGTCGTTCGGGTCGAACGGGATCTCCGAATCCTTGAAGTAGTAGACCGTGAACGGATCTCCGTCTTCTCCGGTCTTCTTCTCGCTCCGCACACTGCTGATCGTACCGACTCGACGAGGGTAAATTCCGGAGAAGGCCTCCTCCTCGTAATACTCGACAATCCCCTGCTCGATGTTCTGCTCAACGTAGGACATCTTGCTCGGAAGCTGAAGCCGGGAATAACCGTATTCGTCCGGGTCGATGTTCCGGGTGCTGCCGATCGGGAACAGCCGAGTGAAGAACTGGATGTTGTCGGCAGCCTGCCGGTCAAGGCTGGTCAGGCCGTTGTCGTAGCCGAGCGATATCTCCTCGCCATATTCACAACGGCACAGGTTCACCGTCTGGCCATCGAACCAGAATTCGCTCTCCGTTTCATCAGCGAGCTTCGACAGGGCTTCGTCGCAGTAGGTACCTTGGTAGTCGATGGTGATGTTCTCGGTCGAGATTACCTCTCCGACCTTCCAGTCAGTCACGCCCAGCTTGCGGTTGATGTTGGCGACGATAAGCGCCATGTGCTCGCGGGCCGGGGCTGTCAGCGAAAAAACAGGGTCGTTCTTCCCGTCGGTCAGTTCGAGAACCAGAGCTTGCCCGATCAGGTTCTCGATGCCGTAGAACTTGCAGTTGTATTCCCACTCGACCGTCGACACCTCTTTGGGAACGTACTCCTCCATGGCCCAGAACCGAACGCCAGCAAAGTCCACATAGTCGAGCACCTCGATCCGCACACACTCGAAGGTCGTGAACGTCAGATTCAGGACATGATCCGACATCAGCGTCTTCTGGCGCGTCGAGTTGTCCGACGGCGACACCGTCAGCTTCAGCGCTTGGTTCTTGCTATGGATCGTCAGTTCCATATCAGCCCAATCGAATAACACACGCCATATCCGGCCGCGATGCCAAGGGCATCCGCCAGCAGATCCCACCAGCACCAATGGTTGCCGGTGGCATTCTTATCGCCGTACTCTTTCCCGATCGAAAGTCCTGCGGCGAGCCAAACCCCGGGTTCTCCGAGCGCAAGGACGACCGCAAAGTTGACGGCGAAATGTTTGATTTTGTCTTTCCCTATCTTCATGTTTTATGCGTTTGAATGGTGTTTGAATGGTGTTTGAATGGTGTTTGAACGATATTAAAAAGCCGGATTCGGCTCTCTGAATTTGACCGTAAACGAGGCGTACACCTCACCCTCAAAGTCGGTCAGTTGGTCGTACCCCGTGCAGTCCTTGTAGAAGAAGCGAAAGTGCCTCTCCAGTTCCGGAAGGTAGAAATCCAGCCAACCGTCCTCTCCCCGCTGCAGGAACTCAACGAAGCCAGCATAACGGGTGAGGAACTGCGCTCTATCGGCGGCTCCGATCGTGAACCGGAGCGTGACATCGCGGGCCTCCCGGCTTTGAACTATCCGATCCGGGAGCTTCACTCCGTCATGCTCACGGAAGGAAACCTCCTTCTGCTCCTTGACTGCAGACGGCTTCATCAGGGCCGAGTAGTTCTCCGTCCCATCCTGTTTTTCCTCGGAAAGAAAGGCCCCGTATTCGACATAGGGATCTATTCCGTTGATCGTAAGCAAACCCTCGAGAATCATGGCTATTTCATTTTTAATCCATCCCGTTGAAAAGACTGCAGCAGTGCCAGCATCAGAGGCAATGCACTTGTGTTCGTTGCGATCCGGCCCAGCACATCCAAACAGCCGCCCAACCCGGAAACAGCGTTGTCCATCTTCTCGTCGATCGACGCCCAGTGTATCTGGCCAGAGGTGAACAGACCCTCGAGCTTCGTGCCCTGATCCTGCGTCATGGTAGTGAAGGCGCCAGCCTTCCCACTTTGCGATGTCCCGCCCTGCCAAAGATCGAACCCCATCTCTTCCGCCTTTTCTCGCCACGCCTCAAGCCACGCCTGCGCCGCACTCATGTCTGAACCGATGCCATCGTAGAAATTCCCAATCACCTCCATGGCTTCGTTCGCAATATCTTCCGGACTGCCTTCTCCGCCATACACATCCTTCAGTTGCGATTCGAGTTCGTCGAACTTGTCAGCAAAGAACAGAGAATAGGCGATCTGTTCACCCAGATTCTCCAAAACGGAGGCAGCCTCGTCAGCGAAGTTCTCCAGCGCACTTCCACCTTCAGCCAGGGCAGTAGTGATAGAATCGAGAATGCCGTCGCCTAACGATCCGAAGGTCTGCTGCAGATAATCTTCCAGCGCCTCCTCTGCTTCGTCCATCGCATCCTTCAGCTCGATCAGGTTCTCCAGATAGGCCCGAGTCTCATCCGACATCTTGCGCGTGTCGAGGATCGTCTGCAGCATCGTCGTGTCCAGCTCCCCATTCGCATCGATCAGTTCAGGGTAAACTTCAAGGATACTACTGTACAAATCTTTGCCTTTGCCCCATCCGAACAATCCCGTTTTCTTGTGGCCTGTGACAATTTGGGCGTCCCACAGGCCACCCAACCCCTGCCGATAGGCTTCTGCTGCATCAGAAAGACGGCCCTGATAGAAGAACCTGTCGATGTTAGAGCCGGCCATTGCAGCATACTCAGCGCCCTTTGCTGCTGATCCAGCCATTTCCTGCTTAAGCTGCGCATAAGCCTGCCGGAATACATCGATCGCGTTGATCGCCTTCTCAACCTGCCGTTCTCCAAATACGCTTGTCGCCTTCTCAAACAACAGATTTTGTTCAAGAAGCGCCAGATTGTACTGACGCTGAAAATCGAGTTTTGCCCGCTCGATCTCCTTGAGGGCCTCCTGATGGCGAGCTTCCGCGGCAAATGCCTGCCCGATAAAATTCGCAGCTTCCCCGATGGCAGCACCGATACCGCCGATGATTCCTCCCTTGGCGAACCCTTGTCCGATGTTTGAGACAGCTCCGAGGACCTGCTGCACGCCTCCGATCGCATCGGCCGTCTGCGTGTCGCCCATTGCCTCGAACATGTCCGACAATTCCCCGGCCGCACTCGATGCTGCGCCGGAGATAGATCCGATCGCGTCGGATATGTCGTTGAAATCTTTGGCCCCCTTCAGTTTGGCAAGTCCCTTCTCGAAGGTTTTGAATATCCCTTCCCACTTGTTGCTGCTACTTCCCGATCCAGCCTTCAAAAGTTTGTCGAGAGCCTTGCGCAATTTGTCGAGGTCGGCTGGACTCTTTTCGATATTTGCAAGATCTTCCGGAGAGATAAAGGTGATGCCTTCGGCGCTCCCATTCCCAGACAGATACTCCCGCAGCTGCCGGGCCTGTGCGATAAGATCCTGCAACGCCTTAAACGACATAGATGAGTAATCGCCGAAAAGTCGCTTCAGGAAATCGTTGTCCTTGAACGCCTCCGACGCCTCGGCCGCATCCACCCTTGACAGATCTTTTTGCTTCGACACCTCCGCAACTTGTATGGCTCGATTGATCTGTTCGTCAGAGCCTCCTCCAAGTTGGGATCGCAGTGCTGAAATGTCTTCATTGTACTTACGCTCGATAGCCTCCCGCTGCGCCGCGTAGTCCTGATACTGCCCGAGGAGCTTCTCGAGCTTTTTGCGGTTCTCCTCCTCTTCCTTCCTGTCGATCTCCGCCAGCCTGTTGTCCAGCAACTGCGCAGCCTGCACTCGCTGTGCTGCAGCCTGTGCCGTGATCGTTGTCCGGTCGGCCGAAGATACCTTGGCTCCCGATGCCTTCAACTTATCGTAAAGCGCGAGTCGCTCCTGCTCCTCCTTTTCGATGCGCTGCTTCTCCTTCCGAAAATTCAGTTCGGCCTCGGCTCGCTGCTTGTCGTAGCCATCTTTCATCAGCTCGACAACCTGCTCCTCGACCCGCTGGCGGGCGGCAAGTTCCATGTCCGACAACTTTTCGAGAGACTGCGCTTTCGATTTGTCCGAATCTCCGGTCTTTCCCGTCTTCTTTTTCCCGCCGGTGATAGCTTCCAACTTGTCCTCGTAAACCTTGATTTCCGCCAGTGCAGCATCGTAGTCGGCCTTGTTAGTAAGATCCTTCAGCGCTTTTCGCTTGGCTGCAATCGTATTCTCGAGGTCCTGAACCGAACCCTCAACGACATCGGTCAGGCCGGTTGAATCGACTATCCCCTGCGCCTCTTTCCTCAACTCCTCCGCCTGGCGCAGATAGTCGTCACGCTCGGCTCTTGCCTCGGCCAGCGCCTCTTCTTTCAACCATTGACCATTGGGCGAGTTCTTGTAGCGTTCATTGTCTGAAAAGAATCGGTCAATCCGGCCTCCATATCCCCACCACGTGTTGTAGTCCTGCCATGGCGTGTTCTGGATTTTGTTTACCTTATCGTCTGCTTCCAGCGCTTTGTCCACAAGGCTCTGTTGTTTTGCCTGAAGGAACAGAAGCTGGGTATATTGTTCGGCCTTTGCGGAGAGGGTGTCATACCACTCGGACAACGTTTGATAGTACCCAAATGTCTCTCCGTATTTGGAGTTCAGCTCGTCGATCTTCTGCCGTTCAGCATCCTTCGTACCGTTGAACTCCTTGATCGAGGCTATCACAGACATCAACTCAAAACGAGTGCGAGCCGCCGTCTCTTGGGCCTTTTTCTCCAGCTCGTAGGTCTGCGCCATGGACTCGCGCATCTCATCCAACGCACTTTTCCCTCCGACCAGTTCCGAAACCCAGTTCCCAATCTCCTTTCCATACATGACCAGCAGCATGATGCCTGTGGTTAAAGCTGTCTGCCACGAGAAGAGAGACTTGAGAATCTGCTTCCAGACGGGAACTCCCTTTTGCCCAGACTTGACCAGCATGTCGTATTCTTCACGCGCCCGCTGCACGTTGTCGGCGAAGATCGGGAGGTTGTTTGATATGGCCAAGAAGAACATCTGTGGTCCCATAGCCAACGACGGCATCTCACGCGCGATCTGCTGAATCGACATGTTCAGCCCGTTAAAGGTGCTTTGGGCCTTGGCCGCATCCTTGGGAACAAGCGTCGTATTTTTGGTCGACGCGGAAGCCGACTTGGCGGTCTTCGATATTCGGGAAAGGTCCGATTCGAGTTCCCCGATCTTCGCCTGCAGGGCCTCGATCATGGCGATGTTGTTGCTCTGATCGAGCGTCGGCATAGCTGCTACCTGCTGCTGCAGACGCTGCATCTCCTCGCGCAATGTCGCAATGACAGCTTGCGTCTTCGATGCATCCTGCTGCACAGAGTCAAGTCCGGACTCAACCTCCGCCATGCCCGACTTCGTCCTATTCTTGAGCAGAAACTCTATTTCAACGGGTTCACTCATTTTTTAGCTTTTGATTGGAACAAACCTACCAGATCGGTTTTTGCCGATTTCTTTTTCTTCTTCACGTAGCGAGGCGCATCTGCCAGCATGATGCGCAGCGCCTGATAATTCACGCTCCAGAGGATGTATCTCACACTCCATCCTGTTGCGGCAGCTATCTGCCAGACTATACCAAAGAGGCTATGGGACCCTTCGTATTGAGTCTTTAACTCCTCTTTCTTTCCCCGCTTTGGGGTAGGCTCAGTCTCGATCTCATCGGATTGATCACCTCGATCGATCTGATAATATTCGTAAAAGGGCGCGTCTGGAGCAGCCTTCCGAATATTACGTTCGCGTTCACCAGATACTCGGGAGGCAGGCAGATTCGAACCAACCATGACAGCGGCCGGACAAACAGCGGCCCGGACCATAAGCCTCGGCATATCATCAAAGCAATCATTCGAGACAGCCGCCAACCGTGTTCCGCGACAAACCGAAGCGCCTGATCGTTGGAAAAGGCATCGATCTCATCAAAGGTGTATCCGAGCTCCCCGTATAGCTTGGAGTAGCGGATCAGTCCGCCCAAATAGGGCCTCTTCATCGTCAGCCGCACTTCACGGCCGAAGATTTTGAAAAAAGGCAGCGAAACACCCGTGTCCAGCAGGGCGTCCGCTGCCTCTACATCGAACCGACGCGGTATCATCCTACAGGTTCAGTTTCCTCCTCGTCCGGAGCCAGGTCGACGCTATAGGGTGCCGTTTCCTCATCGTCGGGCGTCAGGAACGTCAGCACGCAATGCATCTTCATGACCTCCTGATAATTGAACTTACCTCGCGGGTAGGCAATCAAGGAAGCCTTGACAACATCCGTTACTGCGCCATCGGCCGACTGAATCTGCACGGGGCCTTCCAACGTGATGACTCGGGAGGGAGCATTCCACTTCTTTCCATTCTTGGATACCGTGCCGCCCGCTACCTGTACGAGATTGTCGGGTTGGAGGTGAATGAGATCGAACGCGATTTCATTCGTGCCAGGGCTACTCGGAATCTCCTTCACGGGAGCCGCTCTCTTCTGGGCGGACCATACTTTCACCGTTTCCGGTTCGTCTCCGCCCCAGTCCAAGCCCTCTTCATCGATCAAGCCAAGGGGCCTACTGTCGAAAAGGAGGGCTTTAAGACCATACAGGTAGCCGTCGGGCTGCTGATTGACTTCTGCCATAATTAGATCTGTTTAATGAGTTGAACAATCGTTTTCAGCGGGTTCGTTTTGGTTAGCAGCGACGCTGCGGTTCCACCCGCGAGGAACCCGAACAGGAGCCACCAGTGCCATGTCGCCGGAGACTTCCGGGTTGTCTGGACCACCTGCATGGTTCCCGACCGTGCGCTGCTCAGGGAATCGAGCTGCCTGTATTTTGCACGTTCGGCGATGAGAAGCTGGGCCAGCGAGTCAATCACCTCCCGTTGTCGGAACACCTGGCTCTCGAAGTAGACGCATCGGCGAGCTATACTATCACATTTACCTGTAACGACGATGTTATCCCCGCGCCGTTCCGCCTCAACCGATGCTCGGCCGGAGTGCGTCCCGTATTTCGCCCCTTCAGGAAGGTTAAGGAGGTTCTGTGTCGGTATCTCCAGCGAGGTCTGCTCGCTCGGAATCGGCTCCGCAAACAACTGCTTCGTCGTCAAGACGTCCGTCTGCGTCTGCTGTACATTGTGCCGCTGCTCGTCGAGAGTTGCGGCTGCGACCTCCTCGGCTCTTTCGGATTGGTGCGCCTCCTGCAAGGTCGCCTCTTGCAAGGTCGACGTCGTTCTGCTGGTCGCGCAGGATGCCAGAAGCATCACGAGCAGGAGCAGAAGAGGTATCTTTCTTAACTTTTCCATTCTCTTTCTTGCTAAAATTCCTCCGGAGGTTTTCCACCTCTCGTGTCAGTTTGTTGAGTTTCTCGATCATCTCTTGCTGATTGGCCTTCAACTCGGCGTTCTCACGTCGCAGGTGGACATTCTCGCCAAGGATCTCCTTGTTCTCGGTCGACAACAGGTTGATGGAAGCCTGCATCTCCGAAAGGAAGTCGTTATTCCTCTTGCGGCGGGAAACGAACCACGTAACGACGGAACTGATCACCGGGAGGAAGACGAGCAGGATGTCTTTGATTACAGGCCATCTTTCCATTGTTCTGTCGCTTTACACGCGCTCAATCATCCGAGCGATATCAGAGATCAAGTCGGCGTAGGTTGTCGGGTCTGCCGTGCAGTAGCCGGCCTTGGCGATCTCGTAGGCGAATCGGGTCACATCGTTTCGATACGCCATCGCCGTGGCATAGCGCTTGGCCGAAAGGACCTTTGCGTGGTCCCGGATACCATCCTCCAGCGTATCGTAGTCCCGAAACTCCCGATCGACTTCGTACCGGTATCGCCCGTCCGAGGATCGGGTAATCGAATAGACCTTGTCGAATCGGCCGCTCTGATACGCATCGTCGAAGTATTCGAACGTGCGAACCGTCTGCCGTTTCCCCGTCCATTTGTCGCCGGCCGTAAGCCCGAAGAGGTTGTTGCCAATTGCCGAATCGCCCCATCCGCTTTCGAGCGCGGCCTGCGCCGCCACGAACAGGGGATTCAGCCCTGTCTCGGCGCAGACCCGCTCGATGGCCGGATAGTATTTGCGTTTGAACTCTGCCGGTTTCATGACTACTCGACATTCGACAGAGCAGCTGCCAGAGCATCCGCCTGCTCATCGGTCAGCGATTCGATCTTCTTGGTAGCACTCGGCACACCGCCGTTGCTCGCAATGGGAGCGCCGATCGACTCCAGCGCGACACGCACCGCGGCCAGCGGATACTCCTTCTCACGGAACATCACGAGTTTCGGAGCTTCGCCTTCGTTTTTGGAGGCATTGCCCGAATTCTCCGGCTTGTCGGTCTCGGGCGCCGGGATTTCGACGGACGCCACGGAGCAAAGACCGCGTTTCAGCAGGTCGTTGATGCGCTCGGCAGACTCGTCGCTGAGAGAGAACACCTCACCCACCTGATGAAGCGCCTGCGTTTCCTTGTCCTTGAACTTCTTTTCTACTTTCAGATTCAGTTTCATCGTATTTATGTTTTAGAGGTTTAACCTTCCAGATCGTCCTCAACCGCCCGGCAGTCGAGCAGCGTGACCAGTTCGCCCCATGCGATCTGCGTATCGGCCTTCATCAGCATCTTGATGAAGTAGAGCTCGCCGTTGGCCTGCACCTTGTCGACCTGCAGACAGTTGTAGTCGTCCGCGAGATTGCAGCCGGCATAGAGATTCGAATCCGTGCCCAGCGAGCAGAGCGTTCCGATGATGACATCCGACGGCAGGTCGTTCAGCGCGGCAATTCGCTTGCCCTTGAATCGGGGGATGTTCGTCGAGGTCGGATCCGCGCCTTTGTGATGCAGATCGGTCAGCTCGTTGTCGTACTTGTCGAAGTCGGCCGACGACATCAGGAAGGTGAAGTTCGGCTGATCGCGGACCTTCTCTGCCGTCTTCTCCCACACAGAACGGAGACGGGCAATCATGCTCGTGCTTTCACAGGTTGCCTTCACGACACCCTCGTCGGCCAAGATGCGGGTCAGGATGCCGTCGAAGAACTGCTCCTCACCTTCGCCCGACTCGCCCTGTACGAAGTGATATCCGAGCTCCGATCCTACCTGCTTGAGGACCTCGTTCAGCATAATCACCTGCACATTGGCCGGGAGCTCGCTGAACACGAGGTTGCCGGTCGGCTGATACTTTCGCCAGAACTTCTCGAACGACCGGGGATTGAACTCGATATAGACCATGATGTCTTTCGGGTCCAGCACACGCTCGTCGATTTTGAACGCGCCCTTCGAGTTCTCGCTCTTCGGCATCTCGACGCGCTTCTGCAGCAGCTTCGAGAGCTGCATGCGCGGGATGTAGAACTTGTCACCGATATTGGTTTCCAAGTGGATCAGCCCCTTCTCAAAGAGCTGATTGCCGGTTGCAGCCTTGACCAGAATCTGATCAAGGACCTCACCGGGATAGGCAGTCTGAATATTGGGATTTGCCATAGTGTTGATGATTGGATTGTTGATTACTTTTCGAGCTTGGCGCGGACCTCAGCCTCGCGCTCGGCGAGGTAGTCCTTGTCGGTCTTGGATTCGCTGCCGTCCGTGTCAATCACGGAGGTTGCCCGGCGCTTGGGTTTGCGCGAGGAAAGCAGCGCCCGGGTGTTCTCCGGGTCCTTCCGCATCAGCGCTTTGAAGCTGTCCGCTTCAGTGGCGGAGATTCGTTCCTCCTTGAGCGCAGCATCGACCTCGGCATCGTAGGCAGCCTCCTGCGCCGAACGTTCCTTTTCCTCGTACTCGGAGACCTTGTTCCTCAAGACTTCGATCTCCTTGGCCAGAGCATCGCGCTCCTTGGCTTTCGCCGCGATGTCCGCAACGCGGGCAACGGCCGCCGCCTCGTCCGCACAGTCGGAGAAGGTCGGCATTCCTTTGATTTTTTCGAACATTTGTTTCTCGGTATTAAGTGGTACAATAGAGTCCAGGTAGCGCGCCGTGTAACGGTCGCAGCGCTGCTGTGGTGTCAGCGAATCCGTTATCGCTTCCGCGCTCGGGTCATCGAATATCTCGTCGACAAAACCCAGCGCGAGCGCCTCATCCGCCGTCAGCCAGTGATCCGCGCCATCCATGTAGGTGTCCCGAATATCCTCTACCGTCTTGCCGGTCCGTTCCGCATAGATCTGACAGAGGATGTTTTCGATCTGCTCAAGCTGTGCTGCACTCGCGGCGAGCTTCTTCGCGTCGCCGCGGGCATAACTGGTCGGCCGGTGCAGCATGAGCTGGGCGAATCGCCCCATCTTCACCGGACGGCCGCAGCCGGCGATGAACGATGCGGTAGAGGCCGCAATGCAGTCGATATAGATTGTGATATCCGCCTTCGATTGACGGAGGGCGTTGAAGATGGCGATCCCGGTGAACACCTCTCCTCCGACGGAGTTGATCCTCACATCAATCTTCCGATAGGTTTGTTCGGCCGCCATAAGCCTCGAGACAATATCCGAAGCTGTCACGTCCGCATAGTCTCCGATTTCGCCGTACAGAAGGATGCAGCAGGTGTCTGCCTGCGGCCCAGGAATGATATTGAAAATGCGTTCCATTTCGTGCTTGATTTGCCGCAAAAATGAACCGTATTTTCACGCCCTCCAAATCGGGATTTTATCATGAAATGTTACAGAATCAACACGATCGCATAAGCCTTCATCGTGTTTTTCCGATTTGCGCAGCAGCCGTTTATGGGGCAATTTTGCGGAAAACAATACTACCGCAATGACAAAGATGACATCCGAACAAATGCGCCGATGGGCCATGTCCATGTACATCAACGAAAACCGCACGCAGGCGGAAATCGCCGAAGCGTGCGGGGTGTCGCGTCAGACCATTATTCGATGGGCGAAGGCCGACCACTGGGAGGAACACAAGGCCTCGCTCACCATGACACGGGAAGAGCAGATCAAGAACCTCCAGCGGCAGATCGTCGAGATCAACAACAACATCATCGCTCGCGAGCAGGGCAAGCGCTTCGCTACGCCGGCCGAGGCCGACACCATTGCCAAGCTGACCAACTCGATCAACAAGCTCGAGACCGAGCTCGGGATCCACGAGATAGTAAGCACGGCCCAGCGCTTCATCGCATGGCTGCGTCCTGTCGATCTGGACCTCACCAAGACCTTCACCGGACTGTTCGACAAGTTTATTAAATCGCTGATCAAATGAAACAGGTCGACCGAGAGGCTTTGAAGGAATGGGAGGCCATCTACAACGATACTCCCGTTGACGAGTCGATGTCGGCCGCCGACATCGAAAAGCACCGGCTTTGGCTCGAAGCGCCGGGGCATGAGGAGGAGTGGGAGCGGTTCTTCTTCCCGAAGTATGCGAAATACCCGTCGGCGCCTTTTCAGGCAAAGGCTCGAAAGCGGGTGCTCTACAATCCGGAATGGTACGAAGTGCTGTCGTGGAGTCGTGAGCTGGCCAAGAGTACCAAGGTGATGATGGCCGTCCTGCGTCTGGTGCTGACGGGCAAGAAGAGTACGGTTATTCTGGCATCGGCCACGCAGAAGGCGGCGGCCCGTTTGCTCGCGCCGTACCGGGCAAACCTCGAGTCGAACCGACGCATCATCCAATATTACGGCGAACAAGCGTGCATCGGCGAATGGGCCGAGCTTGAATTCAAGACCCGAGGCGGCGCGATGTTCATCGGAGTTGGAGCCGGCGATGCGCCGCGTGGCGCCCGCAACGAAGCCGTGCGCCCGGACGTCCTGCTGCTTGACGACTTCGACACTGACGAAGAGTGCATGAACCCCGACGTCCTCGACAAGAAGTGGGACTGGTGGGAACACGCCTTGTATCCGACCCGATCAACCTCCGAGCCGCTGTTGGTGATCTGGTGCGGGAACATCATCGCCGAGGACTGCTGCATTGCTCGGGCCGGGGCGATGGCCGACCATTGGGACATCGTGAATATCCGCGACGAACGCGGCCGAAGCACGTGGCCGGAAAAGAACACCGAGGAGAGTATCGATCGGGCGCTGTCGAAGATCTCGACCAAAGCGCAACAGGCCGAATACTTCAACAACCCGATCGTCGAAGGCAAAACCTTCGGCCCTCGCAAATGGGGCCGAGTGCCATGGCGGCAGTTCCCGTTCCTGTGTGTCTATGCTGACCCGACTCAATCGGAGGCAAAGGGCTCGGCCAAGAACAAGAAGGGGTCATTGAAGGCCGTATGGCTCCTCGGGAAAGTTGGTCGTGTCCTCTACGTCATCAAAGGATTCCTCGGGAAGATGACCACCGAGGAGTTTGTCTCGCACTTCTTCACCCTCTACCTATATGCCAGGGCGCGGACAAAGGTCCCGATCTTTCTGGTGCAGGAGAACAACTCCCTGCAGGATCCGTTCTTTCAGCAGGTATTTCGGCCCGCATTTGCTCGCAAGAGCCGGGAGATCGGCATCAACCTATCGGTTATCCCTGACGAAAAGAAGAAGACCGACAAGGCTGTCCGCATCGAGGCGAACCTCGAGCCACTGCATCGGGAAGGGTTGCTGGTCCTCAACGAGGCCGAGCGCGAGGATCCACACATGAAGGCGCTCGACGAGGAGTTCAAATTCTTCACCATGGCCCTGAAATTTCACGCCGACGGCGTGGACTGTGTCGAGGGCGGCAATCGATTTATCGACGACAAAATGGGCGAAATGCAGCCAATGACGGCCATCCCGCGCACGGTTGTTTCTCGCCGGAATAAATACAGACAATAATGGCAGCATTCATCAACCCGGAGGACTACGACGCCTCCATTCATCAGGAGATCCTCGACTCCCTGATCCGGTCAGACAAGCAGATCATCGAGATCTGCGAAGACCGGGCCATCACCGAGATGCGCGGCTACCTGTCGGCTCGCTACGACTGCAACAAGGTGTTTTCTGCGGAGGGAGAGGACCGGAATCAGCTCGTGCTGATGATGGCGATTGACATTGCCATCTACCACATCCACTCGATCCACAATCCTCGGAATATGTCACAGATCCGGGTGGACCGATACGAACGGGCCATCGAGTGGCTCAAAGGTGTACGCAAGGGAGATATCTCCGTAGACGGATTGCCGGAGATCGAGCAGGAAGAGGATCGCTCGGCCGCCTCCCAATTCCAGATTCGCAGCAATCCGAAACGAAACAACTATTTCTAACATGGTGCGCAGCAAAAAGAGCAAACGGATAACCGCCGGCGGCAATATTGGGCAAACGCCGACGCAGACGATCGTCCTGCAGCCCACCCGCCGCGGAGGGCTCGACGTATCGGCATACATGGAAGCGATCCGGAAGGCCGAGCTTATCGACTTCCCTCGAAGGGCAAAACTGATCGATCTTTACGAAGACGTGATGATCGATACTCACCTGTTCGCCGTCCGTCGGAAACAAAAGGCTGCCATTCTATCGACCCCGATTCAGTTCGTCCGCAACGGCGAACCGGACGAGCGGATGCAGGACTACATCGACTCTCCGTGGTTCGGCCGGTTCATCGAGGATCTGATCGACGACGAATGGGTGGGAGTCGGAGGCTCGCTCTTCCAGTTCTTCCGAGACAAAAACGGGTGGATTGACTACGAGCTGATCCCTCGAAAGCACGTCGACCCGATCAACCGCACAATCCTACGCAACCAGACGGACCTCATCGGTACGAGCTGGGATGAATTCTCCGATTTGCTCTACGTCGGAAATCCCCGCCAGATCGGCAGTCTGGCCGTACCGGCCTTCTGGGTCATTCTCAAACGCAACAACGTAGCAGACTGGGCTGAACTCGGCGAGATCTTCGGCCGGCCAATCCGGGAGGGCACCTATGATGCCTGGGACAACGCAGCTCGGGAGAAGCTCGTCGAAGACATCGCCAAGATGGGCGGAGCCGGCGTCATCATCCATCCGGAAGGGACCAAGATCAATCTCATCCAGCCATCCAATGTCTCATCGAGCGGGGATCTCTACGAGAAGTTCTCGACGTTCTGCAACAACGAGATCAGCAAGGCAGTGAACGGCAATACGCTGACGACCGAGGCCGGGGATAAGGGAACGCAAGCCCTCGGAACCGTCCAGCAGGAAGGAGAGGTCGACATCGCATTCTTCATCAAACGGCGAATCCTCAACACCCTGAATTACGAGGTGACGGATGTTTTTGCATCGATGGGGATTGATACTCGAGGCGGGAAGTTCGCGTTCGTCCCACCCAAAAAGAAGGATATGAAGCAGCAGGCCGACATCATCTGCAAGCTGAAGCAGGAGGCCGACCTGCCGATCAGTGACGATTTCCTCTACGACGAATTCGGCATTCCAAAACCGGACAACTACGACGAGCTCAAGGCCGAGCAACGGGCGGCTCGTCAGATTATACCCTCAACGACCTCCAATCAGGCCTCCTCACAGAAAAAGGGGGACGACCAAGAAGACGAAGATCCGGATGACGGCAAAAAAAGGTCCCGATCCATTCGAGATGCGCTGCGCAGTTTTTTCGGCCGCGCCCCCGAAGATTCGGGGGCGGATTTAGACTGGTAGTTGACAGCCTGTACGGTATTGAGGATAGTGACGTTTCTGTTGGGTTCGAGTTCTCCGACGACGTGCTGCGCAGCGCCTTGCTGAATATCTACAGCAAAGAGTTTCACCCGGCCTCGGAGATCGAGGTGAGCCTGTTCAACGAGATATGGGCGCAGATCAACAATGCAGCCAAAGAAGGCTTCGGACAGTCTCGAGCTGCAGACCCCGACGAGGACTTCCGAAACGAGATCCTCCGGAACAATGCCGTATTCTCGGCCTTCAAGGTGCATCGTATGCAGAACGACATGGCCCAGTTGCTGCTGGATTCGAAGGGTAATCTAAAACCGTTCGAACAATGGAGAAAGGAGGTCTTGCCGATCGCGTCCCATCAGGTCGGCACCTGGCTTCGCACCGAATACGATACGGCCGTCATCCGAGCCCATCAGGCTGCCGACTGGCGGCAGTTCGAACGGGAAAAGGACATCCTGCCGAATCTGCGCTGGGTGGAGTCAACTTCGTTCCATCCGGGGTTGGACCATAAGCGGTTCTGGGGGACGATCCGCTCCATCGACGATGCTTTCTGGAGTGAGCATCGGCCCGGAGATCGCTGGAACTGCAAGTGCAGTCTCTCCTCAACCGACGAGCCCGAGACTCCGGTACCGGAATCGTCGCCGCTTGACAAACCACAGAAGGGCCTCGAAAACAACCCGGGCAAGGACGCCAAGCTGTTCTCGGATCAGCACCCCTATCAAAGCGAAGCTCGCAAAGGAGCGAAGAAGGCCGTAGACAAACTGATGGCACGTATCGACGAGATGATCGCCGAGATGTCGGACAACCTCACCTACGAAGAGAAGATGGCAATCGCCCGAAACAACCTTGAAATCGAGAAAGTTC
>OMBZ01000095.1_pt1 | contig 31445 bp, 24 predicted proteins | sample 1673831 | NCBI WGS metagenome assembly OMBZ01 (sample SAMEA103958129, study PRJEB25191) | human gut metagenome | reverse complement strand
TATTCCGACCATCCCCGTGCCTCACGATTCTGCTTAATGATTTCAAGAATGTCTGTCACAACTTCACCACCTTAGATTTTTCGTTTATTATACTTTGAAAAATCGTTGCATTTTAATCATAAATGTCGTATTATTTAATACGACATTTATAAGCCCTTCAAGGAGGCAGCGAACCCGCATGGAGTACGAACCAGAAAGACGCTCTGAAGCCTGGCTGGACGACGAGCGCCGCGTCATCTCCTTTCACGATATCCCAAACGCCCGCTATTTTACCGCCCCGGAGCCCATCTTCTGGCCTGCAATCCTCGAACTCGTCCTGAGCGGATACCGGATCCAGTAAATATTTAGGGAAATTTAAGAGATTTCAGGGAAAAGCTGTGGTATACTGGAAGAAAAATAAGGAGGAATGCATCATGAAACGCTGTCTGATTCTCATGCTGCTGCTCGGCCTGCTCCTGACCGGCTGCCGGAAGCAGACGCAGCCGGAGCAACTGCCCACTGCGGAGACAATTGACACACAAGCCAACACCGAACCCGCTGCACAGACACCGGAGCAGACGCTGACGCTCGGTATGATCGACTTTGACTCGGAAAAGAGCGTGCTCCGCAGTATGATCCAGAGCTATAGTTTCTCCGGCGCACCGGTCAGGATCGAAATCCTCAACTACGCAGACGGCGCGGAAAGCCGCGCAGACGCCGTGACGCGCATGACGACAGAGCTGCTGGCCGGGAATGTGCCAGACCTGCTCGATTGCAGCGATTTGAGCGGTGCGCAGTACGCGGGCTACGCAAAAAACGGCATTCTGCTGCCGCTGGACGGGATGCTGGAAGCGGAGCTTCTGTCCGGTATTCTGAAGCCGTGCTATGTGGACGGGATGCTCTATTCCGTCGTCGGGGCTTTCGCGCTTGACCCGCTGTTCGGCCCGGCGGAGAAGCTCGGCGCGTCGCTGGAAACGTCGGTCGAGGACGTGCTGCTCGGCGCGGTCCCGGACGTCAGCTTTTTCTGGGGCGGTGAGGATCTGCTCAGCGTCTACTGCCGCCACGCGGCGGAGCAGTATCTGGACTATGATACACAGACCGCCTCCTTCGAGAGCGAGAAGTTCTTGAATATCCTGACTGCCTGCGCAGCTGTTTCTTCCGCAGCGCCTGCCCCGGACAGCATCATGCAGCAGCCGATGCACTCCGCCGCGATGTACCGGTCCATGCAGATTTCCTGGTACCAGCAGACCGGCGGCGCGTTCCGTGTGCTTGCCCTCGATTCGGACGGCGGGACGGCATATCAGCCGGTTCTGCAGCTTGGCGTCTGCGTCGGCTCCGCCATGCGGGAAGCGGCGGAGGAGGCGCTGCGGAATATGCTGCAGGAAGACTTCCAGCTGACCATTGCAGACGCGTTCCCCGTCAACCGCGCTGCGCTGCGCGAGCTGATGCAGAAGGAGATCGAAGCGCAGAAGGCCGAGCAGCAGACGGCCATCCGAGAGGAGGGCCGCGTCGAGATTGGAGAAGCGGGCGATCTTGCCTTCCTCTTCGACGAAGCTGCAGCCGACGATCTGATGAACGTGCTGGAGCACGCCGACTGCCGTTCCTGCGGCAATCAGGAGATTCTGAAGATCATCCTTGACGAGGCGGACGCCTTTTTCAAGGGCCGGAAAACCGCGCAGGAGGCGGCGCAGGTCATGGACAGGCGTGCGGCGCTGTTTATTGCGGAAGCAGGATGATACAGCCGGGCGGCAGCGGATATGCCGCCCGGTTCTTTCTGTTGACAACCGTAATCAAATGTGCTATGTTATGATTACAGACGTAAACAACAGGAGGGCGACACGGTGAACAGAATCGATCTGACACAAGCGGAATGGCAGCTTATGGAGAAGCTCTGGGACCACGCGCCGCAGACCGGGCGTGAGCTGACGGAGGCGATGGCGGCGCAGACCGGCTGGAACCGCTCGACGACGCTGACGCTTCTGCGGCGGCTGATGGAGAAGGGGGCGGTGCGCTGTGACGCGCAGGGACGCAAAAACGTCTTTTATCCCGCCGTCCGCCGCGAGGATGCAGCCGCGCAGCAGACGCGAGATCTGCTTGGCCGCGTGTACAAGGGGAGCCTGAGTATGCTCGTCAGCGAGATGACGAAGCGCGAGGCGCTCCCGCAGCGCGAGATCGACGAGCTGTATGCGCTGCTGCAGGATATGGAGGAGAAAAAACGCCATGACTGAATGGTTCGTTTCGTCCGCCGTGCTGGCGGCGCTGCTCATCGGCGCGCACTATCTGCTGCGCGGGAAAATCAGCGCAAGGCTGCAATACGCACTCTGGCTGGTGCTGCTCGTGCGGCTGCTGCTGCCGCTTTCCGTCGGGAAAACCGCCGTCAGCGTGGCAAATCTCCTGCCGGAGGCCGAACCGGCCACGGTCATGCAGACGGAACCCGCCGCCGCACCTCCTGCGCAATCGGCCAGCGCACCGGAACCGTCTGCGCCCGCAGCGCCGGTGCAGACGCCCGCACAGCCGGTGCAGCGCCCGGCGTCCACGCCTGCGCAGACGGAAACGGGCAGCGCAGAACCGGAAAAATCTGCGCAGAAGCCCGCCGTTTCCGTGTGGAAGATATTCATGCTTGTATGGGCCTCCGGCGCGGCTTTGATGGGGCTGTGGCTCCTGCTCTGCAATCTCCGGTACGGACGGCAGCTGCGGGCGGGCGTTCTGCGTGCAATTGCACCGAAGGAGGGCCGTCCGGCTGTCCGGCTGACGCGGACTGCGCTGTCGCCGTGCCTGTTCGGGCTTTTCCCGCCGGCGATTTACGTGACAATGGACTGCGCGCAGGACGAGCAGCTGCTGCACCACTGCGCGGAGCACGAATATACGCATTATCTCCACCGCGACCACATCTGGGCCGTCCTGCGCGGCGTGTGCCTCGCGCTGCACTGGTTCAACCCGCTGGTGTGGTGGGCGGCGGCGCTTTCCCGCACCGACGCGGAGCTCTTCTGCGACGAGGATACCGTCCGCCGTCTCGGCGAGGACGCACGTGCAGACTATGGCCGCTCGCTCATCCGCATGACGTGCCGCGAACGGGTCGATCCCCTCAGCGCGGCAACGACAATGTCTGGGCGCGGCGGGCAGCTCAAAACGCGCATCATTTCTATCACAAAGCACCCGAAAACCGCAATTCCCGTTCTGATTCTCGTGCTTCTGCTCTGCGCCGCGGCAGTCGGCTGCACCATGACCGGCGCGAAGGATGCCGCGCCTGCACAGCAGACGCCGGAAAGAACGGAGACCACGCCCGAGGAACTGGAAGCAACGGCAGATACACGCGAGGAACCGGAAGCGGCGGTGGAATTCACCACCACACAGGACACGGTCACGCTCAGTGTCCCGGCACGATACGAAAACGAAATCACTGCGGACGATTCGTTTATGATCGAAGCGCCGGAGACCGGCGAGCATGACCTGGACGATGTGCTGTTCTCCTTCTACGACAAAAGTCAGGCATCAGAAGACCGCCTCGGCCTCGTCTGGGCGATCCGCGCGTTCCAGTTTGAAGACCCGGCGGAGCTGGTCAAGGACGGCGCAGACCGATGGGTCGAGGAAAATCTTATGGCGCTGAACACGCATCTGCTCGGCACACGCGGCAGCACGGCATATTATTTCTTCTGCCTGAGCCCGTCGGACAAGGCGGTACGGCAGTATGACAGTTCGGACACAGCGGCGGTCAGCTCGTATTACCAGCACGCAGCCGACGGCTTGGATATCTTAAAGGATTTTGTTGTCCGCAACGGCCTTGCGCCGGTGGAGGGCGCGGTCGACTGGGAGGCGTGGTATCAGGAATTCATTCTGCCGCGCATTGAGGCCGAAACGGACCCCGCCGCGGACGCGGCATGGTTCGCCGCGCGCGAGCCGGTGGAGCAGTGGCCCGAATTTACCGTGAACGGCACGTCGATCTATGATCTGACGCTGGACGAACTCACGCCCGCCTTCGGTAAGCCCACGCGTATTTATCACTGGATGGACATCGGGACGGAATACTATGACGTTGTGCAGTTCCTGGACGCCTCACAGATTGCGGGCTGGATAGATGAAGACGGCACAATTCACCATCCGGACGGCTCACAGGCCGCGGGCTGGGTCGGCGAGGATGGGGAGCTTCATCACCTGAATGCCGCGTATTTGCGCATGGAAAGCGGAACCGAGGTGTGCGGTATCCGCTACAGTTGGAATTACTTTGCGGCGGCGAACATCTTCCCACGCGATGCCGAGCCGGTGCTGGAGCAAATTGACGAACATACCACGCGGCTGAGGCTCGGTGGCGAGATCACCTACATGGGCAAATACAGCTACATCGAGTACATGGACGGCGTTCCCACAACGCTTGTTGTATGCAATGAGACACCCATGACGTTTTATATTGAAAACGGCGTGATCGCCGCCGTCAGCTGGATGGCGCCGGAAGAGGCCATACGGCTGCCCATCACGGAGCAGGAGGCGCAGCAGCGTATGACGATCGACCCGAGCCTTCTGACGGATGAGAACCTCCACAGCATTCTGATCGGCCCGGAGATCGCGCTTGCCAACGACGGCTTTACATTTGATTCGCCCGCAGACTTGTCGTCAGAGAAGCTGTTTATGCTGTTTCTGTACTGGTCGGTCGATTCCACGCGCGATAATTACAAGCAGGCCGACGGGAAGTATCACTTCACGCAGGACTTTATCAACGGCATCCTCTCACATTATTTCCGCACCGGCAGCTTCACGTTTGACATTACGCAGTGCAGAAACTACGACGCATCGGAAGGCACGGCGGTCATCGAGAACGTATCCGGCTTCGGCGGCGGCCCGGATCTGCGCATTGCGGACGTGCAGGTGCTGGAGGGCAGCACCGTACAGGTCACGGCGGATTTTTATAACGCCAACCCGTTTTTTGACAACAGCGGCGGCGAACTCCGCTACGCGCGCAAGGTCTACACGCTGGACTTCTACTACGGCGGCGTGCTGTTCCAGTCGGCGCAGTTCGCGGCGCTGCCGGAGGACGATCTGCGTGCAGCTCTAAAACTGCACACCGGCGAGACGACGGACGATCTGGCGCAGCTGTTCTGGACGTATGACAGCCAGAACCGCAATCTGCTGGGCAGTCTGCCGGACGGTAATTGGACAGCGCTGCCGCTGACCGAAGACGCGTGGGATGGACTTTCCCTGTTCGTCTACGAGCGCTGGGCGCGCGAAAACAACTGGCCGCTGACGATCAGCGCGGCGGATTTCCGCAATACGCTCGAACGCTATTTCCCGCTGGGCCGGTATGGCTGGGAGGACCGCAGCTCGCACTATCTGACCTATCAGGATGGAACCTATACCCGCACCATCAATGACAACCACGGCGCGCGGTACTGTTATCTGAAACGCATCTCCTGCATGGCAGACGGAAGCTTCCAGCTGGTGTTCCGCTGTCTCGACGTGCCAGAGCTCACGGAGTACGCGGACGCGTCTGCGGACGTGCGCGCGGTCTACGACCATGCGGGCGCGGAGGAGCTTCAGCCGCAGGAATTCCGTCGGGCCGTGTATCGCGCGTTCGCCGACGGAGTCATTCCTACCGGAACCGGCATGACGGAACTTACCGTCCGGCTCCGCCTTGCCGGCGAAGCGCGGTATCCGTTCCAGTTCCTGTCGGCCAGTGATGGATAACCAGAGCGGGATTTTCGGCGGCTTCCTTGATGGTCAGCTGCAAAGCTGCTTGATCTGCTGTAGGGGCCGACGACTCTGTCGGCCCGATAAATGTTGCGAATTTGCCGTGAATTTTCGTTAAAGCGCTGCGTTCTGCGGGCGGACAGAGTCGTCCGCCCCTACGCCCAAATTGGTAAGCACTTTCAAGAAATAGGTTGACAAATGTAGCCTTGCGTGCTATGATGGGTCTACAAAAGTAAACCAAGGAGGGATATCCTGTGCAATTATGCCAAAGCGAATGGACCGTGCTGCAAAGCCTGTGGGAGCGGCAGCCGCAGACGCTCATGCAACTGGTGGAGGATTTGAAGCTCCGCGCCGGATGGTCGGCCAGCACGAGTAAGACCATGGCCGCCCGCATGACGGGAAAGGGCCTTCTGCGCTACGAGGGCAAGCCCCGGCGCTATTACCCGAACGTCACCCGCGAGGAAGCCGGGCTGGAGGAAACCGAGCAGCTGCTTTCCCGCGCGTTCGGCGGGAAGCTCGGCCTGCTGGTCAGCAATTTCGCTGACCACGGAAAAATCGGAAAGGACGAGCTGGACGAGCTTTACGCCATTCTGGACAGGGCTGCGGGCCGCGAGGAATAGGGGAGGGGAACCATGCTGGAAATTCTCATTTCATCGACTGTTCTGATCCTTGCGCTGACCGCGCTTCGATTTTTCCTGCGCGGGAAACTCAATCCGCGCCTGCAATACACGCTCTGGCTGCTCGCCGCGCTGCGGCTCCTGCTGCCGGTCTCGCTGGTCAGGAGCCCGGTCAGCGTGATGAACGCCGTCCCGGACGTGCCCGCCGCCGTGCAGCGGCTGACTGCTCCGGAAAATCGCCGTGCCCCGCAGACGGACAATACGCAATCCCCGGTGCAGACTGCCTCTGAGACGGAGACTGCGCCCACAGAGGCGCAGACGCAGCTGACGGGCAGCACGATTTTGAAACTCGTCTGGCTGACTGGCGCGGCAGCGATGGCGATGGCCGTTCTGGCGCAGAATCTGCTGTTTCTCCGGAGACTGAAAAGAATCCGGCGGCCGTTTGCCTGCCCGGAAAGCCCGGTTCCGGTCTGGGTGGCGTCCGGGCTGCCGTCGCCGTGCCTTGTGGGGCTGTTCCGCCCCGAAATATATCTCACACCAGAGGCTGCGGCGGAGCCTGATACCCGCTGCTTTGTCCTCCGGCACGAATTGGCGCATTATCACGCACGGGATCAGCTCTGGAGCCTCCTGCGCCTCATCTGCCAGTGCCTGTACTGGTTCGACCCCTTCGTGTGGCTCGCGGCAATGCTTTCCCGGCGCGACTGCGAGCTGGCCTGCGACGAGCGGGTGTTAAAAAACCTCGATCCCGGCAGCCGGGCAAGCTATGGCCGCGCGCTGCTCAGCCTTGTCGCGCCGAAGCGGGCGCGGGGCCAGCTGCTGTCCTGCGCAACGACGATGCAGCTGGGCCGAAAGAGCCTCAGAGAGCGCATCACGCTTATCGCAAAAAAGCCGAAAATGGCGGCGTATACCCTCGTTTTTGTGCTGGTCTTAAGTCTTGTTCTGACGGCCTGCACGTTTACCGGCGCGCCCGTGCAGCCGGAGCCGGAACCTGTACCGGAACCCGTACAGACAGAACCGGAGCCGATACAGCCGGAGGAACCGCCGGCTGATGCAGAAGCGCCCCAGCCCGTCGAGGATGACCCGGAGGTAGACTTCCAGATGGCGTTTCCGATGCTGAATTACGCGTCGTTCCAGCGCTATCTGGACGAGCACCCGGAGACGCTGGACAGCGGCTGGGAGCATATCCGCATCAACGAAGCGGGCTTTGACGACGCGGGCACGAGCATCGAGACGCAGCAGGGCGATCAGGTGCTGGCCGTCGATGCGGAATACGGCATTGTGCTCGTGCGCATCACCGGCGACGGCTATCGCGGCGTGCTGGCCATCTGCCGGTACCCGGAGCTTCTGCGGCTGGAAATGGCCTCGACCTATGGCACGGAAGGGGAATTGGCGGGCAAGATCGCGTCCGACCACGGCGGCATCCTCGCCATGAACGCTAACGGCTTCCAGGACCCCAACGGCAAGGGCAACGGCGGCCAGCTTGCAGGCTGGTGCATGGCGCAGGGTGAAGAACACGGCTATCACTTCGGCGGCGACGTCTACCAGCGCATTGAGCTGAGCGAAAACGGCCTCGACTGCCGCATCGTGCCCGCGTCCGACCCGGTCGGAGAGGGGACGTACAACGCCGCCGAATTCACGCCCGCGCTGATCAAAGACGGCGAAAAAATTGAGGATTCCTTCTGGACGGGCGAGCAGCCGCGCGCCTGCTTCGGCACCGGCGATCAGGGCCTTTACATGCTCATCATCGAGGGCCGCTACCCCGACGAGGGCATCCGGGGCACGAGCGTCAACACGTGCTCGGATATCCTGCTGGCCTACGGCTGCCGGAATGCGTTAAACATGGACGGCGGCTCAAGCGCGATCTTGTGGTACGACGGCGAATACGTCACGCAGTCGTCGTCCTCGTTCCTGCGCTACACCGGCGGCCGCCCGCTGCCGAACGCGTGGGTCTACGGATGAATTTTCATGTTGACAATCGCAGGAAATGTGGTAAAATATCAGCGATATTGGAAAACCGCGTTGAAAAACCGAGCGTTCCGGTGCAGCTTTCAGAGAGAAGGGGACGGTGAAAGCCCTTCAGCAAGCCTGTTCGCAGCCAGTTTGGAGCGGCCGCGCGAAAGCGCGGCGGGTGCTTCCCGATACAGGAGCGCCGAGATGTGCGCAAGCACAATCAGGGTGGTACCGCGACTGACCTCGCCCCTGTCACAGGGGCGGGGTTTTATATTTTACTCAGAATTTTTCTTTCCACTGCACCTCTTGCCTCTCCCTTTGGGAGAGGTGTCTGAGCGAAGCGAGGACGGAGAGGGGAAACAATGACCAAAACCCTCTCAGTCACCTGCGGTGACAGCTCTCCCGGAGGGAGAGCCAAGTGCCCTCTCAGTCGCCTGCGGCGACAGCTCTCCCATAGGGAGAGCCAAGGGCCGTCTCCGGCACCGTGTATCGTTTAATTTTTAATGTATATAGAAGGAGTATTTCATCATGGCACACAAGGCATACGGACTCAATGAGCTGCGCGAGATGTACCTGAAGTTCTTTGAAACGAAGGGCCATCTGCGTCTGCCGAGCTTTTCTCTCGTTCCGCAGAACGACAAATCCATCCTGCTGATCAACGCGGGTATGACTCCCATGAAGCCGTGGTTCACCGGCGAGGAAGAGCCCCCGCGCCACCGCGTCACCACCTGTCAGAAGTGCATCCGCACCGGCGACATTGAAAACGTCGGCCATACGGCCCGCCACGGCACGTATTTTGAGATGCTGGGCAACTTCTCCTTCGGCGATTACTTCAAGAAGGAGGCCATTCCCTGGGCATGGGAATTCCTGACCAGCCCCGAGTGGGTCGGCCTTGAGCCGGACCGCCTCTATCCGTCCGTCTTCGCGGGCAACGAGACGACCCCCGCAGATGACGAGGCCTTCGCCATCTGGCGCGACGTGATCGGCATCCCCGAAAACCGCATCTTCCGCTTCGGCAAGGAGGATAACTTCTGGGAGCATGGCTCCGGCCCGTGCGGCCCGTGCTCGGAAATTTACTATGACCGCGGCGAGCAGTACGGCTGCGGCAAGCCCGGCTGCACCGTCGGCTGCGACTGCGACCGCTATGTCGAGGTCTGGAACATCGTCTTCTCCCAGTTCAATAACGACGGCCACGGCAATTATACCGAACTCAAGCAGAAGAACATCGACACCGGCATGGGCCTCGAACGCCTTGCCTGCGTGTGTCAGAACGTCGCGTCCCTGTTCGACGTCGACACTGTCATGAACATCACGAATAAAGTCTCCGAGATCACCGGCGCACACTATGAGGAGTCCGACAAGACTGACGTGTCCCTGCGCGTCATCACCGACCATATCCGTTCGTCGACCTTCATGATCTGCGACGGCATTCTCCCCTCCAACGAGGGTCGGGGCTACGTCCTGCGCCGCCTGCTGCGCCGCGCCGCGCGTCACGGCAAGCTGCTGGGCGTGAACGAACCGTTCCTCTATCAGGTCGTGGACACCGTCGTCCATGAAAACGAGTGCCAGTACCCCGAGCTGCGCGAAAAGCAGTCCTATATCACCCGCGTCATCCGCACCGAGGAAGAAAACTTCGCCAAGACCATCGACGGCGGCATGAAAATCTTCTCCGAGATGTTGGAGGCTCACAAGGCAAACGGTGAGACGACCTTCTCCGGCGCGGACGCGTTCAAGCTCTATGACACCTACGGCTTCCCCATCGACCTGACCAACGAAATGGTCGCCGAAGAGGGGATGCAGGTCGATGAAGCGGCCTTCAAGCAGCTCATGCAGGAGCAGAAGGTCCGCGCACGCGAGGCGCGCAAGGCGCTCGGCGACCTCGGCTGGGCCGGCGTTGAATTCGGCAAGGAGATCCCCGCTACCACCTTCATCGGCTATACCAACATGGAAGCCGAGGGCAAGATCGTCGCCATCGTCGCCGACGAAGAGCTCCAGGGCGCGATCACGTCCGGCACGGATGCAATTCTTGTCCTCGACCAGACCCCGTTCTACGCCGAAATGGGCGGCCAGGTCGCCGACCATGGCACCATTCACACCGAAACCGCCGAATTCACCGTCACCGACGTGCAGAAGAACAAGGGCGGCAAGTTCATGCACTACGGCAAGCTCGTCTCCGGCTCTCTGGCCGTCGGCGATACCGTGACCGCGTCCATCGATGCAGCCCGCCGCAAGGCCATCATGCGCGCCCACTCCGCAACGCATCTGCTGGATTACGCTCTGCGCACCGTCCTCGGCGATCATGCGCATCAGGCAGGCTCCCTTGTCGAGCCGGACCGCCTGCGCTACGACTTCACACACTTCTCCGCCGTCACCGCAGACGAGCTGGTCAAGATCAGCCGCCTTGTCAGTGAGCTTGTGCTGGACGGCATGTCCGTCGAGACGAAGGAAATGCCCATCGCGGAGGCGAAGAAGCTCGGCGCGATCGCCCTGTTCGGCGAAAAGTACGGCGATGTCGTGCGCGTCGTGAACATGGGCGGCAAGTCCGTTGAGCTTTGCGGCGGCACCCATGTCGATAACACCGCCAAGGTCGGCCCGTTCCGCATCACGAGCGAATCCTCCGTTGCCTCCGGCGTGCGCCGCATCGAGGCCGTCACGGGCGAAGCGTTCCTGAATCTCGTCGATGAGATGAATATGCGCCTAGTCAAGGCGGCCGAGCTGCTGAAGACCACGCCGATGGAGCTGATCAACAAGGCCCAGAGCAGCATGAACGAGATCCGTGAGCTGCACCAGACCATCGAGCGCATGAAGGACAAGCTCTTCGCGGGCGATGTGGACAGCCTCATGTTCTCCGCCAAGGACGTAAACGGCCTCAAGGTCGTGACGGCCAGCCGCGAGAACACCGACGCGAACGACCTGCGTAAGCTCGGCGATTTCCTGCGCGACAAGAATCCGAACACCGTCGCGGCTCTCGGCGCTGTCAACGGCGAAAAGGTCACGCTGCTGGCCGTCTGCGGCAAAAACGCCGTCGCACGCGGCATCAAGGCGGGCGATATCATCAAGAATATTGCGCCCATCGTCGGCGGCAAGGGCGGCGGCAAGCCGGATTCCGCCATGGGCGGCGGCACGAACGCCCTCAAGCTCGACGACGCGCTGGCGGCTGTCGACGATTACGTCGCGGCCAATGTCAAGGACTAAGGAGGAAGCACCATGTCTGATTGCCTGTTCTGCAAAATCATCGCGGGCGAGATCCCGTCCGCAAAGGTCTACGAGGACGACCTCTGCTATGCCTTCAAGGACATCAGCCCCCTTGCCCCCACACATTTCCTCGTCGTCCCGAAGCAGCATTTTGCCTCCGCCGCTGAGGTCACGCCGGAAAATGAAGCCGTGGTCGGCCACATCTATACTGTCATTGCCAAGCTTGCCCGGGAAATGGGCTTTGCCGACGGCTACCGTGTGGTAACGAACGTCGGCGAGCTGGCCGGACAGACCGTCCATCACATCCACTTCCACGTGCTCTCCGGCAAGCAGCTGGGCAGCTTTAACTGAGGCTCCAATATTTTTACAATTTTCCCTGCCATGCCGCCCGCATGGCGGGGAATCTGTTATTTTCCCATCAAAAACGCACGGAAGGACTTGAAAAAGGCTGTAGTGTATGCTATCATATGGTACATATGCCAGCGGAGTCATCCCTCATTCCTTCCGGCTATGGCATTGGAAACGTTTTAACCCTCTCTCCTTCAAGCAAGCAAATCCGGGCTTCCCTGCTTCGGCTGGGAAGCCCAACCCCCTCTGTGACAATTGCATCGTATTCGGCCCACACCGCCTGCCCCTTACCAGCTGCAGTTTTATTTTATCTTCTAAATCGAACAAATTTTCTAATAATGCTTGCATTGGATCCGCCTTCGGTGGTATGATAGGGACAGAACCTGAAGGGAGGCGGAACGGGTGTATCTGGCGATCGATCTGAAATCCTTTTATGCGTCGGTGGAATGTGCGGCGCGGGGGCTTGACCCGTTGAAAACAAATCTCGTTGTGGCGGACGCGGCGCGGACGGAGAAAACGATCTGCCTGGCCGTCTCGCCGTCCTTAAAGGCGTATGGCATCGCGGGCCGGGCGCGTCTGTTCGAGGTGGTGCAGCGCGTCGAACAGGTAAACGCCATGCGGCGGCAGCACGCGCCGGGCCGACAGCTGCGCGGCCAGAGTGAAAACGCGGACACGCTTGCCGCGCACCCGGAGCTTGCGCTCTCCTTCATCACCGCGCCGCCGCAGATGGCGAACTATATACGTGTCTCCACGCAGATCTATCAGATCTACCTCAAATATTTCGCGCCGGAGGACATTCACGTCTATTCCATCGACGAGGTCTTCATCGACGCATCGCCGTATCTGCGCACTTACGGCCAGACGCCGCAGGAGCTGGCGCGGACGGTCATTCTGGACGTGCTGCGCACGACCGGCATCACCGCGACCGCCGGGATCGGCACGAATCTGTATCTGGCGAAGGTCGCCATGGATATCGGGGCCAAGCACGTGGCGCCGGATGAAAGCGGCGTGCGCATTGCCTGCCTCACCGAGCGCAGCTACCGCGAAACGCTCTGGACGCACCGGCCGCTGACGGATTTCTGGCGCGTCGGACGCGGGATCGCGAAAAAGCTTGAGGAAAAGGGCCTGTTCACGATGGGCGATATCGCCCGCTGTTCGCTCGGCAGGCCGGATGAATTTTACAACGAGGAGCTGCTGTACCGGATGTTCGGTGTGAACGCGGAGCTGCTGATCGACCACGCATGGGGCTGCGAGCCGTGCACGCTTGCGGACATCAAGGCCTACCGGCCCCAGACGCACAGCGTCAGCTCCGGTCAGGTGCTGCAATGCCCGTATCCGTTTGAAAAGGCGCGGCTCGTCGCGCGGGAGATGGCGGACGCGCTGGCGCTGGAGCTGGCCCGGAAGGGGCTTGTGACCGATCAGATGGTCCTGACCGTCGGCTATGACCGTGAAAGCCTGACAGACCCGTCCTGTCTGCCGTATCACGGCCCGGTCACAGTCGACCATTACGGGCGGCGCGTCCCGAAAGCCGCGCACGGGTCAGAAACGCTCCGGGCGCCGACCGCCTCCTCCAGAGAGCTCCTGCAGGCGCTGACAGTGCTGTTTGACCGGATCGTGGACCGCGGGCTGCTCGTGCGCCGGATGTATGTCGTCGCGAACCATGTGCAGCGGGAGCGGGACGTGCAGGCCGAGCCGGAATACGTTCAGCTCGATCTGTTTGCCGACGAAGCGGCGCTCACGGCTCGGCGCGAGGAACAGTCCGCGCGTGCGCGCGAACGGCGGATGCAGGACGCCGTGCTGGCCATCCGCGAAAAATACGGCAAAAACGCCATCCTGAAGGCCATGAGTCTCCGCGACGGCGCAACTGCCCGCCAGAGAAATGAGCAGATCGGCGGACATAAGGCGTGAAAAGCGTCTGCAGGCGAAATGCAGCGCAGACAGAAAATCCCCGTGCCGCAGTGCTGCGGCACGGGGCATTTTCATAGGGGCTGGGATTTACTTCTTGACGAAGGACAGGCAGTCCGTGCACTGATCAACCGTCGGATCGGCTTCATGGGTTCCAATACAAACCTTATCGAGGGTACAGTAATCCTCGCAGCCGCAGTGGTTGTTGCACTGGCTCACGTGGCACTCGATTGCGTGGTTGGCCTTTTCGTTTGCAAAGCTCATACAAAACTTCCTCCTTTTTTAAGGTACGGACTTAGTATGTGCGCAAACGGCCTGTTCATGCTGGAAAATTTTTTATCTGCGGCCACCGCCGAACCCGCCTCGACCTCCTCCGAAACCTCCGCGGCCTCCGCCAAAGCCGCCTCGGCTGCCGCCGCCGGGCCTGGGGCCGCCGCCGAAACCGCCGGGTCTGGGGCCAGGCCCCGGGCCGGGGCCGTGGTGGTGATGATGGTTCGAGAACAGCGAGCCCAAAAACAGGCCCGACCAGAAGCCTCCGCCTCCGCCGCCTCTGCGGCCGGAGCCGAAAATGGCCTTGATGATCCAGAAAATGACCAGAATCGTAAGAATTGTACCGATCATGCTTTTCCTCCTGACACGTCCGGTCTCCTGCACGGGCGTGTAATCCTCATTCGCAGTCCCGTTCAGGCTGCTTTTGCACCAGCTGTACAGCTCCTCGTACATCGTGTCTGCCGCGTCGTCCGCGTCGCCGTCCAGAATGGCGGCAAAGCCATCCTGAAAGATCGATTCCAGCTTGCTGTCGGTATAATCCGCGACATACGAGCCAGTCGTCACGTACCACTGCTCTGTGCTGGTATCAATGGCAAAGAGCATATCATACTCGCTCAGTCCCATTGAATCAAACGTGCTGTTCGTGTAGCTTTCCAGCGTTTTTCCGCCGGTGCCGTCCGTCGTCAGAATGGCGATGCGGCTGCCGGTCCTGCTGTAGATTTTTTTGTTGTAGTCCTGAATGGCGCTTTCTCCGCTGCGGGTGAACAGCCCCGCGTCGTCGCGGATATACTTGTCGGAGATCGTCTCGTCTCCCGCTGTATTGGATGTCTGCTCTTCCGCAGGCGTCTGGGAGATAGTCTGCTCCGGCACGGCTGTCTGCACTGTCTCAGCCGGTTTGTCACTTTTGAGCACCGGGGACAGCCCGATGAAGAGCGCCGCGGCGATCATCACGATTGTAAAGACGACCGCAACGCCCGGTTTCTGAAAGAATTTCATGCCTGCTCCTTTTAAAAGTTTCAGCTGCGCGGCTGCAGAAGCTTCTGCTTCAGCTCGCCCTCCAGCCTGCGAAGCTCAGCTTCGGCCTCCTGCCGCTTCTTTGCGCCGTCGGTCTGAATCTGCAGGACTTCGTCGAGCGTGGAGATCAGCTGCTCGTTGGTGTGCTTGAGCGTTTCCATGTCGACAATGCCGCGCTCGGATTCCTTCGCCGTCTCGACGGAGGCCATGTGCAGCATATCGGCGTTCTTCTGCAGCAGCGCGTTCGTCATGTCCGTGACCTGCCGCTGGGCCTCCATGGCGCGGCGGGAATTTTCGATGCCGAGCGTCAGCACCATCTGGTTCTTCCACAGCGGGATGGTGTTGAGCACGGAGGTCTGGATCTTTTCGACAAGCGCGGTGTCGTTGTTCTGGATCATGCGGATCTGCGGCGCGGTCTGCAGCGAGATCATGCGCGTCAGCTCCAGATCGTGGAGCTTCTTTTCGAACCGGACGCATTTGTTTTCAAAATCATTGGCCGCCTGCGCATCCTCCGGCAGATTCGAAGCCTCGGCCTTTGCGCGCAGCTCATGCAGCGCGGTGCTGCGGGCCTCGGCCAGCTTCTGCTTGCCAGCCAGAATATACATGGTCAGCTCCTTGAAGTACTGCAGGTTCCGCTCGTACATCTGATCCATCACGGCTACGTCCTTCAGCAGCGTGATTTTGTGCTTTTCCAGTTCGCCGGAGATGCGGTCGACATTGACCTCCGCCGTCGCGAAGCGGCTCTTCATCTCCTCGGCGTTGATCTTTGCCTTGCGGAACAGGCCCGCGATGCCCTTCTTTTCCGGCTCGTCCATCGTCTTGAGCTCGACGAGCAGGCCGGAGAGCATATCGCCGATCTCGCCCAGATCGCCGGTCTTGACCTTGGCCAACGCCGTGTCGGAGAAATCTGCGATGTTCTTCTGTGCGGAAGCGCCGTATTCGAGGATCTGCTGCGCGTTTTCCAGATCGATCTGCTTCGAGAAGGCCAGCACGGCCTGCTGCTCTTGCTCGGAGAGCGCGGAAAGATCGGGGCCTGCCTCCGGCGCGGCCTGTGCTTTCGTGATGAGATCTGCTTCCTGTTTGACCTCCGGCTGCGGCTGCGCGTTCAGATCCGGCGTCAGGGTGAGCTGGGGAATGTATTCGTCCATAATCTGTTCCTCCTGTATCTATTTGTACCGTTTATGCAAAATCCTTTTTGTTCGTCAGCCCTTCGCTGGCCATCATTTGCTCCATCACGCGGATATCGGCGGTGATGTCGACGACGTCGGCCTCAAACAGCGCGTCGAGCTGCCGCTGGAAGGCGATAATGACCTTGTCGAGCAGGTCTTCGATCTTCTGCATCCCCTCGGTGATGTTTTCCGTTTTGAGACTCTGGTTCTGCAGCGTGACGTACTGCTCCATAAGCTTGATCGTGGTCGGCAGATAATAGTTGAGGAACTGCCGGATCTGACTGAGCTTTTTCGGGTTTTTCCGGACGCAGTCGAAGATCTGCGCCGTCAGCCGCTCGATGAGATCGATCTGGGCGCTTATGCGCTCGTCAGGGATCTCGTCGTTCAGACGGCGGATATCGGCGATGGCGCGCTTGCCCTGATAGATGACCGATTGCAGCTCCGGCGGGAGCTTTTCCTCCGGCTCTGGCTCCGGCTGCGGTTCAGGCTTCTTTTCCGCCTGCTTCGGCTGGGGCTGCTCCGGCGCGGCAGCCTTCGGCGGCTCGTCCGTCTTTTTGCCGGGCAGCACGATGCGCAGGATCGCATACACGATCGCCGACACGACCGCGCAGGAAAGAATCCCCCGGAAGGTGTTCAGCTTGCCGGCGTACAGCAGCCATACGATGCCAATGGCATAAATCGGAAGCGCGGAGCGCTTCTTTTTTGCGTTCTGTTTCTCTTTCTGTTCGTCCATGGTATTCCTTTCTCCGCAAGGCGAAGCATTTTTCTGGATATTCTCTCAAAGTAATAGTAGTACAAACGCAGCAGAAAGTCAACTGCCAGACCGGATTGACACGGACTGCGGCGCACAGTATAATAGAGTGCGGAAGGAACCGGCTGCGCGGGAGAAGCTGCGGAAGCATCCTTGAGGAACCGGCTCCCTGCCGCATATCCATACCTATGCCGGCAGCCGGAAGGCGGTGCGCGGCTTTATTTTATGTAATGGAGGCATTCCTATGATCCGTGTATCCCCTTCGATTCTGGCGGCAGATTTTGCAAATCTGGAACGCGAGATCGGTACGATCAAACAGGCTGGCGCCGAGTATGTACATATTGACGTTATGGACGGCCTGTTTGTTCCCAATATTTCAATCGGACTGCCCGTTTTGTCCTGCATCCGCAAGGTGACGGATCTGACGCTCGACGTGCATCTGATGATCGACCGCCCCGTGCGCTATGCCGAGCGCTTTTGTCAGGCTGGCGCGGACATCGTGACCGTCCATGTCGAGGCTGACACGCAGGAAAACACACTTGAGGCGCTCCGCATCATCCGCGCCTGCGGCAAAAGGCCCGCGATCTGCGTCAAGCCCAAAACGCCGGCAGAAGCTGTTTTGCCGTTCATCGGCCTTGTCGATCTGATTCTGGTCATGACAGTCGAGCCGGGCTTCGGCGGACAGAGTTTCATGGCCGACATGATGCCCAAGGTGCGGGCCATCCGCGCGTATATCGATGAGAAAAATCCCGGCTGCGAGCTGGAGGTCGACGGCGGCGTCAACGCGCAGACTGCAAAGGTCTGCACGGCGGTAGGCGCAAACGTCCTTGTCGCAGGCAGCGCGTTTTTTAAAGCAGCAGACAAGGCCGCGTTTGTACAGGCGGTAAAATAAATCGATCCGCGTAAATTTCAACTCCCATTGCTGTGCTGCCGCGCAGCGTGGGAGTTTTTTGTCTGAATAGGGAAGACCCTCTTGACAACGTAACAATGTTATGCTATTATACGACCGTAACAATGTTACGGAACACTGTTACGGAAGGAGGCTGCACATGGATGAGGATCTGATTTCCAAAAAGGAGCTGTTGGAGCGCTATGGGATCTCCTATGGCGCGCTGTACCGCTGGAAGCGGATGGGCCTGATCCCGGAGAGCTGGTTCCTGCGCCGTTCGACGCCGAGCGGACAGGAGACGTATTTTCACACGAAGCAGATCTGCCCGCGCGTGGAGCGGATCCTGGAAAGCAAGGAGCGTGTGTCGCTCGAAGAACTCGCCGCGGAGCTGGCCGGGCAGAAGCAGGCGTCTGCTGCGCGGCGGACACTGGTTCTGGAAACAAAATACGGCTCGAAAACCTATTCCCTCGACGAGCTTTTGCACCTGTATCTGACCGAGGGCGAACACAAAACCGATATTCTGGAGCATCTGAAGGAGGAAGCATTATGAACGAACACATTGATATGAAAATTTCCGGCGCGAGCAGCATGCCGGGCGGCGAATACCGCAGAGTCTCGATCAGTGGCGCGGGCAAGGTACAGGGCAGCCTCAAATGCGAGGAACTGCACTGCTCCGGTGCGGCGAAGGTCCATGGCGACGTGGACTGCGCGGGCGAGTTGCGCACGAACGGCGCAGGTAAGGTGGACGGAAGCGCCCGCTGCGGCAGTCTGTCAGCCTCGGGCGCATTTTCCGCGCAGACGGTGCAGGTGGAGGGGCTTGCGTCCGTCTCCGGTTCGCTGCGGACGGAGCAGGCGTTTACGGCGGACGAACTCCGCGCGTCCGGCTCTCTGGAGGCCGGCAGCGTCCACTGCCGAGCGTTCCGCACTTCCGGCTCGTGCCGGGTCAGCGGCGATATCGAGGCGGAGACAGCAGTTTTAAGCGGCGCGGCGGAGATCGGCGGACTTCTGAACGCGGAGACGGTCGAGATCTCGGCCAACCGCGCGGTGCATATCAGCGCCATCGGCGGCGGCAGCATCCATGTCCTGCAAAAGGATACGGCGACAATCCTTGGCCTGTTCCATACGAGTCCCGGCTGCGCGCGCATCGGCTCGATCGAAGGCGACAACATCGAGCTTGAGAATGTCGAAGCCGAGATCGTCCGCGGCAAATATGTCCGCATCGGGCACGGCTGCCGCATCGGAACGGTCGAATACGGCAAGGATCTGGAGGCTGAACCCGGCACCGTCAGACAAAGCACGCAGACCGGTACAAAATAAGTGTCGATTCTGCGCCAAATTGTAAATATTTCTTAACTTTCTGGGAAAAGGTTTGATTCCTGCGGCGATGTGTGATAGAATGCACCCGTATGTGATTTTTATTGTTACTGGAGAGATTCGATGTCACAGGTCAAACTGTTCAGCTCGACCGGCACACGCGTGGCCAGGCGTTCCGGCAAGCCGAAAAAGCAGAAGGTCAAAAAGCCGCTGAAGACGCTTGCCATCTGGCTGCTCGTCATTCTGTGTTTGGAAGCGCTGTACTTCTTCTGCGTGTATACAAACAACAGCTTCGTCAAAAAATGGCGGACGATTTACATCAACACCGCAATGGATACCATGCGCCACCAGTGGCTGGCGACCTATTTTATCCCCAAGGATGTCATTGACGAGGTTCGGTACGAATACGGTCTGTTCAAGGCTGCGACGGTCGGCAAGGAATCCAACGCCAACTGGGGCAAGAAGGACGACACGCCCGCCGGCACGGACACGCCCGCAGCGGACGACAACGTCACGCACATCAATCCGAACATCACGCACGAGTCGGAGCAGACGGAAGACAATACCCCGACGGCAGAAGAGCTGGAAAAGCAGGCGCAGGAGAATTTCTACTCCGTCTTCTGGGAGCTGGACCGCACGTCCATGGAGGCGTATCTGGCCGAGCACCCCGACACGCTGGCGAACGGCTGGGACCAAATTTACATCAACGAAGCCGGCTTTGACGACGAGGGCACGTCCATCCAGTCCATCTTCGGCGAGCAGGTGCTGGCAATCGACGCGAAGGACGGCGTTCTGCTGCTGCGCATTTCCGGCAAGGGCTATCGCGGCGTGCTGGCCGTGGGCAAGGATCCGTCGCGCCTGTCCATCGAGATGGCCACGACGCTCGGCACCGCCGGACAGCTCTCGGGCACCATCGCCGAGGCGCACAACGGCGTTCTGGCCATGAACGCCAACGGCTTCCTCGACCCCAACGGCGCGGGCAACGGCGGTCTGCTTGCGGGCTATACGATGTCCAACGGCACGGCCTACGGCGACCATTTCTCCGCCTACGCCTACAAGCGCATCGAGCTGCACGAGGACAACCTGTTCTATATCAAGGACGCGCTGTCTCCCGTCAGCGAGGACTGCACCGACGCGGCGGAGTTCACCCCTGCGCTCATCGTCGACGGCAAAAAGATCATGGACGATTACTGGACCGGCGAGCAGCCGCGCGCCTGCATCGGCCAGAGCGAGAACTACGAAATTCTCATGCTGGTCATCGAGGGCCGCTATCCGCTTGAAGGCATCCTCGGCACGAGCGTCAACAACTGCTCCGAGATCCTGCTCCAGCACAAGTGTATGCAGGCCATCAACCTCGACGGCGGTTCGAGCGCCATGCTGTGGTTCGACGGCGAGTATGTCACGCAGTCGTCGTCCTCCCCTCTGCGCTACACCGGCGGCCGTCCCCTGCCGAACGCATGGGTCTATAAAAAAGCCGAATAAACGACCAGCAGCCCCCGGCGCCGCCGGGGGCTGTTTACTGCAAAGCGCTAAACTGTCCAGCGCGGGAATGCGTTGAGCGCTTGCAAAATCTGCCGAATCTGGTATGATGGCAGAGAAAGGAGCACCTTATGAAAAACATAACACGAATTTTATCCGCTGCTCTGGCGCTGTGTCTGCTGGCGGCACTGTGTCTGCCCGCGCGGGCGGACGGGACGCAGGACTGCGGCGCGAAGCTGCTGGCCATCACGTTTGACGACGGGCCCGGCAAATATACCGGCGCGCTTCTGGACGGCCTTGCCGAGCGCGGCGTTCACGCGACGTTTTTTGTCAACGGCGTCAACGCCTCCGGCTGGCCGGAGACGCTGAAGCGCATCGTAAACGAGGGCCACCAGCTTGCGAACCATACATACAATCACAAAAACCTTAACACCTGCTCCGCGCAGACAGTCGCATATGAGATCAGCGCCGTGCAGGCGCTTATCACCGCCGCCGGAGGCGACGAAAACGCGTATATCCGCGCCCCCTACGGCAACGCGAACAAAACGGTCAAATCCGTCGTGACCGCGCCGCTGATCTACTGGTCGGTCGACCCGGAAGACTGGAAGTACCGCAATGCAGAGACGGTGCGCAGCAATATCGAAGCCGGTGTCTTTGACGGCGCGATCATTCTGGTCCATGACATTTACAAGACCAGCGTGGACGGTGCGCTGGCCGCGATCGACGATCTGCTGGCCGAGGGCTATGAGTTCGTCACGGTGCAGGACCTGCTGCTGCGGCGCGGCGTAACGCCCGAGGCGGCGACAGTCTATTATTCGGCAAAAAACAACGGGATTAATCTGCCCGCCGATGCGGTCGGCGAGCAGGCGTTTGACGAGAGCCGCATCGAGACGCACTGGGGCTACGCCGCTATGAAGACCTGCCTGGATTACGGCTGGATGACGCTGACGGACACGGGCGAATGGAAGCCGAACGCGTTTGTTACGCGGGCGGAATTTGCCGCCGATCTTGCCCGCTTCGCGGGCATCCACACGCTCTATCCGCTGGCGGGCGCGGCGCGCTTTTCGGACGTTGACCTGACGGCGGAGGACGCGCCGTATCTCGCCTGGGCGGCGGACAGCGGCATCGTCGCGGGCTACGACGACGGGACCTTCCGGCCCGAAAAGACCCTCACACGGGAGCAGATGGCCGTCATGCTGGCGCGGTACTATGCACGCTCCGGCGTCACGACGCAGGGAAGTCTGGACTTCGCGGACGCTGCGAAAATCTCCGGCTGGGCCGTCGACGGCGTATCGGTCTGCGTGGGACTCGGCCTTGTGCAGGGCGACCCGCGGGGCCGCTTCCTGCCGCAGAGCAGGCTCACCCGCGCGCAGATCGCCTCGATCCTCGTGCGGATGGCAGGATAACAAAATGGGCTGTCCCGATGTGTTCGGGACAGCCCTCTTTTCATATTCGATCAGTATGCGATGCCCCAGTAGATCATCTTCCTGGCGGGCTTGCCGCAGATCGGGCAGGTGTCGCCGAGATGCTCCTGCTTGAGCGGCATACAGCGGGAGGACATCCCGCCCTCTTCCTTCATCTTGAGCTCGCATTCCAGCTCGCCGCACCACATTGTCTTGATGAAGCCGCCGTGCTCGGCCTGCAGCTGCTTGGCCTCTTCGAGCGAATGCGCTTCATAGATATGGTTGTCGAGATTCTGCTTCGCCTTTTCGAACATCCCCTTCTGGACAAGCTCCAGCTGCTCGGAAACGGCGGCTTCGAGATTCTCCAGCGGGACGACCGTCTTCTCGCCGTCGTTGCGGCGGACGAGCACGCACTGTCCGGCCTCGATATCGCGCGGGCCGATCTCCACGCGCACGGGCACGCCCTTCATCTCATACTGCGCGCACTTCCAGCCCATGGAGTTATCCGAATCGTCAAGCTTCACGCGAAGCCCCGCCTTGACCAGACGGTCCTTCAGCTCCGAAGCCTTTTCCAGAACGCCCGCCTTGTGCATCGCGACGGGCAGGACGATGACCTGGATGGGGGCGATCTTCGGCGGCAGGACGAGGCCGTTGTTGTCGCCGTGGGCCATGATGACCGCGCCGATCATGCGCGTGGTGGAGCCCCAGGAGGTCTGGAACGGGTATTGCAGCTTGTTGTCGCGGCCGGTGAAGGTCACGTTGTAGGCTCTGGAGAACTTGTCGCCGAAGTAATGGCTCGTCGCGCCCTGCAGCGCCTTGTGGTCCTTCATGAGGCACTCGACGGTATAGGTCGCCTCCGCGCCCGCGAACTTTTCCTTTTCGGTCTTCTGGCCGGGCACGACGGGGATGGCGAGGACGTTTTCAAAGAAATCGGCGTAGCAGTTCAGCTGCTGCTCCGTCTCGTGGATGGCCTCCTCGGCGGTTTCGTGGATGGTGTGGCCCTCCTGCCACCAAAACTCTCTTGAGCGCAGGAACGGGCGGGTCGTCTTCTCCCAGCGGATGACGGAGCACCACTGGTTGTAGAGCATCGGCAGCTCCCGGTAGGTCTGCAGCACGCGCGACCAGTGGTCGCAGAACATCGTCTCGGACGTCGGACGGAAGGCCAGACGCTCTTCCAGCTTTTCGCTGCCGCCCATCGTGACCCACGCGACCTCGGGCGCAAAGCCGTTGACCAGCTCGCCTTCCTTTTTCAGCAGGCTTTCGGGGATCAGGACGGGCATCGCGACGTTTTCATGGCCGGTCTTCTTGAACTCCGCGTCCATGATGCGCTGGATGTTTTCCCAGATCGCATAGCCGTATGGCCGCAGGATCGTAAAGCCCTTGACGGACGCATACTCGACCAGCTCCGCCTTGCGGCAGATATCGGTGTACCACTGGGCAAAATCGACCTCCATATCGGTGATCTGCTCGACTTTCTTTTCTTTCGCCATATCAATTCATCCTTTCGGAAATACTTTTCAGTCAATGGATTTATTTTATCACACTTGTCAAGCGTCTGTACATAAGATGAGATACCTGAACGCAGGCAATATTGGAGGTTCATATGCCATGATCTATTGTATCCCGCTTGACACGGCGACGGAGGAATTTTACGCGTCCGTCGCCCGCGCAGCCGGTCTGCCCATGGAGCAGGTGCTGCGCGACGCGCTCTTCAAGCTTGCGGGCGAGCTGTCGCTCGAAGCGCTGGCCCGGCGGAGCCGGAACCAGACGCCGCGGGGCGGCGCTGAATAAAGTACGCAAAGGCCCGAAATAAGGTTGTAATTTGACGTGTTCTCTGGTATCATGTGGTGAAACGAAAATATCGGAGGCAGATTCTCATGAAATCCATTCGTGATCTTTATAAAGTTGGAAAAGGCCCGTCCAGCTCCCACACCATGGGGCCGGAACGCGCGGCCCGCATCTTCAAACAGGAAAACCCCGGCGCGGAGCGCTATGAGGTCACGCTTTACGGCTCTCTGGCCCTCACTGGCGTCGGCCACGGCACCGACCGGGTGCTGAGCGAGGTCCTTGCGCCCACCCCGACGGAGATCATCTTCTCAAAGAAGGACCCCGGCGATCTGCGCCACCCGAACACACTCGACTTTGCCGCCTACAAGGGCGAGGAAAAGTTCGCGTCCATGCGCGTGGAGTCCATCGGCGGCGGCGATATCGTGATCGAGGGCCGCGAGGCGGCGGAGCCGGACGATGTGTACCCCGAAAATTCATTCGCCGAGATCGCGCAGTACTGCCGCTGGCGGTATATCTCGCTGCGCGAATACGTCGAGCTGAACGAGGGGCCGGAGATCTGGGACTTTTTGCAGACCATCTGGCGCACCATGCGCGCCGAGGTCGAGGAAGGGTTGGAGGCGACCGGCATTCTGCCGGGTGGTCTGAACGTACAGCGCAAGGCGCGTTATCTCTACGAGCGCCAGCACGCGCAGGAGATCCCGCAGGTGCGCGAACTGCAGCTGGTCTGCGCCTATGCCTTCGCCGCCGCCGAGCAGAACGCCGCCAACGGCACGATCGTCACCGCGCCGACCTGCGGCAGCTGCGGCGTGCTGCCCGCCGTTCTCATGTACTTACAGGGCAAATACCACTATTCCGACCTGCGCATGGCCCACGCGCTGGGCGTGGCGGGCATCATCGGCAATCTGATCCGCCGCAACGCGTCCATCTCCGGCGCGGAATGCGGCTGTCAGGCGGAGATCGGCTCGGCCTGCTCCATGGCGGCCGCCGCGATGTGCGAGCTGATGGAGTTCCCCATTGAGCAGATCGAATACGCTGCCGAGATTGCCATGGAGCACCATCTGGGCCTGACGTGCGACCCCATCTGCGGCCTTGTGCAGATCCCCTGCATCGAACGCAACGCCGTCGCCGCCAAGCGCGCCATCGACTCGGCGAATCTGGCCCATATGCTGGTCGGCACGAGAACGATCTCGTTCGACATGGTCGTGCGCACGATGTACGAAACCGGCGTCAGCATGAACCGCGCCTTCCGCGAAACGAGCGAAGGCGGCCTCGCCAAGCTCTACAGCCGCCGCGCCGGGCAGACGCTGGGGAAATAAAGATGCGCCCAAGGCTCCCCTTTATTCAAAGGGAAATCTGGGTGCTACCGCGCCAGTTGTAGGGGCCGACGACCTGTCGGCCCGATCAATGTTGCGAATTTGCCTTGGATTTCCGTAAAAACCGCTGTATTCTGCGGGCGGACAGAGTCGTCCGCCCCTACGGAGCTGTGATTTTTACGGCATTACGTTGAAAACGAACAGACTTCGTCCGCGCCCGGGGCTTCCCCGGGCGCGGAATTTATAGTAGCTTTTTTTCCTCATATCGAATATAATAGGAGCAAGACGCAGAACCAGAAAGGAGGATCATGGCTTTCGCCATCACAAGCGCCATGCGCCTGCCGGACTCCGGCAGGACAACGAGGAGGAACGTGATCGAGGATTCGGCGGATGCGTTCCCGTGCAGTCTCTGTGCGCGTAACGAAGTCAGAAATATGCGGGCGACCGCAAAACAAAGGGGCTTTGAACAGAGAATCAGGCAAATTTCTGCGCGTTTGTCCTGTAGCTGATTTTACAGGAGGAACAATTTCATATGTGTGGTATCGTAGGATACGTAGGAACCCAACAGGCTGCGCCCATCCTGCTGGAGGGTCTGTCGCGCCTGGAATACCGGGGCTATGACTCCGCAGGCGTCTGCGTGGAGCAAAACGGCGTTCTGAAGGTCGAAAAGGCCAAGGGGCGGCTCCAGAATCTGATCGCAAAAACCGAAAATGGCGCGCTTCTGCCCGGCACGCTCGGCATCGGCCATACCCGCTGGGCCACGCACGGCGAGCCGAACGACACAAATTCCCACCCGCACGTCTCCCAGAACGGGAAAATCGCCGTCGTGCACAACGGCATCATCGAGAATTATCTGGAACTGCGCGAATTTCTGCAGCAGAAGGGCGTCCAATTCGCCTCACAGACCGACACGGAGGTCGTCGCGCAGCTGATGGAATACTGCATGGGACTGCCGGAGGTTGAGACAGTCTCAGACGCTTTGTACATGGTCCTGCACCGGATCGAGGGCGCGTATGCGCTTGGCATCCTCTGCTCGGACGATCCCGACCACGTCTATGCCGCGCGCAAGGACGCGCCGCTGCTCATCGGCTTCGGCGAGGGCGAGAACTTCATCGCCTCCGACGTGACGGCGCTTGTCAAGTACACGCGCGACGTTGTGTACATGGACGACGGCGAGGTCGCCGTTCTGGGCCGCGACGGCGTGCAGGTCTATAACGCGATGGAGCTGCCCATCGAAAAGGAGCACCATCACATCGACTGGGAGATCTCCGCCGCGGAAAAGGGCGGCTACGAGCATTTCATGCTCAAGGAGATCATGGAGGAGCCGGAGGCCCTGCGCCGGGCGATCCTGCCCCGCATCAAGGACGGCGCGGTCGTCTTCGACGGATTGATGCTCGACAGCAGCTGCTACGACTGCATCAAGATCATCGCCTGCGGCTCGTCGTATCATGTGGGCATGGTCGGCAAGTATAACCTCGAAAAGCTGACGCGGATGCCGGTAGAGGTCATTCTGGCCTCCGAGTTCCGCTATTGCAGCCCGATTGTAAACGAACGGACGCTTGCCATTATTATCAGCCAGTCCGGCGAGACGCTTGACACCATGGCCGCGCTGCGTGAGGCAAAGAGCCTCGGCGCGAGAATTTTGTCCATCGTCAATGTCGTCGGCAGTTCCATTGCGCGCGAATCGGACGACGTGCTCTACACCTGGGCCGGGCCGGAGATCGCCGTGGCGACGACCAAGGCGTATTCCACGCAGATGGCTGTGCTGGATCTTCTGGCTGTCTATCTCGCCGCACAGCGCAATACGATCAGCGCCGAAGAGGCGAACCGCCTGACCGCAGCCATCGCCGCGCTGCCCGCGCAGGTCGAGCAGATCCTGTCCAGCCGCGAGCAGATCCAGTATTACGCCTCGCAGTATTTCAATCATGATTCCGTGTTCTTCATCGGACGGAACCTGGACTATGCGCTCGGCATGGAGGGGTCCCTGAAGCTCAAGGAGATCTCCTATATCCACTCCGAGGCCTACGCCTCTGGAGAACTCAAGCACGGAACGATCTCGCTCATCGAGCCCGGCACGCTCGTGATCGCGCTGGGAACCTATGGCCCGCTGTTTGACAAGGCCATGAGCAACGTCATTGAGGTGAAGGCAAGGGGCGCAAGCGTTCTTGCGCTTACGACGGAAAACCGCCGCGAAGCCCTCGCCAGCCGCGTCGACGGCATCCTGACCATCCCGGAAACGGAGCTGCCGCTGCTGCCGCTGCTGGGCGTCGTGCCGCTGCAGCTGTTCGCGTACTACGTCGCGCTGCAGCGCGGCTGCGACATCGATAAGCCCCGCAACCTCGCAAAGAGCGTCACAGTTGAATAATTCCCGCCAGCGCCCGCCGGATTCCCGGCGGGCGTCTTTTACGGAAGCACCAGATTTCGCCTGCCGGGCAGAATACGGTTTTCGTTGCGGATGCTGTCGGAATGTGGTATGATGAAAAAAACAGAAAAAGGAGTTTTTCTATGACCGCACTGCATGGATTTGAACAGACGCGGCAGCGCCGCATTGATGAGCTGGACGCTGTTCTGCATGAATATACCCACGCTGCCTCCGGTGCGCGGCTCTGCTGGCTCGAGCGGGAGGACGAAAACAAGTCCTTCTGCGCCGCCTTCCGGACGCTTCCGTATGACGACACGGGCGTTTTTCACATTCTGGAGCATTCCGTTCTGTGCGGCTCGAAGCAGTTCCCGGTCAAGGAGCCGTTTGTCGAGCTGATGAAGGGCTCCTTGAACACGTTCCTGAACGCGCTGACGTTCCCGGACAAGACGTGCTATCCCGTCGCCAGCCGCAACAGCCGCGATTTTCTCAACCTGATGCGTGTGTATCTCGACGCCGTGTTCTTCCCCAGCATCCACGAAAAGCCGGAGATCTTCCAGCAGGAGGGTTGGCATTATGAGCTGCACGACGGCGTTCTGACGCGCTCCGGCGTTGTGCTCAACGAGATGAAGGGTGCGTTTGCCGACGCGGACGAGCTGCTGATAAACGCCATGAACCGTGCGCTGTTCCCGGACTCGCCCTACCGCTTCGTCTCCGGCGGCGATCCTGAGGCCATCCCGAGTCTCACCTATGAGGCCTTTACCGCCGCGCATAAGCGGTTCTATCATCCGGCCAACTCCTATCTGCTGCTCGACGGCAGCATCGATCAGGACGAGAGCTTCGCTCTGCTGGACGGCTATCTGTCACAGTTCGCAGCCATCGACCCGGACACGCAGATCCATGCCCAGCCGCCCGTCCGGGCGGAGCGCCGGACGATCGACTATCCGCTTCCCGCCGGAGAACCGATGCAGCAGCGCTGGAAGCTCGGCTGCGGCTACGTGATCGGGACGTATCAGGATGCGCAGACGCTCTTTGCTGCGCAGGTGCTGTCGGACGTACTCTGCGGCAGCAACCACGCGCCGCTGTGCCGCGCGATTCTGGAACAGGGCCTTGCCGAGGACGTGGTGCTCAGCTGCGACGAGCAGTGTATGCAGCCGAATCTTCTGCTGCGTGTGCAGAACTTCCGCGAGGCCGACCTGCCCGCCATTCAGGCGACGATCCGCGATACGCTGACCGCGCTCTGCGAAAACGGCCTTGACCGTGAGCAGATCGAGGCCTCGCTTGCGAGCTTCGAATTCAAGCTCCGCGAACGCGATTACGGCACGATGCCGCGCGGGCTGATCTTTGAGCTTGAGATCCTGGCCAGCTGGCTGTATGGCGGCGACCCCGCCGCCCGCCTGTGCTTCAGCGAGGTGTTCGACGATCTGCGCGCCGCCATCGGCACAGGATATTATGAGACGCTTCTGCGCCGCCTGCTGCTGGAAAATCCGCATACCGCCGAAATCCTCCTGCGCCCGTCGCAGACCTGCGGCCAGGAACGGCAGGAGCGGGAGCGCGCAGCGCTTGAAAAAACGCTCGAAACACTGGATGAGACGCAGCGCAGCCAAATCGTCACGGAGCAGGAGCGGCTTGCCGCGCTCCAGCAGAAGCCGGACAGCCCCGAGGCGCTGGCAACGATCCCGCACGTGCAGCTTTCCGACCTGCCGCGCGACCCGGCTCCCGTCCCGACGGATGTGGAGGAGGACGGACGCCTCATCCTCCATGCCGTGCAGACCGACGGCATTGTGTATCCGACGGCCTATTTCGAGGCCGATGATCTGACGGAGGCGCAGCTTCCGTATATGACCGTTCTGGGGGCAGCGCTGGGACAGCTCCCGGCGGGCGGCATGGACGCGCAGGAGCTTCAGAAGCAGCTGCGTCTGAAGCTCGGCAGTCTCACCGCGGCACTGTCGCCCTACAGCCAGTATCATGACCCGCAGAGCTACCGGCTCTATGCCGCCGTTTCATTCAGCGCGCTGGAGGCCAGGCTCCCGGAGGCTGTGCGGCTGACGGCGCAGATCCTGACGCAGACGGATTTTTCTGACAAGACGAAGCTTCTGGAGCTGATCCGGCAGCAGCGCGACGGCCTGCAGCAGCAGATCGTCAACTCCGGTTCAAGCGCCGCGATGCTCCGCGCCTCCGCCGCCCTGAACGCGGCCAGTGCCTGCGCCGAGCGCTGCGCGGGCGTCAGCTACTATCGCTGGCTGCGGGAGTTGGAGCAGAATTTCGACGCAAGGGCGGACGAGCTGATCGAAACGCTGCGCGCGCTCTGTGAAAAGCTGTTTGTGACCGCGCGGATGCGCCTGTCCATCACCGGCGGCAGACAAAACGCCGAACTGGTACTGACCGGCCTGCGCGAAGCGCTTCCGACCGGCGCTGTACCCGGCGCGCCGTGTCAGGCGCAGCTGCTGCCGATCCGTAAAGAGGGCATCGTGATCCCATCCGAGGTTTCGTTCACCGCTGTCTGCGGCAATGTCCACGCGTATTCCGGCGATCTGCGCATCGCCTGCCGTGCCGCCTCGCTCGGCCATTACTGGAACGAGATCCGCGTGCAGGGCGGCGCCTACGGCACGGGCCTGCTCGTGCGCGAAACGGGGCTTGTCTCCGCCTACACCTACCGTGACCCGGATTGCCGCCGTTCGCGCGGCGCGATCGGCCGAACGGCCGCATATCTCGAAGCCGCAGCCGCCTCCGGCGAGGCGCAGGACGTCAACATCATCGGCGCTATCAGCGATGCCGAGCCGCTGCTCTCGCCGCGCCTGCAGGGCGCTGTCGCGGATGCATGGCTCCTGAAGGGCATGACCATGGACGACCGCCGCTGTATGCGTCATGAGCTGCTGGACGCAGGCCCCGCGTCTCTGGCCGCCTGCGCAGGCCAAATCGGCAGCGCGCTGGATAGCGGCGTCGTCTGCGCCCTCGGCCCCCGGCCCCAGCTCGAAGCCTGCGGCGATCTGGAGCTGCAGGAGCTTTGAGAAAAAAATAAAAAAGGACTTGCATTTTGTCCCCGACTGTGCTACTATAATGTGGCGCTGAGGGAGCGCGGTACGCGCCGGTAGCTCAGTTGGATAGAGTGACTGGCTACGAACCAGTAGGTCGGGGGTTCGAGTCCCTTCCGGCGTACCAGAAAAGCAGTTGATTTCAGTTCGGAATCAACTGCTTTTCTTTTTGCTGCGCGATGTGCAAATGAACAATGATGGCGATTTTGTCGATTTATGGAGTTGAAATTTGTGGAATATTGCGAATTGAAGGCAATGCAAATGTATGGTAAACTTTCAATGTACTGAGAGGTACAAGTCGTTTGATGGATTGATTGGTTGACAGGAAGGGAGAGAAACAGAATGGAATTGGAAGAAAAGAGAATTCCGACAGAAAACCAGAAGTTCTGCAAGCATTGCGGTGAGGTTATCGACAAAGACTGTGTAATCTGTCCGAAGTGCGGCAAGCAGGTCGAGGATATCAAGGCTGAGCAGCCCAGCGTTGTGATCAATAATACAAATACGAATGCGAATGCCAACGTGAATGTCAACGGCGGTGGCGGCCGGATGAGAAACAAGTGGACGGCGTTCTTCCTCTGCCTGTTTTTGGGCGAATTTGGCGCGCATAAATTCTACGAAGGAAAGACGGGCATGGGGATTTTATATCTCTTCACTGTCGGTCTGTTTGGCATCGGCTGGCTGATTGATCTGATTACGCTTCTCTTCAAGCCGAATCCCTATTATGTCTGACAATTCTGCGGATGCGGAACTGCCGGAACAGCGTGCCTGTTCCGATAGAGTCCAGCGAAGTTAGCGGAAGCTGCAAATCAAGCCTTCGGAATCGGCGCTCCCACGAGCAGGGGAGCGCTGGAGCCGAAGGCTTTTGATTATTTGGAAGAGGATACTCTAAAGACGACGCTCCCTGCCGATGGCGGCTCCCTTCGCAGCCCCTTTGCCGCAGGCGGAACGGGAATGAATACAAGCCGCGCTCCTGCATACGGGCAGGAGC
>OMBZ01000091.1_pt1 | contig 31939 bp, 25 predicted proteins | sample 1673831 | NCBI WGS metagenome assembly OMBZ01 (sample SAMEA103958129, study PRJEB25191) | human gut metagenome | reverse complement strand
TGGACGCACGCCGGCGTCATCCACGGAACGCTTTCAAAGGACGGAACGAACGCTTTTATAAGGCGGAACCGAAACGGGGGATGACGAGAAACAGGAGCGGGCCGTTCCGCCCACGGCGTCCGATTGGCGCCGATTCGCACCCCGAAGGACAGGGAGGGGGGGGACGGACGGGCGATCTGGACGCACGCCGGCGTCATCCACGGAACGCTTTCAAAGGACGGAACGAACGCTTTTATAAGGCGGAACCGAAACGGGGGATGACGAGAAACAGGAGCGGGCAAGCTTGCCCGCTCCTGTTTTCCGTTTCGAAGGATTCCCCGTTGCCGGCTTTTCCAGAGAAAAGCGGGGCGCGCCGCCTGCAAAGGCGACGCGCCCCTTCCGTCCTGCCCGGTGGACCGGAGCCGCTCAGCCCCAGAGCAGCGAGAGCGCGGGGACGACCTGCTTTTTGCGCGAAATCACGCCGGGCAGGTACGCGCCGTGGTTGACGACGCGGACGTTGAACGCCTGTTCGACCGTATCGATATCGCCGACCACGAGCAGCTCGGTGCCGACGCGCAGCACATCCGTGAGCATGAGCAGCAGCGTATCGTATCCCTTTTCCTGCTGTTCGCGCTCCATGACGGCCAGCAGCGCCTCCCGGTTGGCGTTGAGATCGAGCGAGTCGAGGCAGATGACCTGCCCGATGCCGAGGAAGTGCCCGGCGATCTGGAATTTTTTGAAATCGGAAAAGAGCAGCTCCTCCGGGTTGTGGTTGCCGGCGGCGGACACGGAGAAGATCTCCTGCCCGAGCGCCTCGAGCGAGAGCCCGGCGCGGCGGGCCATGCGTTCGGCCATGGTGCGGTCCTTGTCCGTGCTGGTGGGCGACTTGAACAGGATCGTATCCGAAATGATGCCGGCGGCGAGCAGGCCGGCCAGCTTGGGGCTGGGCATGACGCCGTGCTCCTGGAACATGGAGGTGACGATCGTGCACGTGCTGCCGACCGGCTCGTTGCGCATGTACACCGGCCCGGCGGTCTGCACGTCGGCGAGGCGGTGGTGGTCGATGATCTCCATGATCTCCGCCTGCTCCAGCCCGGCGACGGATTGCGCCGTCTCGTTGTGGTCGACGAGCACGACGCGCTTGCGATTGGGCCGCAGCAGATGATAGCGCGAGAGCGTGCCGACCACGCGGTCGTTCTCGTCGAGGATCGGGTAGCTGCGGTAGCGTGTGCGCAACGTGGTGTCGCGCACATCGTCGAGATAGTCGTCGAGGTGGAAGGTGACGAGGTTGTCCTTCTGGCACAGGCGCGAGACCGGGACGGACTGGATGATCAGGCGCGCCGCCCGGTATGCGTCGAACGGCGTACCGATCACGCAGGTGTCGCCGCCGGCGGCGGCCAGCTCCCGGTCGACCGGGGCCTCGCATACGATGACGCAGGCGGCGCCCGCCTCCATTGCGGCGCGCACCGCATCCGGCTGGTCGCCGCAGAGCACGATGGCCCCGGACGGAATCGGCCGTGCGGCGGCGCCCGGCAGCGCAACGACCAGCTCACCGGACAGCTCGCCCGGCTGCGCGCCATCGCAGAACAGCCGCCCGTCGAGACTTGAGAGCAGGTTGAACAGCGGGATGCCGGTCACGGTCGCGTCGGACACGAAGTGCATCTCATACGCCGCGATATCCGAGGTGGTCAGCATCCCGAACAGGCGCCCGTCCTCCGTGGCCACCGGCATGGATTCGATATGCCGCTCGTTGCCCTGCATGAGCTCCCAGGCATGGTGTACCGTCACCGCGCCCGAGAGGACGGGCGGGGTATCGTAGTCGAGGTCGCGCACCTGCGTGCGCACATCGCGCAGCAGCGGCGGCGGCGCAAAGCCGAACTTGTCCAGCACGAGCTGCGTCTGGTCGCTGATCTCGCCGATGCGGGCGGCCATGTAAGACCGTTCGCCAAGCGCGTTGCGCAGCGACGCATACGCGATGGCGGAGACGATGGAGTCGGTATCCGGGTTCCGGTGTCCGGTCACATAAATGGGTTCCACGGGTCTTCTCCTTTTTCACAATTTTGCGACATGGCAGAGGCGCACAGCGCCTGGCCACGCCGGCACGCCGGGTTTTCAGCGGGCGTGGAAATCGGACCCGGATCGGAACGGGAAGCGCCGCCGCCGATCCGGGTGTGTGCTATCTTACACCATAATCGCATCCGGCGCAACCCGGCGCCGCTCAGAGCCGCATGGCTACATCCCAGGCGCCCCAGATGACGGTGCGCAGGTTGCCGACGGCCTTTGCGTCGCCGACCAGCCGGATGCGGCGGCCGTTGGCCGGGAGCGGCGCCGGCGCATAACCGACGGAGAGGATGACGCTGTCAGCCTCGATCTTGAATGCGCGGCCATCCCTGCCGACGGCCGTCACGCCGTCCTCGAGCACCTCGCCGAGCCGCGTCTCCAGGTGGACGGGCACGCGATTGGTGCGGAAAAAGTCCCGCAGATAGCTGGCGTTGGCCAGGCACACGCCCCGTACGGCGATGAGGTCGTCCTTCATCTCGAGGATAACCGGTTCATGGCCCTTGCCGTACAGGTCGTAGGCGATTTCACAGCCGGTCAGCCCGCCGCCGACCACGACGACGCGCCGGCCCACCGGGCGGCCGAGCAGGTAGTCCACGGCGTCCATCGCGCGGGAAATGCCGCGCACCGGCAGCTTGCGCGCCTGCGCGCCCGTAGCGACGACGACCTCGTCCGCATCGAGCGAGGCGACGTCGCGCACCTCGGTGTTGAGCCGCACCGTGATGCCCGGCTGCGATGCGACGGCGCGGCGATACCAGGCGATGAGCGCCCGGTCCTTCTCCTTGAACGAGGGCGCCGCCGCCGCGATGAACACGCCGCCCAGCCGGTCGCTCTTTTCATAGAGGGTGACGCTGTGGCCGCGCTGCGCCGCGACGAGCGCCGTCTCCATGCCGCCGATGCCGCCGCCCACGACGGCCACGCGCTTGCGCCTGGCCGCCGGTTCGATGCGGTACCGGCCGCGCTGCATGGTCGGCGGGTTGAGCGCGCAGCGGGCCATGTGTCCGGCGTCGTAAAGGCTCTGGTCGTTGGCCACGCCGCGGTAGTGCGTGAGGTTGAAGCAGCCGTTGTGGCAACAGATGCAGGGTCGGATATCCTCCAGTCGGTTCTCGAGGAGTTTGGTGACCCACTCCCCGTCGGCGAGGAACTGGCGCGCCACGCCCAGCGCGTCGATGCGGCCCTCCGCGATGGCCTTTGCGCCAACGGCAGGGTCCATGCGCCCGGCGCAGACGACCGGGATGTCCACAAAGCGCCGGATGTGCGCGACTTCCTCGAGGTTGCAGTTCTCCGGCATGTATTGCGGCGGGTGCGCCCAGTACCAGGCGTCGTAGGTGCCGTTATCGGCGTTGAGCATGTCGTAGCCGGCGTCCTGCAGATAGCGGGCGGCGCGCTCGCTCTCGGTCAGGTCGCGCCCGATCTCCTCATAGGTTTCCCCGGGCAGCGCGCCATAGCAGAAATCCTTGGTTTTGGAAACGACCGAATACCGCAGCGAAACCGGGAAATCGACGCCGCAGGCGGCCTTGATCGCCCGCACGATATCCGTGGCGAAGCGGTAGCGGTTTTCGAAGGAGCCGCCGTATTCGTCGTCGCGCCGGTTGGTATACGGCAGCGTGAACTGGTCGAGCAGGTACCCCTCGTGGACGGCGTGCACTTCGACGCCGTCCACGCCGGCGTCCCGGCACAGGCGGGCGGTTTTGGCAAAACCGTCGACGATCTGGCGGATCTCATCCGTGGTGATCTGCCGGCAAATAACCTTGTCCGACCAGCGGGAGGGCAGCTCGCTCGGGCTTGCGGACTGGTACTGCACGTCGACAAACGGTTTGCACAGCGCGCGCAGCACCGGATTGTTGTGTACGGCGACCAGCGGCGTGGTGATTGCCCACGAGCGGCCCATGCCGGCCGTGATCTGCACGAACAGCTTTGCGCCGGTGCGGTGGATCTGCTCCATGAACGGTTTGAGCTGCTCGAACATGCGCCGGTTCTGCCAGAGCCACCGGCCGCCCATGGTATCCCGGACCGGCGCGATACCGGGGATGATGAGACCGACGTTTTGTTTCGCCCGGTCGAGGAAGAAGGCGGCCGCTTCCTCGTCGAAATGGTTTGGTTCCATCCAGCCAAACAGCGACGTGCCGCCCATCGGGCAGAGCACGATGCGGTTTTTGATCTCCACCGCGCCGATCTTCCACGGCGTGAACAGCGGGGCGTATTCCGGGTTCATTTTCACCATTGCCTGCGCTTCCTTTCCTCATGATCTGCTGTGCGGCGTCTTCCGGGCGCCGGACGGTCACGGCTGCCGGGCAGCGGCGCGGTAATCCCGCGGCGTTTTTCCCATATACCGCTTAAAGGTTTTGCAAAAGTAGTTCGGGTCCGGTATCCCGCAATGCGCGCCCACGGCCTGCACCTGCAGGTCGGTGGAGGCGAGCAGGTAGGCGGCGCGGTCGATGCGGCGGCGCGCCACATAGTCGGTCAGCGTTTTGCCCGTTTCCCGCCGGAACAGGAGCGACAGGTAGCCCGGGCTGACGTTCAGCTGTTGCGAGAGCGCGCGCAGGCTGAGGTCGGCCGTCAGGTCCGCGTCCACGCACAGGATCACGTCCCGCACCGGCGCAGAATGATACGGCATGGCGTGCGCGTTGACCAGCTCGCAGTACGCCTTCACCATCGAAAGGAACAGCCGCCGCGCCTGCGCGGCGGAGCGCAGGCCCTCGATGCGAAGGGCAAACTGGCGGGAAAGGCCGTCGATGTGCACCGGATGGACGTTTCCCTCCTCGGCCGCCTTGCGCAGCAGCGTGTTCATGATGATGGCGTAGTTTTTGAAATTGCGCAGCGGGTCCGGCGTGCGGCTCTCCATTGCGGACGAACCCGCCATGGCGACGAGGCGCAGCGCCTCCTGCGTCCGCCCGAGCGACACGGCGCGCAGAAGCCGCCCCTCGTAGGCATACCGTTCTTCGAGCAGCCGCGCTTCAAACGGCTCGGTGGACTGCACGACGGCCGGCTCGGCGACGGGCGCGGCGGCAAGGTCGAGATGCTGCAGCGAAAAGGCGTCCGGCCCGCCGAAAAGCGCTTCGCCAAGCGCGGTCACGATCGCTTCCATGACGCCGTCGCGCAGTTGCGCCAGGCTGCAGTAGTAGCGGCGCAGCGCGGGCAGCAGGCGCGGGGGCAGGCGCAGCCGGTCGAGCAGCGGGATGATCGCCTCGTCGCGCATCTCCCCCTCCAGATACGGGCCGAGCAGCAGCGCCTCCGCCCCGCCCGGCAGCAGCGCGCCGGCATAGCGGCAGGCAAGGCCGTCGGTTGCCAGATAGACGGTTTGCGGTTCGAATCCGGATACGGCCGGGAACGGCGGCAACCCCGCGAGGCGGCGCAGGCCGAGGTCGACCTCCGGCGGTGAATCCGGCGCAAAGCGCAGCATCTGCACGTTGAGCCGGCCAAGCAGCCGCTGCAGGAATCGGAGCTCGTTTTCATAGTCCATGGGCGACAGCCTCCATCTGCAAATGCCCGCCGTGCGGGAGGGGATTGGTCGGGGGAGGGAGAAAGGGCGGCAATGCCGAAAAGGGATAAAAATTATACAAATAAACAAATGTTTTTTACTATCTATTCGGAGGATATCTTTATTATACTGTATTTATCCCAATCGCGTAACCCCCGATTTTATGCGCATTTTGTGCATTTCTGCCGCCCTGCGGCGCAACGGTCCCTGCGGATTCGACCGGCCCCGTGCCGGAACCATACACAACCACGCCACACGAAAAGGAGGACCCACAAAAATGGAAGGCAAACCGACCGCTATCCACCGTCCGTTCGGTATGCGGGACAACCTTGCCTATGCCGCCGGCGACTTCGGCTGCAACATGAGCTTCGCGCTCAAGGGCACGCTGGTCATCTTCTGGACGCAGTACATGGGCATGGATTCGCTGCTCTATGCGGCGCTGCTGCTCATCGTGCAGGTCTGGGACGCGATCAACGACCCGCTCATCGGCGCGTTGATCGACGCCGACCGCCGCCGCTACAAGCTCGGCAAGTTCAAGGCGTACATCTTCGCCGGCTCCATCGGCCTGGTGGTCGCGGGCGCGCTGTGCTTCATCCCGTGGCCGAGCGCGCCGGACATCGCCAAGAACATCCTGTTCGTGGCCGGCTACATCATCTGGGACGCGTTCTACACCGTGGCCAACGTGCCCTACGGCTCGCTGCTGTCGCTGATCTCGTCCGACCCGGGCGACCGCGCGGCGCTGTCCACGTGGCGCAGCATCGGCTCGCTGCTGGGCAACATCGCCACGATAGTGCTCATCCCGCTGCTGATCTTCGACGCGAACCAGAACATCATCGGCACGCGCGTGTTCTTTGTGGCGCTGATCATGGGCGTGATCGGCTTTGCCGCCTTCCAGTTCATGATCCGCAACACCGTCGAGCGCGTGGAGGCGGAGCCGCCCGCCAAGGCCGAGAAGCAGAAGTTCAACGTGTTCAAGGCCATGGGCAACTTCGTCAAAAACCGCGCCGCCGTCGGCGCGACGCTCGCGGCCATGGGCATGTTCATCGGCATGCAGGGCGCGACCGCGGCCGTGACGGTGCTGTTCCAGTCCTATTTCAAGAACGTGCAGATCTCCGGCGTGGTGCAGATGTTCGCCATGCTGCCGATGATCCTCTTTGCGCCGTTCATCCGCAAGCTGTCCGTCAAGTACGGCAAGAAGGAGATCTCCGTCGTGGGCGCGCTGTGCAGCGTGGTCGCGTGCGCGCTGCTGCTGGTGCTGCCCGTCACGCCGGATACGACGGGCCTGATCATCTACGTGGGCTGCATGCTGATCAACAGCCTCGGCATGGGCGTGTACAGCTGCGTGAGCTGGTCGCTCATGGCCGACGCCATCGACTACAACCAGTGGCGCTTCGGCGTGCGCGAGGAGGGCACGGTGTACTCGCTCCACTCCTTCTTCCGCAAGCTGGCGCAGGGCCTCGGGCCCTCGCTGGTGCTGGTCATCATGGTGGCGCTGGGCTATGTGGAGGCCAACCAGGGCTCGCAGACGCCCGACGTGGCGCTCAACATGCGCTACCTGGTCGCGGGGCTGTACCTGTTCAGCGCGCTGATGCAGTTCGTCTCGCTTGCGATCATCTATAACATCGACAAAAAGACGCTCGCCCACATGAACGCCGAGCTCGAGGCGCGCCGCGCCGAGGAGCTCGCCGAGGCGGCCACAGAAGACGCCGGGACGGCCGCAGAAGACGCCGGGGCGGCCGCGGAAGACGCCGGGACGGCCGCGGAAGACGCCGGGGCGGCCGCGGAAGACGCCGGGCCGGCCGCGGAAGACGCCGGGACGGCCGCGGAAGACGCCGGGCCGGCCGAACAGTGAGAAAAGGGGGCGGAGCAATATGAAGCACGAAACCATACGGCCGAGCGGGCGCGACGTCCGGCCGCTCAACGACCGGTGGACGTTCACAAAGCCCGGCCAGCGGAGCCGGACCGTCCGGCTGCCGCATACTTGGAACGCCGAGGACGGGCAGGACGGCGGCAACGACTATTTTCGCGGCGTTTGCCGCTATGAGCGCCGCATCGACCGCAGCGAGCTGCCGGCCGGCGAACGCGTCTATCTGGAATTGCAGGGGGCGAACGCCTCTGCGGATGTGACGCTCAACGGCAGGCTGCTTGCGCACCACGACGGCGGATACTCCACGTGGCGCGTGGACCTGACCGGCGCGCTTGCGGACGACAACGTGCTCGTCGTGGAGGTGGACAACGGCGTGAACGACCGCGTCTACCCGCAGATGGCGGATTTCACCTTCTACGGCGGCCTGTACCGCGAGGTCAGCCTCATCGGCGTACCCGCCTCGCACTTTGACCTCGATTATTTCGGCAGTCCCGGCGTCGCCGTCACGCCCGCGCTCGCGGGGGACGATGCGGAGGTTTCCGTGCGCGTGTGGCTCACGGATGCGCAGGCGGGACAGACGCTGCGCTACACCCTGCTCGACGCCACGGGCGACGCCGTCGCCGAACGGGTCGTCCCCGTGGAGCAGCGCGAGGTTGCGCTGCGCATCGCGGGCGTGCACCGCTGGCATGGCCGCAGGGACCCGTACCTGTACACCGCCCGCGTGGCGCTGCTCGACGGGGAAGCCGAGCTCGACTGCGTGAGCGCCCGCTTCGGCTGCCGCACGTTTGAGATCGACCCGGAGCGGGGCTTCCTGCTCAACGGCGAGGCGTATCCGCTGCGCGGCGTGTCCCGCCATCAGGACTGGAAGGGCCTGGGCAACGCGCTGCTTTTCGAGCACCACCGCCGCGACATCGACCTCATCTGCGAGCTCGGCGCGACCACCGTGCGCCTGGCCCACTACCAGCACAGCCAGGCCTTTTACGACCTGTGCGACGAGCGCGGCCTGGTCGTGTGGGCGGAAATCCCATATATCTCCAGGCACATGCCCGCCGGCCGGGAGAACACGCTCTCGCAGATGCGCGAACTGGTCGTGCAGAACTACAACCACCCGTCCATCGTCGTGTGGGGCCTGTCCAACGAGATCACCATGAACGGCGAGAACGATCCCGATCTGCTGGAGAACCACCGCCAGCTCAACGAGCTGTGCCACGGCCTGGACCCGACGCGCAAAACGACCGTCGCCGTGGTGTCGATGTGCGACATCCACGCCCCGTATCTCGACATCCCGGACGTGGTGTCCTACAACCATTACTTCGGCTGGTACGGCGGCGATACGGACATGAACGGCCCGTGGTTTGACAACTTCCACGCGCAGCGGCCCGCACTGGCCGTCGGCATCAGCGAATACGGCTGCGAGGCGCTCAACTGGCATACCTCCGACCCGCAGCAGGGCGATTATACCGAGGAATACCAGGCGCATTATCACGAGGAACTGATCCGCCAGATCCGCGAGCGCCCGTACCTCTGGGCCACGCATGTGTGGAACATGTTCGACTTCGGCGCCGACGCGCGGAACGAGGGCGGCGAGAACGGGCAGAACCACAAGGGCCTTGTCACGTTCGACCGCGCATACAAGAAGGATGCATTCTATGCGTACAAGGCGTGGCTGAGCGACGAGCCGTTCGTCCATCTGTGCGGCAAGCGATATGTGGACCGCGTGGAGGACGTCACGCGCGTGACCGTCTATTCAAACCAGCCCGAGGTGGAGCTGCTGGTCAACGGCAAGCCGTTTGCCCGTCAGCAGGGCGATCTGTTCTTCCGCTTCGACGTGCCCAACGTCGGCCGCACCCGCCTGACCGCCGTCGCCGGGCGCTGCCGCGACGAGGGCGAGATCCGCAAGGTCGCCAAATTCAACGAGAAGTATCGCCTGCGCGAGGCCGGCGCCGTGCTCAACTGGTTCGACGTTACCGCCCCGGAGGGATACTTCTCGCTCAACGACAAGGTCGGCGCCATCCTCGCCGCGCCGGAGGGCAAGGCCCTGTTTGAGCAGCTCCTGGCCAAAATGGGCGAGGGCAGGCAGGAGTTCGCCGGCTTCCAGCTCAACAAGGGCATGATGCGCATGATGGGCGGGTTTACCGTGCTGCGCCTGACCGGGATGCTCGGCATGGCCGGCATCAAGCTCACCAAGGAGCAGCTCCTGTCCCTCAACGAACAGCTCAACCGCATCCGCAAGCCGTGATCGGTTAGCGGCTGCACCTGCGCAGGCCCCCGGCAGGTGCCGGGGGCCGTTGCGTCGCCGGCCCTGCGCCGCCCCCACGGGCTGCGCCCGCCGTTTCGCGCCCGGGCAAGGAGCGGGGCGGAAACAGCGGCGGGACGGCGACGCAGGCAGCGAGGCGGCCGGGGCTGCCGGAGGCGGGCCGGGGCCGCGATCATGTCCCCCGGACAGCGTCCGGCGGGGAGACCGGGCGCGCGACGGACCGAGCGCGGCAACCCTGTTGACAAACGGGGGAAAATGGGCTATACTCTAACCCAATCGAATAGCGATCAAAAAGGCAGGGAAGGAAAGAGTAGGCGTTTTTCCGCCGCAAAGAGAGCCCCGGTTTGGTGGGACGGGGCGGGCGGGTAGCGATCGAACATGGCTCCGGAGCCGCGCACCGACCGCCGGGCGACCGGCATAGGCTGCGACGGGCGCGCCCGTGACAGCGCAGGGGTATCGCCGGCATTGGCCGTGCGGCCGTACTCCACGAGGCGTCCGCCGCGAGACGGGCGCGAAACAGGGTGGCACCACGAACAGCGCAACTGTATCGTCCTTGATGAAGGGTTCATCGGGGGCGTTTTCTTTTGCTGGCGCATATGGAGCGCGACAAACGGCAGGCGCAGCCGGCAGGGGCCTGCGTACAGGCGGGCGGCGGCGCGCGACGGGCCGAAACCGGGACGGGAGGTTAACAGGAAGCGGCATGGAAACGGATACGATTATTGAGATCACGGGGCTGAGCAAAACGTTCGGCTCGGGCGAGGGCGCGGTCACGGCGCTGTCGGATATCAACCTTTCCGTGCGGCGGGGCGAGGTCTTCGGCATCATCGGCCTGTCCGGCGCGGGCAAGAGCACGCTGGTGCGCTGCATCAACCTGCTCGAAAGGCCGACGGCCGGCAGCGTTGTCGTGGACGGGGCGGACATGACGTCGCTCGCCGAGGTGCAGTTGCGGCAGGCGCGCCGTTCCATCGGGATGATTTTCCAGAGCTTCAACCTGCTCATGCAGCGCACGGCGGAGCAGAACATCTGCTTCCCGCTGCTGCTTGCCGGCACGCCGCGGCGCGAGGCGAAGCGCCGGGCGGCCGAACTGCTGGAGATCGTGGGGCTGGCCGACCGCGCGGATGCATACCCGGCGCAGCTCTCCGGCGGGCAGAAGCAGCGCGTGGCCATCGCGCGCGCGCTGGCAACCAACCCGAAGGTGCTGCTGTGCGACGAGGCGACCAGCGCGCTCGACCCGACCACGACGCAGTCGATCCTCGCGCTGATCAAGGAGCTCAACCGCACGCTGGGGGTGACGGTGCTCGTCATCACGCACGAGATGCGCGTGGTCGAGCAGATCTGCAACCGTGTGGCCATCATCAGCGAGAGCCGCATCAGCGAGATCGGCGCGGTGGAGGAGGTGTTCCGGCGGCCGAAGACCGATGCGGCGCGGCGGCTGCTGTTCCCACAGGGCGGGCATACGGAGCCGTTCCGCATGGGCGGGCCGCTCTACCGCATCGTGTTCGACGGCAGCAGCGCCGACCGGCCGGTTGTGGCGGATATGATCCTTCGCTGCGGCACGCCGGTGAACATCGCCTTTGCGGACACCAAGATCATCGACGGCCGCATCTACGGGCAGATGCTGTTGCAGTTCCCGGAGGATGAGAGCGCCACGGCCCACATGCTCGCCTACCTGGACAGCGAGCGGATCGGTTACGAGGAGGTGCATTGACATGTTTAACGAAGAAATGTTCCTGCTCATGGGCGAGGGCCTGCTGGAAACGCTGTACATGACGCTCATGGCGGCGGCGCTGTCCTACGTGCTGGGGCTGCCCCTCGGCGTCATCCTCGTGGTGACGGATGCGGACGGCGTGCGGCCGTGCGCGCCGGTCAACCGCGTGCTGGGCACGATCGTCAATGCGCTGCGGTCGGTGCCGTTCCTGATCCTGCTGTTCACGGTCATCCCCGTGACGCGGTTCGTTACCGGCACCACCATCGGGCCGACCGCCACCATCGTGCCGCTGACCATCGCGGCGGCGCCGTTTATCGCGCGCATGGTGGAGGGTTCGCTCAAGGAGGTGGACCGGGGCGTGATCGAAGCGTCCCTGTCCATGGGCGCGTCCCCGCTGCAGGTGGTGTGGCACGTGCTGCTGCCGGAGGCGCTGCCGTCGCTCATCAACGGCGCGGCCATCGCTACGACGACGCTCCTGGGCTACTCCGCCATGGCCGGCATCTGCGGCGGCGGCGGCCTGGGCGCCATCGCCATCAACTACGGATATTACCGGGGCGAGACGGATGTGATGCTCGTCATGGTCGTCATCCTGATCCTCGTGGTGCAGGCGTTCCAGTTCATCGGCGAGCGCGTGATGCGTCGCACGGACAAGCGCATTCGCTGAACCGGAGGACGGCGGGACAGATACGCTTTTCAGACCCCGGCCGGTTCGCCGGCCCAAACGATACAGAAACAATAGAAAAACGGAGGAAAACAGTTATGAAAAGACTCATCGCCATCGCGCTCTGCCTCGTGCTCGCGTTGCCGTTTGCCGCGTGCGCCTCGCAGCCCAAGACCCTGAAAGTCGGCGCCAGCGCCACGCCGCACGCCGAGATCCTCGAAGTGGCCAAGGAGATCCTGGCCGAAGAGGGCATCGAACTCGAAATCGTCGAGTTTGCCGATTACGTGATCCCCAACACAAGCCTGGAGAGCGGCGATCTCGACGCCAATTACTTCCAGCATAAGCCGTACATGGATGACTTCAACGTAGGCCACGATACGCACCTGGTCTCCGTCGCCGCCATCCACTATGAGCCGTTCGGCATCTACGCCGGCAGGACCGCGTCCATCGACGCGCTGGCCGACGGCGCAACCATCTCCGTCCCCAACGACGGCACGAACGAGGCGCGCGCGCTGATGCTGCTGGAGGCGCAGGGCCTGATCAAGCTCAAGGAGGACGCCGGCTTTGCCGCGACCGTGCTCGATATCGCGGAGAACCCGAAGAATCTGAACATCGTTGAAATGGAAGCGGCGCAGCTCACCATCTCGCTGCCCGATGTGGACCTGGCCGTCATCAACGGCAACTATGCGCTGCAGGCCGGCCTCAACGCGTCGACCGACGCGCTCGTCACCGAAGACCCGAACAGCGACGCCGCGCAGACCTATGCGAACATCATTGCCGTCAAGGAGGGCAACGAGAACGATGAGCGCATCCAGAAGCTCGTTGCCGCGCTGCAGAGCGACGAGGTGCGCGAATTCATCACCAACACGTATTCCGGCGCCGTCCTGCCCGTGTTCTGAGCGGACACCGGACAAGTCTTTCCGGCCCAACGGAGGCGGCGGCCCCCGTCGGGCCGGTTTTCTTGTCCGGCGGTTCCGCTCTTTCGAAAACGGACGGGCGGGACGCGGGCCGGAGGCGCAACGGCCCGTACGGGCGCGCCGCGAACCGACGGCCAAAATGGAAAAGCCCCGCGCCGGAAGCAGGGCTTTTTCCGTCCCGCCGGGGGAAGCAGCGGGATGCAGGGGGGGCGATTTACAGGACGATGACCGTGCCCGCCTTGCCGGCGAGCGCGTCCACCGCTTTGTCGAGCGAAGTGATGATCGCACGGCGGCCGGGCTTGGACGATGCGAAGCGCATGGCGGCCTGGATCTTGGGCAGCATCGATCCGGGAGCAAAATGCTTTTCATCGATGTAGCGCTGGCAGTCGGCTACGGTGATGCGCGAGAGCCGCTGTTCGTCGGGTTTGCCATAATTCAGGCAGACCTGTTCGACCGCCGTGAGGATGAGCAGCGCGTCGGCGTCGATATCCTCGGAAAGGCGCTCGGAGGCAAGATCCTTGTCGATGACGGCTGCCGTCCCCGCGAGGTTGCCCTGCGCGTCGCGCACGACGGGGATGCCGCCGCCGCCCACGGTGATGACGACGAAGCCCTTTTCGATCATGGCCTCCACAACGGGCAGCTCCACGATGGCGACCGGCTGCGGCGACGCCACCACGCGCCGCCAGCCACGGCCGGCATCCTCCCTGACGGAATAGCCCTTTTCCGCCTGCAACCGCTTGGCGTCGGCCTCGGAATAGAACGGGCCGATCGGCTTGGAGGGGCTTTGAAACGCCGGATCGTCCCGATCGACGACGACCTGCGTGACGATGGTGGCAACGGGCGTGTCGATGCCGCGCCGGCGCAATGCCTTGGACAGGCCCTGCTGGATGTGATAGCCGATCATGCCCTGGCTCATGGCGCCGCACACGTCAAACGGCATGGCGGGCGTAATGTCCACCGAATGCTCGTTCTGCAGCACGATGCGGCCTACCTGCGGCCCGTTGCCATGCGCGATGACGACCTGATACCCGCCCTCGATGATGTCCGCAATGTATTCCGCTGTCTTTTCCACGACCGCAAGCTGCGCTTCTGCCGTCGCCGGGCCCTTGCCCTCCTGCAATGCGTTGCCGCCCAATGCAATGACCAGTTTCTCCATAAAAATCCTCCAGAATCTGTAGTTCTCGACGGGTGATGGATGACGATGCGTCCGAACGATGTTTCCGATGGTTTTACTTTAGCATTTTGCAGGACCCGTGTCAATCGAAAAGAGGAGAATTTTTCATATATTTTGCAGGAACGGCAGGGCAGAATTGCAGGAATGCCTGCAAAAAACGGTGCGCTTTTCAAAAAACAGGCGAATTACGAGGGGCAGATGATTTTTTAGGCGGCCTTACATTCATTTGGCAGCGTCCGGCGGCGTGCCGTCAGGCTTCCGTGCGCCGCGTCGGGACAGGGGACGCGCGCTCGCGCGTACCGCGAGCGTGCAGATCATGACCGGACGGGTGCAGCGGGCGGCGCGCCGCATCGCCGCAATACGGGCGAGCGGGCCGATGCCCTGCACGGCGCCATGCTCGATCCAGATGGCGCGCGGACACAGCAGTTGGGCGATTTCCTGCGACTCGTGGACCAGCAGACACATGCCGCCCGCCCGGCGGGCGGCAATGCGCGCACATACCGCAGCGAGCGCCGGCGGGGGAAACCGTGTGAGACAACCGTCCAGCAGCAGCGTATCCGGTTCCTGCGAAAGCGCGATGGCCAGCGCGAGCGCCGCACGCGCCGCCGGCGAATACCCGGCCACCGCCGCGTCAAACCGCTCCGCCCCGTGCCGCGCCGTTTGCGGCGGCGGTTGTAATGCGGCAATCTCTTCATAGACGGCCTGTGCCTCGCGTACCCGTGCGGCGACCTCCGACCCGCGCAGGCCGCCCAGCCGCGCAAACAGACGCGCGTTTGCCCGGCCGGTCAGGAACGGCAGCAGCGTGTCGCCCTCGCCGTCGGCGCGCGCGGTATGTCCGCGCAGCTCCGCCGTGCCGGCCGCGCAGGCCACCTCCCCGGCGGCCAGACGGAGCAGCGCTTCCGCATCGCCCAATACCGCAAGCGCTGCGCCCCGCGCCAGCTGCAGCGTGACGCCCGCCAGCACCGTCCGGCGCGGCGGCGCGCAGCGCGGAAAGAACAGCGCCAGCACGCGGCGATAGGGGGTTTGATAGGTTCCGGCCTTGACGGCCGCATCGCAGAAACGCACCATGCCCATAGCCTGCCCCAAAATCGGCGCGCAGTTGCACCGCGCACGCAAAGGCGGGCAGCGTTCGGGCATGCTACGCGCTTTGACAGGAAGCGGCGCCTATTTTCAGGGGCGGTTTCGTCTTTTTCTCCGTCCTTTTCTTTCTGGAAAGAAAAGGATCAAAAGAAAGTCAACGAATAAAAAGGGAGCGGGCGCGCAGGCCCGCCCCTGTTTTCTTTATCCGTTAAGGTTTCTTTTCTTTGGTTCTTTCTTTTCTTTTCCTGAAAGAAAAGAAAGAACGTCCTCCCTCCCATCCTTTTTCCCGTCCGTTACACGGGCATAAAAAACCCCGCAATACCCTGTTTTCGGGCATGCGGGGCCGTTTTCTTCTCGCGTTCAGCGCTGCGTAAAGATGCGCACGGGAACGATCAGATAATAGTACCGGTTGCCCTGTACCGGCCGCACCACGCAGGGGCTTATGCCGGTGATCATATCGAAATAAACCGTTTCATCGTGGATATTCTTGAGCACGTTCATGCAGTAACGCGGATTGAACGCGATTTCGATATCGTCGCCGACGATCTGCGCGTCCACCTCCTCGCTGATCTTGCCGACGAAGCTGTTGGCATTGATCGTCAGCTTTCCTCCGCCAAAGCGCATGATGATGTTGTTATTGCCCTCGCGCGCCATGAGCTGCGCGCGGTCGATGGCCTCCATCAATTCAGTACGGTTGATGAGAGCGCGCGTCTTATATTCCTTCGGGAGGATCTGGCGATAGGCGATGTAATCCCCGTCGAGCAGGCGCGCGGTAAGCATCGTATGCCCCACATCGACCTTGATATGCGTGCGCGTAAAAGTCAGGTCCACATCCTCTTCCGTCTCATCCATCATGCGCGCAACCTCGAGCAGCGACCGGCCGGGGATGACGACCGTCTTTTCCGGCGTGGGATGCTCCAGCGGGACGGTACGCATGGCGAACTGATACGCATCCGTGGCGACGGCCTTAATCTCTTCGCCAAGCTCGAGCAACACGCCGGTCAGGATCGGCTTGCTGTCGTCCTGCGCGGTGGCAAACACGGTCTCCAGAATGAGGTTCCGGCACTCCTCCCGGTCCATGCGCACGGTAAACGTTTCGCCGGAAAACCGCATCTCCGGGAACTCCTCATAATCGATGGTTTGCAGGCTCATCTGCACGCGCCCGCAGGAGATCTCCACGCTCTTGCCGCTGACGACGATCTCCGCCATTTCATTCGGCAGGCGGCGCACCACCTCCGCGAACAGCTTGGCCGGCACAATGGCCTTGCCCGCCTCCTCCACCACGGCCGGCAAGCGGCACTCCTTTTCCAGCATGAGGTCGGAGCATTTGAGCCTGATCACATTGTCCTCCGCCGAAAGGTGTACGCCCTCGAGAATCTGCATACTGGTGCGCACCGGCAAAGCCTTGATCACGGACAGAACGCCCGCGGTAAGCGCCTGAGAATCGATCATAAAACGCATGGATGGTATCCTTCCTTTCGTCCGTTGGTTATCCACATGCGCGCAGCCACGGGGACGGGCGTATATGGTGTATCCATTACAGGGGTAGCAGTTGTAGGGGGGTGGGCGGCGTGGATAAGCGGCGGTTTTGCCCGATTCCGGCCGGAAACGGCGGTGGAAACGGCGGTGGAGAACCGCTGGCAAAAAGGGGCTGCTTTCCACGTTGTCCCCGAAGGCCACGGTTTACACCGCCCGTCCACAACGCCGTCCACCGGCGGTTGTGGATAAAAACGGCGCTCAAAGCGGCGGCAAAGGCATTACATCCGCTTCTTGATATCCTCGATGACGGAGGCAAAGCGTGCGTCCTCGGCGATCATCTTGTCGATCTTGTCGCAGGCGCTCATGGCCGTGGTGTGGTCGTTGCGGCCGAACAGATACGCGATGCGCTTGTACGGCAGTCCGAGCATCCGGTGGCACAGGAACATGGCGATCTGCCGCGGCATGACCACTTCGCGGTCGCGGCGCTGGGAATCCATACTCTCCACCGAAATGGAATAGAATTCCGCCACGATCTCTTTGATGCGTTGCGGCGTGATCTCGCGCTTTTTGACCTCCGGCAGCAGATCCTTGAGCGCTTCGGCCGTTACGTCGAGATTGAGCGGCCGGCGCCGCAGCCGGGAATAGGCGACCACGCGCGTCAGGCAGCCTTCCAGTTCACGGATGTTGCTCTGCACGTGTTCGGCGATGAACTGGATCACGTCGTCCCCCACCTCGATGTTGTCGATGCGGGCGCGATTGCGCAAGATGGCGATGCGCGTTTCGATATCCGGGGGCTGGATATCCGTGATCAGGCCCCACTGGAAGCGGGAGCAGAGGCGCTCTTCGAGCTTGGCAATCTCCTTGGGCGGCCGGTCGGAGCTGATGACAATCTGTTTGCTTGCGTTATGCAGCGTGTTGAAGGTGTTAAAAAACTCCTCCTGCGTCGCCTGACTCTTGCTGATGAACTGCACGTCGTCGATCATCAGAATGTCCACATTCCGATACCGCTTGCGGAACTCAAGCCGCTTGTCCTGCTGAATGGCGGCGATCAGCTCGTTGGTAAACGTTTCGCTCGTGACGTACATCACGCGTGCCGCCGGGTTTTCCTCTTTTATATAGTGGCCGATGGCGTGCATCAGATGGGTTTTTCCAAGCCCCACGCCGCCATAGATGAACAGCGGGTTGTATGCCGTGCCGGGATTCTGCGCGACGGCCTGCGCTGCCGCATGGGGAAACTGGTTGGAGCTGCCAACCACAAAACTGTCGAACGTATACTTCGGGTTCAAAGCATAGACGTTGACCGGTTCGGCATCCTCGCGCGCGACGAACTGTTCCCTGTCCTCCGGCAGCACGAGCAGCACATCCTCCACTTCGTCGCTCGCCCTGCGCGCAGCTTCATACAGGATCGGAAAATAAAAATCCTTGAGCGTTTTTAGAATATCCTGGTTCGGCGCTTCCAGCACCAGGACTCCGTTGTGCAGCGTCAGCGGCACCAGCGAATCGATCCAGGCATGGAAACTCAGCCCCGTCATCTGCGGACGGATCTCCTCCCGCGCGCGCGCCCAGACGGTCAAATGCTCCATCGTTTCTTTCCCCAATGCGTGTAGATTCCCCGGCCGGCACGCCTGCAAAACGGCGGGGCGGCCGGCGCCAAAAACCACATCCGCCCGGACGGCGCGCCACGGCACGGCCGCCGCCGGAGCAGGAAACCGGCTTTTTCAGTTACACGTATCATACCAAAAAAAGCCCGCAAATTCAAGGAAAAACGAGCTTTCTGATAAAATTGGAAAGCATCTACAACATGTTGGGTCGTAAAAAAATAAACGACACAAAATAGGGAAACCGGCGGTCGCAAAAACGGTTCTCTGCCGCAGCCGGAACAGGCGACAAAACGGCGATCGGATACGGTTCATAGAGAGCGGCGGTCCGTCCAGGGGAGGAAAGCGCAGCGGCACGCGCATATGGCAGCGCACGCCGTTTGGCGGGGGGCTCCCGGCGCAAAAGGGCGCAAAAGGAAGGAGAGCCGGGCGCATCAGCCCGGCCCAAACACCTATGGGTTTCGGCGCACGCGTTACCGGAAGACCTTCACAAGCTCGTCGAAAGGCAGGCGGTCCTTTTTCATCTTGGGCGGCTGCGCCGGGACGCCCACGGCGACGATCAGATGGACGCGGCGCTCCGCCTCCACATGCAGCAGCGTCTTGACCGCTTCCTCGTCAAAGGAACCGATGATGCAGGTGCCGAGCCCCTTTTCGGCGGCGGCAAGCGTGAGATAGGCGGAAGCGATGCCGGCGTCCGCCGTCGGGAAATCATGCGGCAGGCCGTCCTTGACGCGCGAGGCGCGCACCGTGCTGGAGATCACGATGAAGGCGGCGCAATCCGGCGCCCACGTATTGACGCCGGGCACGGCCATGCAACACTCGGCTACGCGCGCAGCGGTCTCGCCCTCGCACAGGTAGAAGCGCCACGACTGGCGATTGCTCGCGGTGGGCGCAAGGATGGTGGTGCGGAGCATGTCGAGCAGATCCTCCTGCGCGACGGTGGCGTTCTTTTGATAGGCGCGGCAGCTCTCGCGCCGCAGGGCCAGTTCGGAAAGGTTCATAGCGGGTTCCTCCTTTGATGGTTTTTCAACGTCACGGCCGTTCCGGTTCGACGGTGACCCAGTATTTATCGATCATGGCGGCGGGGTGATACGCTTCCTTGGAGCGGCGCAACCCCTCTTCTCCGGAATCGTCTTCGCGGTTGCACCAGATGGTATCCGCTTCCGCCGCGTGGAGCGCAAAGGCCGATACGATGGCCTGATAGGCGCCGGCATAATCGAGGCGCGCCTTTTCCACGTGAACGTACAGCGTATCGCCCACGACCTCGCCTATGGCGAGCGCCACGATCGTCCCGTCCGCCGTCTCCACATGCCCCGCCTTGAGCGAGAGCGGCAGCGCCGCCTCGAGCAGTTCCCGCGAGCGATACAGTTCTTCCGCTTCGATGGGGGAATTGACGTTCGCCCGGCGGGCATACGCTTCGAGAAATGCGCGGGCGGCCGGCAACGACGCGGCCGAAAGCGGCACATACCGACTGCCGGGATTCTCCTTTTGAAAGCGGTTCAGATGGTTGCGCTGTCCGTGAAACCGCTTTCCCGGAAAGGTCTGCAATTCGTTCAGATGATAGAGGTAATCGGCCCAGTTTCTGTGAGAAGAGGAGATTACACGCGCGCCATAGCGCGCCGTCAGCGCCGCCACGCCCGCCTCCGGCACGGCGCAGTAGCGCACCGGAAGATTGCGCGCTGCCGCATCCGCCTCCACGGCGGCAAGGGCCGCGTCGAGCGCCGCCGGGTCGTCGCTGCCGACGGGAAACATGTAGCTGGCCCCCTCGCCCGGATAGTCGGCGCGCAGTACGGCCATCGGCCCTACAAACGCTACGGCGGAGGAGAAATATGCGCGCCACTGGAAGATGGCGCCGATGGTATAATCGCAGGATCGGAACGGCTGAGCGGCCAGACAGGCGGCGAGACGGGACGTCACGTCCTCGGTAATGGGTTGGAAAGGAAGCATCGTTACCCCCGTGGGTCGCGCTGGTTCGGCGGCAACGCCGCGCACAAAAACACGGGCGCGCCAGGCAGCGCGCCCGAACCGCAACAAGGCGTTTAGTCGGCGGACGGGGCGCCCACCGGGCAGACGTTGGCGCAGTTGCCGCACTCAATGCAGACGTCCGCATCGATCACGTACTTATCGTTGCCCTCTTTGATGGCCTCTACCGGGCACTCGGCCGCGCACGCGCCGCAGCTAATGCAATCGTCGGAAATCTTGTAAGCCATGGTCAAATCCTCCTGTTATGGTTTGCCTTTATTATACGCACACCGCCGGACAAAAGCAAGAGGGAAGCGCCCGCCTGTGCGCGCAAAAGACGGCAAAAAGGCGCGGATGCGTTGCGTCCCGGCGCAACAGCACGTATAATAAATATGTATCGCTCCGCCGTATGGCGGGAGGGGGCCGTCTTCCCGGTTTGGCAGGATAGAATCCGCCTGCGACCGGGGGCCGGCCGGCGGAATGATGCGGAAACGAAATAACGAAGGGAGCAAGGATATGGGCTATCTGGATACCTATCGCGCGTGGCGCGCCTCCGCCGCCGTGGATGAAGAAACGAAGCGGGAGCTGGCTGCCATCGAGAACGATCCGGCCGAGATCGAGGACCGCTTTTATCGTTCGCTTTCGTTCGGCACGGCCGGGCTGCGCGGCGTGCTCGGTGCCGGCACGAACCGGATGAACGTGTACGTCGTGCGGCAGGCCACGCAGGGGCTTGCGGATTATCTTTGCGCCATACCCGGCGCGGCGGCGCGGGGCGTATGCATCGCGTACGACTCCCGCCGCTGTTCGGACGTCTTCGCGCGGGAAACGGCCGCGGTGCTGGCCGCAAACGGCGTGCGCGTATGCCTGTTCGAGCGGCTGCATGCGGTGCCGCAGCTTTCGTTTGCCGTGCAGCACCTGCAATGCGAGGCGGGCGTGGTCATCACGGCGAGCCATAACCCGGCCAAATACAACGGCTACAAGGTTTACTGGTCGCACGGCGGGCAATGCGCGCCGGAGCAGGCGGCGAAGATCCTGTCCCGTATCCAGGCCTCTCCCATGTTCGGCGAAAAGCGGTGTGATTTTGACGCGGCGGTGGCCGACGGTCGGATCGAGATGATCGGCGCGGAGGAGGACGAGGCGTATTATGCGGCGAGCCTGTCGGTGTTGCCGTACCCGGCGCTGCTCAAAGCGCGCGGCGGCGCGCTGCCGATCGTTTACACGCCGTTGCACGGCACGGGCAATATCCCGGTGCGCGAGCTGCTGCGCCGCGCCGGGGTGACGCAGGTCTTTGTCGTGCCGGAACAGGCGGAACCGGACGGCGCGTTCCCGACCGTACAGGCGCCCAACCCGGAGGACCCGGACGCTTTTGGGCTCGCCATCGCGCTTGCGGAGGAGAAAGGCGCGCGCGTATGCGTCGCCACCGATCCGGACGCCGACCGGCTTGGCGTGGCCGTCCGCCGCTCGGACGGGGACTGGAGCGTGCTCACCGGCAATCAGATCGGCTGCCTCCTGCTCGAGCACCTGCTCTCCGCGCACAGCGAACAGGGGACGCTGCCGAAAAACGGCGTGGCCATCAAATCCATTGTGTCCACCCACTTGGCGGATGCGGTCGCCGCCCGCTACGGCGTGGAGACGATCGATGTGCTGACGGGCTTCCGCTTTATCTCCGAAAAGATAGACGAATATGCGCGCACCGGGGAAAAGACCTTCCTGTTCGGGTTTGAGGAGAGCTACGGATTCCTTGCCGGCGGCTATTCGCGCGACAAGGATGCGATCCTATCCGCCGCGCTTGTGGCCGAGATGTGCGTCGCGTACGACGGGCGCGGCATGACGCTGTACGACGGGTTGCAGGAGCTGTACCGCACCTACGGCTATTACAAGGAGCGCGTGGCCTCCTACACGCTGGAGGGAAAGGCCGGCATGGAGCGCATTGCGGGCGCGATGACGGCCCTGCGGCGTGAACCGCCCGCCGCCGTGGCGGATGTGCCGGTCGCCGCGTATGAGGACTATGCATCAAGCGTGCGCACGACGGCAAAGGGAGGGGCGGAGCCGTTGACGCTGCCGCCGTCGGATCTGATCCGCCTGCTGCTGCAGGACGGGTCCTGGATCGTCGTGCGCCCATCCGGCACGGAGCCCAAGCTCAAGCTGTACATCGGCGGCCGGGATGAGACGGAAGCGGGCGTGGACGTGCGGCTCGATAAGCTATATCAGGATATGGACGTGCGGCTCGCCGCATTGCTGGGCCTGTGACCGGGCCGGAAACGGCGGCGCGCCCGGCCGCCGGCGACGTCGTGGCCATCGGCGAACTGCTGGTCGATTTTGCCTGCCGGGACACGGATACGGCGGGCTATCCGCTGTTGCAGGCCAATCCCGGCGGCGCGCCCGCCAACGTACTGGCGGCGGTTGCCGCCTGCGGCCTGCGCGCCTGCCTGATTGCCAAGGTTGGCGACGATGCATTCGGCCGCCTGCTGGTCGCGTCGCTCGCGCGGGCCGGCGTATCCGCCGCCGGAGTTGTGACCGATCCCGACGTGTTTACTACGCTCGCTTTCGTCACGATCGACGGCGAAGGGGAGCGGGCCTTCAGCTTTGCGCGCAAACCCGGCGCGGATGTGCGCCTGCGCCCGGACGAGGTTGACGGAGGGCTGATCGACGGCGCGCGCCTGCTGCACTTCGGGTCTGTCAGCATGACCGACGAGCCGGCCCGCGCGGCAACGCGCGCGGCGGTGGCCCGCGCAAAGCGCGCCGGGGCGTATGTCTCCTTTGACCCGAACCTGCGGCCGCCGCTCTGGCGCGACCCGGCGGCGGCCCGCCGGGAGATCGAATGGGGGTTGACGCAGGCCGACGTGGTCAAGCTCAGCGGCGAAGAGGCGGCGTTTCTCTTCGGCGACGGCGCGCCGGAGACGGCGGCAAATCGGCTGATCGACGCGTATGGCGTGTCGCTTGCCGCCGTCACGCTGGGTGCGGACGGTTGCCTGCTGCGGACCCCGACCGCCGTGGTCCGCGCCGCCGCGCCGGCCGTCAGGCCCGTGGACACCACCGGCGCGGGCGACATTTTCTGCGGCTATCTGCTCGCGCGCCTGCTGACGGCCGGCGTGGCGCCCGCTGCGCTTGACGAAGAACGGCTTGCCGCGATTGCGCGCGCAGCCGTCGTCGCCGCCAGCCTGTCCACGGAGCGGCCGGGTGGCCTCAGCGCCGTGCCGGCGGAGGCAGAGGTGCTGTCCCGCCTGTAACGGCGGTTTTTGGATGGCGGCCGCCGAAAACCGGCGGCCGCCGCGCGTTCAGCGCCCATGCGCCCTTGCGGAAGGGCGCATCGTTTTTTCAAAGAGAAAATAGGCGTCCATACCGGGCGCGGGAGCGTCCGTCCCGGCGTCCGGGCGCGGCAGGGCCGGGTCGACGTGGTGCGCGTTGAAGAACTCCACGATATGAAACCCGCACTTGTTGATATAAAAATGGATGTTTCGCTGTTCAGAATAGGGCGTGATGGTCTGCCATACGGCCGTATGCGGATAGCGCGCTTCGATTGCGCGCCATGCGGCAAGCCCGATCCCGCGGCCGTGACAGTCCGGCGCAAGGAAGAACAACTCCAGCGTGCTGCGGCCCGTCGTGCGATCGGCGATGACCACGGCGCCGCCCGTCCAAAACGATATGATAGACGTCCGCGCCCGCCGCATGGAGGGAATGCCAGACGCTCTCCTCCGACGGGACGGGTTCGCACACCCCGTAATACTGCGCGGCGGCGGGGGTAAACGCTTCCTGCAACCGCCGCATCCAGGCGGGATAGTCCTTCGGCGCGGCAATCTCCAGCAGGATGGAATACCGTTGCGGCATGGCCTGCTCCTCCTTTCAGCGGGCGCGCCCGATCCGATCAAACGCCCGCTCCAGTCGCCCGGCAAAGGCCTCCAGCCGTTCGGCCAGCCCGGCGTCGGCGGGCGCGTACGCCCGCGCCTCCGCTTCAAAGACCGGCGCAAGCGCCGCATCCGCAAAGGCGCGCCCCGCATCGGTCAGCACGATCTCCTTTTCCCGGCCCTTGCCCGGGACGAGCCGGAGATAGCCCTTTTTGACACACGCCTGCACGACGGTGTTGAGCGTTGTGCGCGGGACGGACCACGCCTGGCAGATCTGCTTTTGCGAATGCGCCGCCCCGTCCGCAACCGCGTAGAACAGCACGAACAGATGATCCGTCATGCCGAGCGCCCGCACCGACCGAAAGTATGCCTCGTCGATGCGGCCAATGGCCATCATCATCCGGCGAAGTTCCCCGCTGCCCGGATACAAGCCTTCCGCCACCGTTTTCCACTTCCTCCCGATTCGGATTACGGGTATTATAATCCGAAATCGGATTAAAAGCAAGCGCGCGTTGCGCGGCGGGCGCGCGCCGGCAGGGGGCCGGACGCGGCGGAACAGAGGCGGCAGGCGCCACGAATCCGGCGAACGGGACGGGGAGCGGACGCAAAGGGGCGGGACAAAAAAGCCGGGGCGCCGTCGCGGGCGCCCCGGCGGGGGTTGTCCGATCAGCCCTCGTCGTGGCTGCAACCGCAGTCGCAGTCGCAGTCGCAATCCTCGTCGCAATCGCAGGCTTCCTCATCCATGGCGGCGAGGCGCTCCTCGACGATGGCGGAGAGCGCGTCCATCTTGTCCTCGTCGGCGGGGAGGAATTCCTCCATGTCGTCGTTGACGAGCACCTTCATGATATAGACCTCGGTCTCGCATTCGCAATCGTCGTCGTCGCAGTCGCAGGTGTCGGGATCGACGAGCACCGCGTACTCCTGATCCTCATAATCGAAATAGTCGATCACTTCCAGCTCAAACTCGTTTCCGTCGTCGTCGGAAAACACAACGATATCTCGATCATCTTCCATGCGTAACATCCACCTTTCCTAAAGTGTTCTTATTGTACCCGATTTGCGGCAAATGTTCAACCGGTTTGTGGCGCTTACGGGGGAATTTTTCCGGCGCAAAGTTTGACGAACGCGGCGGTCCGACCCAAAGGCAAAAAAACTTTTTGGTTTCATGAAAATTTTTTGAAAAACGTCTTGAATTTTCAATAATATCTGATATGATAAAGGAAAGAAAGCACGACCCGATCTCCCACGACAATCCCCATCAGCGCGCCTGCCGGCCTCGAGGCGGTGGCGGCGCATGCGGTCACGGCCATCCGTCGCCGCGGTTGATCCGGCGGCGCCGGACAAGGACCTCAGCAAACCGAAAGGAGCCCCGCACGGCGGAGCACGGGAGGAAACATGGATCTCGATCTGTTAAAACGCTTAGCCAAAGCGATCACGGAGCAGTTCGGCAGGAACAGCGAGGTGGTCGTCCATGATCTGCGCGGTGGAGATGCGGAGCATACGGTCGTCGCCATTGAAAACGGGCATGTATCCAGCCGCAAGGTGGGCGACGGCCCCTCTCGCGTGGTGCTCGAGGCGCTCAAAAACCGGAGGGGCATGCCGGCCGACCAGCTGGGCTATCTGACAAAGACGCAGGACGGGCGCATCCTCAAGTCCAGCACGGTGTATCTGCGCGGGGAAGACGGGGACGTGGAGGGCGTGCTGTCCATCAACTACGATATCACGGAGATGCTCATGGCTGAGCGCGCCATCGACGCGATCCTGCGCCATAAAGAGGAACAGAAGGCGCCGGAGCGGATCCCGCAGAATGTGAACGACCTGCTCGACGACCTGATCGAGCAGAGCGTGGCGCTGGTGGGCAAACCGGTGGCCATGATGACCAAGGACGACAAGATCAACGCCATCCAGTTTTTGAACAATGCCGGCGCTTTTCTCGTGACCAAGAGCGGCGACAAGGTGTCCAAGTACTTTGGCATCAGCAAATATACGCTATATTCCTATATCGACGCCAAGAGAGACGCATAACCGGCGCGGCGGCGACGCGGCGCAACAACACGAAAGGAAGGAAGGATCATGATGCAGACAGACCGGGTGGAACTCGTGCGACAGGCGGCGGAGCGGTATCTGCCGGACATGACCAAGTTTTTGCGGGATCTCATCGCCATTCCCAGCGAGAGCTGCGAGGAGGAGGGCGTTGTGCGCCGCACGATCGCCGAGATGGAGCGGCTCGGCTTTGACGAAGCGTTCATCGACCCGCAGGGCAACGCCATCGGCTACATGGGTACGGGCGATAAGATCATCGCGTTCGACGGGCACATCGATACCGTGGGCATCGGCAATCGCGCCAACTGGACGCACGATCCGTACGAGGGGTACGAGACCGACGATGTGATCTACGGCCGCGGCGGCTCGGATCAGGAGGGCGGCGTGGTCGCCTCCGTGTACGGCGCGAAGATCATGCAGGAGCTGGACCTCATCCCCGACGGCTACCGGATCATGGTCGCCGCCACGGTGCAGGAGGAGGACTGCGACGGCCTGTGCTGGCAGTATATCCACAACGAGGACGGCGTGACGCCGGAATTCGTCGTTTCCACCGAGCCGACGGACGGAGGCGTATACCGCGGCCATCGCGGGCGCATGGAGATCCGCGTCGAGGTGCGCGGCGTTTCCTGCCATGGCAGCGCGCCGGAGCGCGGCGAGAACGCGATTTACAAGATGGCGGACATCCTGCAGGAGGTGCGCCAGCTCAACGAGAACGGCTGCGGCGACGACGTGGAGATCAAGGGCCTGGTCAAGATGCTCGACCCGAAGTATAATCCCGACCACTATGAGGACGCGCGCTTCCTGGGCCGCGGCACCTGCACCACGAGCCAGATCTTTTTCACCAGCCCGAGCCGCTGCGCCGTGGCCGATTCCTGCGCCATCTCCATCGACCGTCGCATGACCGCCGGCGAAACGTGGGATTCCTGCCTGCGCGAGATCGAGGCGCTGCCGGCCTGCCGTCGGCACGGCGCCAAGGTGACCATGTACCGCTATGACCGCCCGGCGTGGACGGGGCTGGTGTACGAGACGGAGTGCTACTTCCCCACGTGGATCAACAAGGAGAGCGCGCCGCACGTGCAGGCCGTGGCGGAAGCGCATCGGGCGCTCTACGGGAACGAGCGGCAGGGCCATCCCTCCGCCATGGAGAAGCGGCATCGCCCGCTGATCGACAAATGGACGTTCTCCACCAACGGCGTGTCCATCCAGGGGCGCTACGGCATCCCGTGCGTGGGCTTCGGGCCGGGGGCGGAATCGCAGGCGCACGCGCCCAACGAGATCACCTGGAAAGAGGACCTTGTGCGCTGCGCGGCCGTATATGCGCTGACGCCGTCGTTCTACCGCGGGCGCGGCGACGAGGACGTGTGCCAGTTCCGCGCAGGCGGCACCGGCGATGCAAAATGACCACAACGGAAACGATCTGAACGGGAGGATGCAACCGCTATGAGCAAGGGCAGCAATGTGAAACAATTTACCGACGTTCTGGAAAAGCTGGACTTTTCCGCCATGTATGAGGGCGACTTTTTTCTGACGTGGGAAAAGACGCAGGATGAAATCGAAGCCGTATTTACCGTGGCGGACGCGCTGCGCCACCTGCGCGAGCACAACATCTCGTCGCGCATCTTCGATTCGGGGCTGGGCATCTCCCTGTTCCGCGACAACAGCACCCGCACCCGATTCTCGTTTGCCTCGGCGTGCAACCTGCTCGGTCTGGAAGTGCAGGATCTCGACGAGGGCAAGAGCCAGATTGCACATGGCGAGACCGTCCGCGAGACCGCCAACATGATCTCCTTCATGGCGGACGCCATCGGCATTCGGGACGACATGTACATCGGCAAGGGCAATGCGTACATGCACCAGGTCGTGGACGCCGTGACCGAAGGGCATCGCGCCGGCGTGCTGGAGCAGAAACCCACGCTCGTCAACCTGCAGTGCGACATCGATCACCCCACCCAGTGCATGGCCGACATGCTGCACATCATCCATGAATTCGGCGGCGTGGAAAACCTCAAGGGCAAGAAGATCGCCATGACGTGGGCGTACAGCCCGAGCTATGGCAAGCCGCTGTCCGTGCCGCAGGGCGTGATCGGGCTGATGACGCGCTTTGGCATGGACGTGAGCCTTGCGCACCCCGAAGGCTACGAGGTCATGGACGGGGTCGTCGAGGTGGCGAAGAAGAACGCCGCAGCCTACGGCGGCAAGTTCGAGATCACCAACAGCATGGCCGACGCCTTCCGCGACGCCGACATCGTGTATCCCAAGAGCTGGGCGCCCTTCAAGGCCATGGAGGAGCGCACCGAGCTGTACGGCCGGGGCGATATGGAGGGCATCCGCGCGCTCGAAAAACGCCTGCTCGCACAGAACGCCACGCACAAGGACTGGACCTGTTCCGAGGAGCTGATGCGCACCACGCGCGGCGGCAAGGCGCTCTACCTGCACTGCCTGCCGGCCGATATCACCGGCGTTTCCTGCGAGGCCGGCGAGGTTGACGCCTCCGTGTTCGACCGGTACCGCGATCCCCTCTACCGCGAGGCGTCGTTCAAGCCGTACATCATTGCGGCGATGATCTTCCTCGCCAAGGTCAAGGACCCGGCGGCCAAGCTTCGCGCGCTCGAAAAGGCGGCGGCGCCGCGCCGCGCGCTCTGACGGTGACGCCATACGGCCAACGATACGGACACAGGGCCGTTCCCCTTAGGCAACGTCCCATAAGGAAGTAAAAAGAATTTTGGTAGGAACCGGCGTGTCAAGTCACGCCGGTTCCGATTCGTTTAAGGACTCCCTTCCAATCTTCAAAGGAATGCGGATTTGCCCCACATAGGTGAAATACAGGTCGATTCGCACCTGCTTCCTTCCGTTCTCCCTTACCGGGCTGTGCACCACGATCCTGCTCACAAGCTCATTGAGGATGGCGGCGTCGAGTTCTGGAATATCCAGGTACTTGTCCACCAGCTTCAGAAACTCGTTCACATCGGAAACCTGCCCGGCCTGTGCCTCAATTTCCCGTTCCAATACGGCGGCAAGCTGCTCAATTTCCGCCTGTTCCTTCTCATATTGGCGGGATAATTTTAAGTACCGGCTGTCAGACAGCTTTCCCAGCACATTATCCTCATAGATATGCTGGATAATCCGGTCCAAATCCTCCATCCGTTTTTTCGCCCCGGAGAGGGCTTTCTGCTTTTCTGCCAGTTCTGCCTTGCGGCTTTCCTCGTCCTGCGCCAGCATTTCCAGTTTGAAATCCTTCCGGAACATACGGACATAACTCAAAGTCTGCCGTATGGTTTCCAGCACAATTCGGTAAAGCACCTGTTCCCGGATATAGTGGATTTTGCAGGAGCCGGTGTTGCTCTTGTAATTGGAGCAGACAAAATGATTCTGGCTGTCGTCTTTGTAGGTATTGCAGGTGCAGAAATACAGCTTGGCCCCGCAGTCGGCACAGTAGAGCAGGCCGGAGAAAATGCTGGTTCTTCCTGTTTTTGTCGGCCTGCGTTTGTTCTTCCGAAGTTCCTGTACCCGTTCCCACTGTCCCTTATCAATGATGGCGGGCTGTGTATCCTCAAAAATGCGCTGGTTCTCAACCGGGTTTTCCATTCGCTTTTTGAATTTCAGGGACTTGGTATAGGTCTTGAAGTTCACGGTACAGCCCGTGTACTCCCGCCGCTCCAAAATTCTAAGCACGGCGTTGGTATTCCAACGGTATAGGTTCTCCGGCATAGCCCAGCCCTTTTGCCTGGCGTGATAGGCGGTGACGGTCAGCACCCTGTCGGCTGTGAGGGTTTTTGCAATCTGCATGGGGCCTTTTCCGGCAATGCAGAGGTTGAAGATACGCTGCACCACCTTTGCCGCTTCTTCGTCTACAATCCATTTCTTTTTGTCCTGCGGGTCTTTTATGTACCCATAAGGCGGATTGCTGGCGATATGCTCCCCAGCTTCGCCCCGCATCTTTACCACTGCCCGGATTTTCTTGCTGGTATCCTTGGCGTAGTAGTCGTTGAATACATTTTTGAACACCGCAAAATCATTTTCCCCTTTGGCGCTGTCCACATCGTCGTTGATGGCGATAAAGCGGACGTCATAGGCAGGAAAGATGAAATCCTGCAATCGCCCCATGTAGGAATACTCCCTGCCCAGCCGGGACAGGTCTTTGACAATCACAGCGGATACGCTGTAATCCTCCACATATCGCATCATCTCCTGGAACCCCGGCCTTTGAAAGCTGGTCCCTGAGAAACCATCGTCCACAAAGAACCGGATGTTCCGGAATCCATGGTCGTCGGCGTACTTGCTCAGCAGGGCTTTCTGGTTGGTAATGGAATTGCTTTCTCCGTCCAGAGCGTCGTCCTGGCTCAAGCGGCAGTATAAAGCGGTGATTTTCTCTGGCTGCTGGTTCATTTGCTTCTCCTTTCTGTTCAGGCAGCCAAGTAAACGGTTGCCCTTATTATAACGCTCCGATTGGCTTTTTGCAGCTATCTTTCCGGTTCTTTCTCTTTCAAATCTTTTTCCATCAGCCGCTTCAGCTTCTTCACAATCCCTTCCGAGCCTTTTTCCGCAAAGTGGGGAATGACCGTATAGACGGTATTCCCCTCAAAGAAAGGATAGCTGCTGCCGCCAAGGTCAAAATAAAACGCCCCATCCTTGAAGTGCTTTTCCATCCGTTCCCCTACTGCGGGGTCAAAGTCTTTCAGCAGCTCATACAGCTTTTGGTCATCAATCATTGGCGCTCCTCCTTTCTTTAGCTGGCAGATTCAGGGTGATCACAGCCGGTCTGCCAAGCCCCTGTTTCCGGCGGAAGATCAAACCGCAGGATTCCAGTTCATGAAACACCCGTGTTGCCACCTGCCTGCTTCGGCGAAGTTTCGCTTTGGCGTCCTCCACAGTAAAGTACAGACGGATAGTCCCATCTGCTTCGATGTATCCTTTCTTCCTGGAAATCCCCGCCCGGTCTAAAAGCAGGGCGTACAGCACCTTGGCGTCATTGGATAAATCCAGGGGGATAAGGAATCGTGGGAAAATGATATAAGACGAAATATCGGTATCTGTTTTGTATGGAATCATAAATTCTCCTTCCTATCCATTCATCGCTATGATAGATAGATTGATATTGACTATTTTGTATTTAACTCTTTTTTATTAACTACCGTCTAAATCCGGGCTGTCTGACAGGCGGGAAAGCCACGGACTGAAAAACAGGATATGGGCGCTCCAGAGCGTCAGCTTTGCCATGTTCTGAAAAACCAATCCTGGATATTCCCGTTTAGGCAGACAAAATGAAGCGGGAACCTATATGTACTCAGCCTGCTGCCTGTCTGGGGAAATCCCGTTTAGGTCAGGAGCCTGTGCGGACAATTAGAAGCTCGTTCTGGGCGGGCATAAGGATTTATCCCTCTATCCCGTTGACCGGTGCTTGCAAAGCCCGCAGAATCAAGCCTTTTTCGTCTCTAATTGTCCGCAGGCAGCCCGCCTTTTCCGGTCACTGGCTGTTTTCTGCCTGCGGTGAACGATAGTGGCACAGGACTTACAGTATTTCGCCCGGTTGGAGCCGGGAAGAAAGGGTTGGCCGCAGACAGCGCACTGTTTGTGTTCCTTCCGATAAAGCAAGGCCGTCGCCAGGGGTTCATCTAAGGGCAGGACAGCATAACGGAACCACCTGCACAGCAGGGAGTAGGAAATGCTTTGCACACAAACACATTCTTCTCCATCGTCAAGGGCAAGGCAGTTCCCGCTCTCATAGTTGCAGCACTGATGGACCAGCTTTCTAGCTCTGCGGTATTGGGAGTAGGTCATCACGGGGATTTTCTCTTTGATTTCTATCACCTCCTTTTGGACGGTCAAAACA
>OMBZ01000073.1_pt1 | contig 35928 bp, 27 predicted proteins | sample 1673831 | NCBI WGS metagenome assembly OMBZ01 (sample SAMEA103958129, study PRJEB25191) | human gut metagenome | reverse complement strand
AACCCCGGTCATCATGGTCACCAAGAGCGAGGAGGAGAACATCATGGACAAGGCCATCGGCTCGAAGATCGCCGACTACCTCATCAAGCCGGTGAATCCCAACCAGGTGCTGCTCTCGATCAAGAAGAACGTCCACTCGCAGCAGCTCGTCACCGAGCAGACGACGGCCGACTACCGTTCGGAGTTCGGGCGCATCTCCGCCTCGCTGCAGATGGCCGAGACGTTCCAGGACTGGTGCTCGCTCTACCGCCGCCTGACGGCCTGGGAGATCGAGCTCGACGACTCGACCGACCAGAGCATCAAGGAGGTGCTCACCTACCAGAAGAGCGAGGCCAACCAGGAGTTCTGCAAGTTCGTGCGCCGCAACTACTACCACTGGATCAACCGCCGCTCGGACGACACGCCCGTCATGTCGCACACGCTCATGCGCTCGAAGATCTTTCCCGTGGCCGACGAGAGCCGCAAGACCACGCTGCTGCTCATCGACAACTTCCGCTACGACCAGTGGCGGGCGATCTCGTCGCTGCTGCGCGGCTACTACGACGTCGTGCAGGACGACTTCTACTGCGCCATCCTGCCCACGGCCACGCAGTACGCCCGCAACGCCATCTTCGCGGGACTGATGCCGCTGTCGATCGACCGTCTGATGCCGGGCAAGTGGCTCAACGACAACGAGGAGGGCGGCAAGAACCAGTACGAGGAGGAGTTTCTGCGGCGGCTGATGACCCAGAGCGGCAAGCAGTGGAAGTTCTCCTTCGACAAGCTCGTGCGTCCGGAGCAGGGACGCCGGCTCGTGGACAACATCCAGAAGGTCTACGACGCCGACTTCTCGGTCATCATCTACAACTTCCTGGACATCCTCTCGCACGCCCGCACCGAGACCGACATCATCCGCGAGCTGACCGAGGACGAGGCGGCCTTCCGCTCGCTCACGCGCTCGTGGTTCGAGCATTCGGACCTCTACACGATCCTCAAGCTGCTCTCCGAGCGCGGCCACACGGTGGTCATCACCTCGGACCACGGCACGATCCGCGTCGACAACCCCGTGAAGGTCACCGGCGACCGCGAAACCTCGACCAACCTGCGCTACAAGACGGGCCGCAACCTCGCCTACAACTCGCGCGAGGTCTACGAGGTGCTCAAGCCCGAGGACATCCAGCTGCCGTCGAGCAACCTGACGTCGAGCTACATCTTCGCCTACAATTCGGACTTTCTGGTCTACAACAACGACGCCAACCGCCACATCCGCTACTACCGCAACACGTTCCAGCACGGCGGCATCTCGATGGAGGAGATGATCGTGCCGTTCATCGTGCTCAAACCCAAACAGTGACAACCGAAAACACACACGCATGAAAACCATCCATATCACCGACCGGGACGAGCTGCCGCAGGTGGCCTCGGCCATCATCGCGGCACTGGGACGCCGCACGGTCGTCGCCTTCCGCGGCGAGATGGGCGCGGGCAAGACCACGCTCATCCGCGAAATCGCCGCACAGCTCGGCGCCACGGACACCGTGACCAGCCCGACGTTCGCCATCGTCAACCAGTACCGAGGGTCGGGCAACCGCCGCATCTACCACTTCGACTTCTACCGCATCGACGACCTGCGCGAGGCCTACGACTTCGGCTACGAGGAGTACTTCTACTCGGGGGACCTCTGCCTGGTGGAGTGGCCCGAGAAGATCGAGCCGCTGCTGCCCGAGCACACGATGAACGTGCGCATCACGGTCGACAGCGAGACGGCCCGCACCTTCGAGATCGACTGACGCACGTCGGGGGGGGGCACGCAGAGCCATAAAAGAGCCGGAGAGAAAGACCAGCCCGGCCTGAAACAGCGTCGGAAACAGAAGGGGCCGCAAGAAGAACCGCGACCGACCGTTCGGCGCTGCCGCCGGGCTTCGGCGGCTTCTCCCTGCGGCCGACCGACGTGCGGACCTCGGACGACGGGCGTTTCTGGGCAGCACCCGAATCCCTCACCACAGAATAAAAACCTTACCTCACACCCATATGCAGGAATACATCTCCAAACAGCATCAGATTCTCCGCCCCGCGGAGCAGATTTACGCCGTCATCAGCCGCTTCGACAACCTGACGCCCGCCCTGGCGGACCGCGTCGAGGAGTGGCAGGCCACCGAAGAGCGCTGCTCGTTCAAGGCCAAGGGCTTCACCGTGAAGCTCCGCATGGAGGAGCGCATCGCCCCCAAGCACGTGAAGATCGTGGGCGACGAAGGGGGCGTCCCGATGGACTTCGCCTTCTGGATCCAGCTGCACAAGGTCTCCGACACGGACACGCGCCTGCGGGTGGTGCTGCACATCGACCTGAACATGATGATGCGGATGATGATCGGCTCGAAGCTGCAAGGGGCCGTCGACCAGATCGCCGAGGGGATCGCCCGGGCGATGAATGCCGCCCCGCAGTACTGATCCGGCACCCGTTCGGCCGGTCACACTCCCACCGGGACATTCCAACCGGAACACTCCGACCCGACCGGAACACCCCGACTGGGACAGACAAAAAAACGACCCGCCTTTACTGCGGGTCGCTTTTTTATTGCGGAATGTGCGGCACCACGGTCCAGTGAAGGGCCGAATACCGCTCGGGGCTACTCCCGCATGGCGCGGGCGACGCAGCGGATCGTCGGGAAGGCTTCGCGCACATGCTCCGCGGCCTCGTCGGGCGTGCACCAGACGACCTGCTCGATCCCCTCTTCGGTCTGGGGGCGCAGCGCCGACGTCGCCGTCGTGCGCAGTTCGAACCAATGGGTGCGCTTCAACTCCCAGCGCGCCGTCTTCGGGAACCAGTAGGCATGCAGCGTCTCGCACAGCGGCCGCACGACATGCGCCGCAACACCCGTCTCCTCGGCAATCTCGCGCTCGGCGCACGCCTCAAGGCTCTCGCCCGGCTCGAGATGTCCTTTGGGCAGGTCCCAGCGTCCGTTGCGGTGGATCATCAGCCAGGCTCCCCGCGCATCGACCACCACGCCGCCGGCCGCCTCCACGGCCGTGAACTCCGCGGCAAAGGCGGCAAAGGCCGCATCGGGATCGTCCGCAACGACAGCGACGGTGTTGTTCGTTTCGAGAATTTTCCCTATCTTCGTCCGGCTGACGGGGCCCTCGGAGGCCGCGACAACGGCACGGTCGGTCCCGGCGGGTGCGGTCCGCGTGAAGATCACGGACTTGTCGGCAAAATAGACGGTATGCTCCATGTCCGGAAAAATTTTGGAACAAAAATACGAATAAATGGGAAAACCTCAACGAAAATGAAAAAAATCCTCCTGATGATGGCTTTTGCAGCTGTGGGACTCGGGGCCTGCGACGAACGGCCCAAGCCCCTTACGATCGACAACGCCCTGACGGCCGAGGAGATCGCCGCCGGGCGCCTGACGCCCGAAGTGATGTGGAAGATGGGCCGTGCGGGCTCGTCGTCGCTCTCGGCCGACGGCAGCCGCCTGCTCTACACCGTGACACACTACAACATGGCCGAGAACCGCGGCGTGACGGCCGTCTACGTGCAGGAGATGGCCTCGGGCGCCGTGCACCAGCTCACCGACTTCGCGTCGAACAACTCGTCGCCCGCCTGGTCGCCGGACGGCAGCCGCATTTACTTCCTCTCGGACCGCAGCGGCTCGTCGCAGGTCTGGGTGATGGATGCCGACGGCGGCAACGCCACGCTCGTAACGGGCAAGGGCGGCAGCGAGGGCATCCCCGACGTCGAGGGCTTCGGCATAAGCCCCGACGGCAAACACATCTGGTGGGTGCAGGGCGTGCAGCCGGCTGGTGTCGCCATCCGCTCGTCGGACCGCTACAAGGACATGGACAAGTCGAAGGCCCGCATCTACGAAGACCTGATGGTCCGCCACTGGGACTACTGGGACGAGGGTACCTACCGCCACATCTTCGTCGGCGAACTGGGCAAGGGGCTCGTCACCTCGGGCCGCGACATCATGCCCGATGCGGCATGGGACGCCCCGCTGGCCCCCTACTTCGACATGGCCGAGATCGCCTGGAACCACGCCGGCACGCAGCTGGCCTATACCTGCAAGCCGCTGACGGGCACGGCCTACGCCGTATCGACCGACTCGGACATCTTCATCTACGACCTGGCCACGGGCCGGACGCAGAACATCTGCAAGCCGGCAAGCCGGCCGACGGGTGAGACGGCCGCCGCCGGCGACATGCCCGGCTACGACAAGTATCCCGTCTGGTCGCCCGACGACTCGAAGATCGCCTTCCGCTCGATGCGCCGCGCGGGCAACGAGTCGGACAAGGAGCGGCTGTTCGTCTACGACTGCCGCACGGGTCGCATGGAGGACCTGACGGCCGAGTTCGACTACAACGCCATGAACGTCGTCTGGGAGGGCAACGACCGGCTGTGGTTCATCGCCCCGATCGAAGCCACGCACCAGATCTGCCGCGTGCAGGTGCCCTCGGCGACGGCCGAGCACCCGGCGGCCGAAGTCGAGGTGCTCACCTCGGGCGACCACGACATCAACGCCTTCACGATGGGCGGCGGACGCATCGTCGCCGAGATGACCAAGATCTCGATGGCCACGGAGTTCTTCGACGTGAACCCCGAGGACGGCCGTCTGACGCAGATTTCGGCCATCAACAAACCCATCTATGACCACATCCGCATGGGCGAGGTGCAGAAGCGCTGGGTCAGGACCACCGACGGCAAGCAGATGCTCACATGGGTCGTGCTGCCGCCCGACTTCGACCCCGCGAAGAAGTACCCCGTGCTGCTCTACTGCCAGGGCGGCCCGCAGAGCGTCGTCTCGCAGTTCTGGAGCTACCGCTGGAACCTCGAGCTGATCGCCTCGGGCGGCTACGTCGTCGTGGCGCCCAACCGCCGCGGCCTGCCCTCGTTCGGGCAGGAGTGGCTCGACCAGATTTCGGGTGACTACTCGGGTCAGAACATCCGCGACTACCTCTCGGCCATCGACGACGTGGCGGCCGAACCGTGGGCCGACCGCGACCGCATGGGGTGCGTGGGCGCCTCCTACGGCGGCTATTCGGTCTACTTCCTGGCCGGCTGCCACGACAAGCGCTTCAAGGCCTTCATCGCCCACTGCGGCATCTTCGACTTCGACTCGATGTACGGCGAGACGGAGGAGCTGTGGTTCGTCAACAACGACTACGGAGGCCCCTACTGGGACAAGACGAATGCCACGGCCCAGCGCTCCTACGCCAACTCGCCGCACCGCTTCGTCGACCGCTGGGACACGCCGATCCTGATCGTCACCGGCGAGAAGGACTACCGCATTCCCTACACGCAGTCGCTCGAGGCCTTCACGGCGGCGCGCGTGCGCGGCATCCCGGCGCGTCTGGTCTCGTTCGAGGACGAGGCCCATCAGGTCTTCCGCCCGCAGAACTCGCTCGTCTGGAACCGCGAATTCTTCGGCTGGCTCGACAAGTACGTCAAGCAGGAGTAACCCCTCCGCGCAACCAGGCTTCAGAGGCCGCCCGGATCCGAATCCGGACGGCCTCTTTTTCGTCCGGACGACCTTTTTCCGGGCACAGGGAGCCGCCCGCCCGACCCGCCGCACGGCCTCGGGACTCCGCGCGCACGCCGCACCCGGACGCATCTTCAGGAGTACGCCGCAGGGGCCGTCACCGGAAGACCGACACCCTGATCCGGTCCCTCCGCCGCCCGCCTACACACGTGGAAGCAGAGCCGGTTCCGAAAGCAGGAAAACACGCCGGACAACGACCAACAGAACAACATCGGCACCGTTTTCATGATGAAAAACACGGTGTTCGTTGAATTTATTTTCCCGAAAGGGCGGCGATCCCTATTTTTGCACACATTCGGACAAGAGCGTACAACCTATTCCATACATATATGAAATTCAGGACAACCCTGTTCGCACTGCTTCTGCTCGCCGCCTCGTGCTCCAAGACCGCGGAGCCCGGGGTGCACCCCGAAGCAGGCACTCTTCGTGTGACCGTCGGTTCCGGTCCCCGGCTCGACATCGCCGCCGACACGCGCACCGCACTCGGTGACGACGGCACAACGGTCCGCTGGTGTGACGGAGACGAAATCGCCCTGTGGGCGCTCGACGGCGCAGGCGCCGAGGCCTTCTCCGCCCTGCCCTTCTCCCTGTGGCACTACAACGCCACGTTCGGCGATGCCCGCTTCCGCGGCGACATTCCGCAGCTCGAGGCCGGCGAGTACACCTACCTGGCCGTCTCGCCCCGCCCCGCGGCAGTCGAGGGGACGCACGCCGCGTATGAGATTCCGGCCGTGCAGAGCGGCGCATTCGACGGCGCCTGCGACGTCATGGTCGCCACACCCGTCACGGCGCAGGCCCTCGTCGAGGGGGACAACAGCGATGCCGTGCGCTTCGACTTCGCGCACAAGGTGCACGTGCTGAAGATCCGCTTTGCCGAGAACCGCCTCGCCGAGCCCGTCACGCGGCTCGAGATCGCCTTTCCGCAACCCGTCGCAGGCCGTCTGACGGTCGACGCCGCCGATGCGCAGGCCGCCCCGGAGCTGACCGACGGCAGCAACACGCTGACGCTGCGCTTTCCCGAACCGATGGAGATTACGTCCGAAAGCCAACCGGTCGTCTACGCCGTGATCGCCCCGGTCAACATCCCCGCCGACGGGCGGATCACCCTGACGGCCTACGGTGCGGGCAGCCAGTCGAAACCCGCCACGCTCGAGGGCCGGCTCTTCGCCGAGGGCCACACGACCCCCCTCGCGCTGCACATTCCCGAGGCGGACAAGGTCTACACGACGCTGCGCCTGCACCTGGAGAACACGGGCGAGGAGACGCTCGGCGAGCGCATCGACTCGTTCACGCTCTCGACCGACATCGAAGGGGTGCTCTTCGACAACGGCACGCAGAGCCACACCTTCGCCGTGACGGGCGCAGGCGACTACGACCTGCCCTTCGAGCACTTCCCCGAGGCGCTGCAGGGACAGACCCTGACGGTGGCCTACGAATCCGAGAACACCCTTCTCTACCGCACCGTCACGCTGCCCGCCACCCTGAACGAGGGTCAGGTCAACGAGGTCGCCACGCCGCTGTCGGTTCCCTACCTGCTCGAGGAGAGCTTCGACAACGTGCCGGGCTTCGACTACAACGCCGGCAACAGCACGTCGGCAACCTCCAGCGGCAGCAGCACCGCCAAGCAGCTCTCCGAATACGGCATGACCGAGGGGTGGAGCGGCGCCCGCTGCGGCGTCGAGGCCGGCAAGGCGATGCGCATCTGCTGCCGCAACGAATACGCCGGATCGTTCGGCATCTACGTCCACGGCACCTACCACGGCCGCGTCGACTCACCCGCCCTGACGGGCATCCGCGACGGCAAGAGCCCGAACATCCGCATCACGTTCAACTACTCCTTCAACCGCGCCTGCAACACCGGCGGCACGAACCAGCCCTACCTGGCCTTCGGCGTCACCGACGACGAGAACCGCAACACGGTCGGCACGTCGAGCCCCGGCAGCGAGTACTATACGTGGAACATCCCCGATGCGCTGCTCACCGATCTGACGGGCGAGCTCTCGGGATCGTTCGACAACATCCCGCTTGGCGGCGAGAGCGCTCCGCTACGCGTCGAGGGGGCGGTCAACACGCAGCGCCTGGTCTGGGAGGTCTACATGAAGGACAAGGAGACGGGCAGCGGCTTCACCCGCAACACGATGAGCAACAACTGGGTCTACATCGACAACATCCGCGTCTCCATCGACAAATAAACGAGCAGCCATGAAACGATATTTCGCATACATCATCGCCGCGGCGGCACTCGCCGCCGGGTGCTCCGAGCAGGAGGAGGGCGCCGCAGGCAAGGGCTTCGGACGCCTCGAGATCAGGACGGCGGCCGACGCCGGGATCGTCACGCGGGCCGTCCCGACGCCCGACGCCGGAGCCTTCTCCCTGACGCTCACGGGCGACGGCTACGAAGGACGCTGGCCGAGCGTCGACGCCTTCGCACAGTGCGACACGATCTTCCGCGAAGGAACCTACACGGCCCGCATCGCGTGGGGCGACCCCGCGGCCGAAGGGGTCGACAAGGTCTGCTACGCCGGCGAGCAGCGGTTCACGCTGCAGGCCCGCCGTACCAACACGGTATCCGTGACGGCCACGGTGGCCAACTCGCAGACGCGCGTCCGCACCACGGAGCAGTTCCGCAACTACTTCCACGACGCGCACTTCACCGTCCGCACCGGGGCAGGCAACACCTTCGAGTTTGCGGCCGAGGGCGGCGAGGCGGTCTTCGTGCAGGCCGGGACGGCGCTTCGCGTGAACGGCACGGCCCGCCGCCAGAGCCAGACCGGCACGGACGAGGGACCGGAGGTAAGCTTCTCGGCCACGCTCGACGGCGTGACGAAGGCCCGCACGTGCCACACCTTCACCTTCGACGCCTCGCAGGCGGGCAGCGTAACGGTCACGATTCTGCTCGACGAGGGCGAGCAGGTCATCGCGCCCGTCGAAATCGAACTCAACGACGACGCCATCTACAACGAACAATAAACAGACACGATATGAAACTCTTTACCAAGACTTTGGCAGCCATGGCCGTTGCGGCGATGCTCGCAACGGGCTGCATCAAGGAGGAGCCGAACTACCGGCAGAACGGCACCGGCGGCACCGACGGCACGCAGAGCGCCGTAGGCTACCTCTCGCTCGAGGGGCTCTCGATGCGCGTCATCTACGACGCCGAGACCGAAACCCGTCCCGACGACACGGCCAACGAGACGCAGCGTCCCTCGACGCGCGCCGACGAGACGCAGCCCGCCGTCGACGACTTCCTCGTGGAGATTCTCGACGCCGAGGGCAAATCGGTGCTCAAGCAGACCTACGGCGAGCTGAAGACGGCATTCGCCGGAGCCGACAACCGGCTGGAGCTGCCCGTGGGCAGCTACACGATGCGCGTGCGCTCGGAGGAGGAGACCGCCACGCCCGCCGCGGCGTGGGAGCACCCCGTCTACGGCACGACGGTCGAGGTGCCGATCCGCAAGAACGAGGCGACGTCCGTGGGCGAGGTGGTCTGCAAGCTGCAGAGCATCAAGGTCACGGTGCTGTGCTCGGCGGACCTGGCGGCCAAGCTGACCGACGACACGGCGTCGACCGTCTCGCTGGGCGACGCCTCCATGACCTTCGCGCTCGATGAGACCCGCGCGGCCTACTTCCTGCCGCAGGAGGAGAGCAACACGCTCGAATTCAAGCTCACGGGCAAGTTTGCCGACACGCAGGAGCCGACCGACTTCTCGAAGACCATCACGGGCGTGAAGGCCGGGCAGTGGCGCAAGATCGCCCTGGTGATCTCCCACGCCGACAAGGGAGACATCCAGCTCGACATCACGGTCGACAACTTCGTCGAGGACGAGGAGATCGTCGTCGACGGCACGGACGGCTCCGAAGAGCCCGGCATCGAGGAGCCCGGGACCGATCCCGATCCGGAACCCGATCCGGAACCCGGCACCGGCGCAACCATCGTCTGGAAGGAGTACGACATCGACAGCCAGCAGACCGTGACGGCCGACATGCGGATCGAGATCGACGTCACCGCGCCGAAGGGCATCCGCTCGTTCGTCGTCAGCATCGAGTCCGCGACGCTGACCCCGCTGCTGCCGACCATCGGCCTGCCCGCACAGTTCGACCTCTGCCAGATCGATGACCCGCAGCTTCAGGCGCTGCTGGGCAACTCGATCGAGGAGGGCGGCCTGGGCTTCCCGATCAACGACAAGGTCCGCGACCAGACCTACGTCCCCTTCTCGATCACCTACTTCGTGCAGATGCTGGTCAACATCCCCGGCGAGCACAACTTCAAACTCGACGTCACGGACAACGAGGGTGTGACGGTCTCGAAGACCGTACAGCTGCTCACGCCGACCCGATAAACCCCGCACGCCATGAAACACGCATTTTCATACGCCGCCGCCGTGTGCTGCCTGCTCGCCGCCGTCTCCTGCTCGAAGTCGGAGACCGACGACGCCGTCCGCGGCACGCGCGGCACGATGGAGCTGACCGTCGCAGGCACGCGCAGCGACTCGCCGAGCGGGGAGTACGACCCGCTGCAACACCTCTCGGTCCGCATCTACGACGACAAGGGAGCACTGCTGCGCCGCTACACGTCGCAGGAGGGCATTCCCGAGCGCTACGAGCTGCTGGCGGGCGACTACCGCATCGCCGTCGAGGCGGGCGAGGAGGCCGCGGCCTCGTTCACGGTCCGCCGCTATGCGGGCGAGGAGCCCTTCACGGTGACGGCCGGCGCCACGACCCCCGTCGAGGTGACGTGCCGCCGCACGAGCGTCGCGGCGCAGGTCTCCTTCGAGCAGAACGTCGCATCGGCCTTCGGTGACAACTTCGCCGTCTGGGTCGCCGCAGGCGACACCGCCGACGAGACGCAGATCGCGCAGGGCAGCCTCGCGGGGCTGGAGTTCACGGCCGACGCCACGGGCTACTTCACCCTGCCCGAAGGGGTCAGGACCCTTGCCTGGAAGTTCCGCGGCGAGCACGCCTCGCGCGGCGAGATCGTCAAGGAGGGAACGCTCGACGTGGAGCCGGGTGACAACTGCGCACTCAAGTTCCGCTTCAGCCCCGACCTGCCGGGATTCATCGAATGCTTCACGATCACCGTCGACGACTCGACCGACGACTGGGACGACACCTTCGTCTGGGCCGACATCACGATCGAGGGCGACGGCTTCGACATGGAGCAGACACAGGAGTATGCGCCCGGCACGCCGAAGAGCTACCTGATCGCCAGCGCCGCATCCATCGCCACGGCGACGCTCGCCGTCGGCGATGAGCTCCACGACCTGCTCAACGCGGCACCCGCGGGTGTCGCGGTCGAGCGCACGGACGAGCGGCACCTGACGGTGACGCTCAACGACGACTTCTTCGCGGGGCGCCCGGCCGGCGTGCTCGCGTTGACGTTCCGCGTCACGGACGCCAACGGCGGCGAGCTGGAGCGCAGCTCCTCCTACCGTCTTCAGGGGCTGCTGCCGATCGAAAAGGCTGACTGGAGCCTCTGGAGCCGTTCGCTCACGCTCCGCGCTTCGGCGGCCAATCCCGATGCCGAGGTGCTCTTCACGCTCCGCACGGCGGAGGGCGAAGAGCAGCAGCCGGGCGTGCGCAACGAGGAGGGCATCCACACGGCGACCTTCGCCCCCGGATGGACGACCTCCGAGAATGCGAACGGCCTGACCTGCCATACGCCCGACGGAAAGGGGCTCCGCGTCGGCACGCACTACACGTGCGTGGCCACGATCGACGGCGTCGAATACACGGCGACGCTCGACACCCCCGCAGGCGACGTGATCTCCAACGCCGGCATGGACGACTGGTCGACCTACGTCGTCGCGGGATGGTCCGTCCTGAGCGGCGAGGTGCCCTACCCGAACGCCGACAGCGGGACCATCTTCTGGGTCGGCGGCAACAACAAGCAGACCAACGCCCTCTGCACGGGCGCGGAGATCGAGGGCAGCAACGGCCGCTGCGCCCAGCTCAAGCCGATGGTGGCGGCGGGCGTCTTCGCCGCGGGCAACCTCTTCACCGGCACGTTCGAGGGGGGTCCGAACTTCCTCGACATGTACGGCCTGGCCCGCTTCGGCGTCGTCTACGACTTCACGGCCCGCCCCACGGCCCTCAGCCTGCGCTACAACGCCACGATCACCAACGTAACCCACACGGGCAACAGCTCGCTCACCACCGAGGAGCTCGACCAGAGCCGCATCTTCGTCTGCATCACCGACTGGACGGCGCGCCACACCGTCAAGTCGGGATCGAGCTACGACGAGACGACCTTCTGGGACCCCGAGGCCGCGACGTCGCTCCCCGAAGGGGCGATCCTCGGCTACGGTTCGCAGATGCTCACCGAGTCGACCGACGGCTGGCAGACGCTGACGATCCCCATCGTGTGGTACGACCGCGAGGCGGCACCCGCAGCCGGGAACTACTCGCTGGTGATCTCCTGCGCCACGAGCTTCAAGGGCGACTACGTGGCCGGCAGCGAGAACAACGTGCTCTACGTCGAGGATTTTGAATGGGTATACTAACGATAAAACGCACGACCATGCGCAAGCAGATTCTTACGACGTTCGCCGCGGCGCTGTGCCTCGCCGGCACGGCCCTGACGGCGCAGGCGCAGCCGGCGGAGCTCCACACCGCGGAGCAGGCCGCCGACAGCCTCGCCGCACCGGCCCAACGTCCCATGACCATCAACGAGATGCGGCTCCGCCGCGGCCTGACCGACCGACACAACCTCTTCGTGCCCAAGGGCCAGTGGATCTTCGGCGGAACGGCCTCCTACTCGACCCATACCAACGACCGCTACCAGTTCTTCATCATCGAGGACATCAACTCCGAAGGCTACACCTTCCGCGTCAGTCCGATGATCGCCTACGCCCTGCGCGACAACATGGCCATCGGCGCCCGCTTCGTCTATGCGCGGTCGCTGCTCAAGCTCGACAACGCCTCGCTGAAATTCGGCGACGACGTCGACGCCACGGAGTTCCGCGCTCGGGACTTCTACACGCTCACACACAGCTACACGGCCTCGGTGATCTGGCGGCAGTACATCCCGCTGGGCAACAGCAAGCGCTTCGCACTCTTCAACGAGATGCAGCTCTCGGCCGGCGGTTCGCAGGCCAAGTTCGCGAACGACTCGCCCGTGAAGGGAACCTACCAGACCGGCTACAGCCTCTCGCTCGGCATCTCGCCCGGCATCGTGGCCTTCGCGACGAACAACATGGCCGTGGAGGTCAACGTCGGCGTGATGGGCATTTCGTACAACCACGTCAAGCAGGTTCACAACCAGGTGCGCGAGGGCAAGCTCGACACGAGCATGATGAACTTCAAGGTCAACATCTTCTCGATCGGCCTCGGCATGGCCTTCTATCTCTAAAACCGGCATGCAGATGAAACGAATCCTTTTACTTCTTCTTCCGACCCTCTTTGCCGGGGCGGTCCGCGCCGAGATGCCCCGCTTCGCGGACCGGATGCCGGCAGCGCCGGCCGCCACCGCCGCGACGGCCGCCATTCCCGCCGCGACTCCCGAAACGGAGTCGGCCGCCGAGCGGCTCGAACGCGAACGCGCCGAACTGCGCAAGCAGCGCTTCCTGCCCACGCGCCGGCGCATGAACCGCGAGATCAACAAACTCAAGTACGCCTACAAGGGCGAGGTCATCATCGGCCTGACGGCCTCCTACGGTACGCTCTCGAGCGACAACGCCGACGTGCTGACCATCCTGTCGAGCCTCTCGGCCGATGGCGCCATCGCCACGGTGAAGCCCTCGGTCGGCTACTTCTACCGCGACAACCGCTGCCTGGGCGTCCGCTTCGGCTACACCCACATGAACGGCACGCTCGACGGCGACTACGACCTGGGCGAGAGCAACGACTTCTCGGGATCGCTGCCCTACATCGACATCTCGAGCAACAACTACTCGTTCGGCATCTTCCACCGCTCCTACGCCGGGCTCGACCCCAAGGGGCGCTTCGGCCTCTTCGCCGAGTTCGAGCTCTCGGTCTCGACCGGTTCGTCGAACGACGCCCACAAGCGCGACGGCGAGCTGAAGCGCATCTACAGCGACAACACGAAACTCAAGCTGGCGTTCAACCCCGGAGCGGCCGTCTACATCTTCCCGAACGTCTGCGCGACGATCTCCTTCGGGCTGGGCGGCATCCAGTACACCTCCGTCACGCAGAAGGACCAGGACGGCAACCGCATCGGCTCGCGCAAGGCCTCGAACATGCGCTTCCGCCTGAACGTCGCCGCCATCAACTTCGGCATGACATTCCACCTGTGGGACAAGAAAAAGCAGTAAGACCATGAAGACAGCATATCTGATGAAAACGGCGCTCGCCGGCGCGGCGCTCCTTCTCTTCGCGGGCTGCATCAAGAACGACGTGCCCTATCCCGTCGTGGAGCTCCAGATCACCGACGTGCGCGGCGAAGGCTTCACCGTCGGCAAGGTCGACCTGGGCAACCGGCAGGTGACGCTTCAGCTCGACGAGCAGACCGACATCCGCAACGTGCGGATCGACGCCGTGACGCTCGACGCCCAGATCCACAGCGTCGCACTCGACAAGGAGGAGCTGCTTGGCAAGGTGCGGACCTCGCAGCCCCTCACGGGGACGTTCGACCTGCGCACGCCGCGCTACGTCACCCTCTCGCTCTATCAGGACTACGACTGGACGATCACGGCCGAGCAGACCATCGAACGGCGCTTCACCGTCGAGGGGCAGATCGGCGCCACGGCCTTCGATACGGAGAACCGCATCGCCACGGCCACCGTAGGCAAGGCCACCGACCGCACGGCCCTCACCGTCACGGAGCTGAAACTCGGCCCGGCCGACATCACCGCCTACTCCCCCACGCTCGAGGAGCTGTCGGGCTCGAACTTCGAGACGGTGCGCTTCGTCGACGTCACCTGCCACGGACGCACCGAGCAGTGGACGCTCCACGTCATCCCCACCGAGGAGAGCGTCTCGCTGCGGCAGGCCGACGCCTGGACGCGCGTCATCTGGCTCTACGGCGAGGGCATCGCCGGCTCGACGATGGGCTTCAGCTACCGCAAGGCCGGTGACGAGGCGTGGACCCGCATTGCAAGCGACGACGCCGACTCGCCCGTCGAGGTGTCGGGCGGCAGCTTCACGCTCCGCCTGCAGGCCGAACCGCAGACGACCTACGAAGTCAAGGCCTTCTGCGGCGAGGAGGAGAGCGCCGTTCGCACGCTCACGACCGAAGAGGAGCGGCAGCTGCCCAACTGCGACCTGGAGACCTGGTCGAAGCCCAAGAATCCGTGGCTGCCCTTCGCATCGGATGCCGCCGGCAACGCGATCGACCCCTTCTGGGGCTCGGGAAACAACGGCGCCACGGTCATCAGCAGCAGCGACAACCTCACGACCCCCGTCACGGACCTCCACCCGGGGGCGACGGGGCAATACGCCGCACGGCTCGAATCGCGCTACGTGGTCATCAAGCTCGCGGCCGGCAACCTCTTCACCGGCGAGTTCGTCGGCATCCGCAGCCTCTCGCACGGCATCGTCAACTTCGGACGTCCCTTCACGCTGCGGCCCACGGCCCTGCGGCTGTGGGTGAAGTACACCTGCGGCAAGATCGACAACGCAAAGGATATCGGCAGCCTGCCCGTCGGCGAGAGCCTCCAGGTGGGCGACTACGACACCGGCAGCATCTACGTTGCGCTGGGCACCTGGACCAAGGAGGAGTACGGCTACGGCAAGGACCACGAGCTCTTCGGCACGGACGACTGCCCCGTAAGCATCGACACGCGCGAAGCCTCGACCTTCTTCGATCCCGAGGGCAAGGATGTCGTCGGCTACGGCGTGCAGTACTTCCACGAGGATGTTGCCGAGTGGCGGCAGATCACCATTCCGATCGACTACCGCGGCGTTACGGACAGGCGTCCGACGCACATCATCGTCGTCTGCTCGGCATCGCGTCTGGGCGACTACTTCACCGGCAGCCGCAACAGCCGCATGTGGGTCGACGACATCGAGCTGCTCTACGACTGATCTTCGGACCGCAGGGTCCGATCCGACACGACGGTGGGCGGAGGTGCTGCGGCGCTTCCGCCCACCCCCTTTTTGCAAGGTGAAAGGTGAAAAGTAAAAGGTGAAAAGTGAAGGGAGCGCTGCGACAGGATGGAAAACCGCAATGCGTAACATGCGACGATATCAACCCGCGGCAGCAGGCAGGCAGGGACGGAACGCAAACGCCGGCAATTCACGAACCGCAGCAATACCAAACCGCGGCAAAACAGAATCCACGGCAATACACCTCCCCCGGCAAAGCCCCTCGGCAGGCGGACAGGGCACAAAAAAAGCCGGAATCCCGTAGCGGGGATTCCGGCTTTGTGGTTTACCGCCGCCCTATCGCCGGGCGATGCGGCAGTACGTGTCGTAGCGGCCGATCACATCCTTCACGTAGGCCAGCGTCTGCCGGCTGCCGGTGAAGCGTCCGCATTTGACGACTTCGTTCTGATAATACTCGGGCTCCGCCTTCAGTTGCAGGTAGCGGGCCACCACCTCCCAGGAGTTCGGGTCCTCGCCGTTGAGGCGGGCCAGACGCCGGGCATCGTTCACATGTCCGATGCCGCTGTTGTAGGAGGCCAGCACGATGCTCATGCGATCCGTCTCGGAGGTGCTCTCCGGAAGGCGCAGCATCGACTCGATTTCCGTCAGCAGCCTGTTCGCGAGCCACACGTTGGTCTCGGGATCGGAGATCTCCTCCACCGGCACGTCGAACTGACGTGCCACCGAGGGCATGATCTGCATCAGGCCGCGGGCGCCGCTGCGCGACGTAATGTCGGGCGTGAAGCGCGACTCGTGGTAGGCGATAGCGCTCATCAGACGCCAGTCGTTGCCTTCGCGCTCGCTGACGCGGCGAATCAGGTCATCATAGGCCGAAATGACGGGCTTCTCCGCCGCTGCGGGGGCTGTCGCCGTCAGGATTCCGGCCGTCTCGTCCAGCGCCATGTCTTCCGTCTCGGGGGCGCTGAACCGGGCATTCAAGCCGTAAAAGGTAGTAAGTGTTGTTAAGAACGCAAACGTCAATACCGTTTTCTTCAACATAAATGATTGCTTTGCGGGCAGTTCATTCCGCGCAGAACAATACGCTAATCATAGAATCCCCATGAGATGCCGAGTTTGAACATGCCCGGATTGAGCGGATAACCCGCCGCCGAAAAATAGGCTCCGTTGCCGAACAAACCCTTGTTCAGATGCTGATATTTGATGAATATCCGCATTCTCTTCCACTTTCCCATCACGTAGGCGTCCACGTAGGGATAGTTCCCCACCTCGAACTCCCGCTGATTGTAGAACACCGACAGTGCCGGATTGTAACCGGGTGCATAATACATCGTATTGTAGCGTCCGTCCAGTCCGATCTGAAGGCGCAGTACGTCGCGCACGACCCAGAACTCGTAGTAATACGAGAGGAAGGCGCTGAGAAGCGGAACGGGTACAACCTCCTGATCCGTACTCCACTGCAGCAATACCCTGTTGTCCAAATGAAGTCCGCCGAGGCGGAAATCCTTGCGGGCATACACACCCGTGAGGCTTACGCTTCCGCTCTTCTGGGCCACGTTGCTGTCCGACGCATAGTAGATCTTGTCGGTTGCGACGCTTTGCCAGGCCCCGGCCTCGAAGGCATAATCGGGGACGGAAAACTTCACCTCGAAACGGGTTTCATTCTCCCTGCTCAAGGGAGTGGACCACACATAGTGGTTCGAGAAAAGATTCTCCTGCCAGTAGTTGGGCGAGCGGCGGTCCAGCGAGAACCGCCCTTCGAGAATCAGAGGGTGTCCGCGGAGAAAGCCCGTCAGCGCCAGGTGGGCGCCGAGCGAGAGGTCTCCGCCTCTGTACCCCGACGGGTAGAACTTCAGGTTCGCGTCCCAGTCGACGTACTTCTTTATCTTGCCCTCGACGGAGCCGTAGACGAAGTAGCTGGTCTTCTTCACCTTCGTGTACTTCCCCGTGAGGAAATCATCCATCATGAACTGCGAGTAGGTATGCAGGTCGATGCCCACACCGCCGTCGATCGTACCCACCACGCCGTCGCGGTCCCACGGCTGCGCCTGCACGAAAAAGCGGTTCGAGATGCGCCGTTCGTAGATCGAATCGCGCGTCTGCTCGGGGTTGATGAACCAGTTGTCGTAGTATTCGTAGGTCGCCGGCACGAAGTTGCCCTGCTCGTCGCGGTGGTCGCGCTCGTCGGTGTAGGTCGCCCGGATGTCGGAGTAGACCTTGCTCCAGGAGCTGTACTCGAACGAGTGGCCGATGTAGACGGCCGAAAGCCCCGCCATCGAGAAGTCGTAGTCGGTCATGCGCTGCAGCGGAATACCGTAGGACTGCGTGATGAAGAAGCCGTTGTTGCGGTAGGTGTTCTGGGCCTGGGCGTCGGCCAGCTTCATCGGCACGCCCGAGGGCAGGTCGAAGGTCGTGTCGGCAATGGCCCACGCGCCCACCACGCCGCCGTTCTCCTGCTGCTCGATGTGGTTGTTGTAGAAGGCCGCATGCACCGAGTAGCGCTTGCCCGTATGGCTCACGGCCAGCGAGAGGTTGTGGTTCTTCGTCCGCGACCAGATGTACTGGCCCTTCGTGCCGCGCGACTTGTAGTCGACATTGAAGCCCGTCGTCGGGGAGACGTTCTGCGCCACCATGATGCCGAAGTTCTCCTCGCGGTAGCGCTTCTGGCCCGACTCGGCGTAGTTCATGCGGATGAGCGGCCGCTTGGTGTTGTAGAACGGCACGTTCTCCATGTCGTAGGTATACGCGTAGTAGGGACTCGCAAACATGAAGTCAAAGAACTGCGGCCGCCGGAAGTAGTTCAGCGGCAGCGAAGCCTGCCCGAGCGCGCCCTGCGCGATGTCGCCCACATCCTCGCGGTAGAACGGATAGTCGATCCGGTAGTCGGTCAGCATCGTGTCGAGCGTCCCGATCTCCACGCGGTTGTAGTCGCGCCGCACGTTCCACATGAAGTTGTTGAGCGCGCGGATCGAATCGCTGAAGAAGTACGATTCGAGCGGCTTGCGGATCTTCCGCTCCTTCTTGGTCGTGTCCTGCGGCTGCTGCCCCTCGGCATTCTCCTCGCCGGTCTGCTCGTAGGGGTTGCCGCCGTAGAGGTTCGTCGACTGGCCGCGCTGCTGGGCACGCATCAGGTCGCTGGCATCGAAGTGCTGCGCACGCAGTGCGGCGGGAGCCGCCAGGCAAAGCCCGACGAGCAGCATCAGCAGTATGCGTTTCGACAATGGCGACATGTCAACGGGCGGAAAACCGCGGCAAAGGTAATTAAAATTTTTTAATTATACAAATCACGCTTGTTCACAATCCTTTGCGCGATAGAGCATCATGCCCCAGCGCAGGGCCGAGATCAGGATGTAGGCGACGATGATCGCCGGCACGGCGTAGAGGCGCAGGATGACGATCAGCACGACGGCCAGCAGCAGGAAGAGGTAGCGCACCTGGTTTCCGCGCCAGCCGAAGCCGCGGAACTTGAGGGCGAACATCCTCACGGGCGACACGAGCAGCCAGGCCATGAGCGGCATGATGCAGATGAGCACGGGCCCGCCGAAGTCGAATCCCGTGCGGGCGCTGATAAGCCCGAGCGAGGTGAAGAAGAGGGCGTTGGCCGGGGTGGGCAGGCCGCAGAACTCCTCGTGCTGCGTCTCGTCGATGTTGAACTTCGCCAGCCGCAGGGCCGAGAAGGCGGCCAGCAGGAAGCTCGCAAAGGCGAAGACGTACAGCAGCAGGGTCTCCTCCCGGGCGAACGAGTGCGTGGTCATCACGTAGAGCACGGCGGCGGGCACGGCGCCGAACGAGACGACGTCGGCCAGCGAGTCGAGCTGCAGGCCGATCGGGGAACTCTGCCCGAGCAGGCGCGCGACGAAGCCGTCGAAGAAATCGAACACGGCGGCCAGCACCACGAACCAGAAGCTCCATTCGAGGTTGCCGTACTTGAGCGCCGACACCAGTGCGAACGTGCCGCAGAGCAGGTTCGAGAGGGTCAGCATGTTGGGGATGGTGAACAGTCTGATCTTCATCGTCGCGCAAATTTAATCCGCATCAGGCGGCAAAGTTACTAAAATATTTTTATCTTTGCCTTACTTAACGCCATATTAACTCATGAACAGCAACAAATATTGTGTCATCATGGCGGGAGGCGTCGGCACGCGCTTCTGGCCCAAGAGCCGGCAGTCGATGCCCAAGCAGTTCCTCGACATCCTGGGTACGGGAAAATCCTTCATCCGCCAGGCCTACGAACGCTTCGCGAAGATCGTGCCCCCGGAGAACTTCCTCGTGGTGACCAACGACCGATACAAGTCGCTCGTACTGGAGCACATTCCCGAGATCGAAGCCTCGCAGGTGCTCTGCGAGCCCGTGGGCCGCAACACGGCCCCCTGCATCGCCTATGCGGCCTACACGCTAATGAAGCGCGACCCCGACGCGGAGATGATCGTCACGCCGTCGGACCACCTGATCCTCAACGAGGAGGATTTCCTCTCCATCATCGGCGAGTGCCTCGACTTCGCCGAGCGGCACGACGCCCTGATGACCGTGGGCATCAAGCCCACGCGCCCCGAGACGGGCTACGGCTACATCCAGGTCTCGGACTCGCAGCCCATCAGCAAGGTCAAGTGCTTCACCGAGAAGCCCAACCTCGAGCTGGCGCAGACCTTCATCCAGTGCGGCGAGTTCTACTGGAACTCGGGCATCTTCATCTGGAAGGTCCGCAGCATCATCGAAGCCTTCGAGAAGTACCTGCCCGAACACCACCAGCTCTTCAGCGGCGTGATGCAGGCCGCAGGCACCGAGGCCGAGCGCCGCGTCGTCGAGATCGCCTTCTCGGAGTGCCGCGCCATCTCGATCGACTACGGCATCATGGAGAAGGCCGACAACGTCTACGTGCGCTGCGGCGAGTTCGGCTGGAGCGACGTCGGCACGTGGGGATCGGTCTACCAGCACTCGCGCAAGGACCGCTACGCCAACACCATCCCCGCGGAAGGGTGCTACCTCTACGACACGCGCTCGTCGATCGTCTCGCTGCCCGCGGGGAAGATCGCCGTCATCAGCGGCCTGAAGGAGTACATCGTCGTCGACACGGACGACGTGCTGATGATCTGCCCGCGCGCCGAGGAGCAGAACATCAAGAAATTCATCGACGAGGTGAAGTTCCACAACGGAGACAAACACATCTGACATGTCCGACACACCGAAGGGCCCCGTGGCCTTCCGCTACAACGCCGCCGCCTACGAGTGCGGCATCATCCGCCGCGAGGAGGGGGTCTGCGACGTCTGCGGCCGCCCGCGCGAGTGGTTCTACACGGGTGCGGTCTACTGCGCGGGCCCGGCGCCGCGCGTCTGCGCCGAGTGCCTTCACAGCGGCGAGGCGGCCCGCAAGTTCGACGCGACGTTCATAACGCGCGGAAGCCGGCTCGTCACCGACCCCGCGAAGGCGGACGAACTCTACCACCGCACGCCGGGCTACCCGAGCTGGCAGGGAGACTTCTTCCCCTGCTGCTGCGACGACTACTGCACCTTCCTCGGGGACGTCGGCACCGAGGAGCTCGAAGCGATGGGCATTGCCGACGCCGTCTTCGCCGACTACGAGGAGCGGGGCGGCGATCCCCGCGTGCGGGAGGTGCTCCAGGCCGTGGGCGAGACTGCCGGCTACCTCTTCCGCTGCCTCCACTGCGGAGCCTACCACCTCTACGTCGACCGGGAATAACCACACGCCATACCGGGACGCTTCCGACCGCCAGGGGGAGCGTCCCTTTTTTCAAAATTGCCACCATGTCAACACTCTATGCACTTTTCCGGGCCAGCACGGGCGTCTCGACCGACACGCGGCGCATCGTGCCCGGCTCGATCTTCTTCGCGCTGCACGGCGCCACCTTCGACGGCAACCGCTTCGCCGCCGAGGCGCTCGACAAGGGGGCGGCATACGCCGTCGTGGACGACCCCGCGGCCGCCACGGACCCGCGCATGCACCTCGTGCCCGACACGCTGCGCGCCCTGCAGCAGCTGGCGCGCGAACACCGCCGCGCACTGGGCATCCCGATCCTTGCCATCTCGGGCAGCAACGGCAAGACGACGACCAAGGAGCTCATAAGCCGCGTGCTGGCCGAGCGCTTCACGGTCCATGCCACGCAGGGCAACCTGAACAACCACATCGGCGTGCCGCTGACGCTGCTGGCGATGGATGCCCACACGCAGTTCGGCGTCGTGGAGATGGGGGCGAGCGCCTGCGGCGAGATCGCCCTGCTGGCCTCGATCGCCGAGCCCGACTACGGGCTGCTGACCAACGTCGGGCGTGCCCACCTCGAAGGCTTCGGCGGCCCGGAGGGGGTGCGGCGCGGCAAGGGCGAGCTCTACGACCGGCTCGCCGCAACGGGCGGCTGCGCCTTCGTGCGCAGCGACGACGCCGTGCTGGCGTCGATGGCCGACGAGCGGCCGACGCTCCGCACGGTGCGCTACACGGCCGCGCTGGCCGACGGCTACGAACACCACCTCGAGGGGGAGTACAACCGCTTCAACGTCGCCGCGGCCATCGCCGTGGGGCGCCACTTCGACATCCCCGACGAGCGCATCCGCCGCGCCATCGCGGGGTATGTTCCCGACAACAACCGCTCGCAGCGCATGCAGACCGGCCGCAACACGCTCATCGTCGACTGTTACAACGCCAACCCGTCGAGCATGCACGCCTCGGTGGGCAACTTCCTCGCCGAGCCGCTCGGCGGGCGCTCGCGCCGCGTGCTGATTCTGGGCGACATGCTCGAGCTGGGCGCCTGGTCCGAAGAGGAGCACCGGCAGGTCATCCTCCAGGCGACGCAGGACCCCGCGGCGGAGCTGCTGCTCGTGGGCGGCGAGTTCGCCCGCGCCTACGCCTCGCTGCCCGAACTGCGACCTACAGCCCGCCTCTACCCCTCGTGCGCGGAGCTTGCCGAAGCGCTCGCCGCCGCGCCACTGCACGACGCGCTGATCCTTGTCAAGGCCTCGCGCGGCATCGGGCTGGAACGTATCGTCGACAAACTCTGAAAAAAACAACGCATAAAAAGCCAACACATCATGAAACGCCTGCTTTTCCTTCTCTGCACCCTGTTCACGATGGCGACGCTCCTCCGCGCTGCCGCACAACCCACCGACGCAACCCCGACACCCGCCGCACCCGCACCCGAAAGCGCTGCGGCCGCCGCAACGGCCTCGACCGCCCCGGCATACGAGGAGCGCCCCGTCGCACTCGAACGCGACTTCAGCCGTCTCTACGGCACGCTGACGGTGCCCGCCCGCGGGGCGGAGACCGCCGTGCTGCTGATTGCCGGGTCGGGCCCGACGGACCGCGACGGCAACAACCGGCTGGGCATCCGCAGCGACTGCTACCGCCTGCTGGCCGAGGAGCTGACCGCAGCGGGCTACGCCGTGCTGCGCTACGACAAGCGGGCCATCGGCTCGAGCGTGCTCGATGACCCGACGCTCGTGGCGGAGCTGACCCTCGACCAATACATCGACGACGCCGCGGCGCTGGCCGACTACCTCGCCGGCGAGGGATTCCGCCGCGTGGTGCTCGCGGGCCACAGCGAGGGGGCGCTCATCGCGTCGGTCGCCGCACAGCGCTCACCCGCCGTCGCGGGCATCATCTCGCTCTGCGGCGCCGGTTACCCGATGGACGAGGTGCTCCGCCTGCAGCTGGCCGGGCAGCTCGTTCCGGCGCACATGGAGCTCTTCGTCGAAGCCGAGCAGATTATCGCCGCGCTCAAGCGGGGCGAGCGGGTCGACATGACCTACCACACACAGGGATTGCAGGCGCTCTTCAACTCCGGTGTGCAACCCTTCATCATCTCGCAGATGCGCTACGACCCGCGGCAGGAGCTGCGCAAGGCGCAGGTCCCGGCGCTGATTGTCGGCGGCGGCAACGACCTGCAGGTTCCCGCGGACAACGCCGAGGCACTCGCCGCGGCACGGCGCGATGCCCGGAAGTGCATCATCCCCGGCATGGCGCACACGCTCAAGGCGTGCGCCGAGACGACCCTCGAAGGGCAGCTCCGCACGGCCTACGGCGACCCGGCGCTGCCCCTCGCTCCCGGGCTTGTACAGGCGATCACGGAGTTTCTCGGCAGTCTGTGACCGTACCCCGCAGCCACAGGTCCCGTTCGGACACCGCCGCAAAGTCGCCTCCGCGCAACAGAAAAGCCCCGTTTCGCAACCGAAACGGGGCTTTTGCGACGGTTTTCCCAAATATTTTGCTATTTTTGCACAAACATAAAAATTCCTACCCGATCATGACACTCAACGAATACCAGCAGCATGCCCTCGAGACGGCCATCTATCCCGACGACCGCCGCATCATCTACCCCACGCTCGGGCTCACGGGCGAAGCCGGCGAAGTGGCCGACAAGGTCAAGAAGGTGATCCGCGACGCCCACGAGGAGTTCACGCCCGAGCGGCGGCTGGAGATCGTCAAGGAGATCGGCGACGTGCTGTGGTACTGCGCCACGCTCTCGCGCGACCTGGGCTACGAGCTCGAAGAGGTGGCGCAGATGAACGTCGACAAACTCCGCTCGCGCATGCAGCGCCACCTGATCTCGGGCAACGGAGACAACCGCTAACGCCGCCGGGAGGGAGAGAAGCAGGCGACACCCCGCGGCGGAATCGGCAGACGGCATCCGGACGGCATCCGAAATAAAAAGGAGAGCTGCCGGCATCCGAATTAAAACGGCCGAAGCATCCCGCAGCCGGAAAGACGGAAGCCCCGCAAACCGGGAAGCCCGGAAGCCGGCCCGGCCGACCAAAAACCCGCAAAAAACCATCCATTCCAAAATCAGCAAATCCAGACACAGACATGGAATCCGAAAAAGTCAAGACCTCACTGCCCGAGAACGCCTACCGCGAACTCAAACCCGGCGAGGAGTACACTCCCGTCATGCCCGCCTCGACGACTCCCTGCGAGGTGACCCCCTACTCCGTCACGATGGGCGTCCTGATGGCCATCATCTTCTCGGCCGCGGCCGCCTTCCTCGGCCTGAAGGTCGGGCAGGTCTTCGAGGCCGCCATCCCCATCGCCATCATCGCCGTGGGCATGGGCTCGGTGCTCGGCAAGAAGAACATGCTCGGGCAGAACGTCATCATCCAGTCGATCGGCGCCTCGTCGGGCGTGATCGTCGCGGGTGCGATCTTCACCCTCCCGGCACTCTACATCCTGGGGCTCGACGCCGCCTTCTGGCAGGTCTTCCTCTCGTCGCTCTTCGGCGGCCTGCTGGGCATCGTCCTGCTCATCCCCTTCCGCAAATACTTCGTCAAGGAGATGCACGGCAAGTACCCCTTCCCCGAGGCCACCGCAACGACCGAGGTGCTCGTCTCCGGAGAGCGGGGCGGCAACCAGGCCAAGCTGCTCGCCGTGGCGGGCCTCGTGGGCGGTCTCTACGACTTCGTGGTCGGCACGTTCGGCCTCTGGACCGAGGGCGTCTCGACGCGCATCTGCGCCTGGGGACAGGTCGCGGCCGACAAGTTCAAGGTGGTCTTCGGCCTGAACACCTCGGCCGCCGTGCTCGGTCTGGGATACATCATCGGACTCAAGTACGCCATGATCATCACCGCAGGCTCGTGCCTCGTGTGGTTCGTCATCGTGCCGGTGGTCGGCTCGCTGGCCCAGGCGCTCGATCCCGCGGCGCTGGCCTCGCTGCTCGGCGTGACGAACGAGAAGCTGCTGGCCGACCCCTCGGCCCTGCTCACGGCCGAAAACCTCTACGCCTTCATCGGCAAGCCGATCGGCATCGGCGGCATCGCCATGGCCGGCATCATCGGCATCGTCCGCCAGTCGAAGATCATCCGCCAGGCCGTAGGGCTCGCCGTCTCGGAGTTCGGCGGCGGCAAGGGCTCCGCAGCCGCCACGGAACGCACGCAGCGCGACCTGACGATGAAGCGCATCCTGACGATCCTCATCGCGACGCTCGTCTGCGTCTTCGTCTTCTTCCACTTCGGGCTGCTCGACGGCTGGGTGCAGTCCGTCACGGCGCTGCTCATCGTCTTCGTCATCGCCTTCCTCTTCACCACGGTGGCCGCCAACGCCATCGCCATCGTCGGCACGAACCCCGTTTCGGGCATGACGCTCATGACGCTCATCCTCTCGTCGCTCATCCTCGTCTCGGTCGGCCTGAGCGGCACGACGGGCATGACCGCCGCGCTTATCATCGGCGGCGTGGTCTGCACGGCCCTCTCGATGGCCGGCGGCTTCATCACCGACCTGAAGATCGGCTACTGGCTCGGCACGACGCCCCGCAAGCAGGAGATCTGGAAGTTCCTCGGCACGTTCGTCTCCGCAGCCACGGTTGCCGGCGTGATGATTATCCTCAACAAGACCTTCGGATTCGTCGGCGAAGGGGCGCTCGTGGCTCCGCAGGCCAACGCCATGGCGGCCGTCATCCAGCCGCTGATGACCGGAGGCCAGACCCCGTGGATGCTCTACTTCTGCGGCGCGGCCCTCGCGCTGGTGCTCACGGCCATCGGTGTCCCGGCCCTCGCCTTCGCGCTGGGCATGTTCATCCCGATGGAACTCAACGCCCCGCTGGTCGTCGGCGGTCTGGTCGCCTGGTTCGTCTCCACCCGCTCGAAGGATGCCGCCCTGAACAAGGCGCGCTTCGACCGCGGCACGCTCATCGCTTCGGGCTTCATCGCCGGCGGTGCGCTGATGGGTGTGGTAAGTGCCCTGCTGAAGTTCGCCGAGGTCGACTGGTACCTCTCCGACTGGGCTGCATCGAACGCCGCCGAATGGGTGGGCCTTGCGATGTACGTGGCAATCATCGGCTACTTCACCTGGCACACGCTGCGCGCGAAAAAGGAGGAGTAACGATACCCGCAGACGAAACTATGCGCTGAAAATGCGTCAACGGCACACCGGATTTACCCAAAGCTCCGTTTCCGTGGCAGGACGCACTCCGAGGCCGACCATGCAGGAAGCGGAACGAACCGGCCCGCCGCGCCATGCGGCAAGTTCCTCCCGAAGGAGGTATCTGAGCGGGGCGGATTTGCAAAGACGGCAGCACGCCGTGAAACATGAAAACGGCGACCGGACACGCAACGACAATGAAAATTCAATAAAACCAACAAGGATATGGACCTGAAAGAGAGATTTCTGAAATACGTCTCCTACGACACGCAGTCGTCGGAGGAGAGTGAGACCTTCCCCTCGACCGAGAAGCAGAAAGTGCTGCTCGAGGCCCTGCGCGACGAGATGCAGACGCTGGGCATGACCGAGGTGACAATGGACCGGTACGGCTACGTCATGGGCACGGTGCCCGCCTCGAAGGGGTATGAGAACGCCCCGGTCATCGGCTTCATCGCCCACGTCGACACGTCGCCCGACATGAGCGGCAAGGATGTCAAGCCCCGCATCGTCGAGGAGTACGACGGCGGCGATTTGGTGCTCAACGGCCACCTGACGATGCGCGTCGAGGAGTTTCCCGAGCTGGCCTTCTTCAAGGGCCACACGCTTATCCACACCGACGGCACGACGCTGCTCGGCGCCGACGACAAGGCCGGCGTGGCCGAGATCATGACCGCCGCGGAGTACCTGATGGCCCACCCCGAGGTCCGACACGGCAAGATCCGCATCGGCTTCACGCCCGACGAGGAGGTGGGGCGCGGCGTGGACTTCTTCGACGTCAAGGCCTTCGGCGCCGACTTCGCCTACACGGTGGACGGCGGCATGGAGGGTGAGCTCGAATACGAGAACTTCAACGCCGCGAGCGCCAAGATCGAGATTCAGGGCCGCAACGTCCACCCGGGCTATGCCAAGAACAAGATGATCAACGCGCTGGACGTGGCATGCGAGCTGCAGGCGCTGCTGCCCGCGGCCGAGCGTCCGCAGTACACCGAGGGCTACGAGGGCTTCTATCACTGCGTCGGACTGAACGGCTCGGTCGAGAAGGCCTCGATGAGCTACATCATCCGCGACCACGACAGCGACCGCTTCGAGCAGCGCAAGGTCTTCATGTGGGCCGTCGTCGACCTGCTCAAGAAGAAGTACGGCGACGGCGTGCTGACGCTCACGCTCAAGGACCAGTACTTCAACATGCGCAAGATGGTCGAGCCGCACCCGCAGGTGATCGACAAGGCCCTCCGGGCGATGGAGCAGGCCGGCGTGAAACCCCTCGTAAGACCCATCCGCGGCGGTACGGACGGCGCACGCCTCTCGTTCATGGGGCTGCCCTGCCCGAACCTCTTTACCGGCGGCATGAACTTCCACGGCAAATTCGAGTACTGCTCGCTCACGACCATGCGCAAGGCCGAGCAGGTGATCCTGAACCTCGCGCAGCTCTGGGCCGAGTAGGCCGGACACAACCCATGCGGCGGACGGTGGCGCACAGCCTCCGCCGCCGCTTCCACAAGCACCATACGACATGGACAACTACGGATTTCTGAAAGTGGCGGCCGCGGTGCCGCGCGTGAAGGTCGGCGACTGCGCCTGGAACGCCTCGCGCCTCGCGGCTCTGACAGACGAGACGGCGCAGCGCGGCGTGGAGATCGTCGTCTTCCCCGAACTCGCCCTGACGGGCTACACGTGCGGCGACCTGCTGCTGCACGGCTCGCTGCTCGACGCGGCGGACGAAGCCTTCGGGGAGCTCATGCGCGCAACGCGCAAGCTGCCCCTGACACTCATCGCCGGCATCCCCCTGCGCCACGGCTCGACGCTCTACAACTGCGCCGCGGTCTTCACGCAGGGCCGCGTGCTGGGCGTCGTACCCAAGAGCTACATCCCCGACTACTCGGAGTTCTACGAGAACCGCTGGTTCGCCTCGGGCGCCGGCATCAGCGATGAGCAGATCGCCGTGGCAGGCCAGCAGGCCGACTTCGGCGCCGACCTCACGTTCGAGGTCAACGGCACGGAGTTCGGCGTAGAGCTCTGCGAGGACCTCTGGGCAGCCATTCCGCCCTCGTCGCAACTGGCGCTCAACGGCGCGAAGGTAATCTTCAACCTCTCGGCCTCGCCCGAGGCCGTGGGCAAGCACGCCTACCTGCGGCAGCTCGTGGCCCAGCAGTCGGCCCGCACCATCGCGGGCTACGTCTACTGCTCGGCGGGCTTCGGCGAGTCCTCGACCGACCTGGTCTTCGCCGGCAACGGCCTCATCGCCGAGAACGGCCGCATCCTGCGCGAGATGCCGCGCTTTCAGCTCGACGAGCAGCTGCTCGTCGCCGACCTCGACATCGAACGCATCGACCACGAACGGCGCCGCAACACCTCGTTCCGCCTGAACGCCTCGTCGACCGAGAACACGGTCATCGAGATGGAGATTCCCGAGGGGCTGCGCGCCGCGGCGCTCGACCGCGACATCGACCCCATGCCGTTCGTCCCGCAGGACGAGCGGCACCGCAGCGAACGGTGCGAGGAGATCTTCCAGATCCAGTCGCACGGCCTGGCGCGGCGGCTCGACCACACGGGCTGCAAGTGCGCCGTCGTGGGTATCTCGGGCGGGCTGGACTCGACGCTGGCGCTGCTCGTGACGGTGCGCACGTTCGACAAGCTGAGGCTCGACCGCACGGGGATCATCGGTATCACGATGCCGGGCTTCGGCACGACGGACCGCACCTACCGCAATGCGCTGGAGCTGATGCGCGGGCTGGGCGTCACGGTGCGTGAGATACCGATCCGCGACGCCTGCATGCAGCACTTCCGCGACATCGGGCTCGACCCCAGGGACCGCTCGGCGGCCTACGAGAACAGCCAGGCGCGCGAACGCACGCAGATTCTCATGGACGTGGCCAACATGGAAGGCGGGCTGGTCATCGGCACGGGCGACCTCTCGGAGCTGGCGCTGGGCTGGGCAACCTACAACGGCGACCAGATGTCGATGTACGGCGTCAACGCCTCGATTCCCAAGACGCTGGTGCGCCACCTCGTGAAGTGGGTCGCCGACACCGAGCGCGACGCGGCGACGCGCGCCACGCTACTCGACATCATCGACACGCCGGTGAGCCCCGAACTGCTGCCCGCCGATGCGCAGGGGCACATCGCGCAGAAGACCGAAGACCTGGTCGGCCCCTACGAGCTGCACGACTTCTTCCTCTACAACCTCGTCCGCGCGGGATACGGGCCCGCCAAGACGCTCTTCCTGGCTGAGCAGGCCTTCCGCGGCAGCTACGACCGGGCGACGATTCTCAAATGGCTCCGCACCTTCGTGCGCCGCTTCTTCTCGCAACAGTTCAAGCGTTCGGCCATGCCCGACGGTCCGAAGGTCGGCACGCTGACCCTCTCGCCCCGCGGCGACTGGCGCATGCCCTCGGATGCCTCGGCGGCGGCGTGGCTGCGCGAAATGGAAACACTCTGACAGTCATGAACATGAAACGGATTCTCACACTTTTCGCCATGCTCGCGCTCGCCATCCCGGGCGTGCAGGCGCAGAGCTGGCTCGACGCCCTGAAGAAGGGCGCCACGACCGCCGTGGACAAGGCCACGGGCGGCAAACTGACCGAAATGGCCCTCTACGGCACGTGGACCTACTCCCAGCCGAGCGTGAAGTTCGAGGGCGAAGGGCTTGCGGCCAGCTTCGGCGGCTCGTTCATCGAGACGCTGATCGTCGACCAGCTTGCCAAGATCTACGCCAGGGTCGGACTCACGGCAGGTCAGGGGACGCTCACCTTCACCAGGGAGAAGCAGACAGTCACCGCGGCGTTCGGCACCCACAAGATCGAGGGCACCTACCAGTTCGACGCCGAGAGCCACGACATCACCTTCAGCCTGGCCAACGGCAAGCTCTCGCTGGGCGCCGTGCCGAGCCACGCCTACCTGAACGGCAGCGAACTGACGATCGTCTTCCCCGTCAAACGGCTCATGGAGATCGTCCAGCAGGTAGGCGACAAGATCGAGAGCAGCAACCTCGAGACGCTGTCGGCCGCCGCGACGCTCCTCTCGCAGTACGACAACGCCTACGTCGGCTTCGCCTTCACGAAATAGTACGGGGCGGGAGCCTCCCGCATGAAATTTTTTCAAAAAATTTTTTCCTGACGGATTCCTCGCGGATCCGTCATTTTTTATTACGGATCGGCCTTCGTCCGGCCGACCGTCCGAGCGGATCGTAAGCAAACGCGGCAGGGATGAATAATAAGATATTTTACGAAATTATTAAAGGATTTGCAAAACAGCGGAACAAATCTTAAATTTGGAGAAGCAAACCAAACAATCCAATCCCTAAAAATTGACATTATGAACGAACAGGCCCGTCAGTACGTCGATGAGTTCATGAACCGGCTCATCGCCCGCAATCCCGCAGAACCGGAGTTCCACCAGGCCGTCCGCGAGGTGGCCGAATCGCTGGCCCCGCACATCGTGGCCAGTCCCGTGCTGCAGAAGATGAAGATTCTGGAACGCATCGCCGAACCCGAACGCATCGTCATCTTCCGCGTGCCGTGGCTCAACGACCAGGGGGAGATCGAGATCAACCGCGGCTACCGCGTCCAGATGAACAGCGCCATCGGCCCCTACAAGGGCGGTCTGCGCTTCCACCCCTCGGTGAACCTCTCGATCCTGAAGTTCCTCGCCTTCGAGCAGACCTTCAAGAACAGCCTCACGACCCTGCCCATGGGCGGTGCGAAGGGCGGCTCGGACTTCAATCCCAAGGGCAAGTCCGACAACGAGGTGATGAAGTTCTGCCAGTCGTTCATGACCGAGCTGCATCGCCACATCGGGCAGGATACGGACGTTCCGGCCGGCGACATCGGAGTCGGCGGGCGCGAAATCGGCTTCCTCTTCGGGCAGTACAAGCGACTGCGCGACGAGTTTTCCGGCACGCTCACCGGCAAGGGGCGCGACTGGGGCGGCAGCCCGCTGCGGCCCGAGGCGACGGGATACGGCACCTGCTACTTCGCCGAGGAGATGCTCGCAACGCGCGGCGAGAGCCTGCGCGGCAAGAGGGTCTGCATCTCCGGATCGGGCAACGTCGCCCAGTATGCCTGCCAGAAGGCCACGCAGCTCGGAGCCCGCGTGGTGACGCTCTCCGACTCGTCGGGCTTCATCCACGATCCCGAAGGGATCGACGCCGCGAAGCTCGACTACGTCATGGAGCTCAAGAACATCTACCGCGGCCGCATCCGCGAATATGCCGACCGCTACCCGTCGGCGACCTACTACCCCGGGCAGCGCCCGTGGGGCATAAAGTGCGACATCGCCATGCCGTGCGCCACGCAGAACGAGCTGAACGGCGACGAGGCGCAGACGCTCGTCGACAACGGCTGCCGCTGCGTGGTAGAGGGGGCCAACATGCCCTCTACGCCCGAGGCGATCCGCATCTTCCAGCAGCACCGCCTGCTCTACGCCCCGGGCAAGGCGGCCAACGCCGGGGGCGTGGCCACCTCGGGGCTCGAAATGACCCAGAACTCCATGCGTCTGACGTGGACGCCCGAGGAGGTCGACGAACGCCTGCACGCCATCATGCGCAACATCCACGAAGTGTGCGTGCGCTACGGCACGCAGGAGGACGGCTACGTCAACTACGTCGTGGGGGCCAACATCGGCGGCTTCATGAAGGTGGCCAACGCCATGCTGGCGCAGGGATGCGTATAGCGGCCGCCCGACGGCAACCGGCCACCGCCAAATCGGGCAAAGGCCTCCGCCGCAGCGGAGGCCTTTGCCATATAATACGGGGAGGAGCTCTCCGCGCGGAAGCCCGGGATCAGAGGAACAGCACCGCCAGCACGGTGACGACGAAGCCGCCGCAGAAGCCCGCAAGGACCTGCGCGGCGTTGTGGCAGCCGAGGTAGAGGCGCGCCGAGGCCAGGGCGCCCGCAAGCAGGATCGCCACCATGAGCGGGATCATCATGTTGCCCACGCCCAGGATGTTCATCACCACGAGCAGCGCCACGACGGCCCCCATGCCCGTCAGGTGGAGGCTGATCTTCCAGTAACTCGACACGACGAGGCACATCACCTCGCAGCATGCCGCCGCGAGCATGAACTTGCGCAGGAAGGCGGCCGAGGGGATCCGGGCGATCGTGATGGCGCAGAGCACATAGCAGATCGCCCCGATGAGCAGCGGCAGCAGCCGCTCGCGCCGCTCGTCGACCCGGTAGCTCGAGATGCGGCCCAGCGAGCGCAGCACGCCGAGCGACAGCGCCGGGATGACGATCGCATAGAGGACGACCACCCAGAGCAGATAGCACTTCACCCCGGTCGAATAGTGCGCAAAGACGGTCAGCGTCAGCAGCACGACGATCATGTAGAGCGGCAGGACGAAGGGGTGCAGCACCCACGAGAGTCCGTGGGCCAGTTTCTTCTTGTAGTTGTTCATCGTCAGATTTGCTTGCGCAGGCGCGCCACGGGGATGCCGAGCATCTCGCGGTACTTGGCCACCGTGCGCCGCGCGATGCGGTATCCCTTGGCATTGAGTATGTCCATGAGCGTCTCGTCGGTCAGCGGATGACGCTTGTCCTCCTCGTCGATGCACTCCTGCAGAATGTGCTTGATCTCATAGCTCGACACCTCTTCGCCCGACTCGGTCTGCATGGCCTCCGAGAAGAGCGACTTGAGCAGGATGATGCCGAACTGCGTCTGCACGTACTTGCTGTTCACGACGCGCGAGATGGTCGAGACGTCGAGCCCCGTGCGGTCGGCGATGTCCTTGAGGATCATCGGGCGCAGCTTCGAGCGGTCGCCGTCCTTGAAATACTCCTGCTGGTAGTCGAGAATCGTCTGCATCGTGCGCATGAGCGTGTCGTGGCGCTGCTTGATGGCCGAGATGAACCACTTGGCCGAGTCGATCTTGCTCTTGACGAACTGCACGGCGTCGCGGTCCTTCTCGCGCACCTTACCGTCGGGGCCGACCATGTCGCGCATCATCTCCACGTAGCGGCGGTTGATCCGCACCTCGGGGACGTTGTAGGAGTTGAGCGAGAGCTGGAAATGGCCGTCCTGGTAGTCGAGGATGAAGTCCGGGATGATGTAGGGCGTCGTATCGGTGCCCCCCTCGGCATAGAGGTTCCCGGGCTTGGGCGACAGGTGCCTAATTTCGGCGATCGCCTCGCGGAACTCCTCCTCGGAGACCTGCAGCCGCGCGATGAGCTTCTCGTAGTGTTTCTTGACGAACTCGTCGAAATAGGAGGTCAGAATCCGGCGGGCCAGGCGCCGTGCCGGCGTGTCGGACGGCAACTGATCCATCTGCAGGAGCAGGCACTCCTGCAGGTTGCGCGCCCCGACGCCCGCGGGCTCCAGCTCGTGGATCACGCCCAGCACCCGTTCGAGCTCCGCGGCCGTGGTTTCGATGCCGACCGTGAAGGCGATGTCGTCGGCCACCGACTCCAGATCGCGCCGCAGGTAGCCGTCCTCGTCGAGGCTGCCGACCAGGTAGACGGCCAGCCGCTGCTCGCGCTCGGGAAGGTTGCGGTAGCCCAGCTGCTCGATGAGGTACTCCTGCAGCGAGCGTCCCTCGGTGAGGTAGACCGGACGCTGCTTGTCGTCCTTCGAGTAGTTGTTGATCCGGCTCTTGTACGAGGGGGTCTCATCCTCGCGCAGGTACTCGTCGACGGAGATCTCCTGGGGCTGCTGCTCCTCGTCCTCCGTCCTGCGCTCCTCCTCTTCCAGCACGATGTTGTTCTCGATCTCCTGTTTGATGCGCTGTTCGAGCTGCACGGCGGGCAGTTCCAGCAGCTTGATCATCTGTATCTGCTGCGGAGAGAGCTTCTGCTGAAGCGAAAGTACCTGTTTCTGATTAATAGCCATATTGGGTCCAAATTAAGAATTGTTCAGCATTCCGAATTTGGTCTCTTCATTTATCGGGTTTCAGGGTTTTCGAAAGTCGTTCAGGGCGGGCGGATTCCGGTTTTCGGGAAGTCGGGCGCGGCAGGAGCACACTCAAGTATGTGGCTGTCGCGGACGGCGAAGGAAGGCCGGAAGGCGCCGCACTCGGACGGCTTTCGTTAGAAGTCGGCGTGCTGGGGCGTCCGCGGGAACGGCTGCACGTCACGGATGTTGGTCATGCCCGTCACGAAAAGCAGCAGGCGGTCGAAGCCCAGGCCGAAGCCCGAGTGCGGGGCCGAACCCCAGCGGCGGGTATCCAAATACCACCACATATCCTTCATCGGGATGTGAAGTTCGTCAATGCGCGTCATCAGCTTGTTGTAATCCGATTCACGTTCGGAACCGCCAATGATTTCTCCAATCTTCGGGAAGAGTACATCCATGGCACGCACGGTCTTGCCGTCTTCGTTCTGCTTCATATAGAACGCTTTGATTTCCTTCGGATAGTCAGTCAGGATAACCGGACGCTTGAAGTGGTCTTCCACCAGATAGCGCTCGTGTTCGGAAGCCAAGTCAACTCCCCAGTACACCGGGAATTCAAACTTATGCCCTTTGGCAACAGCCTCTTCCAATATCTTGATACCTTCCGTATAAGGCAGGCGCACGAAGCTTTCTTTCAAGACACCTTGCAGACGTTCAATCAAGCCCTTATCAAACATGTCATTGAGGAACTTCACATCGTCGGCACAGTTGTCCAAAGCCCACTGTACACAATATTTGATGAAATCTTCCGCCAGGTCCATATTGTCCGTAATATCATTGAACGCCACTTCCGGCTCAATCATCCAGAACTCTGCCAAGTGGCGGGGAGTATTGGAATTCTCGGCACGGAACGTAGGACCGAATGTATAGATGGCTCCCAATGCAGTAGCGGCAAGTTCGCCTTCCAACTGTCCGGAAACAGTCAGGCTGGCCTGCTTTCCGAAGAAGTCATCATCGTAAATAATGGAACCGTTCTCATCTTTCTTCAAGTCGTAAAGGTTCTTCGTAGTCACCTGGAACATCTGGCCTGCGCCTTCGCAGTCGGAAGCCGTGATAATCGGAGTATGAAAATAGAAGAATCCTCTGTCATGGAAGAACTTGTGGATGGCAATCGCCATATTATGACGAATACGGAACACAGCCCCGAACGTATTGGTACGGGGACGCAGATGGGCTATCTCACGGAGGAACTCCATGGAATGACCTTTCTTCTGCAACGGATACGTGTTATCGCAAGTTCCCAGCACTTCGATTTCGCGGGCCTGCACTTCGGCCTTCTGACCGGAACCGACAGATTCCGTCAGCACACCGTTTACGCTCAAACAAGCACCGGTAGTAATCTCTTTCAGCATCTCCTCATCGAAGTTACCCAAGTCTACTACAATCTGCACATTATTTATTGTAGAACCGTCATTCAGCGCGATAAAGTTTACTTGCTTACTACCTCTGCGGGTACGAACCCAGCCCTTCACGTTGACCATAGCGCCAAAATCTTCACGCTTCAGCAGGTCAACAATCTTTGTTCTACTAATCTTTTCCATAAAACAGTTATTATACCTTATTATATATTACTCAAAAGAACCCATGCGCAGGAAGTTCACCTCTTGTTCCGTGAGGTAACGCCATTCGCCGCGGCGCAGGCCTTTCTTGGTTAAACCGGCAAAATACACACGGTCCAGT
>OMBZ01000069.1_pt1 | contig 37020 bp, 27 predicted proteins | sample 1673831 | NCBI WGS metagenome assembly OMBZ01 (sample SAMEA103958129, study PRJEB25191) | human gut metagenome | reverse complement strand
CAAAAATAATTGCGAAAAAATTTTGAGAATCAACACTTTTTACCTTTCTTTGCTGATACATTTTTAATCAATATTCATTTATGACAGGTCAAGTTAAATGGTTCGATAGCAAGAAAGGCTACGGATTCATTACGAGCGAGAACGGCAAGGAAATTTTCGTGCACTTCTCGGGAATCGCCGCGAAAGGTTTCAAGTCGCTCAACGAGGGACAGACCGTCGAGTTCGAGGTAGCCAACGGCGCCAAGGGCGAGCAGGCGGTCAACGTCACGGTCGTCGAGCAATAAACGATACTCTACCGATCCAGAGAAGGAGCTCCCGGCAAGCGGGGGTTCCTTCTTTTTTTACAAGGAGGGGGGAGGCCGACGACGGGCTGCCCGCAGTGGCTTTCCGGACGGAGGCCCGACGACGGGCTGCCCCGCAGCGGCTTTTCGGACAAGGGCCCGGCGGCGACAGGCGGCCCGGTTTTGCATCTTTTCTTTGCCCGTTTGAAAAAATAATCGTATTTTTGGGCGTCAAAAAAAACGACATTACAAGGTTCAAAACACAAATAAACCGATCAAAACCATGAAAGAAGCAATCGCAATTCTGACCGGCGGCGGACCGGCCCCCGGCATGAACACCGTAGTGGGCAGCGTCGCCAAGGCATTCCTGCGCAACGGCTACCGAGTAATCGGCCTCCACGAGGGCTACACGGGTCTTTTCAACCCCACGCCCCGCACCGTGGACATCGACTACCCCATGGCCGACGGCATCTTCAACCAGGGCGGTTCGTTCCTGCAGATGAGCCGTTTCAAGCCCACGGATGCGGATTTCGAGAACAACTTCAACCTCAAGCTCTTCACCGACAACAACATCAAACTGCTTGTCACGGTGGGCGGCGACGATACGGCATCGACCGCAAACCGCATCGCCAAGTTCCTCGAGGCCAAGAAATACCCTATTGCCAACATCCACGTGCCGAAGACGATCGACAACGACCTGCCCCTGCCCAAGGGCACGCCGACGTTCGGTTACGAGTCGGCCAAGGACAAGGGTGCCGTCATCGGCCGCGCCGTCTATGTCGACGCACGCACGAGCGGCAACTGGTTCGTGCTGGCAGCCATGGGCCGTTCGGCCGGCCACCTCGCATTCGGTATCGGTGAGGCGTGCCACTACCCGATGATCGTCATTCCGGAGATGTTCGACAAGACGGAGATCACCGTCGAGAAGATCGTCAACCTGGTGATTTCGTCGATCATCAAGCGTAAGATCATGGGCATGGACTACGGCGCAGCGGTGATTTCCGAAGGCGTGTTCCACGCGCTGTCGGACGAGGAGATCCGCAAGAGCGGCATCCACTTCACCTACGACGAGCACGGACACCCCGAGCTGGGCAAGGTATCGAAGGCCCACATCTTCAACGAGATGATCGAGAAGGAGCTCAAGAAGCTCGGTCTGAAGGTCAAGAGCCGTCCGGTGGAGCTGGGCTACGAGATCCGCTGCCAGACCCCGATCGCCTACGACCTGACCTACTGCTCGGAGCTGGGCATCGGCGTCTACAAGCTCTTCACCGAGGGCAAGACCGGCTGCATGGTCTACGTCGACTCGGAGGGCAACGTCTCGCCGCTCTACCTGAAGGACCTGCAGGATCCGACGACGGGCAAGATTCCGCCGCGTCTGGTCAACATCCACTCGGACAAGTTCACCTCGGTGGTGGAGAACATCCTCAACGCCATTACGCCGGCCGACTACGAGGCCGCCAAGGCTTATGTGGCCAACCCCGAGAAGTACGACTTCCACAAGATTCTCAACTGGGAGTAACCGGCTTCAGACTCTATCGCAGCCCCGTCCCGCAAAGGACGGGGCTTTTTTCGCTCCGCCGCGCACGCCGCACCGGAACGGCGGCGCGGAGAAATCCGATTTTTTTCGTATATTTGTTTGCACACCACACGCAAACACACCCGCCATGGAACCGAAAAGAGTCGACATCGCCGCTGCGGCGGCCGATACCTTTGCCATCGCCACGCGACACGCCCCGTCGATCATCGCGGCGGTCATCCTCTTCCTGCTGACCCTCTGGGTCCCCTACGTCAACCTCGGGACGCTCATCGCCCTGACGCTGCTGCCCGTGCGCCTGGCCCGCGACGAGCGGATCGAAGCGTTGAGCATCTTCCGCAGCGAATACCGCCGCCGCATGGGCGACTTCCTGCTCACGGCCGTCCTGAAACAGGCAGCCCTCACGCTGGGCACGGCGCTGCTCGTCATTCCGGGCATCGTCCTCGCCCTCGCGTGGAAACCCGCCTACTGGTGCCTCGCCGAACACGACAAGAGCCCCCTCGAGGCGATCCGCGCAGCGGAAGCCGCCACCCGCGGCAGCAAGTGGCGGCTCTTCGCCCTCTTCTTCGCCTTCACACTCTGTGCCACCGTCGCGGGGCTGGCCCTGCACACGGTCTGCCGGGCCATCGGCATCAGCCTCGTCTCGTCGATCGTCCTCTTCGCCTTCGTCGTCCTCGTGCTGTGGATCCACACGTCGCTCTGCGCCGCCGTCTGGAAACAGCTGCGCGACAACGTGCGGTAGCTCCCCTTGCCGCTCCCCGAGCGCACCACCCGGAAAGACTTTTTTGTCCCAGGAATATTTTTATCGAAAAACGATAAATATTGTTTGTTTTTCGGAAATTAAATTATATCTTTGCATCAGGAAACAACCAAAGACACGACAATGCAAAACAAAAAATCGCTTTTGCAGCGGCTGCTGGTCCTCTACGTCACCTTCTTCATCGTGCTCGTGATCAGCATCGCACACAATCTCCTGCCCGACTTCTTCCGGGGCTTCACGGCCGGGTCGCAGATGGGCAGCGAGATCGTCAACAGCTGGGAATCGGGCACACCCCGCCTGTTCTACGTGCTGAACAACATCCCGCTGCGCGACCGCCCCTCGCAGACGGTCGCCCCCGCCCTGCCGGAGGTGCTCTCGGCCGAGGTGCACGCGGAGCATCTGCAGCTGTTCGTCGTCGAGGAGGCGCCGACGGATTCGGTCATGCGGCTGGCCTTCAGTTCGGTGGGCGGGCATCCGTGGATGTATGCGCTGCTCATGCTGAGCGGACTGTCGTTCATCGCGATCGTCGTGCTGATGTTCCTCATCATCCACTCGCTGCGCCGCTCGATCCGCGAGGAGCGCACGCTCGAGCAGCGCAACGTCTGGCTGCTGCGCACGATCGGCGCCCTGACGATCCTCGCCGAGCTGTTCCAGGACATCGTCAACTGGCGCATGGCGCACCGCGCCGCCGAGCTGCTGTCGGGCAGCGACTACGCAGTCGACACGATGTTCCATGTCTCCTACACGAACATCATCATGGGCATCCTGATCCTCTTTGCCGCCGAAGTCTTCGCCATCGGACGCAACCTTAGCGAGGAGCAGCGGCTCACCATCTGACAAATCACCGCAACATGAGATACTTAACAATAAAAGGGGGGGGGAAGAGATGGCAATAATCATCAACATCGACGTCATGATGGCCAAGCGCAAGATGTCGCTCGGCGAACTGGCCGAGCGCGTCGACATCACGCCCGCGAACCTCTCGATCCTCAAGAACGGCAAGGCCAAGGCGATCCGCTTCTCGACACTCGAGGCGATCTGCCGCGAGCTCGACTGCCAGCCGGGCGACATCATCGAATACCGCCCGGAAGAGAAAAAGGAACAATAGACAAACCTGTTTAATAATGAAAAAGCCTATGAAAAAAGTAACGATGCTGCTGGCGGTGCTCTTCGCCGCGGGCAGCGCCATGGCGCAGCTCAATCCGATGTCTCCGATCCCGGTGGACGACCAGGTCCGCACGGGCAAGCTGGAGAACGGAATGACCTACTACATCCGCCACAACGAAAAGCCCAAGGGGCAGGCCGACTTCTACATCCTGCACGACGTCGGTGCCATCCAGGAGGACGACACGCAGCAGGGCCTGGCCCACTTCCTCGAGCACATGGCCTTCAACGGCACGAAGAACCTCCCGGGCAAGATGCTGACCGAGTATCTGGAGACGGTCGGCGTGAAGTTCGGCGTCAACCTCAACGCCGGCACGAGCTGGGACCAGACGGTCTACAACATCTGCGACGTGCCGACCTCGCGCGAAGGCATCATCGACTCGGCGCTGCTGATCCTGCACGACTGGTCGCACTTCATCGCCCTGGAGCCCGATGAGATCGACTCCGAGCGCGGCGTCATCATGGAGGAGCTGCGCACGCGCGACGGCGCCTCGTGGCGTTCGACGATGAAGATGCTCCAGGCCGTCGGCAAGGGCTCGAAGTACGAGCACCGCAACCTGATCGGCTACCTCGACGGGCTGAAGAACTTCAAGCACCAGGAACTCGTGGACTTCTACCACCGCTGGTACCGTCCCGACTACCAGGCCGTCATCGTCGTGGGTGACGTGGATGTCGACGCCGTGGAGTCGAAGATCAAGACGCTGATGAGCGACATTCCCGCGCCGGCCGCCGACGCTCCGCAGAAGGAGGCCTACACGGTGCCCGACAACGAGGAGCCGATCGTCAGCATCTACACCGACCCCGAGATGCAGGGCACGCGCGTGCAGCTCTTCATCAAGCGCCCGGCCACGCCCAAGCAGTACAACAACCTGCTCTACGGTGAGCTGATCAACATCCTCCAGAGCTACGTCATGACGATGGAGAACGCCCGCCTGCAGGAGATCGCCATGCAGCCCGACGCCCCGTTCCTCGGCGCCGGCATGGGTACGGGCGACGTCTTCGGCGTGATCCCGACGCTGGAAATGACCTCCTACGCCGCCATGACCAAGGACGGCGAGCTGAACCGCGGTTTCGAGGCCCTCTACACCGAGATGGAGAAGGTGCGCCGCCACGGCTACACGCAGGGCGAGTTCGAGCGCGCACAGGAGAACCTGATGCGTCAGATCGAGCGCCAGTATGCCAACCGCAACGACCGCCGCAACAACGAATACGTGCAGCTTTACCTGAACAACTACCGCAAGAACAGCCCGATTCCCGACGCGCAGACCGAGTGGCAGATGGACAGCCTGCTGATCCGCTCGCTCGACGTCGAGACGGTCAACGCCTTCGCACAGCAGCAGCTTACGCCGACGAACCAGGTGATCGTCGTCACGGCACCCGAGAAGGAGGGGCTCGCCGCTCCGACGGAGGCCGAACTGCTGGCCATCCGCGAGAAGGTGATGTCGTCGGAGGTCGAGGCCTACGAGGACAACGTGGTCAAGGAGCCGCTCATCCCGGAGGGCACCGAGCTGAAGGGTTCGCCCGTGAAGAAGACGGTCGAGGACGCCGCGCTCGGCACGACGGAGTGGACGCTCAAGAACGGCGTGAAGGTGGTTGTGAAGCCCACAACCTACAAGGCCGACGAGGTGCGCCTGCGTGCGCTGGCCAAGGGCGGTCTGTCGATCCTCCCCGACGAGGAGTTCTACATGGGTGAAATGATGCCGGCCGTCAACTCGATGTCGGGTGTCGGCAAATTCTCCGCCACGGAGCTCAAGAAGCAGCTCTCGGGCAAGTCGGCATCGGTACAGCCCTCGGTCGAGAACTACGCCAGCGTCATGAACGGCGTATGCTCACCCAAGGACCTCGAGACGATGTTCCAGCTGCTGTGGCTCAACTTCACGCAGCCGCGTTTCGACGAGAACGACTACAACACGCTGATGAACATGCTCCGCACGCAGCTGGAGAATGCCAAGTCGAACCCCGACTACACGATGATGGAGGTCTTCACCGACGAGGCCTACGGCCACAACCCGCGCCGTCAGATGATCTCGCTCGAGCACCTCGACCAGTTCAGCTTCGAGGCCCTGCCGGGCATCTACCGCAAGCTCTACCCCGATGCCAACAGCTTCCTCTTCACGATCGTGGGCAACGTGGACCTCGAGACGCTGCGTCCGCTGGTCGAGAAGTACATCGGCTCGCTGCCCGTCTCGAAGAAGGGCATGGAGGTTGTCGAGGACAACTGCTACCCTGCAAAGGGCGGTGTCGTGAAGGACTTTACCACGCCGATGCAGCAGCCGAAGGTTTCGGTGCACTACCTCTTCTCGGGTGAGATGCCCTACACGTTCAAGAACAAGGCTTCGCTGACCTTCCTGACGCAGGCGCTCTTCTCGCGCTACCTCGTCTCGATCCGCGAAGAGAAGGGCGGCACCTACGGCGTGCAGGTATGGGGCTCGACGGAGTACCTCCCGAAGGAGACCTACACGATGGAGATTGCCTTCGACACGAACGAGGAGATGGCCAACGAGCTCTGCGAGATCATCATGAAGGAGATCGAAGAGATCGCCGCCAACGGTCCGAAGAGCGAAGATGTCGAAAAGACGCGCGAATACATGCTCAAGGAGTGGAAGAACAGCCTCGAGCAGAACGCCGGCTGGGTCAACTACATCGGTGCGAAGTACGGCTCGGGTCTCGACTACGTGAAGGACTACGAGCAGACGCTCCAGACGCTGACCAACGCCGACGTGCAGGCCATGGCCAAGAAGGTGCTTGAGGACGGCAACGAGGTGAAGGTCGTCATGCGACCCGAAAAGGAGGAGACGAAGTAATCCGCCGCACCCCACCACTGTCTGACAAGGGGCAGCCGATCGCCGGCTGCCCCTTTTTCGTGCGGATGCCGTTTCGGAAAAGGCCCGGCCCGACACGCCCTGCCCTGCCTTTCACGCCGCCTGTCGGCCCATACGCAGACTGCCGCCACCGGCAACAACGCATCGCTGCGGAGAGAGCCGCTTCGACAGACAAACGCCCCGGGAAAAACGCCCCGGACATCCGCCGCGGCAACCGGGTGAAACGGGCCTTGCAGGACAGGCTGTCGGGAAGGGGCAGCTGGAGCGGGCTGCCGGAAAAAGACAGCCGGAGGGAGGCATACTGTAACGATGCGGATTACGCAGTCGCCCGTCGGTTCTCCACGCCCCCATCGTCAGCACACGTCCTTACCACAGCACGCCACCGCACGCTCTCTCCACAACACGCCACCGTCACCGCACGCCCGGGCGGCCGCCGCACAAAAAAACGGACACACCCTTGCAGGATGCGCCCGTCAGTTGTTTAGGCGGTTAGGTTTCCACTGTCAGGTTTCTACTGTCAGCGGAGAACAGGCGGAGCTGGCACCCGGTCAGCGGATGCGGTCCGCGGCACGGACCATCAACTCGTCGTGGAAGATCGCCCGCGCGGCCAGATAAACGAAGAGCAGGCAGACCAGCGGCAGCGCGATAGCCGGTTTGAATCCCTGCGTATGGAACGCAAGGTCGGAGAAGACGCGCCACCCGAGGAAGTAGTAGATGCCCTCCATGACGACGGCACCCACCAGCAGAACGGCCTCGGCCACGCAGAGACGGATCTGCAGCAGACGCCGTTTGTAGAGGAAGATCACCACCAGCGGCAGCAGGCAGGCCAGCACGAGGAGAATGCCCAGGTAGGAGGTCGGCTGCGCAACCTCGCCCGCGGCGGTCTCGAGGCCGAAGGCGCGCAGGGTGAACTCCCCGGCGTCGCTGGCGAACCACGCCAGGGGCAAAAAGAGCGTTAGCGCCATCAGGATGGCGACGATCAACAGGTAGAGGGTTTGGATTCGCTGTATCATGATTCGTTACAATGTTTTGTCGATGCGGTAGTTGTTGCGGTCGGACGAGCCGCGGTTGACGAGCTCGCCGAGGAAGCCCGCCAGGAAGAGCTGCACGCCGAGGATGACGGCCAGGATCGCCAGATAGAAGAGCGGCTGCTCGGTCACGGGGCGCAGCGGCAGGTTGTGGGCCTGCTTCCAGAGCTTGTCGGCGATGACCCAGACGGTCGTGCCGCCGCCGAAGAGGAACATCAACGTGCCGAGGCTGCCGAAGAAGTACATGGGCGAGCGTCCGAAGTGCGACATGAAGAGCACCGTGATGAGGTCCAGGTACCCCTTGACCATGCGCTCGATGCCGAATTTCGAGTGTCCGTACTTGCGGGCATGGTGCTCGACGACCTTCTCGCCGATGCGGTGAAATCCGGCCTGCCGCGCCAGGATCGGGATGAAGCGGTGCATCTCGCCGTAGACCTCGATCGACTTGACGACCTTCTTCCGGTAGGCCTTCAGGCCGCAGTTGAAGTCGTGGAGCCGGATGCCCGAGGCGCAGCGGGCCGTCCAGTTGAAGAACTTGCTGGGCCACCGCTTGCCGACGGGATCGTGGCGTTTCTTCTTCCAGCCCGAGACGAGGTCGTACCCCTCCTCGAGGATCATGCGCCGCATGGCGGGAATTTCGTCGGGCGAATCCTGCAGGTCGGCGTCCATCGTGAAGACCACCTCGCCCTCGGCGGCCGCGAAGCCGCAGTAGAGGGCCGCCGACTTGCCGTAGTTGCGCAGGAACGAGATGCCCCGCACGGCCGCATACTCGCCCTTGAGACGTTCGATCACGCCCCACGAGCCGTCCGATGAACCGTCGTCGACCAGAATCACCTCATACGTGAGATTGTGGGTGCGCGCCACGCGGTCGATCCACGCCACCAGCTCGGGCAGCGACTCCTCCTCGTTGTAGAGGGGCACGACGACCGAAATATCCAGCTGTGCCATCCCTTATGCCTCGTTTTGTCCGTCGTCGAACGGCCGCGGAGCGCGGGCCTGCACCCCGGCGATAATCAGTCCGAAGAAGGCGCCGAACAGCAGGCTCGAGAAGATCCCGCTCCAGACCGTGGCCAGCACCGTCGGTTCGGGTGCCGACTGCATCTGGGCGATCATCTGGTTGAGCAGCGGCTCCATCGAGGCCGACATGCCGCCGCTGGCGGCGAGTGTCTCCGTCACCGACGCCACCACATGGTCGACGTAGTTGGCATAGCCCACGATCAGGTGCAGGTAGATGTACTGCACGATGCCGACAATCACGCCGGCAAAGCCCGACACGGCGAGCAGATAGCCGTATCCCTGTCCGAAGGTGAAGCCCTCCCCGGCCGTGTAGAGCGCCGCACGCTGCCGCGTGTAGCGGTGCAGCAGGTAGTAGTGCAGTACGACGACGGCAATCATCTCGACGGTCAGCAGCATGTAGAGCCCGATGCGCCCCGAGATCATGATGAGATTCTCCAGCACGGACGATGCCGCAAGCACGGCCCCAAGGACCGCACCCTGCCGGGCCGCACTGTTCCAAAAGCTGTTTGTTTCCATATCGTTTTCGTTCGTTGTTCGTTCGTTTTCCGCCCGTGCGGATCACTGGAGCTCGCCCTTGCCTTCGCGCAGCACCTCCGCCTCGTCCTGCGTGAGGTCCACGACCGTCGTCGGGACGTTGTCGCCCGCGCCGCCGTCGATCACCAGATCGACCTCGCGCCCGTAGCGCTCGTGAATCAGCTCGGGGTCGGTCGTATACTCGACCACCTCGTCGTCGTCCTTGACCGATGCGGTGATAAGCGGTACGCCGAGCCGCTCGACGATCGCCCGCGCCACGCCGTTGGCCGGGATGCGCACGCCGATCGTCCGCCGCTTCTCGAGCGCCTTGTCGGGCACGCGCGACGAGGCCGTCAGCACGAAGGTGAACGGTCCGGGGAGGTTGCGTTTCAGGATGCGGAACGCCGCATTGTCCACGCGACAGTACTCGGCGACCTGCGCCAGATCGGCAAAGACCACGGCCAGCTGGCCGGGCTGCTTGCCCCGCATGCGGCGCAGGCGTTCGATAGCCTTCGGCGAGCGGATCGAGCAGCCGAAGGCGTAGACGCTGTCGGTGGGATAGATCACGACGCCGTCGCGCTCCAGCACGTCGACCACGCGCTGCAACTCCTTCTCCGAAGGGTTCTGCTCATAGATTTTCGTCAGCATGAGGACAAAGATACAAAAATTTGGATGACTTCACCACCTTTCCTCCCCTATTCGGCCGTCCGGAACATCATTCAGCTCATCGGGCGCCCGAAGCAGGCCGGCCGAACCGGACGCCGATGCGGTGCGGGAGAGCGCAGGAAAGGCGCGGCGCGGGAGAACGTAGCACGGGAAAAGCACCGGGGAGCCGCCGAAGAGCCGCCGCCGGCCTACCGGATTTTGCGGCGGTTGAGCTCCGCGGCGTAGGCCCGGGCGTTGGCGTTGTGTTCGCGCAGCGTCCGTGCGAAATTGTGGTAGCCGTCGAATGTCGGCCGCGCGCAGAAGAAGATGTAGTCGTGCTGCTCGAAGTCGAGCACCGCGTCGATGGCGTTCTTGCCGGGCATGCAGATCGGCGAGGGCGGCAGTCCGCGGTGGATATAGGTGTTGTAGGGCGACTGCGTCTTCAGGTGGCGGTGCAGGATGCGGCGCAGCGTGAAATCCTGCATGGCATACTTGACCGTGGGGTCGGCCTGCAGGGGAATGCCGCGGCGCAGGCGGTTGATGTAGACCCCGGCGATGCGGGGCATCTCGTCCGTCTTGCGCGTCTCCTCGTAGACGATCGACGCGAGGGTCATCACCTCCAGGCGGCTCAACCCGCTGCGCTTGCGCTTGGCGTCCCGCACGGGGGTCCAGAAACGGTCGTACTCCTGCTTCATGCGCCGCACGAGCTCCTCGGGTGTCGTCGTCCACCACAGTTCGTAGGTATCGGGTATGAACATCGAAAAGAGCGTCACGCTGTCGAAGCCCAGCTCGCGGGCCACACGCTCCGAAGTCACCACGCGCAGCAGCGCCGCCGAATCGGCATCGAGCTGCCGCGCGAGCTTTCCGGCCAGCTGCGCGGGCGTGCGCACGTTGTTGATCGTCACCCGCACGGGGGTCTGCAACCCCAGCTTGAGCATGCGGGCCACCTCGATGACGTTCATGCCGGGCTTGAGGACATAATGGCCCGCCTTGAAGGTCTCGGGCAGGTTGATCCGCCGGGCATAGCGGTGGAAGGCGGCACGGTGCCGCATGCGGGGCATGAGCGAATCGACCACCTCCTCATAGGTGGCGTGCGAGCCGACGAAGAGCTCCGCCTGCTCGGTCACGGCGCGCCCCTTGAACTGCACGAAGCCCGTAACGCCCAGCACGAGCACAACCGCCACGGCCGTCAGCAGCAGCCAAATCCATGTTTTTTTACGCATTGCGGCAATTTTTTTTGCAAAGATACAAAATTTTCCTACTTTTGCACTCCGGGTGAGTCTTATACGACCAGCTCCCACAGAATCCCCCAGGCGAGGAATCGAGCAAGGGTATGTGGTCGTAGCGGTGCGATATAAATAGCTCACCCTTTTTTGTTACAACGCCGGGAGACCCGCAAGAGTCTCCCGGCGTTTTTTTGTCGGTGTACCCGGAGGACGGTCAGAAGTTGATCTTCACGCCCGCCGTGCAGTTGGCTCCGTATTCGGGATACCACGCGAAGCGGTAGAGCGAGCGGTTGATAAGGTTGCGCCCCTCGGCAAAGAGGGTGACGCGGTGCGAGATTTTCCAGTCGAAGGTCACGCGCAGGTCGACGGCAAAGGGGGCCGTGAAGCTCGAGATGACCGAAGTGAAGGTCTCCTCCCCACCCGCTGCGGGGAAGGGGTCGCGGCAGATCACCACGCTGGTCCAGCTGCGTTCGCTCTGCATCAGCGCCTCGACCCCGAACGAGACCTTGCGCCCCTCGTAGCGGAAACCGATGTTCCCCTCGAAGCGGGGGTCGCCGTTCTCGAGCTTCATCCGGGGGTCGGGCGAGAAGACACAGGCGCCCTGCGACTCATTGTTGTAGGCCCGGGCATGCACGCCCGCACGCAGGCTCAACTGGCTGACGGGGCGGTACTCCGCCTCGAAGTTGAGCGACGTGACGGTCTGGCGCGCCAGCGCAGCCATGAAGGGGCCGCCGCCGGCCTTCGGCTCTTCGGCCGTGCCCCACACCTCGGTCAGCGAATACCAGTAGGGATGGTTGTCGCGCACCGACACCGCGGCATAGAGCCGGTAGGCGAAGCGGTTGCGCCACAGGCTGCCGCCGATGCCGAAGCGGCCGTTGTAGTCGACCGCGCTGCGGCCGAGCCACAGGGCGTCGGCCAGGTAGGGGTTCTGCTGCGAAAGTGAACGGAAGTCGTTGGCACGGACATCGCCGTCGAGCTCCACAAAGGGCTTGAGACCCGCCGTCCCGAGGTTGAAATCGAGCCTGAGGTAGGGAATCACGTAGTCGCCCGTCTCGGTGACGTCCGTCTGCACCCGGTCGTGGTAGTAGTCCGCCCCGACGTCGAGGCGCACCGCCCCGCCGCGCAGCCCGTAGCGGAGCCCGACGCGCAGCTGCTGCTGCCGCAGGTCCCGAAGGAGCTTCTGCCCGGCGAGATAGTCGTACCCGCCACCCAGCTCGATGCGGTGACGTCCGAAGGCGCGGGCCAGGCGCAGCGATCCGCCGAGCGACGTCTGCCGCATCGACTTCTCGACGCTGCGGTAGGCGGCGTCGAAGCCGTCGGCCGTCTGCTCGAACCCGACCTCATACATGTCGGGCGCCCCGGAGTAGAGGTCGCCGTGCAGAGCGATCTCGAAGTTCAGGCGGCTCAAGTCCTCGAAGTCGTCGCCGAAGCGGAGGTTGACGGCCGCATCGCCGTACATCACCCGCGCCCCGGGCTTGAGGGCCGGGACGAGCGCCGGATCGGCATACAGTCCGTAACGGTGGTATATCCGGTGGTCGTAGAAGAGGTCGCCCTCGAGCATGTGCCGGCCCAGGTACTTGCCCGCGGCCGCACCGATGCGGTTGGTCATCCACCACGAATCGTTGCTTACGCCGAAGTCGTTGCGCACGTCGGCATAGCGCCCCTCGTGGTTCAGATAGCCCATGACATAGCCCGTCGAGGGGTTCTGCGACGAGGCGTAGAAGTCTACCACCGAGTTGAGCGGATAGCCCGCCCCGACCTTCAGGTAACAGGGCAGCGGACGGTTGAACTCCCAGTAGGTCACCGTCGCCGGGCGGAAGGGCAGCGTGGCGAGGGTCGTGCGCAGCGACAGCGGCGTGACCGTATAGTCGATCTCGGGACGCAGCTTCACCGTATCGGTCATGTCGGGTTCGATGCGCAGCTTCTCGGCACTCCCGACACTCGGGACGTAGGCCTTCGTGACCTCGACCTGTTTCTCGACCTGCGCCGCGGCACCCCACGGCAGCGCCGCCAGCAGCAGGGCGGCAAGGATGATCTTCTTCATCGTCAGTTCAGTTTTCGGATACGCTCTTTGGCCTCGTCCACGATGCCGTCGTCGGCGGGCGAATAGCCGTCCGCCACGCTCTGATAGGTCGCGCGGGCCTGGAAATTGTCGCCCTTGCGGACGTAGACGTCGCCCAGCAGCAGGTAGGCCTTGGCCAGCCAGTAGGCCTGCGGCTCGCGCTCGGAATAGTCGAAGACAGCCTTCTCGGTGGCATCCAGATCGCCCCGCTCGAAGAGCTCCTCGATCACGTAGTAGGCGGCCTCGGAGCCCTGCGGCGTGCGGACCTCCGCGGAGAGCTCGCGGTAGAGCTTCCCGGCCTCGGTGCGCCGGCCCGACCGGCGCAGCACCCCGGCCCAGGCGTATTTGGCCTCGCGCAGCGCCGTCTCTCCGGCATCGTCGTGCGCACAGACATCCGCGGCCATCGTCTCGATCCGCGCGGCATCGCCCCCGGCCACCGTCGCACGGACGTAGCCCGTCATGGCGGCCTCGCGGCCCGAAGCCGTCGTCGCCACGTCGTAGAGGCGGCGGTAGGCCGCGGCGGACTCGTCGTAGCGGCCTGCCTCGAAGGTCAGCGAGGAGAGCTGCTCGAGCACCTGCACCGTATACTGGTTCGTGCCCTGCGCGGCGAGCGTCGTGAGCGTGCCGATGGCCTCGTCACGCCGGTTCTGCCGCAGGTAGCAGTCGCTCAAATAGTAGAGCGCGTCGGTCACGTAGTACCCCTTGGGATAGTTCTCCACGTAGCCGCGCAGCGAGCGGACCGCCGGCTCCTCCGACCCCTCGAGGTAGAGCGCGCGGGCGGCGGCGAAGATCAGCGAGTCGCGCGAGAGGGCCGTCAGGTCGCTCTCCATGCCGGCCCGGGCGGCATAGTCGAAGTAGGCGTCGACGTTGCCGTCCGAGACGTAGATCTCGCGAATGCCCTGCATGGCGGCCTTCGCCTCGGAGGACTGCGGCGACGCGGCGACGACCATGTCGTAGTATTTCAGCGACTTCTGCTTGTCGCCCAGATTCAGGTAGGCAAGGCCCAGGTCCGAGAGGGCCTGCGCCCGGCGCGGCGAGGAGGGATAGTCGGCGATGAAGCGTTCAAGCTGCTTCGCACCGTCGGCATAGCGCTGCTCGGCGATGTAGCTGCGGCCCAGCTCGTAGGAGGCGGCATCGACGTAGTCGCCGCGGCCGTCCGCCAGGATCTGGCGCAGTGCCTGCTGCTTCTCCGACGTGCGGCCCAGAATGCCGAGCGTCACGGCCCGCTTGTAGCGGGCGTAGTGCATCTCGGGCGTCGCCAGCGCAATCGCGCGGTCGTACTCCTTGACCGCCCGGTCGAACTCGCGGTCGCTGTAACGCACGTCGCCGAGCCGGTTGCAGGCATCGGCCCGGTAGCGGTCGCGCGCGGAGTAGGCCGCCAGGAACTTGTCGAAGGCCGCCCCGGCCTGCGACATGTCGCCGCGCACGAAGGAGCAGTAGCCGAGGTTGTACCACGCCAGCGCATATTCGCGCTCGGTGCGCGGCGCCCGCTTCAGGTAGGCGTTGTACTTGGCCGCGGCGACAGTATGGTCGCCCTGCGCAAAGGCGATCTCACCCTGCCAGAAGTCGTTGAGCGCCGTATACTTGGGGCTGACGTTCACGGCGGCCGACTCGGTCAGGTAGCGCCGTGCGGCGGCCAGGTCGCCCTCTTCGTAGGCCTCCAGTCCGCGGAAATAGGAGATCTTCTGCAGCGCCGCCCGGATGTCGGCATCCTGCGTGGGCATCGCCTTGATGGCGCGGTAGGCGGCGTCGTAGTCGTGCGAATTGTAGTAGGCGGCGATGAGCAGCGTGCGCGCCTCCGGGGCCCGCGGCGAGGAGGGATAGCGCTCCAGGTAGCGCGAGAGGAGGTTGATCGCCCCGTTGAAGGCCCCGCCGCCCAGTTCATATTGCAGCTTGGCGTAGTTGAAGAGGGCATCCTCGGCAATCGCAGCGTCGAACTTCTCGTCGGCCGCCATGGCGAAGGCCTGCATCGCCCCCTGCTTGTCGCCCGCGCGCAGGTAGCAGTCGGCCAGGTGGTAGGAGGCGTTCTGCGTCAGCTCGTCCTCGGCGCCGCACGCCTTGCGCAGCCACTCGGCCGCCTCGGCATAGCGCGCCGTGCGGTAGAGCGAGAAACCCTTGAGGTAGCAGTCGTCGCGGTCCGTCTCGCCGCCCGTCTCCGCATAGGCCTCGAGGTGTTCGAGCGTGCGGTTGTAGTCGTCCAGATGGAACCACGACTCGGCGATGACCCGCTCGAGCTCCGCACGGCGTTCGGGCACCGAGCGGCGGACCAGCTCGTCGCCGTGGTCGACGACGTAGCGGTAGTTGCCCTCGAGGAACTCGATCTGGAGCAGGTAGTACGGCACGACCGAGCGGTAGGCGTCGCTCTGCTGCAGAGCCGAGAAGCCCTGCCGCGCCCGGCCGTAGCGCCCCTTCGCGTAGTCGATGTAGGAGCGGTAGTAGAGCGCATGGTCGGCATATTCGCTGCGGTCGCCGATGCGGTCGAAATGGTCGTAGGCACGGTCGTAGTCGCCCCCGGCGAACTCGACATAGCCCATGCGGATGTCGTACTGCTCGCGGCGCGAGCGGCTCAACGCCCGGTAGTCGGTCCGCTCGAAGTATTCGCGCGCACGCCGCATGTCGCCGATCGTGCAGTAGAACGACGCCAGCGAGAAGCGCACGTCGTTGCCGAAGACCGAGTCGGGATAGCGCGCCTCGAACTCCCGGAGCGACGCCTCGGCATCGGCCGCGCCCAGCTCCACGGCGCAGGCCGCCAGGTAGAAGTCGACCTCCTGCCGGAGCAGCAGCTCCTCGGGGGTCAGCGCCTGCCGCGCCCGAAGAAACTCGTGCCGGGCATCGCTCCACCGGCCGCAGTCGAAGAGGTCGCGCCCCCGGTCGAGAGCCGCGGGCCGCTGCGCCGCCTGCGCTGCTGCGGTGCAGAGCGCCAGGGCGAGGGTCAGCAACAGGATTTTCGTTTTCCGCATAGAGACATTTTCTTGATGACGGGCAAAGATACGAATTTTTGCCCATCCGTCCGCTACCCAAGGAACGGAATTTGCCGTGCGGATATTGTCGAACCATAAAACCGAATACGATGACTGAAAAGGTAACACTGGAAATCGCACCCGACGGAGGATACCGCATCCTCGGCGGCCGGACGTGCGACAGGATGACGCCGCGCGAGCTGCTGCTCCTGGCCGCGGCCCGCTGTGCCGCGGAGACGGCCCTAATGATCATGCACAAGGAGCAGCTGACGCCGCGCCATTTCGAGATCACCTCATCGGGCAGCCTGACCGACGAGGCGGCGCCGATCGAACCGTCGTTCGGCTCCTTCCACCTGGTCTACCGCATCGAATGCGCCTCGGAGGAGGAGCAGGCCAAGGCGGGGCGCGCCGTCAGGCTCACGCAGGAGAAATACTGCGGCATGGTGCGCATGCTTGCACGCATCGGTCCCGTGACGCACGAGACGGCCGTGGTCACGACCCAGCCGGCCGGCGCATGACCCGATGCGGACCTTCGTGACGACGGGCGGCGGGGAGTACCCTGCCGCCCGTCGTTTCAGCGTGCCGTGATGCGGGCGTAGTCCGAGACCGCCACGGCGTAGTTGTAGTGGGCGCGGATGGCGTTCGTGTAGAGCTGGATCCAGCTCAGCTGCGCCTGCAGGACGTCGAGCACCGTGGCCAACCCCTCGCCGTAGGAGTAGGTGCTGATCGAGAGGTTCTCGCCCGCGATGCGCAGGCTCTCCTCCGAGGCGTCGACCTGGGCGCGGCTCTGCACAAGGGCCGTCCAGCCGTTCATCTCCTCGAGAACGATCTCGTCGTAGAGCTGTGCCGCACGCCACTCGGCCTGCCGCCGCACGGACTGTGCCGCACCCACGGCCCGGCGGCGCTCGCCCCAGTGGAAGATCGGCACCGAGAGCTTCACGAAGGCCGAGCCATCGAGCGACGTGCGGCCCGTGCGGTTGGGCGTGTCGGGCTGCCACGAGCCGCCCACGCCGACGCTCAACTGCGGGTTGTAGGTGGCCCGTGCGGCCTCGACGGCCGCCTGCGCCTGCTCGGTACGCAGCTGCGCGGCAGCATAGTCCGCCCGGTCGGACGGCAGCTGCGCCGCCTCGACGCGCCGGGGCATCGGCAGCGAATCGCGGATGCCCTGCGCCAGCCTTACGCCGCGTGTCGCCTCCTCGCCGCACAGCACGTTGAAGTTGTGCTGCGCCACCTCGCGGCGCTGCTCGACCGACACCAGCTCGAACTCCGCCTCGCTCAACCGCGCGTCGATCATCAGCACGTCACCCCGGGCGATGAGCCCCTCGGCGAAGCGGCGGTCGACGACCTGCTTGAGCGAGCGGATGATGGCGACGTACTGCCGCATGGCCTCGGCATAGAGCTCCGCGGCCGAGAGGCTCCAGTAGGCATAGTCGGCGGCATAGCGGACCTCGAGCTGCGAGAACTCCTCGTCGCAGAGCGCGATGTCGTACCCCGCCTCGGCGCTGTGCACCGAGGCCCGCACGGCCCCGCCGCCGTAGAGTGTCTGCACGATCTGCGGCAGCAGACTGAAGGTCCAGCGCTCGACCCCGTCGTGATGGCGCGCCGAGAGCGAGAAGCTGCCGTCGGCCGCCAGACGCGGCAGCCGCCCCGTGCGGGCCTGTCCGAGCGTTTGGGCCGCGGCGTCGACCTGCGCCGCGGCGACCTTGAGCTGGCGGCTGTAACCGGCCACGGCCGCGCGGTAGTCGTCGAGCGTCGTCTGCGCGCACAGGGGCGCGGCGACAAGGAGCAGAAGGGCTGTGCAGAGGGTTTTCATGGCTTGCGGATGTGATAGAAGAGCGCATAGACGACCGGCAGCACGCAGACCGTGAGCAGCGTGGCAACGAAGAGCCCGCCCATGATCGTGGCGGCCATCGCGCCGAACATCGCGTCGAAGAGCAGCGGCAGCATGCCGAGGATCGTCGTGCCGGAGGCCATCGCCACGGGGACGATGCGGCTGCGCGTCGCCTCGACGAGCGCCTCGTAGGGCGAACGCCCCGCGGTGCGCAGCGTGCCGATCTGTTCGACGAGCACCACGGCGTTCTTGATGTTCATGCCCACGAGCCCCAGCAGCCCGAGCAGCGAGAAGAAGTTGAAGACCTTGCCCGTCACGGCAAGACCCGCCACCACGCCGATGAAGATGAGCGGGATCATCAGCAGAATCACCGCCGGATCGCGGTAGTTGCGGAACAGCAGCAGCAGGACCGTGAAGATCAGCACCAGCGTCAGCGGCAGGTAGCGCGCCAGCGCGGCGTTGGACTCCTGCCGGCTCTCCTGCTCGCCGAAGACGCGCATCGCATAGCCGTCAGGCAGTGCGACCGAGCGTTCGATCTCCCGGCGCAGCGTCGTGAAGAGCTCCATGGTGTTGACCCCGCGCGCGGGATCGCACTGCGCCCGCATCACGCGCTGTCGGTTGTAGCGCTTGATGACGCCGCTGCGGAACTCGAAACGGAAGCCGTCGACGGCCTGCGCGATCGGGAAGACCCGCCCGGCGGGCGTGAAGATCGGCAGCGACTGGAGGTTGGTCAGGTTGTAGTCGCCGATGTTCTCGTCCTTGAGCAGGATCGGCAGGAAGAGGTCGCCCTCGCGGTATTCACCCAGACGGTAGCCCTGCGTGGCGATGGTCAGGCCGCGGGCCAGCTGGCTGCGCGTGATGCCGATGCGCTGTCCCTTCATCTGCGAATAGAGGGGCCGCCACGTCGGGATGCGGTTGCCCCAGCCGTTGCGGATGTTCACGGCGCCGGGTGTGCGCCACATGATCTCCTCGGCCCGGGCCGTCAGCGCGCGCAGCGTGTCGATGTCGTCGCCGATGAATCCGAATTCGATAGCCGCATCGGGCACGGGCGAGAGCTTGAAGAGCGACGAGCGCAGCCACACGTCGGGGAAGTTCGCCTCGACGTAGGTGCCGAAGTGCTCCTCGACCGCGGCCGTCTGCCGCCGGTCGTGCAGCTCGACGAGGATGTTGCCGAAGTTGGGCCGCAGCGAGACGCTGCTGCTGGCCAGGTAGTAGCGCGGCGGCGTGGCGCCCATCGTCATCGAGACGCACTTCACCTCGGGCTGCGCGCGCAGCCACGCCTCCATGCGGAGCAGGTTCTCCTCCGTGGCGCGGATGTCGTACCCCTCGGGTAGCAGCACGTCGGCCCGGAAATAGGGCTTGTCGAGCGACGGGAAGAAGTTCTGCGGCATGCGCCCCATGACGGCGAGCGACGCGGCGAAGAGCACGGCGCTCCCCGCCACGACCGTCCACCGCCGGCGCAGCAGCGCCGCCAGCAGGCGGTCGAACGCCCGGTAGAACTTCGTGTCGTAGGGGTCGTGCACGGACTTCTCGGCGCGGAGCAGAAAGCTGCCGAACAGGGGCGTCTGCGTCAGGGCCAGCACCCAGCTCAACAGCAGCGAGAGGGCCAGCACGACGAAGAGCGGCTTGACGATCTCGGCGACGGACGACGGCGCAAGGTAGAGCGGCAGGAACGAGCAAACGGCGATGAGCGTGGCGCCCAGCAGGCTCCAGCGCGGGGCGTTGGCCCCGTCGACGAAGGCCTGCCGCCGCGCGATGCCCCGCAGCATGGCCTGCCGGGCGTTGTCCGTCACGACGATGGCGTTGTCGACGAGCATGCCCATGGCGATGATGAAGCCCGCGAGCGACGTGCGGTTCAGCCCCTCGCCGAGCAGCTGCATGAGCAGCAGCGTCCCGCCGATCGAGAAGAGCAGCGAACTGCCGATGAGCACCCCGGAGCGGGCCCCCATCACAAGCATGATGACCAGGATGACGATCCCGACCGACTCGGCCAGGTTGAGCACGAAGGTGCGGTTGGCCTCGCGGGCGATGCGGTTCTCGGGATAGAGCACCGCAAGGTCCATGCCCACGGGCATGCGGGCGACGAGCGCCGCCAGCACGGCGTCGATGCGCTCGCCGGTCCGCACGACGTCGACCTGCTCCTCGGTCGAGATGCCGATGCCGATGGCGCGCCGACCGTTGACGCGCATCAGCGTCTGCGGCGGATCGACATACCCGCGTTCGATGCGGGCGATGTCGCCCAGACGGTACTGCCTGCCCGAGGAGGAGATCAGCAGCTGGTCGGCGATGTCCTCCAGCGAGCGGTAGGTCCCCGACTCGAGAATCCGGATGCGGAGCGCCCCGGCCTGCTTCTCGCCGCTGTCGACCAGGGCATTCTGCTGCGAGATGGTCTGCACGACGGTCTCGGGGCGAATCGAGAAGTTGGCCAGCGCCGCGAGGCTGACGTAGACGTTCACGACGGGCGTCTGCTCGCCGAAGAGCGTCACCTTGCGCACGCCGCCGACGGTCACGACATGGGTCTTGATGCGCTGCGCCCAGTCGCGCAGTTCGGACCACGAGAAGCCCTCGTCGGCCGAAAGTCCGTAGTAGATGCCGAAGACGTCGCCGAAGTCGTCGGCCACGGTGATGCGCGACGCCTCCGCGGGCAGCTGCGCCTGGACGTCGAGCACCTTGCGGCGCAGCTCGTCCCACAGCTGCGGGATGTCGCGTGCCGGGGTCGCGGGGTCGAGCTCGACGAGGATTTTCGAGAGTCCGTAGCGGGACTCGGAGGTGATCTTGTGCACGCGCCGCATCGACTGCACCTCGCGTTCGACGGGCTCGGTGACGAGCTGCTCGACCTCGGCGGGCGTGGCGCCCGGGTAGCGGCAGAGCAGCGAAGCGCTCTTGATGACGAAGGTCGAATCCTCCTTCTTGCCGAGCGTCGCAAAGCCCGCCACGCCGCCCACGAGCAGTACGAGCAGGAAGAACCACACGACACGCGCGTTCTTCAGGGCATATTCGGGCAGGTTCATGGCTTGTCGCTCATTATGCGCACCGGCTCGCCCTCGCGCAGCTGATAGACCCCGGCCGTCACGACGCGCTCGCCGGGTTCGACGCCGCTGTCGACGATGACGCGGTCGCGGCCGTAAGGCTCGCCGAGCGTCACGGCGCGCCGCTCGACCCGCTCGCCGTCACCGACGATCCAGACATAATCCCCGCCCTCGGCCGGTGCGCAGACGGCCGTCAGCGGCAGCGACACGGCATCCGCAACGGGGTCGGCCGTGCGCATGGTGACGGTGCACGACATGCCCGGAGAGATGCGGTAGCGCGCCGTATCGACCCCTTCGAGCGTCAGCGAGACGGGAAAGCCCGAGGCATCGGACGATGTGCGGGCGTAATCCTTCAGCCGCGCCGCAAACACCACGCCGCGATAGTTGTCGAACGCCACGTCGAAGTGCGTCGAGGGGCGCGCGAGGGCATCGAGTGCGCTCTCGGGCAGGGTGAACTTCACGGTAGAGGTCTCGGGCGCCACCAGCCGCAGGATCGTCTGCCCGGACTGCACGCGCTCGTACTTGTCGACGTATGCCGCCTCGATGACCCCGGCGAACGGGGCCCGCAGCCGCGTCTCCTGCAACAGGTCCGTCGCATTCTCATACGACGAGCGGGCCTGCGCATAGCGCGTCTGCGCCGCCTCGGCCTCCTGCCGCGAGACGGCCTCGTGCTGCAACAGGCGCTGCATGCGCTGCATCTGCGAGCGCGCCTCCTCGTAGGCCGAGCGCTGGGCCGCAACCTGCAGCTCGACATCCCGGGGATCAAGTTCGGCGAGCAGCTGCCCCCGGGCCACGGCCTCGCCCTGCGAAACGGGAATGTCGAGCACCTGCCCCGAGAGCTTGAAGGCCAGATTGACGGCATCGTCGGGCGTGGCCAGCCCCGCGAAGTCGCGGTCGATGAACCCGGCCCGCACGGCCGTCTCGACCTTGACGGGGCGCACCGAACCGACCGGCACGCTCCTGCCGCCGCAGGCCGCCGCCGCACAAGACATCACAAAGAAGAGAAACCGGCGCATACGAAAAAAGTTGACTCCGACAATTCGGAGTCAACTTTCATACCATTGTGCGCCGCAGGGCCCCTACGGCCGAATATCGCGACAATTCCTTTTAGCCGAGATCGTTCCGTTGTCGAGGACGACCAGCCCGTTGTCGGCCCGCAGCAGGGTCTTCATCGTCGAGGCGTCGATGTTGTAGCAGGGAACCTCCCCCGAGCCGAAATCGTGGCTGTAAACATCGTAGAGCGGCTGCGGCGTCAGGCAGACGACCGCGGCGCCCTCCTCCGCGGCGCGGGCAACCAGCCGCGCCATGCGGCGCGCGCAGCTGCGCGGCAGGCGGTCGAACGACGTCACGCAGAGCATGTAGAGACGCCCGGGCGTCGAGAGCACCTCCTCGGTGGCATCGCCGTCGGCGCCGTGCAGTGCGAACTCGCTCACCAGCGGCCGGATTGCGGGCTCCTCGCTCGTCGTGCGCGTATCGACCCACTCCCACTTCGTCTCGTCCTGCCACTCCGTGTCGTCGAGCGTGAACTCGCGCTCGCGGCCCGTGCGGCGGTTGCGGTAGACGAGCACCGTCTCGGTCTCGCCGGCCCCGATCTCGGGAGCCCGCTTCGCCTCGAGGATGTTGACCCCGACCTTGTAGGGCAGGAAGTCGACGAGCGGCAGGTGGCGGTAGCAGTAGTAGCCCAGATACATCGACAGGCAGAAGAAGGCCACCGTCAGGCACACCTCCAGCGGTTTGAATGCGAAGATGCGGTCGGGCCGGTAGCGCCACCAGACGACAAAGGCCATGGCCAGCAGCACGACGTTCTTCGCGAAGGTCTCCCACGGCGAGAGTTTCAGCGCCTCGCCGAAGCAGCCGCAGTCCTCGACGGGGATGAGCGTGGCGCTCAACAGGGTCAGCAGCGTGAAGAAGCAGAGCGACAGCACCGCAAAGATCGAGATGAGCCGGATGCGCACCTTGAAGAGGAGCATGCAGCCCATCATCAGCTCGGCGCCGCACAGCCAGATCGAGAAGGCCATCGACCCCCACTGCAGGTACTCCAGGCCGTAGATCGAGAGGTACTCGTTGACCTTCAGCGCCGTGCCCCACGGGTCGATCACCTTCGTGAAGCCCGAGAAGATGAACGTGAAGGCGAGCACCAGGCGGCAGATGCGCGACAATATCTTGAATCCGCGTTTGTTTCTCATCGTTTTCCGAGCACGGGGGTCAGCTCCGCGCGTATTTTTTCAAAAATTTCCTCGGGCGACGCCATGGCTCCCGCGGCATTGCTGCAGTCCACGACGCGCAGCGTCGGATCGGCGGCCGCCGCTTCGAGGTAGACCTCGCGCACGCGCCGCTGCAGGTCGAGCGACGCCTCGTGGATATCCTCCGCACCGTGCAGGTAGGCGCGGTCGTCGCCCGCGCGCTGCTCCGTGAGCTTGCGCTCGGTGAAGGCGAAGGGCACGTCAAGGAAGAGCGACAGATCGGGACGCGGCAGGGCGTTGTGTCCGAACTCCAGGTCGAGGATCCAGCGGGCCAGGCGGCGACGCGGCTCCCCCTCGGGCAGTTTGGCGCACTGGAAACCGACGTTCGAGTAGACGTAGCGGTCGAGCACCACGGCGCGTCCTTCGGCAAGCCAGTCGCGGATCTGCCCCGCCGCCTCGGCGCGGTCCCCGGCGAAGAGCAGCGCCACGAGGTAGGGATCCACCTCCCCGACGCCGCCGAACTCGCCGCGCAGGAAGCGGGCGATCAACTCGCCGTAAACGGGCGCGTCGAAGCGCGGAAAATGAATATACTCGCTGCGCAGGCCGCTCGCCGAGAGCAGCTCGCGCAACAGACGGACCTGGGTCGACTTGCCCGCTCCGTCCAGTCCTTCGAGTACGATGAACATCGGTTCCTTGCGTTTATATGGGTTCGTTTCGGTTCTCCGCCTACTGGCGCAGCATGCGCACGGCCCGCACGACACCTGCGGCCAGCGCATCCACCTCCACTTCGGTGTTGTAGAGCGCGAACGACGCGCGGCACATGCCCGTCACGCCGAAGTGGTCCATCACCGGCTCGGCACAGTGGTGCCCCGTGCGGACGGCGATGCCCAACTTGTCGAGGATCATCCCCATGTCGTAGGGGTGCACCCCCTCGACGTTGAACGACACGATGGCGCACTTGTCCGCCGTCGAGCCATAGATGCGCAGTCCGTCGATTGCCCCGAGGCGTTCGGTCGCCCGGTCGAGCAACGCCCGTTCGTGGGCCTCGACCTCCGCGGGATCGAACTGCTGCACATACCGCACCGCCTCGCCCAGCCCGATGGCCCCGACGAAGTTGGCCGTTCCGGCCTCGAACTTCAGCGGCACGGGGGCATAGGTCGTGCGGGCGAAGGTCACGCGGTCGACCATGTCGCCGCCCCCGAGAAACGGGGGCATCGCCTCGAGCAGCGCCCGCTTGCCGTACAGCACGCCGATGCCGGTCGGACCGTAGAGCTTGTGGCCCGAGAAGGCATAGAAGTCGCAGTCGAGCGCCTGCACGTCCACGCCGCCGTGCACCACCCCCTGGCAGCCGTCGACGACGACGACCGCCCCGACGGCATGGGCCGCGCGGATGACGGGCCGCAGGTCGGGCCGCGTGCCGAGCGTATTGGAGGCCTGCGTCACAGCGACCACGCGCGTGCGTGCGTCGAGCAGCGATTCGAGCAGGTCGGTGCGCAGCGCCCCCTCGTCGTTGAAGGGCAGCATGCGCAGCTCGGCCCCCTTGCGCTCGGCGAGCAGCTGCCACGGCACGAGGTTCGAATGGTGTTCCATCTCGCTGACGACGATGTTGTCGCCCGCATGCACGAAGCGCTCGCCCCAGGCGTAGGCCACCGTGTTGAGCGACGCCGTGGCCCCGGCCGTGAAGACCACCTCCTCCTTCGCCGCGGCGCCCAGGAAGGCGGCAATCCGCTCGCGGGCCGCCTCGTAGCGCGTCGTGGCCTCCTCCGAGAGCAGGTGCACGCCGCGGTGGATGTTGGCGTTCAGCTCGCGGTGCAGCCGGTCCACGGTCTCGATCACCGCCAGCGGCTTCTGCGCCGTGGCCCCGTTGTCGAGGTAGACCAGCGGCCGCCCGTAGACTTCGCGTGCGAGGATCGGAAACTCCCCGCGTATCTTTTCGATATCCAGCATCGTCACATCCGTTTCATTTTCGCGGCGACGGCCTCCAGCAGCGTCTCGGCCAACGGCTCGATGCCGCAGCGGCGCACGATGTCGCCGACGAACCCTTCGATCTGCAAGCGCCGCGCCTCGACCTCGCTCAAGCCCCGCTGCCGCATGTAGTAGACCGCCTCGGCATCCATCTGCCCGACCGTTGCGCCGTGCGAGCACTTCACGTCGTCGGCGTAGATCTCCAGCTGCGGCCACGTCGTGATGCGCGCCGTGTCGCTCAGGAGGATGTTGCGGCTCTGCTGCTGCGCGTCGGTGCGCTGGGCATCCTGTGCCACGTAGACCAGCCCGTGGAACTCGCCCACGGCCCGGCCTCCGGCCACGCCCTTCACGCACGACTCGCTCCGGCAGTCGGAGACGTTGTGCGCCGTATGCAGCCGCACGACGCAGTGCTCCTCGTCCGCGGCGAGGAAGACCCCGCCCAGCGTATTTTCGGCCCCGCGGCCGTTCAGGTCGATGCGGTAGGCGGCATTGGCGCTCGCCAGCTGCACCGTCGTGATGCGGCAGTCGCTCCGGGCCGCCTGCTCCACGGCCACCTCGGCGAAGGCCTCGGCCGTGAAGAGCTCCGTAAGTTCGAGCCGCGCCCCCTCGCCCAGCGTGCAGTGCAGCGCCGAGAGCTCGGGCGAGGTGTGCAGCACGACGAGCCGCGCCGCGCCGCCCGCGGCGACCTGCACGTCGAGATGTCGCGGATCGACGGCCGCATAAGGCTCCGTCACGCACTGCGTGATGCGGAGCAGCTCCTCCCCCGCCGGGCGGAAGCCGCGAAGGATGTCAGGCAGCGTCGTCATTCGTTTCCGTACTCGTTGATGATGCGGTCGTAGCCCTCCTTCTCCAGATCGAGGGCCAGCGACTTGTCGCCCGTGTAGATGATGCGCCCCTTGTAGAGCACGTGTACCACGTCGGGCACGATGTAGTCCAGCAGGCGTTGGTAGTGCGTGATGACCACCGTGGCGTTCTGCGGCGTATGAAGTTTCGTCACGCCCGTGGCGACGATGCGCAGGGCGTCGATGTCGAGCCCCGAGTCGGTCTCGTCCAGGATCGCCAGCTTCGGATCGAGCATCGCCATCTGGAAAATCTCGTTCTTCTTCTTCTCGCCGCCCGAGAAGCCCTCGTTCACGGCGCGCGACGTGAGCTTCGGGTCGAGCTCCACGACGGCGCTCTTCTCGCGCATCAGGCGCAGGAACTCGGCCGCCGTGAGAGGCTCCTCGCCGCGGAACTTGCGATGCTCGTTCACGGCCAGCTTCATGAAGTTGGCCATCGTGACACCCGGAATCTCCACCGGATACTGGAAGCCGAGGAAGAGCCCCAGCCGGGCACGGTCCTCGATCGACATGGCGAGCAGGTCCTCGCCCAGGAAGCGTACCGAGCCCTCCGTGACGGTATACTTGGCATTTCCGGCCAGCACCGAGGCGAGCGTCGACTTGCCCGAGCCGTTCGGGCCCATGATGGCGTGGACCTCGCCGGCGCGGACCTCCAGGTCGATGCCGCGGAGAATCTCCTTGCCCTCGACCGACGCATGCAGATTTTTTACGCTTAACATATCTGTCTTGTCGTTTCTATTTGTCCTTTTTACATTTTCACATCCGAAATGTCTCCGGAAATTCTGTCAGAGTGCCGGCCGGATCTCCACGGGCCGCTCCGGAGCCTCGTCCGGATCTTCCCGGATACCCTCCATGCCCCGCCGGCGACCTTCCCGCACGCGGCTGGGAACTTCCATGCCCCGCCGACGCCTTCCTGCGCACGGTCGGGAGCCTTTCGTCAGGCCCCGCGTCACCGGCTCCGCCCGGCCGCTACCCTACCGTGCCCTCGAGTTGCAGGGCCAGCAGCTTCTGCGCCTCGACGGCGAACTCCATGGGCAGCTTCGCCAGCACCTCGCGGGCGTAGCCGTTGACGATCAGCCCCACGGCATCCTCGGTCGACAGTCCGCGCTGGTTGCAGTAGAAAAGCTGGTCGTCCGAGATTTTCGACGTCGTCGCCTCGTGCTCCACGACGGCCGTGCGGTTGCGGCAGTCGATCTCGGGGAAGGTGTGGGCGCCGCAGCGGTCACCGATCAGCAGCGAGTCGCACTGCGAATAGTTGCGCGCATGCTCCGCCCCCTTGGCCACGCGCACCAGACCCCGGTAGGCATTCTGGCTCCGGCCCGCGGAGATACCCTTCGAGACGATGCGGCTGCGCGTGTTGCGGCCGATGTGGATCATCTTCGTGCCGGTGTCGGCCTGCTGGAAGTTGTTGGTCATGGCCACCGAGTAGAACTCCCCGACGGAATTGTCGCCGGCGAGGATGCAGCTCGGGTATTTCCACGTGATGGCCGAGCCGGTCTCGACCTGCGTCCACGACAGGCGCGCGTTCTCGCGGCACAGGCCGCGCTTGGTGACGAAGTTGTAGACGCCGCCGCGCCCCTCGCGGTCGCCCGGATACCAGTTCTGCACCGTGGAATACTTCACCTCGGCGTCGCGCTCGACGACGATCTCGACGACGGCCGCATGCAGCTGGTTCTCGTCGCGCTGCGGCGCCGTGCACCCCTCGAGGTAGCTCACGTAGGCCCCCTCGTCGGCGACGATGAGCGTGCGCTCGAACTGCCCCGTGCCGGCGGCGTTGATGCGGAAGTAGGTCGACAGCTCCATCGGGCACCGCACCCCCTTGGGGATGTAGCAGAACGACCCGTCGGAGAAGACCGCGGCGTTCAGCGCGGCGTAGAAGTTGTCGGTATAGGGAACGACGCTCCCGAGGTACTTTTTCACCAGGTCGGGATGGTCGCGCAGCGCCTCCGAAATTGAACAGAAGATGATCCCCTTCTCGGCAAGCGTCTCCTTGAAGGTGGTCTTCACCGAGACGGAGTCCATCACGGCATCGACCGCCACGCCCGCCAGCGCCATCTGCTCCTCGAGCGGAATGCCCAGCTTGTCGAACGTGCGTTTGAGTTCGGGGTCGACCTCGTCCATCGAGCCGAGCTTCTTGCGGGACTTCGGCGCCGCATAGTAGATGATATCCTGAAAGTCGATCTCCGGGATCGTCAGATGCGCCCACGTCGGGGGTTCGAGCGTCAGCCAGTGCCGGTAGGCCGCCACGCGGCGCTCGGTCATCCACGCCGGCTCGCCCTTCTTTGCGGAGATCAGGCGCACAACCTCCTCCGAGAGCCCCTTGCCGATGGTCTCGGTCTCGATCTGCGAGGTGAAGCCGTACTTGTACTCCTGCTCCCCGATATTTTCCAATAGGTCTTTCTCTTTTCCTGCCATACGAGCAAAATATCGTACAAAGGTAAAAAATCTAATCCGAATTTCATAATCGCACCGGGCAAATACGGTACCGCGGACCAGCGCAGCGGCAAAAAAAAGGGAGCGCGGACTGCTCCGCGCTCCCTGCCGTTGTTTTCGGTATCGGATTACTTCTCGCCGACGATCACGGCATTGGTGATCTTGGCATCGCCGCCGCCGATCGTGATCTTGAAGTAGGGCTTGCCTGCCGTGTCGTACCTGTAGTATCCGGCATAGGTGCCCTCGCCTTCGGCCACCGTCGGAATCTCAAGGGCCGTGAAGTCCGTGCCGTTGTCCGAAGTGCTGACGGTCGGAACCTTCGAGCCGTCCACGATCTTCAGGTAGATCGTCGAGATGGCCCCCAGCGAAGAGTCGTTCTTCAGGTAGGTCTCGATCGCAAGGCCCTTCTTGATGTACATCGAGCTCGAAGAGGCCGCCATGGCCGATCCGAAGGTGATGCCCTGATAGGTCCAGGTCTGGATGTAGGGCTTGCTGCTCGAGGTCGAGAACTTCGTCATCGCATCCTCCGAGGCCGTACCGTCCATCTCCGTACCGGTGAGAATCTGGATCTCGTCACCCACATGGTTCTTGATCAGGTCGTAGCTCAGCTCCACATTGTAGGGCTGCGTCTGCACACCCGAGTTGTCAGGCTCCCACGACAGACCGTAAACATTGATCGTGGCATAGCAGTAGATGTAGATCGTCGTCTCGCCCGTGAGGTCGGTGAAGGTCACCGTCTTGGCCTCGCCGTCCGACGAGGTCGGGCAGGCTTCGCGCAGGTACTCCTTGCCGTTGGCGCTCACGCCCACTTCGCGCGTGGCGTCCGAGCTGCTGCTCGAAATGGCCTTCACGGTCAGCGTACCGTTGCCGCTCACGCGCAGAGCCAGGGCACGCAGCGTCGGCGTCACATCCTCCAGCGTACTCTTGCCGTTGAACTTGATGCGGTCCACCGGCTCGCCCTGGTCGCCGATCGAGTGCTCGATGGTCATGTGCTTCGAGTCGCTGGCCAGGAACTGGAGGTTGCCGAAGACGGACGTCTCCTTGATGTCACCGGCCGGGAAGGACGAGGCATCGGCGATGTTCCACGTGTAGGCCGACGATACGGTCGTCAGCACGCCCCTGATCGTGATCGTCACGCTGGCAGCCTCCGAGTCGAGCCAGTTGAGCGAGCCCTCGGCCGCCTTGGCTACGACCGACAGCGTGTGCTGGCCGGCCTTGAGCGAAGCCACCGTCGAGGCGGGAATCTCATACGAGGGGGTCTCCACCGTCTCGGTCTTGCCGTTGAAGGTCACTTCGTAGGCTGCGGCGTTCGGCACGGCGTTCCATGCCACGGCGATCGGCTGCGACGTGCCCTGATCCACGGCCGGGATGTCGGTCGTCGTGAAGACGGGCGTGTCGAGGGCCTTGGGCTCGCCGCCCGAAACCACCTCGAGCGACCACTCGAGCGCCTGCAGCTCGACGGGAGCGCAGCTGCAGATGTAGACCGTCGTCTCACCCTGGATGTCACCGAAGCCGAACTTGCTCTGCGTACCGTCGGCCGGAACCGCATAGCGGGCGCCGTTGACGATGATCTCCATGTGCTTGTTGTAGCCTGCATCGGCGGGCGTGATGAGTACCGAACCCGGCACGCTCACCTTAAAGGCCAGGGCGTTGTTCGTCGGGACGTCGAGCACCGAGAGGGTCGAGGCGGCCGAGAACGAGATCGTACCCTTGTCCGTCACGGCCATCGGGGCCTCCTCGTCGTTGACGATGAACTGCAGGTTGCCCAGGATCTTCGTCGAGAGGATCTCCTGCGGCTCGAAGCTCTCCGTGTCGGCGAAGTTCCAGACCGTAGCCTCCGTGATGACGTTCAGTTCGGTCTGCTCGGGCACGATGGGTGCCACGGCGTTCCACCAGCGCGGGTCGCCGACACGTACCGAGGCGATCTCGTCGTTCACCAGATAGAACTTGCCGCGCAGCGAGTTCTCGCACGGGTCCTCCGTGAGGATCTTGCCGCCGTTCTGCGTGGCCGTGGCCTGCGTGATCTCCACGCCGTCCAGAATCTTGGCCTCGAAGAAGGTGTCCGCACAGTTGTAGAAGTAGTTGCTCTGGATGAGCGTCGGGAGCTGCACGGAGCTGTTGTTGGCGATGAAGCGGGCATTCTCACCCGTCTCGTTCAGGAAGAGGTTGTTGGCATACTCCATGACGGCAGCCGTACCGCGCACGTAGAAGAAACCCTTGTTGTTGCCGTCGGTTACGGTGGAGAAGTTGCTGAAGGTGTTGTTGCGGATGACGATCGACGAGAGGGTCTCCTTGGCGTCGACACGCAGGAACGAACGGGCGCCGTTGTAGAAGGTCGAGTTGGTGATCGTCAGCGTGCCGTGCGTCGATTCGGTGCGGAAGTCGATGAAGTCACCGCCGCTGTTGCCCATGTTGGCGGCATAGAGGCCGTCGAAGAGCAGCGTCTGGATGGCCGAACCGGCCTTGTTCTCGTAGAAGATGTTGCGGTAGCCTGCCAGGTCGCAGTTCTTCACCGTCACGGAGTTCATCGCGATGGCATCCTTCACCTCCATGAGCGACGAGGCCGCATCGGCGCCGTCGAGCGAGAGGTCCTCCAGACGGATGTCGTTCACACCGGGATTCAGACCGATGCCCAGGCCCACGATCGCGGGCTTCGCACCCTCGAGCGTCGTCTCGCCGATGATCGTCAGGTCGGCGGCCAGCGCCGATGCGGGGTTGGTCTCGCCTTCGCCGTAGGAGGGCACCGTATAGGGCGTCTCACTGTAGGCCAGCTGGTACTTGCCGCCGTCCACGAAGGCCTGCATGAGCTGCTCGATCGTCGAGATCTTCGTCATGTTCTGCATGTCGGGACGGGTCCAGACATCCTGACCGCCGCGGCTGGCGCTGTTGTAGTAGACGGCCACGAAGTACTCGGTCGAGGGCTGCAGATCACCGATCGTCGCCGTGGCGGCCTGCACCTGCTCATCGGACAGATCGAGGCGCACGGGCTCCTGGTCGGCCGAAGCGACCGGCGTAGCCAGCAGGTGCGTCACATACTGATCCTGATCCCACTTCAGCGTCACGCTGTTTGACGTGCGCTCCGTGACGACGGGATTCAGCGGGTCCATGATCGCGTAGGTCACGATCGGGCCGGCGACGGCCACGTGCGACGGCGCGGTGCGCTCGTTCTGGCTGAAGGCCTGCACGGTGGCGTAGTACTCGTTCTCGGCCACAAGGTCGAGCGTCACGGGAACTTCCGCCGGGGTGATGTCGCTCCTGGTCTCAACCACCGTGGTGAGTCCCTCGTCCGAATAGATGACGACTTCATAGGTATCCGTCGTGCGCACGTCCCACGTCAGGCGCACCTGGTTGCCCGTCGAGAGCACCGAGGCCGTGAAGTTCAGCGGCGTCAATGCCCGGTCGAGCACCAGCTCGTTATTGATGCCGTCCGGATCGTCCGAACAGCCGCCCAGTCCCGCTACGGAAAACAGCAGCAACCCGGACATCAATTTGCGAAATATGCTTTTCATAATCGTAAAATCTGTTTTGGTGGTCGATTATCCGTTAATAACCGTAATCGTTGTGAATCTGCCCCTGCGAGTTGTCGACGACACTCTGGAAGATGGGCCAGTACTGACGCGTATCGGGATCGCGGTCGTAGAGACGGTTGATCTCGGCAGTCGTGAACTTCGGGCTCTCGGTATCGCTTGCGCACGGCGCATAGCGCGAAACCTCACCCTCGGTATTGGTGTAGGGGATCCACGTGGCGTCGGGAGCCGTCTGCTCGTCGCGTCCCAGACCGTACATCTCGAGCTTCGTGCCCTCGACCTTGTAGTAGACGTAGCCGTCGCCCTGGGCCAGGTAGCTGAAGTCACCCGTCCAGTTGTTCAGGTCGTTGAGCTTCTGCTTCGTCTCGTCCATCTTCGTCTTGAGCAGGTTCCAGCGGATCAGGTCGGTCTTGCGGAGCATCTCGCCCACGAACTCGAGGGCACGCTCGTCGACAATGGCGTCGAACATGGCGTCGGCCGAGCCGATGGCGTCGACATAGCTCTGGGCCATCGCCTCGTTGCCGGCGTAGGCACGCTTGCGCACCTGCAGGAGGTAGTTCTTCGCATTGTCCAGACCGCCGCCGTCCACCGAGGCGCACGACGAGTGAATGGCACACTCGGCAGCCATCAGGTAGACATCCGACAGACGCATGTAGGGCGGTTTGAAGCCGTCGTCGTTACCGCCGCTGTAGGGATAGTTCTCCATCCACTCGAAGCGGTACTTGCCGAAATACCACGTATCGAGACCCGCCAGTACGGGAGCCGTCGTCGTGGACGAGGGCGAGGTGTACTCCCAGATGTAGTTCACGCAGCTCACGTCGCGGCGCGTATCCTGCTTCTCGTACTCGAACCACATGGTCGGCACGGGACCCACGCTGCCGCCGCGGCTCGACGTTCCGGCCGTAGCGCCGATGAACTGGTCCGCTCCGTCGTGACGCACGGCGAAGGTGTAGTTCCAACGACCGCGGTTGTTGCCGTAGGGGAATACCCAGAGCACCTCGCGGCCCGTACCGGCAGCCGTCAGGTCAAAGTTGTTCAGGTCGCGCCACAGCTGCTCGAAACTCGGATAGAGCGACATGCCGCTGTTGCGGATCACATCCACGCAGGCGGCCAGCGCCTTCGGGTAGAGGACATCCTGCTGCAGCTCGGGATCGGAGCTCAGGCGCACCGAACCGGCATCGCCCGTACCGACCATGCCGTCGGCGGGACGCAGCGCATAGCCCGAGGCCATGAGCGCCAGACGGGCGTAGAGGCCCTTGGCGAAGGCCTTGTTGATGCGGTCGGTCGTCGTGGCATGTCCCTGACCGGGCCACGGCAGATAATCGTAGGCCTCCTCCAGGTCGCCGAGGATCTGCTTGAAGATCACGTCACGGCTCGTCTTCGGGATGTAGATGTCGTCGCTGATCGGCTCCGTGCGGAAGGGCACGTCACCCCAGGCGCGGATCAGGTCGTAGTACATCACGGCACGCAGCGTCAGCGCCTCGCCCAGCAGATAGGCCATGTCGGCGTTGTTCTCGATGTTGCCGTACTGCCGCAGGTTCTTGATGTTGAGGTTCGCACGCTCGATGGCCGTGTAGTAGGGCGAATAGGCGTCCGCGCTGCTGCCCGAGGTGTTCATCTCGCCGTTGGTCGGCAGCAGGTCGTAGCCGTAGATGGCCTGACGGTTGGCGTTGTTCGCCTGATTGGTCTCGTTGCTCCAGTTGTTGCCCCACTCGATGTCGGTGTTCAGACCCACGTAGGGATGGTAACGGCCTCGGTGGTTCGCCTTCTCAAGCAAAGCCTGCGTGATACCGAAGTTGCACCCCTCGGCCAGCTCGTAGTTCGAGAAGACCGTCTGGGTGTCGAACGACGACTTGGTTTCCGTTTCCAGCAGATCGGAGCAGGCACAGAGCGCTCCTGCAGCCGACAAAACGAATATATATTTGAATGCTTTCATACGATGATGTAGATTTTGCTTTGGTCAAGATTAGAATGTGAGGTTCGCACCGAAGACGACACTGCGGCTGCGCGGATAGGCCGAATAGTCGACGCCCGGCGTCAGCGGCGTGGCACGGCGGGTATCCACCTCGGGATCGTAGCCCGAGTAACCCGTCCAGCAGAAGAGGTTGGTACCCGTCACGTAGAGACGGAACCGCTGGATGCGGAGCTTCTTCATCCAACGCTCGGGGAGCGTGTAGCCCACCGTCACGGACGACAGACGCAGGAACGATCCGTCCTCCACGGCCCAGTCGCTGAAGACGGCCGAGGACATGAGCGGCGACCACATCGTCGTACCTTCATTGACGGTTCTCAGCTGTTCGGGATCGGTGATCAGCTCGCCCGTCGCCCAGTCGATGTTGGTCCAGCGGTTCTGCGTGGCCATCGTATTGAGCAGGTTGCGGAAGTTGTTCTTCGTACCGCGCTCCGAGGTGAACTCGATCTTGTTGGCGTTGTAGATCTGGTTGCCGTAGACCCAGTTGAAGTTGGCCGAGAAGTCAAAGCCGTAGGCGTAGCCCGAGAGCGAGAAACCTCCCGTCCACTTGGGCTGTGCGTTGCCGATGATCGTGCGGTCGTCGGTCGTCACCTTGTTGTCCTCGCTGCCGTCGACATTCTTGAGCTTCATGGCACCCGGACGCAGGTAGGTGCTGCCGATCACGGCCGAGCAGTCCACGATACCCTCCTTGAGCACCCACTTGCCGTCGATGTAGTCGAAGTCGTCGACCTCATAGCGGCCATCCGACACGTAGCCGTACATCTCGCCGAGCGAACCGCCCACGCGCACGCGGTAGTCGGTACCGATCTCGCTCGATGCCCAGCCCGACTGCAGACCGTCGAGGTAGTCCAGGCCGCCGAGGCTCATCACGCGGTTCTCGTTGTAGCTGGCGTTGGCCGAGAAGGTCAGACCGTACTTGGGCTTCTCGAGCAGCACGAACGTGGCGGCAAGCTCGATACCGCGGTTGCGCGTCTCGCCCAGGTTGCGGTACTGGTACTCATAGCCGCTGCCCGTCAGCGGGTACTGGATCAGCAGGTCCTTCGTATTGTTCTGGTAGACATCCACCGAACCGCTCACGCGGCCGCGGATGAAGCTGAAGTCGAGACCGATGTTGTGCGAGTAGGTCGTCTCCCACGTCAGATCGGGGTTCGCCATGACGATCTTGCCGTTGTCGTCCTTGGCCACGCCCCACCAGTTGTCGTAGAGATACCAGTTGTTGGGGTTGTCGCTGCCGGCGAACTCCTGCAGCATCAGACCCGAGGGGATGTTGTTGTTACCGGCCGTACCGTAGCTGTAACGCAGCTTCAGGTTGTCGAGCCAGTCGATGTCCTTCAGAGCCTCCTCGCCCGAAATACGCCACGACACGGCGGCCGAGGGGAAGTAGCCCCACTGGTTGCCTTCGGCGAACTTCGACGAACCGTCGGCTCGCATCGTACCCGAAACCATGTACTTGCCCTTGTAGTCGTAGTTGATGCGGCCGAAGAACGAGAAGAGCATGTCGTCGGGATCGTAGAAGTTGTTGATCGAACGCGTACCCGTGGCCGAGCTCATCATCTGCCAGGCCATCATCGAGTCGTAGAAGTCGGGGAAGTCGTAGGCCCAGGCCGTGAGCGTATTGGAACGCGTGACGATGTACTCCTGGCCGACGAGCAGGTTGAGCGAGTGGTCGTCGTTGTTGAAGACGTTCTCGAAGTCGTAGCTCAACGTGTTGGTGTTGCGGATCTTCTCGCGCGTATAGTCCGTGTACTGCGTGGCGGGACCCGGACGGTTCGAGTTGTAGATCAGGTAGGTCGTCATGCCGTAGAAACGGTCCTTCGTCTGGCGGTAGGTATCCAGACCGGCCTCGACGCGCAGCTTGAGGTTCTTGACAATCTCCCACTGGAAGGCGGCATTGGCGTTCCAGTTCGTGCGGCTGTAGCGGCTGTCGTTGTCGGCCGTGGCGATCAGCGGGTTGACGTTGTCGCCGGCCATCGTCTCGTCATCGTCGCCCGAAGCGGCCGTCGTGAAGGGGAAGGGTCGGTACTGGATGGCGTGCTTCACACGGCCGTTGCCCGACGACGAACCGGCATCGTTGTAGGAGTTCGAGCCGGCGCCGCGCACGTCCGTATCGGAGTAGCGGATCGAGAAGTCGAAGCCGATCTTCTTCGAGGGCTTGTAGTTGGCCTTGAAGTTGAGGTTGTTTCGCTTGAAATCCGAACCGATCATGATGGCGCGCTCGTCGATGTGGGCGTAACCGGCCGTCCACTTGAACTTGTCGCCGCCGCCCGAGATGCTCAGGTTGTGGTTGAAGGTCGTACCCGTGCGGCCGAAGGTCTGGTCGAGCCAGTCGATGCCCTTCACGTTCTTGTAGAGGTCCATGTCGGAGAATCCGCCGAAGTAGGGATAGTAGTTGTTCTCGAGCTTGCCCTCGACCATGGCGGCCTCGTACTGATACTGTACGAACTCGTAGGGGGTCATCGGGGTCAGAGCATCCTGGTTGGCGAACTTCTTGATACCGTAATATACGTTGTAGTTGACCGTGACCTTGCCGGCTTCACCGCTCTTGGTCGTCACGATGACAACACCGTTGGCACCACGGGCACCGTAGATGGCCGTCGAGAAGGCATCCTTCAGCACGTCGATCGAGGCGATGTCCGAAGCCGGGATGTCGGTGATGCTCTCCACGGGGAAGCCGTCGACGATGTAGAGCGGCGAGTTGTCCTGCGTGATCGAACCGCCGCCGCGGACGCGGATCTTGATCTCGGCGTCGGGGTCACCCTCGCTGGCGTTACGGAGACACCGGCCATGCGTCCTGCCATGGCCTCCGTCACGGATGCCACGGGCATCTGCATCAGGGCCTCGGAGCTGACCGATGCGACCGAACCGACGACATCACGCCGCTTGACGGCGGCATAACCCACGACGACCACGTCGTCGAGTGCCGTCGACTCACCCTCGAGCGTCACATCGATGCGCGTGCGGGAGCCGATCTCCACGCGCTGCGTCTTCATGCCGACGTATGAAAAGACGAGCGTCTTCTTTGAAGCGTCGGGCACATCGAGCGACCAGGAACCGTCGATTCCGGAGCTTACGCCCAACGTCGTACCGTCGACCACGACCGAAGCTCCGATCACCGGATCCCCCGCCGAGTCTTTCACGACACCTCCGATCTGCTGGGCCGCGGCCGTGGAGACCAGACCCACGCCCAATAGCAGAAACAGGGCGAACTTCAGAGTAAAGTTTTTCATAA
>OMBZ01000058.1_pt1 | contig 40367 bp, 39 predicted proteins | sample 1673831 | NCBI WGS metagenome assembly OMBZ01 (sample SAMEA103958129, study PRJEB25191) | human gut metagenome | reverse complement strand
AGCTCCCCCGCTGCGCGGTTGTATTTACTCAGCAGCATAGGTTCTTTGACAGTCTGCGAATCCCCGTGAAATCAATGATTTCACGGGGATTTCCGATGTGCAAGGCTATACTGCTTTTCTTTAAAGGCGCTTTCTCAGCCGGCGAGAGCCGTGTCAATAAGCTTCTGCAGCGCATCCATCTGAGCCTTGCTTGTGATAGCTCCGACGATGGGCTCGCCGACTATGCCGCCGTTTCTGTCGATAACGTAGGTCGTCGGGAAGGCGTATATGCCGTTGGTAAATTTTCCGGCAGCGCTGCCTGAGTCAAAGTATATGTTCTTATAGGTCGCGCCCTTTTTGGCAAGCACGGCCTTCGCGTCCGCGATCGCCGCCTCGTCTCCGTCAAGGGTAAAGGCGTTTATGCCGACGACCGCGCCGCCCTTTTGAGCCAGCTTTTTGTTCAGTGCGTCAAGCTCGCCGAGCTCGCCCACGCAGGGGCCGCAGGTCGTGAACCAGAAGTTCACCACGGTGACGCTGTTGCCGGAAAACAGGCTGCCGCTCGTTACGGAGTTTCCGTTGAGGTCCTTGCCGCTGAAGGACGGGAACTTCTGTCTGGGACTTGCCGTAGGAGTGCTGCCGGTATTGCCGGTATTGCCGGTGTTGCTGGTGTTGCCGGATGAGGGCTTTCCGGTATTTCCGGTGCTGCCGGTGCTGCCGCTGCCGCCCTTGTTGCCGGACGACGGCTTGTCGGTGCTGCCGCTGCCGCCCTTATTGCCGGACGACGGCTTGTCGCTCGGAACAGCGCTCTCCTCGGGCATATTTGCTCCGCCATTGCCGTCCTTATCGCTCAGCTCGGGATACTTGTTGACAAGCTTTGTAAGCTTCATTTCTATGGCGCGTATTTTCTCGGCGTCGGCCTTAAGCAGCTTGAGCTCGTCTGCGGTAAACTGTTCCTTTGCAGATTCAATGGTATCCAGCAGAAACTCGCCGTAATTCTTGCCGTCCTCTATCAGGACCATGCCCTTGTCTGCGGCCATAAAGACCTTTTCCCACAGAGCGGGATTCTCGTCAAGGATCGCTTTTTCCTCCTCCATAAGCTTCTTGTACATGGCGGCCGCCTCCTCCGGGCTTTTCGGCTCGCCGTCCGTCATGGAGGACTGAGCCTCCGTCTTTTTTCCCTTGCTGCCGTCCTTACTGTCATTGTTCATTCCGCAGGCGGCCGCAGATACCATCATCAGCGCCGCCAGCAGGAGAGCTATCAGGCTTTTAAACTGTTTTGTCTTTATCATTGTTTTGTGTCCTTTCCGTCCATATTGTCCTTTGAGCACATGCAGCTGTCGGTGCACTTGCCGTCCTTCATGCAGCTGCCGTCCATGCACATGCATTTTTCGGTACACATACCGTCCTTCATGCACATGCAGCCGTCGGTGCACATACCGTCCTTCATGCATTTGCCGTCTTCGCCGCACATACACTTGTTGTCCTTCATGCCGTCCTTGTCCTTATCTACCATTTCGGACGTCATAGGGTCTTTTTCCTTATCCTTATCCTTGTCAGTGCCCACTAAAGAGCAGGCTGCCATGCTGAATACCAGAACGAGCACCAGAGCAAGCAGCAGGAGCTTTTTTGCGTTCATATTTGTTCCTCCTTAATTGTTTGTTCTTGTTTTCCGCGGCGCCTGCGCCGCATTTTCTTTATCTTTACCGTCTCCGAAGCCATAGCGGAAGCGCACGGCGTCGGTCGGACAGGCACGGATACACATTCCGCAGCGGATGCACTCGGCGTGGTTGGGCGTTTTTGTCACATCCACGTCCATCCTGCAGGCTTTTGCGCATTTTCCGCAGGAGACGCACCTGTTTTTGTCCACCTTCATTTGAAAAAGCGACACTTTGTTCAACAGCGCGTAGAATGCTCCCAACGGGCACAGCCACTTGCAGAACGGGCGGTAAAACAGCACACTCAGCACGATCACCGCCAGCAGGACGCTGAATTTCCATGTAAACAGTGAGCCCAGCGCCGCCCTTATGCCGGGATTGGCAAGAGACATCGGGATCGCTCCCTCCAGCACGCCCTGGGGACAGATATATTTGCAGAAGTAAGGGTCGCCCAGCCCGACGTCATTCACAAGAAGCGCCGGCAGCAGGAGGACCGTCACCGCCAGAACCGCATATTTGATATAGGTAAGCGGCTTCAGCCTCCTTGTAGAGAGCTTTTTCGTCGGAATCTTGTGCAGAAGCTCCTGAAACCAGCCGAAGGGACACAGAAAGCCGCAGATGAAGCGCCCCAGCAGTACTCCCAGCAGAATGAGAAAGCCTGTGATATAATAGGAGAAGCTGAACTTGGAGGACCCCACCACCGCCTGAAACGCCCCGATGGGACAGGCGCCGGAGGCCGCCGGGCAGGAGTAGCAGTTCAGCCCCGGCACGCAGACGGTCTTGCCCGCGCCCTGATACAAGCCGCCCTTGAGAAAGTTCGGCAGGTGCAGGTTGGTCAATAAGGCCGCCCCCGCCTGTATCCAGCCCCGAAAACGGGCCAAAAGATGGGATGCGCCCGAAGTATTCTTCTTATCCAATGCCCACACACTCCAGACATAATTTGATCGCTTTGCTCAGCACCGTGGCGGCCTCGCCCCGCCAGACGCCGAAGCACAGCATGGCGGCTCCCGCCAGCAGCAGCGTGACCTGCGCTGCTGCCTTCTTCCTGTGACTCATTTTGATCACCCTTTCCTGTTTCTGCGGCCTATCATAGCGCAGGCGGGTTAAAATCTTTGTTAAGAACAGAAATTTAACACAAATTTTATCCGGCTCTGCTATAATAGGAGACAACCTGTTCATTAAGGAGGCAACTATGCACCTTTTGATTGTAGAGGACGAGCGCGCCCTGTGCGACACCGTCGCCCGCAGCCTGCGGCGGTCGGCCTACAGCGTGGATTGCTGCTACGACGGCGAGAAGGCGCTGGAGCTGCTGGAAACGGAGCGGTACGATCTGGTGCTGCTGGATCTGAACCTGCCGAAAAAGGACGGAATGACGGTGCTGCGCACCCTGCGGCAGACCGACAGAGAGACACCTGTGCTGATCCTCTCGGCTCGCGGCGAGGTGGAGGATAAGGTGACGGGTCTGGATGCCGGCGCCAATGACTATCTGGCAAAGCCCTTCCATCTGGCGGAGCTGGAGGCGCGCATCCGCAGCCTGACCCTGAGGCAGTTTACCCAGCAGGATGTGGTGCTGCGCTGCGGGCAGCTCACCTTTGATGCCCGTGCGCGGGCGGTTTCCGCCAACGGGCAGCCCCTGACGCTGACCCGCAAGGAGACGGGGATCCTGGAATACCTGATGGCGCATCAGGGGCGGCCTGTGAGTCAGGAGGAGCTGATGGATCACGTCTGGGACAACAGCGTGGACAGCTTCAGCAACTCCATCCGCGTCCACATTTCCGCCCTGCGGAAGAAGCTGCGCACCGCGTTGGGCTACGACCCTGTCCGCAACCGCATCGGCGAGGGCTATCTGATGGGAGGGGACGAAGAATGAAGCGGCTTTCCCTGCAGTGGCGCATCACACTGATGTCCGTCCTGCTCATCGGCATCACCTGCGTGGCCATGAATTTGCTGCTGTGCTCCTCCGGTGTGTACTATATGGACACCATTGCAGACAGCTTACAGGGCGGCGGCACGGTGATCCTGAATGAGGGCGGCGCGGCAAGCTTTGACCCGCAGCTCGTTGCGCCCAGCGAGGAGCTGACCATCGTTGTCGATGGGGCGCAGGGACGCTTCCGCACCACCAACTGGTATATCACGGCTATAGTGACACTGCTCAGCGGAATTTTGGCCTATTTCGTCAGCGGGCGAGCCCTCAAGCCCCTGCACAGCTTCGCCTCTCAGGTAGAGAAGGTGCAGCTGAACAATCTGGCGGATGTGAGGATCGATGAGGACGTGCTGCCGGAATTCCGGCAGCTCAGCCACTCCTTCAACCGGATGCTGGAGCGGTTGAACAACGCCTTTACCGCCCAGCGGCAGTTTACCGGCAATGCCGCCCACGAGCTGCGCACGCCGCTTGCGCTGATGCAGGCGCAGCTGGAGCTGTTCTCCGCAGAGCACCCCGACGTACTGCCGGAAACAGCAGCATTTCTTTCTTTGCTGCGGGAGCAGACGGAGCGGCTGACTCAGATGACAAAAACACTGCTGGAAATGAGCAGCCTGCAGCAGGTGGCGCGGAACGAACGGATTCAGCTTGCGCCCATGGTCGAGGAGATCTTCACAGACCTCGCGCCGCTGACAGATAAACGCGGCATCACACTGGCGGCGGATGGCGACGGCGTCATGACCGGCAGCGACGCGCTGATCTACCGGCTGCTCTTCAACCTGACGGAAAACGCCGTCAAATACAATCGCCCAGGCGGCTCGGTGCGGGTCTGCGTCACACAGGAGCCGGAAAAGCTCCGGATCCGTGTCTCCGACACCGGCTGCGGCATCCCGGAGGAGTATCAGCAGAGCATCTTCCAGCCATTCTTCCGCGTGGACAAGTCCCGCAGCCGGGAGTACGGCGGCGTTGGTTTGGGGCTTTCTTTGGCGTGGGAGATCGCCAATCTCCATGGCGGCTATATTTGGGTGGAGAAAAGCTCGGAGAAGGGCACCACCATCGCGGTAGAGCTGCCGGTGCAATAAATTGTGTGCGAACCTCTGACGCACTGCCTGTATGGGCGGGATCTGAAGCATTCTATAAAATACCGGGATGGTTTTCGTCTTCTTTCCTGATTCCAATCCCCTGCAAACGAAGAGCCTATGTTGGCGCCTAACCTTGGTGCCAACATAGGTTCTTTTCTTTCCGTGTTTCCATATTCTGATCGTAAAGGCACTCAAAAAGTATGTTAATTCCAAGGAGGTGCGGGAGGAAAAGAAGGCTGTCGCCAAATCTCTGGGCGAAGCGTTGAAGGAAAACCGTATCCGCTGCCAGATGACGCAGGAGTTTGTGGCGGAAACACTGGGTGTCAGCCGCCAGTCCGTTTCCACGTGGGAGAACGGCTTCCGCGATCCCAACCTCCAATCTGATCGCCCTTGCAAAGCTCTATAAAATCTCTCCGGAGCAACTGCTGGAATGTGCGGCGGGGATGCCGGATGGCGAAAACAATATAGAGTAGGTCTGCTTCGCCGCTTCAATCACCTTGACTGGCTGCATCAGATGTACGCGGCGCACCTCATCTGTCACCATTTCTGCACCGAACCGCTCCGCGCCGCGCTGCATTTTTTCACTCAGACGCAGCCCATCGATCCCGGCATCAAAGCCCGGATAGTTCTCAATATTTTCACTTCGGATTGCCTGCCCGCCAATGGCCCGCTTCTCGATTACAGCCACATGCAACCCTGCTCTCGCGGCATATAATGCAGCCGAATACCCGCCGGGGCCGCCGCCGATGATCACAATATCATACATATTTGCCATACAGACCTCCTACATTCAGTCCGAGCATTTTCTTTAAAAATGCGTCGATCTCCTTCTCAGAGGAAGGAGCGATCAGGAATCCAGCCACGGCTCCGTTGATAAACAGCAGCAGGGTCGGCAGCTTATGAATGTTATATCTGCGCGCCACAGCTGTTTCCGTATCAAAATTGATACGCCCCACAGAAAGCAGATTCTCATACTGCTTTTCAATTGACTCCAGCGCCGGTGCGAGTGCGCGGCAATACCCGCACCACGGTGCCCAGAACTTCACCAGAACCGGCTTTCTCGTTTTCAACACATCATCCCGGAAACTGTCTGTTGTAATTGCCTTGATTGCCATATCCCGCTCCTTTCCCGGCGTTTCGCGCCAGCTCTTCTGTCTGCTTCCTATCTTCTGCTCCCTGGGGCTCTGCAGCCTGCAGCTACGCTTTCTCCGGGAACAACACAACACCGGACAAAATGCCAATGCTCGCGCCCAGGGTCACCACAACGGGGAGCTCTGTAATGAGCGCACGTTCACCGAACAGGATGCTGCTCAGCCATCCGAGCACACCGCCCGCGACCGCCAGAATTGCGATCCGCAAACATCCGCGAATGATTCTCTTCTTCATCGTCTGCATCCTCCTCTTCCCAAATTTATAATTAGGTCTTTGTCTTATTTATATTTCCACTTTACCAGCAAACGCCGTTCTTGTCAAGAAACTGCCCATAAAAGACTTCCAGACCCGCTGGCTGAGCCGCGGCAGGTCTGGAAGTATGGTTCGGGCCTTTTTGCGGTGTGCTGCATCATTCCGACTGTCCCTGCTCCTCCAGATAGCGGCACGCCGCAAGCGCGGCTGCTGCACCATCCGAAACAGCGGTTGTGAGCTGACGCACCTGCTTTTTGCGTCCGTCTCCGGCTGCAAAGACGCCAGGCAGGCTTGTTTTTGTATCCTCGCCCGCCAGATAATACCCGTTCTCTACCGCAACAGCTTCCTGAAAAGGAGCACTCTGCGGGGTCTGACCGACTGCGATGAACAGACCGTCCATATCCAGCCGCTCCGGCTCCCCGGTTTTGAGATTCAGAAGCTCCACACCTTGCAGGACATCTCCAAGCCGAAGAAGCTTCTGTACCGTATAGTTCCGAAGGATCCGGATATTCTCCTGCCGCTCCGCACAGCTAACCAGATGAGGGCTTGCGCGGAAGGCGTCACGCCGGTGAATCAGCGTGACGCTGCGGCAGGTGTTTGCCAGGAGCAGTGCATCCTGAACTGCCGTATCTCCGCCGCCCACGACCGCAACGTCCAGTCCCTCATAAAACGCGCCGTCGCAGACAGCGCAGTAGGATACGCCGCAGCCGGTAAGCGCATCTTCCGCCGCAAGCCCCAGTGACCGGTGTGCCGCACCAGTCGCAAGGATGACCGCTTTTGCCTCCCGGACGCCATCCATGCAGAGGACCCGGAAGCCCGCCGGCGTTTTCTCAAGCCCCACCGCCTCTGTATAAATGATCTCCGCGCCGAATGTGCACGCCTGTTCGGTCATCTGCCGGGCAAGTTCTGTGCCGGAAACCGAAGGAATGCCCGGATAGTTTTCCACCAGCGGTGCGGATATGATCTGCCCGCCGGTCGATCCTCTCTCCAGAACAGCCACATGCTTACCGGCACGGGCGGCATAAATTGCCGCCGTCAGACCGGCCGGGCCGCCGCCAACGATCAAAATCTCATACATTTGCGTTCTCCTTTGCGGCAATAAACTCCCGCACACCGCTCACGCCGGTCCACTTCTGCCCGCCGGATACCAGCGTCGGTGCCTGCCGGATGCCAAGGGCGCGGACGGTGTCGCGGTTTTCCTCTGCAAACCGCACCGTATAGCGGATGTCTGCCGCATCCAGCAGCTGCTCGGCCTGCTTGCAGTTCGGGCAGGTCTTTGTCGCAAACAGTTCGACCGCTTCGCACGGCTGCTCCGCCGGCGGCTCCGGCGTCTGCGCCTGCTCCTTTACGCCGCAGTGCGTCAGCTTCGACGCGCCGATGTTGTATGTCCTGCGATCCTTAAATTCCTGCGCCTTGCCGTCGTTCCAGTTCTGCACGGGGCGGTAATAGCCGGTGATGCGGCTGTAGACCTCTGCTTTCTCGCCGCAGAAGGGGCAGACCGGCTGCTCTCCTGCAAGATAGCCGTGGTTTTTGCAGACGGAATACGTCGGTGACAGCGTGTAATACGGCAGGCGGTAATTTTCTGCGATTTTCCGAACGAGGCTTGCCGCCGCCTTCCAGTCCGGCAGCTTTTCTCCGAGGAAGGCATGGAATACCGTGCCGGAGGTATAGAGCGTCTGCAGTTCGTCCTGTACGTCGAGTGCGGAGAAGATATCCTCCGTGTACCCGACCGGCAGATGGCTGGAGTTCGTGTAATACGGCGTGCCGTTTTCATTCGCCGTGATGATATCAGGGTAGAGCATTTTGTCGTGCTTTGCAAGGCGGTAGGCTGTAGATTCTGCCGGAGTAGCCTCCAGATTGTAGAGATCTCCGTACTGCTCCTGATAGTCGCTCAGCCGCTGCCGCATATGGTTCAGTACGTCTTTGGCAAACGCCTGCGTCTCCGGGTGGGTCAGATCTTTCCGGAGCCATTTCGCGTTCAGCCCCGCCTCATTCATGCCGACAAGACCGATCGTCGAAAAATGATTCTCAAACGTGCCGAGATAGCGTCTGGTATAGGGGTAGAGCCCACCCTCCATCAGCTTCGTGATGACCATGCGCTTCGTCTTGAGCGAACGCGCGGCGATGTCCATCAGCCTGTCGAGCCTCCTGTAGAAATCCGCCTCGCCTTCGGCAAGATACGCGATCCTCGGCAGGTTGATCGTCACAACGCCGACCGAACCGGTCGACTCGCCGGAGCCGAAGAAGCCGCCGGATTTTTTGCGCAGCTCCCGCAGATCAAGCCGCAGGCGGCAGCACATCGAGCGCACGTCGTTTGGCTCCATGTCAGAGTTGATATAGTTGGAGAAATACGGCGTGCCGTATTTGGCCGTCATCTCGAACAGGAGCTTGTTGTTTTCCGTCTCGCCCCAGTCGAAATCCTTGGTGATGGAGTAGGTCGGGATGGGATACTGGAAGCCGCGCCCGTTTGCATCGCCCTCGATCATCAGCTCGATGAATGCCCGGTTGACCATGTCCATTTCCTTCTGGCACTCGCCGTAGGTGAACGGCTGCTCCTGCCCGCCGACGATGGCAGGAAGGTTTGCCATATCCTTCGGCACCGTCCAGTCGAGCGTGATGTTGGAAAACGGCGCCTGCGTACCCCAGCGCGACGGCGTATTGACGCCGTAGACGAACGACTGCACGCACTGCTTGACCTCGCGCTGCGTCAGATTGTCCACGCGGACAAACGGCGCAAGGTATGTGTCAAACGAGGAAAACGCCTGCGCGCCTGCCCATTCGTTCTGCATGATGCCGAGGAAATTGACCATCTGGTTGCAGAGCGTGGACAGATGCGACGCCGGAGCGGAGCTGATCTTGCCCACCACGCCGCCAAGTCCTTCCGCGATGAGCTGGCGAAGGCTCCATCCGGCGCAGTAGCCGGTGAGCATGCTCAGATCATGCAGATGCAGATCCGCATTCCGATGCGCCTGCGCGACCTCTGCGTCGTAGATCTCGCTCAGCCAGTAGTTGGCTGTGATGGCGCCGGAGTTGGAGAGGATCAGACCGCCGACGGAATATGTGACCGTGGAGTTCTCCTTCACGCGCCAGTCGTTGATGCGGAGGTAGTTGTCCACCAGCTCCTTGTAGTTAAGAAGTGTGCTTCCGACGTTGCGGAGCTTTTCACGCTGCTTGCGGTACAGAATGTAGGCCTTGGCCACATCCGAATAGCCCGCTTCACTCAAAACGCGCTCCACGCAGTCCTGAATATCTTCCACCGAAACCAGATCGTTCTTGATCTTCGGCTCAAATTCCGCCGTGACACGCAGCGCCAGCATCTCGATCACACTGGGGTGATGATTCCTGCCCACTGCCTCAAATGCCTTTGTGATCGCATTGCCGATCTTGGCAATGTGAAATTCCGTAATGCTTCCGTCTCGCTTTGTTACCCGATACATAACAGGTCCTCCTTTGTCTGTGTGCCTCGCACGACACGCAAATGGGATGCAGCTTTATACGCTGCATCCCATTTTAACCCAAAGCATGTGCACCTGTCAATATCTTGTGCCATTCAAATTTCATTGCAACAATATATTGTTTTTCATATACCGCGCAGCGCCACATTGGGGATCTTAGGCCGCACCAGCTCCGCCCAATGGCGAAGCTGCTCCGGGGCCGGCGCGTGAAGCCCCGCCTTTAAGACCGTTTCCCGCGGTTCAAAGCGCTGGATAAAATAGCGCTCCGCACCCGCGAGCCAGTCCCCCAGCCTTCCGAACGACGCATCGTCGTGAAGCTCCGCGACCGCCGTTGTCCGAAACTCATACGCGACCGTGCCGCGCAGCAGGAACGAAACGCTTTTGAATATGGGCGCGAGATCCAGTTCGGAAATGCCAGTGGTTTGCGCGTAGCGCTCCGGGCTGTTCTTCACGTCCATGGCGACATAATCGGCAAGCCCCGCCTGCACGATCGCCTCCAGCCGCTCCGGAAATGCGCCGTTCGTGTCCAGCTTGACGGCATAGCCCAGCGCCTTGATCTTCTCCAGAAGGCTCGGCAGCTCCTGACGCAAAAGCGGCTCTCCGCCGGTGACGGCAACGCCATCCAGCACGCCCTGCCGCTTTTTCAGGAACATCAAAAGCGTGTCCTCGTCCATCGCATCGCCGGTGTCGCCCTGAAGGAGCGGCGCATTGTGGCAAAACGGGCATCGGAAATTGCATCCGGACAGGAACACCGTACACGCGGTTCTGCCCGGATAGTCGAGCAGCGTCAGCTTTTGCAGTCCTTGTATCCGCATTCCTCTCCATCCTCTCTGTCCGTGGCTGACACCGAAGCGGCGTCCTGCTCGAAATTTTCCGCTTCCGCCCTCAGCGTGCTTCGGCGCTCGTGCCTTTGCAGCAGCCATGCGCTGAGACTTCCCTTTGTCACCGGATACGGAAACAGCTTGACATTGACCAGCCATGCGATCGAAACGCCCACGATCGTCTGCACCGCACGCATCAGGGAATGCAGGTAGACGCTGCTTTCAAAGTGGCTGATCATCAGAATGACCGCGATGGACGCGGCAAGTCCGCAGTAATCGCGGCAGTTTGCCCATTCCGCCGCACAAAGCACCGCCAGCGTGCCCGTCAGCAGGATCACGATCTCATACCATCCGCTTTTCCAGACCACCTGCGGCATGTTTCGCAGCAGGTCGGTCAGCAGCAGGAACGGAAGCCCCACGCCAATGGCGATCAGCGTCGCCAAAATGCGCTTTTTGCCGTTCACCCGCGTCTTTTCGGACGATTCGCGGATCTCCATCATTGCGTAAATATAAATAAACAGTGGGTGCGGCTCCAGCCCCGGCACCAGCAGGCGCAAAAGCTGCCAGAAACAAAAGCCCAGAAACATCGCAAAAATGCTTTTCAGCTTCCGTCTTCCGATGTGCAGATGCGGCCCTTTCTGGCTCTCGTCCGGCGAAGGAGATGCCATATCTTCGGTTCTCAGATCTTCATTCATCCTCGGCTCACGCTCCTTTGTCGCTCAGGCAGTCGCAGCGCACGCTGCATTTCCGGTTTTGTCTGTCCGTACTGACTGAGACTTTCTCTCGAGCAGCACGGGCGCAGCGCAGAATGCCGCCTCAGTTCTGCATACAGATCTGTTCGCCGCAGACGGGAGCATAGGTGACGAGGCTGCTGCCGTCCAGATTCTCCCGGTGCATATCCACGCCGCTGATCTGGTGGTTGTCGTAGGTGTTATAGTAATAGATGCCCTTGTCGGTGTTGCAGCAGGAGGTAAACAGCGTGATCTCATACCGGCCCTCTCCCAGCTTGCAGCAGCCGCGCTGCTGGTCTACGCTGCCAAGGATGTGGAAAAACTGGCTTACGCTCTCCGCCTCCGAATCCCCGGAGAGAGAATTCATCTTGACGAATGCCACCCGGACAAATCTGGACTGGGAGGACAGGTCGCCCGGAAGCCCCATGCCGCCCATACCGCAGCTGTAGGGATCGAGCGCAAGTTCCTTTGAGAATGTGTTCTCCCGGTTGTCCACCGCTAGGTGCATATAATTGTTCAGCTGGAACAGCTGATACGGAAACGGCGGATTGTTCGTAAGCACGCCGACCGGATTGTCATAGACCTTCAGACCGTCCTTCACAGACTCCACCGTGATGCACGCGGTTTTGTCGGCAATGAGCCAGTGAAGCTGCGCAAGCGGCAGGTTTTCCATAAATGGCGTGTCGATCAGGTTCAGGCGCAAAAGCGCCTGCCGCGCCTCCTCAACGCTTGCGCAGGTGCCGAGGATCCATGGGATCAGCTCAAACTGTGCGATGTTCTCTTTTCCATCCGCCGGTTTGTTGTAGTGCGCATTTCCGACGAAGTTCAGTCCCGCGATCCCGAGGCCCTTCTCATTGACTGCGTCGTAATACAGAGGATAATCCTGCATGACGCACGCCATGCCGATCATGGCGTAGTGGCTCTTGAGCTGTTCGCCGTTTCGCAGGTGGAATACATAGTTTCTGGGCGTGACCGTCACACGATCTCCATATGAAATGTCATAGTCCAGCGTTCTTCCGAAATAGAAATCCTTTGTTTTGTAGGTAGCTGCTGTGCACATCGTCGTTCCTCCGAAGCTTGTTTGTCATATTGTCAAAATGTGCGTCTTTGCGCGGAAGCATACGCTCAAATCGGCATCGGTGTCTGCGCGAGCACGATGACGATCAAGACGGCAAGCACAAACGCCGCCGCGCCGACAATGGCCGCGACCTTTCCGCTGAATTTCTTCCCCGCACCCCTGCATACCAGCGCCGCGCAGGCAATGCAGACCGCCGCGGCTGCCAGCGCAATGCCGAGCGTCTTCCACAGCCACGAAAGCTCATATAGTATTCTCATTTTTTCACCGATCCTTTCGTCTGAGAAAACGGGAGGTCAGAACGCGAACAGATTCAGCCCCGTCTCCTCGTCATGGCGGCGGTCAACGACACCGTCAATGATGCTGATGACCATTTCGCAGGTCGCGCTCACAAACGCGCTGTTCAGATGGCCGCCAAAGACCTCTCCCCTGTCATTTCCGGCGCTCATGTGCATGTGCGCATAAAACTCGCCGTTCATGGTATTGATGGTTCCCGTCAGGGAGACGATCTCAAAGTCCCCTCTGAATTCATTCGCGTGATACTTCTGCTCGCTTACGCTATAGACGCCGACGGTAAAATGATCCGTCGCGCCGAGCGCGCAGATGTCCGCCAGCAGTATGTGCTCTGCTGCCGCGATCTTTTTCACCTGTTCGAGGATCTCCTCGCCTCTGTCGATCCTTGCCACGATCTTGTTTCCAAATCTTCTGTAATCCATATCGGGTTCTCCCATTTCCTGCGCGGTCCGGCTCACGCCGCGTTCTTATTTGCGTCCTTATTATAGTGCACAGCACCATGAAGTACAACTTAAAAACCGCTTCATAAATTCCCGCGAATACAAAAGAGCCCGAATGAAACAGCTCATTCGGGTCTTGTGTCTGATGCAGGCCGGAGGCTCAGCGGGCCGGAGAAAGCAGCTTCTGCGTCCGGAACCAGTGCAGCGTGCTGCGCAGCGTCTCCTTGAGCGGGCGGGCATGGAAGCCGAGCGTCCTGGATGCCTTCGCATTGGAAAAATGGCCGTTGGAATCCAGCACCGAGATAGAATACGGCGTGAAAAACGGGCGCTGCTTGCGAAGGTGCGCGATCTTCTCACAGATGGGCGCGAAGCACTTCGCCAGCGCGGCAGGCGCGTAGAGCCTCGGCGCCTTCTCGCCGAGCAGTGACGCAGTCATCGTAAAGATGTCGCGGATGCTTGCGTAATGACCGGAAAGAATGTAGCATTCTCCGGCTTTTCCGCGTTCGGCGCAGGCAAGAATGCCCACCGCAACGTCACGCACGTCAACAAAGTCATAGCCGCCCTTCACGCCGAGCGGGAGTCTGCCGCGGCTGAGCGCCAGAAGCATCCGGGTCATGTTGCCGCACGCCAGATCGCCCGGGCCGATGATGCCGGACGGATGGACCACGCTGGCATTGAGTCCCTCCTGCGCCGCCTTGAGGACAAGCGCCGTTGCCATTGCCTTGCTCTTTCCGTAATCGCCGTCGATCTCATCCGGCGTAAACTGATGCGTTTCCGTGATCGTCTGCGGCGCGGGCTTTTCCGGGATCGCGTGGACGGAGCTGACATAGACCAGCTTGGCCGCACGATATTCCCGGCAGAGGTCAATGATATTCTGCGTACCCTGCACATTGACGGAGTAAAGCATCTTGCCGGGATTGGATGCAATAGAGACAATGCCCGCACAGTGCAGCACGCAGAAGTTTTCTCCGCCTGCGGCAAAGAAATCGCGCATCGAGTCCTTCTCAGTCAGATTTCCGTAATACGGTTCCACCTCGCTTGGCAGCGTATCGATAAGCGGGTCATTTTCCATGACCAGCGCCAGAACACGGCATTTGTGCCCCACCAAAAGCTGTACCACAGCCCTTCCGAGGAAGCCGGTGGCGCCGGTGATCAGATAGTTTTGATACATCACACGTCCTCCTTCAGATAAATATACTGGTGTTGATTATCTTTCACAGTTACAGTATAATACAATCAGCCGCAAATACCATAGACACATTGCGGCGGGCTGAAAGAACGGCAACACATTTGCCGCATCTGTTGACTTAATTTGTAAACTTTCTGTGGAGGCGCTATGAAGACGGACGCGAGAGTGAAGTACACAAGGATGGTGCTGAAAAAAGCGCTGCTGGAGCTGCTGGAGCACAAGCCGGTCAACAAGATCACCGTCAAGGAGGTCTGCGAGCGTGCAGGGCTGAACCGCGCGACCTTTTACGCGCATTATACAGACTGCTTTGATCTCCTGGAGAGCATCGAGGAGGAGCTGTTCGGGCAGTTTGAGCGCTCGATGCAGAATTACGTGCAGTCGTTTGACATTGCGGCTCTGGTGGACGGGCTTTACGGCATCATTCAGGAAAACGAGGCGGTCTGCCGGGTGCTGCTGTTCGGCCGGCGCAGCACGGAGCTGATCCACCGGATGATCGTGTACGCGCACGATCTGAGCATCGCCTCCTGGCGAAGGACACTGAAAAAAGCGTCAGATGACGAGCTGGAAATGCTCTATCTCTGCCTGTCGAACGGGCTTCTGAGCGTCATTCTGGACGGATACGACCGCTTTGACCGCCAGAGCGTGATCCGGTTTATCGACCTCATGTATCATCAGGCAACCGCGCCGCTCTTATAAGGCGCTTCCAGCCGCGATTCGTGCCTGCGGGCGCGAACTCTACGAGTTTTTTGGCAGTCTAAGACCCCTGTGCAGGCAAATTGTCTGCACAGGGGTCATTCCTGTTTTATGGTATATTTATCCGTATGCGCGCATCAGCACGACCGACAATGTACTCTGCGAAAGGAAGGGCAGGCAGATGCCGTTTGCGCCGGCGGCGATCATTAGTTCTTCACCGCTCGGGGAGATGAGCACAGGATATGTCTCACAGATGAACGCCGGCCCGTCATAGCTGTCGTAGGCACTGCCGCCGACAAGAGAAAGCTCGATGGTCACATAGCTCGGCATGTCGATGGCGGTCTCGATCGTCCAGAAACCGCTCCACTGCTCTACAAGATCTTCCTGCCCCTCATAGGACCAGTCCAGATCGACTGTGCCGCCCGTTTCATCGCCGGGATAGAAGGTCAGCGTGAAGAATCCATAATCACTCGTCTCACGCACCGTTGTAGGCACGCACCACGAAATTCCTCCTCCTTCCGATCCGGCCAGACCGAGCGCCGTCGGGCCGCACCATCCATCGGCAAGCCATGCTCCAAGTCCTTCCGGGGCGCTCTGCCATGTGTACTCCGTAAAGTCCCACGAATGATACGCGCCTGTTTCCGATACGCACGGCGCAAGAATGCTCATTGCGTCAAGCGACGGGTTCCACTGGCAGGTGTTGCCGTTGTTGTCGGTGATGATGACCTGTGTGTCATCCTCGTATGCCACACCGTCGAGATTTGCAAAGAGCAGCACCGGCTCACCGCTCTCTGAGCGGTAAAGCACCTCGGTGACCTCCTGACTCTGCGTGGCTGCATTCCACTCGACACGATTGATCGCAACCGTCGCATTTTCATCGACCGGCACGATGCAGTAGAGATGGCCCGCGCCGCCGAGGATGTGCTCCGCATCGATCTCCGCGATGAACGGGTATTTGCGGAGCATCGCGCTGTTGGTCTCCCACAGCCATGCGGGGAAGCCCGCCTCGAAGCCCTCGTCAAACAGCCCGCCGACATAGCCCAGATACGCCATGCCGAACATCACGTCCGGAACGTCGATCTTGTCACGAAGCCAGAAAAGCGATTGCTGGCCTTCCTCGGTGCCGGTGTACTGTGCAGGCGGCGTGTCGGTGTCGTCCGGATCGCCGTCGTGCGGCAGGCGGTCATCCGGGTCGCCGTCTGCTGCGGGATCTTCGTCTCTTTCTTTGTTTGTCAGCTTATTCTGGTCTTTGGGCGAGTCGACCTTACCCGGGCGTCTTGCCGGCTTATCATCCTTGTCCAGCTCCATCCGCGCACATGCGCAGAGAGAAAGAGCCAGCACCAGCGCCAGCAGCAGTGCGATCGCTCGTCTGTATGTCGTTCTCATAACTGCTCCTTTCAGAATTTTCCGCTTCGACCGGAACCGCCGCCGCCGCTTTCATAGCTGCTGCTTCCGCCGGAGCTGGAGGAACTGCGCTCGATCTTGCGGCGGGAGGTCGTTTTATGGGTAAATTGGTCTGTTTTTTCGGTAAGCTTGAGTGATTTGGAAATGTAGGTGTTGGCTGTCGTCTTCTTGGCCACACTCTCCATCTTGCCCAGTATGATGCCTGTAATGGCAGCCGCAAAGAGCAGCGACAGGCCGACCACAATAAGGATCGGAACCAGCATGCTCTGCCGCACGGGTTTTCCGTCCTTGGCTTTTTGCAGATAGACGTCACATTCACGGATGTAGTCTGCAAAGCCGCCGTACCAGTCATCATTCCTGAAGTTGTCCAGATAGACATCTTCCATCTTCTCGGTGCCGTACTTGTTGAACGCATATTCGCTGCGCTCGCCATAGCAGAAGACCGCCCAATCACGGTCGTCCATGCTGAGCAGCAGCATGATGCCGTTGCGTTTGGGGCCTTCGCCCATGTTGTACTGGTGGTAGATGGTATAGGTCGCCTTATAGACGCCGTCCTGATTGTAGTCGCGGTAGTCTCCCACCGTCACGATGTAAACACCGACGCGATACTTCTGTGTGACTTGCTCCGCCATCTTTTCAAGCTGCTCGCGTTCGCTTTCAGTGAGAAGTCCGGCCGCATCGGTCACATGGTCAAGCTCCGGGCCGGACATCCGCTCCGCAGATACGCTCGCGCAGAGGGCAAGCACCGTGATCAGGGTCAGCAGGAGGCAAAGTAATCTTTTTTTCATCGTTTTTTCCTCCTTACCGCGCCAGCAGATACAGCCCGGTCACACTGAGGGCAATGAGCACCGCAGCGATCGCCGCGAACATCGCGAGCGTCCGGTTCTTGCTGATCGGGAGATTGCCGACCAGCTTGCCCGTCTGTCCGTTCATGGCAAAGAGGAAGTCCTTCCCCTCCCATTTTGTGTTCAGCACCCACACGGGAAGCAGCGCATAGTGCACCTTGCCGCGCTTGAGGCGGACGTCACGGCTCTTTTCACTGCACGAGGAATAGCCCGTCACCGTACTCTCCAGTGAATTCACCAGTGAGCCTGCACAGCGCAAATCAGCACGGTCGCGGCTTTCTTCGATGCTCACATCGTATTTGTCCGCCAGGAATCCAGGCAGATACGCCGTGGAGAACGGCTTGAGCTCTGAATAATCAAACGGCTCGATGGAGTCCATATAATCATCCGGCATCTTGCTGGATGCGTCCACGGGGATCTTTTCAAAGGCAAGGGAGCCTCCGCGGCTGACGTCGTAGTGGCTGGTCTCCGTGATCTCATAATCGCCGGAGGTGTATGTATGCACGCGGGTGGCGCGGAACTCCACCCTACCGCTCGCCTCGCCGTCGTACATCCAGAAGGGCACGTAGATGCCCTTGATCTCCTCCAGATGGTTGGCCTTCGAGAAGGTGGACGGCAGCAGCGGCTTTTTGCGATAGTGCTTCTTCAGCGCCTTGATGGCGTCATCCTTATTGAGCTTGAACGGAAGGACGAAGTCCGGCTTCAGCATACCGGAGAACTGCCCCGGCACCACGGTGGGGTTGCCGCAGTACGGGCAGGAGGTGGCTGCCGTGGTGGCGTCACAGATCAGCTCTGCACCGCACGACGGGCAGGAATATGCCTTCATGCCCTTTGCATCCGCACCCCAGTCATCACTCAGGCCGGAGGTGTCCCAGTCAGAGCCGTCGCCCGCGTCTGCGGCGGCCTTCTTTTCCGCTTCTGCCGCCTTTTTTGCAGCCGTCTGCTTTTCCTCTGCCTTCTTCGCCGCCTCAGCCGCCTTCGCCTCTTTTTCCGCGTAAAGCGCCTCGATCTCCGCGACATCAAAGCTGGAACCGCAATACTCGCACTCCAGCCGTCCGGAGCTGCCCACAAAGTGGAGCGGTCCGGTACAGGCGGGACATTGATAATTTGTTACCTGTGTTGCCATCTCAAATTCCTCGTTTTCTCTGTCGGCGCTGCCGCTGCCGGGGGTGACAGCAGCAGCGCCGGAAGCAATGTGGTGGATCAGTCGTCCGGGTGCGCTAGGGTTATCTGAAAACTGAAGATGTGCCCGGCAGCGAGGATTTTTCGCGCTGCGCAAGACATTTTTTTGCAGGAATACTGACGTATTTCAAGGAAAAATGACGCGGCGCGGCGTGAAAAGGCCCGCTGTCCGGGTGCATTGGGAGTTTTCAGATACACCCTAAAGAAGCTTATTGTCGTTCTGCCGTGAGACGGCGAGAATGAGTCCGGCCTCGAAAAGCTGCATCAGGAGCGCCGTGCCGCCATAGGAGAAAAACGGCAGTGAGATGCCCGTTGCAGGCAGGAAGTTCGTCACGACGCCGATGTTCAGGAAGGTCTGAAGCGCAAAATGCGTCGTAAGTCCCGCCGCCAGCAGCGCGCCGAAGCGGTCTCTGGCGTGCATCGCGATCCAGTAGCCGCGCACGATCAGCAGCATGAACAGCAAAATCACCGCCACCGCCCCGACAAGGCCAAGCTCCTCGCAGACAATGGGAAAAATGTAATCGTTGTGCTCCTCCGGCAGATACAGATACTTCTGACGGCTGCGCCCGAGCCCCAGCCCCATCAGGCCGCCGGAGCCGATGGCGTAGAGCGACTGTAGGATCTGATAGCCATTTCCGGTGGGGTCGGATTCCGGGTTTTTCCACGCAACGATGCGCGCGTTGGCGTAGCCCATCGTACCGAGGTAAACAGCGGCGAATGCCGCAACGATGACGCCGCCAATCACGAACCATTTGAGCTCCACGCCGCCGAGGAACATCATCGTTGCACCCAGCGCAAGGATGATGAGGATACCGGAAAAGTGACGTTCAAGTGCGATCAGGCCGCAGATCACAAGCAGAATGGCCGCAAACGGGACGATGCCGTAGCGGAAGGTCTGCATTTTCTCGCGGTAGATCGACATCAGCGACGCAAAGGACATGACAACCGCCAGCTTTGCGACCTCTGACGGCTGGAAGCTGAAAAAGCCGAGGTAGATCCAGCGCTTCGCGCCGTGATCCTCGGTGCCGATGATCGGGACGAGGACCAGAAAGAAGATCGAGACCGCCAGCACGATCATGGAAATGGCGCGCCACATCTGATAATTCATGCGGCTGACAAAGAGCATGATGCCGATGCCGACCAGTGCGAACACACCCTGACGCGCGAAATAATAGGTCGAGTTGCCCTCGGCCGCATACGCTCTTGCGTAGCTTGCCGAGAAGACCATGATGACGCCGATCATCACGAGCAGGACGGTCAGAATGAGGAACGGCACGTCGAGCAGTCCGCGCTCGTCCAGAATGATCTTTGTTTTTTGCTCCTGCTGCTGCGGAATGTGACCCTCCCGATCCAGCACAGGCTCCTGCGCGGTATTTTGCATAGGCCGCTCCTTTCTCATATGGTCAGAACCGGTTCATAACGCCGATCCCGGCGAGGATGCACATCACACACGTCACGGCCACAAAGACCGTCCAGATCTTGATCTCGCTCCATCCGCCAAGCTCAAAGTGGTGATGGATCGGGGTCATGCGGAAGATGCGCTTTCCGTGGGTGAGCTTGAAATACGTCACCTGCATCATGACCGAAAGCGTCTCAACAATGTAGACAAGGCCGACAAGGATGAGCACCAGCGGCATATCCAGCGCAAACGCCATGCCGCACACCGCCGCGCCGAGGAACAGCGAGCCCGTGTCGCCCATAAAGACCTTCGCCGGGTGGAAATTGTAGATCAGGAAGCCCGCAAGGCCGCCCGCCAGCGACGCAGGAAGCAGTGCAAGCGCGGAAGATCCGCTCTCCGTGCCCCACATGCTCGCAAATACCGCAAAAAACACCATAACCGGGATCGTCACGCCGGAGGCAAGGCCGTCGATGCCGTCGGTCAGATTGACAGCGTTGACACAGCCGACGATGACCAGCACCGCAAAAAACAGATACACGATCCAGTTGATCTGGAACGTCACATTCCAGAACGGAATGTAAAGGTCGCAGCTCAGACTGCCGTTGTGCCGCAGGAGCAGCAGATACGCCACCGCCGCAACGAGCTGCAGCGCAAATTTCTGCGGCGCCGTCAGACCGAGATTCCGCTTGAAGCGGACCTTCAAAAAATCATCCGCAAAGCCGATCAGTCCGTAGATCAGCGCAAAGCCGAACACCAGCAGATGCGTGTATTCCCCTTCCAGCATGTCCTTCCACCCGAACGCGAGCGTGCACACAAGCGTGGAAAGGATAAAGGCGATACCGCCCATGGTCGGCGTACCGGCCTTGGAATTGTGCCAGCTCGGGCCGATCTCCCGGATGGACTGTCCGGCCTTGAGCGCACGGAGCACGGGGATCAGGAGCCTTTCAAGAACGGCCGCCAGCACGAGCGAGCAGACCGCGGCAATCAAAATCAGCATGAGGTTTTTCCTCCGGTTTTTTTATTTCTCATCTTCGTCGAGGAACAGATGCAGCGCGCGCTCCATCTTCATTCCGCGGCTTCCCTTGAACAGCAGCACATCGCCCTCTGCCGCGCGCGTTTTGAGCACGTAGGCAAGGTCCTCGTGCGTGTCAAAGTGTTCGGCATTTTTGGGGGGCATTCCGCCGGTGATCGCGCCGGTCACGGTGCGAAGGGAGTGGTTTCCGTATGTGAACAGCATATCCGCCTTGTCCGCAGCGATGCGGCCGATGCGGTAATGCTCGGCGCTGCTGCGGTTGCCAAGCTCCAGCATGTCGCCGAGCACCGCGATGCGCTTGCCTGTGGTGTGGTAGCTGCCGAGCACCTCCAGCGCGGCCTGCGTCGATTCGGGGCCTGCGTTGTAGCAGTCCTCGATGATGGTCATGCCGTTTTGCTGATAGATGCGCTGGCGCATGCCGGTGTTGCGGAACGCGGCAAGCCGCGCCTGGATCTGCTCCGGCTTGACGCCGAGCAGCAGCGCCGCCGTTGTCGCCGCCAGCGCATTATAAACAGAGTGGTGCCCGACCGTCGGGACGAACAGCTCAAACAGGTGTCCGAGGCCGTGCACCATAAAGCGCATCCCGTCCTCGTATTCCTGCACGTCGCTTGCAATTACGTCGCACGCCGGGTTTTCAATGCCAAAGTAGTATTTCTTGTGCTTACCATCATGGCGGACATCCCACAGCAGCGGCTCGTCGCCGTTGAAAACGCCGAATCCGCTTCCCGGCACACCCTGCATGATCTCGAGCTTGGCCTTCAGAATTCCCTCGCGGCTGCCGAGATACTCAATGTGTGCAGTTCCGATGTTTGTGATGACCGCAACGTCAGGCTTTGCAATGCCGGTCAGGTATTCCACCTCACCGAAGTGGTTCATTCCCATCTCCAGCACCGCGACCTGCGTCCGCTCGGAAATACGCATGATGCTCATCGGCAGGCCGAGGTGATTGTTCTGGTTTCCCTCGGTGCGCGCCGTCTCGAAGCTCCCCTCCAGCACGCACGCCGTCATTTCCTTCGTCGTCGTCTTGCCGACGCTTCCGGTGATGCCGATGACCTTGATCCCAAGGAGCTGGCGATAGCCTGCGGCAATGCTGCCGTAGGCGCGCACTGCATCGTCCACGACAAGACATGGCAGCGCCGTTTCCACGGGATGCTCAACGATCGCAGCCACCGCGCCGTTTTTCTCTGCGGCGGCAATGTAGTCATGTCCGTCCGCATGCTCTCCCTTGAGGGCGATGAACAGGTATCCCGGCGCGATTGCGCGCGAATCCGATTCCACACCCCGGATCGCAAGCGTCTGCGCGCCGTCCGGCGTCTTTGCGCCGCACCACGCGGCGATCTGGCCCAAAGTCAATTCTTTCATGATTCCTTCTCCAAATACTCCGCGACGATCTCGCGCTCGTCCATGTGGTGTTTTTCGTGTCCGACTTCCTGATAGGTCTCATGGCCCTTGCCGCACAGAACGATGACATCGTCCTGCTTCGCATTCGCCATAGCCCAGCCGATCGCCTCCACACGGCTTTCGATGACGACCGGCTTGTTTTTTGCGTCCTGCATGCCTGCGACGATCTGCGCAATGATCGCGTTCGGGTCCTCCGTGCGGGGATTATCCGAGGTGATGACACAGACATCGGCAAGCTCACCGCCGATCTTGCCCATGACGGGGCGTTTGAAGGGGTCGCGGTCACCGCCGCAGCCGAACACCGCGATCACGCGGCCCTTACAGAAGCCGCGCACCGTTATCAGCGCGTTTTTCAGGCTGTCAGGCGTGTGGGAATAGTCGATCAGCACGGTATAGTCCTTCCCCGGAGTGGGAACGACCTCCATGCGCCCCTTGACGCCGCGCGCATGACGAAGCGCCGCCGTCAGCTCTGCAAGCGGAATGCCGAGCGCCAGACCTGCGCCGAGAACCGCCAGCGCATTATAGACGCTGAAGGCGCCCGGAATGCCCAGCTCCGCGCGGCTGATCTCAATGCCGGTCACAACATCGGTCTCCACGCGGTCTGCATACAGACGGATGTTCTTGGCAACAAGGTCAGCGGCGTTGTCCTTTGTGGAATAGGTCAGGATCTTACACGCCGCCTGACGGCGGATGCGGTCACAGTACAGGTCGTCCAGATTCATGATGCCGATGTCACAGTGGCGGAACAAAATCGCCTTCGCGTCGCAGTAATCGAGCATCGTCTTGTGGAAATCCAGATGATCCTCGGTCAGATTTGTGAACACGCCCACACGGAAGCGGACGCCCTCCACGCGGCTGAGCGACAGCGCATGTGAGGAGACCTCCATCACAACGTGCGTGCAGCCCGCGTCGCGCATCTCTGCAAAGAGCTTCTGAAGCTCGAAGCTCTCCGGCGTGGTGCGCTCGGTCGGCAGGATCTCGTCGCCGATCATGTTCTGGATCGTGCCGATGAGGCCGACCTTCGCACCGAGCGTCTGCTCCAGCACGGTTTTCAAAAGATACGTCACGGTGGTCTTTCCGTTTGTGCCCGTGACGCCGATCATCGTCATGCTGTCCGCCGGATGGCCGAACCAGTTTGCCGCAGCCTGCGCCAGCGCCGTGCGCGCCGACTTCACAAGGACATACGGAATATTTCCGGACGGAGCGCGCTCGCAGAGCACGGCCGCCGCGCCGTTTTTCACGGCGGCGGGAATGAACTTATGACCGTCCGCGGCAAAGCCCGTCACGGCCACAAACAGCTCGCCCTGCTTCACCGCGCGCGAGTCAAAGCTGACACCGGTCACGTCCATGCAGGGCTCCGCTCTGCATTCCAATACCTCGATGCCTTCCAAAAGCTCTTGCAGCTTCATACGTATCTTCCTTTCTGCCTCCTCCGGAGCTCAGTCCTCCAGAGAGCTGTGGTCGGTAAATTCTACTGTAATTGTAGTACCTCTGTCAACCTTTGTTCCCGGCTCAACGCTCTGATAAGTGACCGTCGCATAGCTGGTGCGGTCGGTGCCCTTCGCCTGAACGTAGACGCCGGCGTTGTTTGCAAGCCAGTTGACGTCTGCAACGGCGTACCCGACGAAGTCGGGAACCTCCACCTGCTCGGTGGATTTTTCGTAATCAAAGTACAAAATGACCTCGGAATCGCCCGGAAGCTCCGCACCTGCCGCCGGGATCTGGTCGGTGACGATCGCACCCGTGCCGAGTGTACGGTAGGTCAGGCTCTTGTTTTTGAGCGCTGCCGCTGCCTCCTCCTGCGTCATGCCGGTCAGCTCCGGCATCTTGACGTTGACGCCGCGGATCTCACCGGAGGCGTAGTCCGGCTCCACGCCGAGGTACGGCAGAATGTCGAGGAAAATGTCACGCACGGTCGGCGCGGCCATCAGGCCGCCGGAGATGTAATAGCCGTTCGGGGTGTACTTGGTGTTGTCCTCCTGATATTTCGGCGTGTCCAGCGCGACCAGCACAACGTACTGCGGGTCGTTGATGGGTGCAACGCCCACGAACGAGACGATCTTGTCCTCGACCATCTTGCCGTTTTCGTCGAAGGTGTCCGTCTTTTCCGACGTGCCGGTCTTGCCGCCGACGCGGTAGCCGGGCGTGTGCGCGCCCTTGGCGGTGCCCTCGGTGACGACCTTTTCCATCATGTCGCGCATCGTCACAGAGGTGCTTTCGCTGATGGCCTGGCGCAAAACGGTGCGGCCGTTTTCCTTGACCACGTTGCCGTCGGCGTCGAGCACCTGACTGACGATGTACGGCTCGAGCACATAGCCGCCGTTCACGACCGCCGCAATGGCTCTCGCCTGCTGAATGGGCGTGACGCGGAAGGTCTGACCGAACGCGCCGGAGATGACCGACGCATAGCCCTTGGTCAGCGTCTCAAAATCGAAGAAATAGCCCCATGCCTCGCCGGGCAGATCGACTCCGGTGCGCTCGGTGATGCCGAAGTCCTGCGCGTACTCGTAAAAGCGCGTGCCGCCGAGCTGGACGCCGATGTGACCGAAGGCGATGTTGCAGGAGTTTCCGAGTGCCTGCGCTGTCGTCTCTGCGCCGTGACCGGCAGCCTTCCAGCAGTGGACGACCTGCTCGCGGTCGGCGATCTTTTCCGCGCCGCTGCAATAATACGTGTCGTTGACCGTTGCCGCGCCGCAGTCGAGCGCCTCGGCAAGCGAGATGACCTTGAAGGTCGAGCCCGGCTCATAGCCGTCGGAAACGCAGCGGTTTCTCCACTGCTTCAGGCGTGCCGCAGCCACAGCCTGATTGTATTCCGTTTTTGCCTTTTCAAACTCCTCCGTCCCCTTTTGCAGGCGGAGAAGCTGCTGATACTGCTGCTCAAGGCGCTCGTTGAGCACCTCGTCGTAGATCGCGCGATGATCGTTGGGGTCGAAGCTGCCGAGCGTCGCCATGGCAACGATCGCGCCGCTGTTGACATCCATGACGATACCGAACGCGCCATTCTGAATCTCGTAGCGGTCGATGGCAGCCTGCAGATTCTTTTCCAGATACGACTGCACCGTCGTGTCGATGGTGAGTACCAGACTGTCGCCGTTTGTAGCGTCATAGTATTTTTCGAAGGTGTACGGCATTTCCGAGCCGTAGTTGCCCTTTGTCGTCACGACCTTTCCCGCGACGCCCTCGAGATAGGAGTTGTAGTACGCCTCGAGGCCCTCCGTGCCGATGTTGTCGTCACTGACGAAGCCCAGAAGCTGCGCTCCGAGCGAGGAATACGGGTAGTATCGCTTGGCGTCGGTCTCCAGATAGACGCCCTTGATCTTGTTGTCGTTGATGAACGTCCGCACCTCGTCGGCAAGCTCCTCGGAGATCTTGCGTTCGATGGCCTTATAGCGGTACTTCGTGTCCGCCGCCTGCATACGCACAAAATCCGGCTCGACGCCGAGGATGTTGGAAAGACCGTTTGCGATCGTGTCGAGAAGGCCGCTGTTTTCGGGCTTCTCCATCTCCTTTGCGATCTCGTTCGGGTCGATAAAGACGGTTTCCACGGTGGTGGACGCCGCCAGGATGTTCATGTTGCGGTCATAGATCTCACCGCGCGCGGCCGTGAGTCTGGTCGAGCGCGTCTGGTTGTTGATCGCAAGCGCCTCATAATGGTCGTGCTCGACGATCATCAGCTTATACAGCGTCGCGATCAGCGGAATAAATGCAACAATGCCGCACAATACCATCAAAAACAATGTGCGGCGCAGGATCATCCTGTTCGCCCTCTGGTTCTGCTGCGCACCGGAGGGTCTTTCCTTATTCTTTTTATGTCCGCCCTTCGGGCGAAGAACTTTGAGTGCCATTTGCCTTGCCTTTCCCGCTCGCTGTGTCAAAACAAGGGCGGTTTTCCTTCTGTCAACCGCCCTTGCCAAGTCCTATTTCCGCGGCTTTGCGTCCTTGGGACAGCTTATGCCGCTGTAGGCCGCAGATATGCAATGAGGTTCGAGATGCTCTCCTGCACGGCCTGCACGATCTCGCCGACGATGTTGGTCTTTTCCTCCTCATAGATCTCCGCCCGGTCCGTGCCCGCCAGACGGATGTAAACCACCTGTTCCTCCTTGGGCATGGACATGCCGAGCTTTTCCGCGCGCTCGCGCACGACCTTGAGATCGATCTTCGATTCGTATTTGCTCTCCAGAAGTGTCTGCTGCTGCGTCAGCGTCTTGAGCTGCGACTCCAGAGCGCCGACCTTCGTCGTGGCCTCAAAAAGCTGCACATAGCCGAAAATGACCAGCACCAGCATCAGCGCCGCCGCGGCCGTGCCGAACAGCGTGAACGGCGCGACCGCCGTTTTGACCTTGACGCGCTCCTGACGGCGCGGAACGGGGCGTTCCTCGGGAAGGTGCTGCCGCTCCGGGCGGCGAAGTGCGCTGCCGTCATAGCGTTCGTTGTATGCGTAAGCGCCGGAGTAGACGTCATATGCCGCTGCGCCGTTCGCGCTGTAGCGTCTGTTATCCGCTGCCATGTTCATCTACTCCCTTCTCTTTCAAAGCTTCTCGCACACGCGGAGCTTTGCGCTGCGTGCGCGCGGATTTTCGTTCAGCTCTTGCTCACCGGAAACGATGGGCTTGTGCGTCAGCACCTTGACGCTCGGCTTGCGCCCGCAGACGCAGACCGGGAAGCTCGGCGGACAGACACAGCCCTTCGCGGCCTCTGCCATCGAGTTTTTGACGATGCGGTCCTCCAGTGAGTGGAAGGTGATGACCGCGAGGCGGCCGCCGGGCGCGAGTCTCCCCACAGCCGTCTGCATCATGCGGCTGACGCTGCTGAGCTCGTCGTTGACAGCGATGCGGATGGCCTGAAAGCTCCGCTTTGCCGGATGCTGCTTTTCACGCAGCGCCTGCGGCGGCATTGCGCCGCGGATGACGGAGGCAAGCTCCAGTGTCGTTTCAATGGGATGTTCGGCGCGTCTGCGCTCGATCGCCGCGGCAATGAGCGGCGCGTAGCGCTCCTCGCCGTATTCGAAAAGGATGCGTCTGAGCTCCTCGCGCGGCCATGTATTGACGATCTCGTAGGCCGTCAGGCTGTCATCGCGATTCATGCGCATGTCGAGCGGCGCGTCGGCCATGTAGGAAAAGCCGCGTTCGCCATCGTCGAGCTGCGGCGATGAAACGCCGAGGTCAAAAAGCATCCCGTCCACACACGCAATATCCAGCGAGTCCAGGATCGCACCGAGCTCGGAAAAATTGCTGTGTACCAGCGTGACCTTGTCAAGATGCGCCTCCAGCCGCTTCTTTGCAGCCTCCAGCGCCACGGTGTCGCGGTCGACACCGATCAGGCGGCCAGTCGTGAGCCGCTTGCAAATCTCCAGCGAATGGCCTGCCCCGCCGAGCGTCCCGTCGAGATAGATCCCGTCCGGCTTCACGTTCAGCATATCGACCGATTCATGGAGCAGGACGGTCTTATGTGCAAATTCCATCAGAATCCAAGCTCCTCCATGACTGCGGCAAGATTTTCGGGTGTGAGCGTCTCGCTCTCCAGCTTCTCATAGGCCTCGCTGTCCCAGATCTCCGCGTGGCCGCCCTGTCCGATGAAGGTGACCTCCTGCTGGATGCCTGCATACTGGCGAAGCTCCGCCGGGATGAGGAAGCGGCCCTGCTTGTCCGGCTCGCACTTGGCGGCGTTTGCAAACAGGAAGCGCATCTTGCGCGCCTGAGAAATGGGAAGAGCGTTGTACTTGTCGAGAATGACCTGCCAGCCTGCCTCCGTATAGACGGACAGGCAGTGGTCGAGGCCAAGCGTCACATAAAAAGCGTCGCCAAGCTCCTCGCGCAGCTTCGAGGGAACGAACAGACGGCCCTTGGGGTCGACCGTATGCTTGTATTTACCGTACATCCCTCTCACCCCGCTCCATTTTCATCATTTTTGCTCCACTTAGCTCCACTTCATTTATATAATATCGGCTGGGGGTGTAAAATGCAAGTCCTTTCTGAAAATTTCCGCGTAAAATTTCCCGCCGTATCCGGCGTGTTTTCCGGCATTTTTCTAATTTTAGAACGTTTATTTCATTATGACAAACGGTAACAGTACGGCGGACGTTTCGACCCGCCCGCCGTGCAAAAAAGCGCCTATTTTCCTGCCGGAAGCGCTTCGCTGATCCGGACTGCGTCTTCCCGGATGTCCACAAAATAGTCCCGCGCCTCGTCCTTCGTCAGAAGCCGCTCCGCCAGCGCCGATTCGACCTGCTCCTGAATGAGGTGCCGGAGGCTCCGCGCGCCCGTGTCCTCGCGCAGACAGCGCGCGGCAAGCCACCCCGCCACGCTCTCCCGGAACGTCAGGCGGATGCCCTGCGCTTCGGCGCGGCGCGCCGTCTTTTCGAGCTGTCTGCGTGCGATCGTCTCCAGATCGTCCGCGCCGAGGCGGCGGAACGTCGTAATGCAGTCGATGCGCCCAAGAAGCTCCACCGGAAACGCCTCACGCAGGAGCCTGTGCGTTCTGTCCTGCGCATCCGGCGGTGTAAAGCCGAGGCCGCCCCTGCCCGACTCGCGGCTTCCGAGGTTTGAGGTCATAACGATCATCGTGTTCTTAAAGTCCACCGCCCGCCCGAGGGAATCGGTCAGAATGCCGTCCTCCAGGATTTGCAGCAGCAGACCCGTCACGTCGCGGTGCGCCTTTTCCAGCTCGTCGAGCAGGACGACGCAGTAGGGCCGCCTGCGGACCCTTTCCGTCAGTGTCCCGCCCTCCTCATGGCCGACATAGCCCGGCGGCGCGCCGATGAGGCGCGTGACGGAGGCCGGCTCCATGTATTCGGTCATGTCGATGCGCACGAGCGCGTCACGGCTTCCGTACACGCAGTCGGCAAGCGCCTTGCAAAGCTCTGTCTTGCCGACGCCGGACGGCCCCATGAACAGCAGCGACGCGACCGGGCGGCTTCGCTCCGAAAGGCCTGCCCTGCCGCGCAGGACAGCTCTTGTCACCGCCTCGATCGCACGCTCCTGCCCGACGATGCGTGCGGCAAGCGCCTCGCGCAGGCCGAGGATCCGTTCCCGCTCCGGCAGCGTGAGCTTTCCGGCCGGGATCCCCGTCCGCTCTGCCACCGTCTCCGCGACCTCATCGCGCGTGAGCGCGCGCCCGCGAAGCGTCTGCGCACTCGCATTCTGCCGCCGTATCAGCTCCTGAAGGCTGTCGCGAAGCGCCGCCGCACGCTCAAAATCGCCGCCTGCGACGGCCTGCTCCAATTCCTGCGAGAGAAGCCGTTTTTTCTTTTCCGACGTTTTTCCGCCATGCCCGTCTCCCTCGGAAAGCCGTGCGCGCGCAGCGCTTTCATCCAGCAGGTCGAGCGCCTTGTCCGGGAGAAATCGATCTGTCAGATACCGGCACGAAAGCTCCACTGCCGCGCCGATCGCCTCCTCCGTGATGCGGATGCGGTGGTGTGCCTCGAGCCCCGGCCGCAGACCGAGAAGCATCCGCTTCGCCTCCGCCTGTGACGGCTCACGCACGACCACCGGCCGGAAACGCCGCTCCAGCGCCGCATCTTTTTCGATATATTTCCGGTACTCCGTCAGCGTTGTCGCGCCGATCATCTGAAGCTCACTGCGGCCAAGCGCGGGCTTCAGGAGATTTGCCGCATCGATGGCGCCCTCCGCGCTGCCCGCACCGGCGATGGTGTGCATCTCATCGACAAACAGGATGATGTTCCCGCAGCGGCGGATCTCCGCGAGGATGTCGCGGATGCGCTCCTCAAATTCACCGCGGTATTTTGTCCCCGCAAGCACGCTCGCCATATTCAGGCAGTACAGCCGCTTCTCGCGAAGCTGCTCCGGAACGCTGCCGTCTGCGATGCGCTGCGCAAGACCCTCGACGATGGCTGTCTTTCCGACGCCCGGCTCCCCGATGAGGGCAGGATTGTTCTTATTCTTCCGGCAGAGGATTTGCAGGACGGAGGCAATTTCCGCCTCGCGTCCGATGACCGGTTCCGTCCGTGCCGCCTTCTCCACCATGTTCTCGCAGTAAAGCTCCAGTAATTTCGTAGCTGTGTCCCTCCTGTCCGGCAAAACGGGCTGCGGATAGAGAAGGCCGGTATAGGCGTCGGAAAAGACGCAGTTGAGATCCGTCCCGCACGCCAGAAAGATTCCCGCCGCCGCGCTGCATTCCTCGCGCGCCAGCGCAAGCAGAAGATGCTCCGGCTCGATCTGTGCCGCACCCAGCATCCGCGCCTCGCGGCACGCCTGCCGGATGACCTTCTGCGCACGCGGCGACAGGCCCTGAAGCAGCGGCATCGCTTGCTCGCCGCATCCGTTTTCCGCCAGCACCAGTGCCCGGAAGGACGCCTCCTCCCAGCCTCCGCGGCGCAGTGTCCGCCCTGCCGCAGAGGCTTTCTCATGCAGCAGCGCAAGCGTCAGATGCTCCGTCCCGACGTAACTGTGCCCCAGCTGTTTTGCCTGCTGCCGTGCCTGACGCAAAAGCTCCAGCGTCCGCTCCGACAGGTTCGTTTTCCGCATCCCGCCTCACCTCCGTTTCTCAGGGATTGTCGCCCCGCCTTCTTTCTTTTATACAGAAGCCGTGAAAAAAACAATTTTTCCAGCACCGCGCGGAATTAACATTTGCTTTTTTCAAAAACCGTGATAGAATAGAGAAGCATTAAAACATGGAGGTGCAATTATGGCATACGTTATCAGCGACGCTTGCGTCAAGTGTGGTGCTTGTGCAGACGCTTGCCCGCTCGGCATCATCACCGAGGGCGAGGACAAGTACGTCATCGACGCCGACCAGTGCGTGAGCTGCGGTTCCTGCGCAGCAGAGTGCCCCAACGACGCGATTTCCGAGGAGTAATCATGTACATGGCAAAGAGCCTGTGCCATCGCACAGGCTCTTTCTCATATCAATTTTCCATTCGTTTTTTCAGGAGGCGGCATGATCGAACAGCTTTGGGGCGGACTTTGTATGCGCTGGAGCGAGGCGCAGTTCCGTCTGAGCACAGACTCCATGCTCCTCGCCGATTTTTGCCGGCTCACGCCGCAAAGCGCCGTCTGTGATCTCGGCTGCGGCTGCGGAAGCCTTTCGCTGCTGCTCTGCGGAAAATATCCGCTCCTGCGCGTCACCGGCGTGGAGCTTCAGCCGCAGGCCGCTGCGCTGGCGGAGGAAAACGCCGCGCAGGACGGCCTTGACGGACGCTTTTCCGTGATACGCGGCGATCTGCGCGAGCACCGCACGCTGCTTGCCCACGGCTCGTTTGACGCTGTTGTTTCCAATCCGCCGTACTACCCGGTCGGGAGCGGAAAATGCGCCGATTCTCCGGCTTTGGCGGCGGCGCGGACGGAGCTGACCTGCTCACTCGGCGAGCTCTGCACCTGCGCGGCGTGGCTGCTCAGAAGCGGCGGACGTTTTTTCCTTGTTCACAAGCCGGAGCGGCTTGCCGATCTCATGGTCTCGCTTCGGGAAAACCGTCTTGAGCCGAAGCGTCTGCGTCTCGTCCGCCACCGCGCGGGCGGCCCGGTCAGTCTGGTGCTGCTGGAGGCACGGCTGGATGGAAAGCCCGGCCTTGTTTTTGAGCCGGATCTGGCGCTGTTTGACGAAAACGGCGCAGAAAGCGAAGATCACAAACGCATTTATCATCATCAGGAGGGCTGAACATGGCCGGAACGCTCTATCTTGTCCCAACGCCCATCGGAAATCTCGGCGACATCTCCCCGCGGGCAAAAAAGACGCTCGCCGAGGCGGATTTCATCGCCGCCGAGGATACGCGCGTGACGCTCAAGCTGCTCAATCATCTGGAGATCAAAAAGCCGCTCGTGAGCTATTACGAGCACAACAAGGCAGAAAGCGGCCCGCGCATCGTGGAGCGGCTGCTTGCGGGTGAGTGCTGTGCGCTCGTCACCGATGCGGGCTCCCCTGCCATCTCCGACCCCGGCGAGGATCTGGTCGTGCTGTGTGCAAAAGCAGATATCTGCGTCTGCGCCATTCCCGGCCCCTGCGCCGTTGTCACGGCGCTGAGCGTCTCGGGTCTGCCGACGGGGCGGTTCTGCTTTGAGGGCTTCCTCTCCACCAACAAAAAAAGCCGCCGCGAGCATCTGGATTCTCTCAGGGGAGAGATGCGCACGATGATCTTCTACGAAGCGCCGCACAAACTCCAGAACACGCTCAAGGATCTGTGCGCGGCGTTCGGCCCGGAGCGGCGCATCAGCCTCTGCCGGGAGCTGACCAAGCTCCATGAGCAGATCCTGCGCATGACGCTCGGCGAGGCGCTCGCGTACTACACGGAAAACGACCCGCGCGGAGAATATGTTCTCGTGCTGGAGGGCGCGCCGGAGCCTGCCGGGCAGGCGCTCACGCTGGAGGATGCCGTGGCGCTGGCGCTTCAGCGGATCGAAGGCGGCGCCTCCAAAAAGGACGCGGTGCGCGAGGTCTCGCGCGAAACGGGCTTTCCGAAAAACGCGCTCTACGAGGCGGTCTTACAGGCATAAAATACCCGCGGCAGCCGAAACGGCCGCCGCGGATTTTTTATTCGTACTGCTCCACCGCCGGAGCGCAGAGCTGCCGGTATTTTTCGATCACAGACTGCGGATGGAGGATCCGTGCCCGGTCTCCGAAGCCGGACAGCCATCCGAAATAGATCGGCGAGACCGCGATCTCCGCCGTGAACACGAAGTGCTCCTCTCCGTCCGGAATGAGCATGACGTCCCGGCCGAAGCGGTCGATCACAACGCCCGCCAGTGAGTTGTGAAAGCGCATCCTGACCGGCTCCGTCTCCCCGGAGAACATGCCGAACACGCTTTTCCCGTACTTGGTCAGATCCAGCCGCCGGACGGAATCATCCGCCGCGCGGCGTTTTTTCGTCTTTGTGATGCGCATCATCTTGTCCACACGGTAATGCGTCAGCCCATGACGCTCGGAATGCGCGATGAGATAGTAATTCTGATCGTCCCAGCACAGGGCATAGGGGCTGGCAGTATAGGGTCTGTCGCGGTAATGGCGTTCGCGGTCAACGCCCCAGTCGAAATACCGGAACGTGATCTGCACGTCGCTTGCGATCGCGTCATGGATGCGGTCTACGTTGTAGTAAATGCTCTCGTTCATCGTTTTGACGCGGCCGGAGACCGTGACCTGCCGCCGGAGGCTGCCCGCATCGTAACGGCTTGCCAGCTTTTCCAGCTTCGAGATCAGCTCCACCGACTTCCGCTCCGAGAGGAAGCGCGAGGACTGCACCGCATCGACAAGAAGCTTCAGCTCCGGCAGCTCGAACTCGCGCGAAGCCAGAAAATATCCGCCGCCGCGTCCGTGCGCCGTACACACATCCATACCGAACTCCTGAAGGCAGGCCATGTCGCTGTAAATGCTCTTGCGCTCGGCCCTGATCCCCATCTCTGCAAGCCGCTCCACAAGCTGCTGCGTTGTGATGGGATGGTTTTCATCCGTCTGCTCCTCTAGGATCTGCTTGAGATAAAGAAGCTTGAGCTTCTGCTTTTCGGATCTTGCCACTGCCATCCCTCCCTTTTGTCCATTTTATCGGTCATTTGCGAAAAATGCAAGTTAAGGAATTCTTAATTTGAAGAACGCAGGCACCTATGCTATAATCCTTATAAAAACAGGAGGCGTTCGCTATGCTCTATCTCGGCTGTCACCTGTCGTCATCCGGCGGCTTTGCCGCCATGTGCCGCACGGCACACTCCATTGGTGCAAACACGTTCCAGTTTTTCACGCGCAATCCGCGCGGCGGCGCAGCCAAGGCCATCGATCCCGCCGACGCGCAGACGCTCACCGACGCACAGGCGGCAGGCACGCTCGGTCCCGTGATCGCGCATGCGCCGTACACGGTCAACCCCTGCTCACAGACGGAAAAGACGCGCGAGTTTGCCGTTCAGACGCTTTCTGACGATCTGCGGCGGCTCGAGTACACGCCCGGAAATCTCTATAACTTCCATCCCGGCAGCCACGTCGGTCAGGGTGCGGAGACGGGCATTGCGCTGATCGCACAGGCGCTCGACCAGGCCATGTTTCCCGGTCAGCGGACGCTGGTCCTGCTGGAAACGATGTCCGGCAAGGGAACCGAGCTCGGCGGGCGATTTGAGGAGCTGCGCGAGATCATCGACCGCTGTGCCATGCCGGAGGCCGTCGGCGTCTGTCTGGACACCTGTCACGTTCACGATGCGGGGTACGACCTTGTCCACGATCTTGATGGTGTGCTGACAGAATTTGACCGCGTGGTCGGTCTTTCACGTCTCAAGGCGCTTCACCTGAACGACAGCAAAAATCCGCGTGGCTCGCACAAGGATCGGCACGAGGTCATCGGCGGCGGAGCGATCGGGCTGGAGGCACTCGTGCGCATCGCCTCGCATCCGGCGCTGCGCGGCCTTCCGATGGTGCTGGAGACGCCGAACGAGCTTCCCGGCTACGCGGCGGAGATCGCGCTGCTGCGCGAAAAGTGTAAATAAATTGTAAAGGTACAAGCCGATTTCTTGCGGTTTCTCCACGGCTGTGTTACGCTTTGTCGTGGAATTGCCGATTTGGCCGCCATGCGCCTTCTCCGTGCAGCGGCCGGGTTTTTCCGTTAGAATCAGAAAATTTGCGGAGGACGTTGCATGAACAAAGAGCCAAACCGTCCCTATCGGGACAAGCCGTATTTCAAATGGGGCACCACCGCGCTGGTCGTCATCATCATCAGCATCCTGCTGGTCGTGATCTTCACGGACATTCCGGGCTTTTTCAGCGTGCTGAAGGGCTTCGGCGCGATCCTTTCCCCGCTGGTCGCCGGTGTGGTGTTCGCATTCCTGCTCAATCCGCTCGTAAAATTCGTCGATACCCGGCTCTGTCCGGTGCTGGAAAAGAAAAAGCAAAAGAACCCCAAGGCACGCTACTCTCCGCAGAAGCTCAGCCGCGCCGCCGGGATCGTGTTTGCGCTGGTCATTGCAGTGCTGCTTGTCTATGCGTTCTTCTCCATGCTCCTGCCGCAGCTGTATGAAAGCGTCATGGGCATCGTGGCAAGCGCTGAGGACTATTACCGCAGCATCGAGACATGGGCCAACAAGCTCCTTCAGGACAATCCCGAGATCCAGAGCTATGTGGAGGCCGCGCTCGACGAGGTCTACAACTTCCTGCGCAACTGGGTCAGTACAAGCCTTCTGAGCGACATGCAAAAGCTCCTGTCCACGCTGACCACCTCGGTCATCGCCGTGGTCAAGAGCGTGGCAAACCTCCTCATCGGCCTGGTCGCATCGATCTACATGCTGTGGTCGAAGGATCTTTTTCAGGCGCAGGCCAAAAAGCTGATCGTCGCCGTCTTCCGTCCCTCCGCCGCCGACCATCTGTTCTATCTCGGCCGCGAGACAAACAAGATCTTCAACGGCTTTGTCATCGGCAAGATCATCGACTCCGCCATCATCGGCATTCTGTGCTACTTCGGCATGCTGATCCTCAAGCTGCCCTATCCCATTCTGGTGGCGACGGTCATCGGCATCACGAACGTCATTCCCTTCTTCGGCCCCATCATCGGCGCGGTGCCGTGCGCATTTTTGATCCTGCTCGTAAATCCGCTCCAGTGCTTCTATTTCGTGATCTTCGTCATCTGCCTTCAGCAGCTTGACGGCAACGTCATCGGCCCGAAGATCCTCGGCAACACCATCGGCATTTCCGGCTTCTGGGTGCTGGTCTCGATCACCGTCGCGGCGGGGCTGTTCGGCTTTGCCGGTATGCTGCTCGGCGTGCCGGTGTTCGCCATCATCTATCTGCTGATCTCCGACGCGATCAATCTGTCGCTCAAAAAGAAGGGCGACACGACCAGAACAGACGCATATTACAGCATCGAAAAGGTCTCCGACCTGCAAGCGCCTGCCCAAAGTGCCGGCACACCGGAGCCGGACGCGCAGTCGCCCTCCGCAAAACCGTAACGACCATGCCCCTCACATGCCGGTGAGGGGCATTTCGGAATTTTCTCCGCATCCGGCGGAAAGGAGCGTTTATGCAAGCTTTCTTTGAAACAGTGTCTCAGGCGGGCTTTGCCGCCGTTTACAGCGACATTCTGCGGTATATTCTGCCGCTGGCGGCGCTGCTCATTCTCTGGCGCTGCGGCAGGTCGCTTCTTGCCTTCCGGCGTGAGCCGGAGGTCTGGGCGTGGCTGGCCTCCCCTTCCGGCGACCGCATTCCCGTCACGCATTGGGAAAGCCTTGTCGGGCGTGCAAAAAGCTGCGACGTGGTGCTGGACTACCCCACCATTTCCCGCCGTCACGCCGTCCTGACGCGCTATGACGACGGAAGCTGGAGCGTGTCTGACATCGGCTCCAAGGGCGGCATCCGCGTCAACGGTGCCGACACTGCCATGTGCGCCGTCGGCTTCGGAGACGTGATCTCGCTCGGCGGCGTCAACTTCACCCTCGTCCCCATCACAAAGGAGCAGGAGCGCATTCAGGCCTCCGTCCGCACGCGCGCCGGAAAAGAGGTCAGCCCTGCGCTGACACTGATGCTGCTGTCGCTGTTTCAGGTGCTTGCCTGCCTTCAGCTTATGCTCCATGTCGAGCAGCTCGGGCTGGTCGCAGGCGCGTTCGGGATGCTGCTTGCGGCGCAGTGGGCGCTGTTTTTGCTGATGCGTCTTGCCCGGCGCAGCGGCTTTGACGTGGAGACGCTCGCGTTTTTCCTGACCACGATGGGCGTCTGCGTTGTCTCCTCGTCCAGTCCGTCCGCACTCAAGAAAGAGATGCTCGCCATTTTCGCCGGAATCGCCGTTTTTCTGATCCTCGGCTGGTTTCTGCGCGACCTTGAGCGCGCGAAAAAGCTCCGCTATGTCGCCGCCGCGGCCGGTATCGCGCTGCTCGTGTTCAACGTCCTGTTCGGCATTGAGAAATACGGCGCAAAAAACTGGGTCGAGATCGGGCCCGTCTCCTTCCAGCCGTCGGAGCTTGTGAAGCTCTGCTTCGTCTTTGCCGGAGCGTCCACGCTCCAGCGGCTCATGACAAGGCGGAACCTTCTTTTGTACATCGTCTACTCCGCCGCCATCTGCGGCTGCCTTGCGCTCATCAACGACTTCGGCACCGCCATCATCTTCTTCGTCACGTTCCTTGTGACGGCGTTTATGCGCTCGGGCGATTTTGCGACCATCGGCCTTGCCTGCGCGGGAACGGGCTTTGCTGGCGTGCTTGTGCTGCGCTTCAAGCCCTACGCCCTGCGCCGCTTCTCCACATGGCGGCACGTCTGGGAAAATGCGCTGACGAGCGGCTACTCACAGACGCGCGCCATGATGTGCATTGCCTCCGGCGGTCTGTTCGGGCTCGGCGGCGGACGCGGCTGGCTCAAATACGTCGCTGCGGCGGACACCGACCTTGTGTTCGCGTTCGTCTCGGAGGAATGGGGGCTGCTGCTCGGGCTTATGATGATCGCCGCCATCGTGCTGCTGGCTGCGTTCGTGGTGCGCTCAGCGCCCGTGGAGCGAAGCAGCTTTTATTCCATCAGCGCCGTGTCCGCCGTGACCATCATGGTCGTGCAGGCGATGCTGAACGTGTTCGGCACCGTCGATCTGCTGCCGCTGACCGGCGTGACCTTCCCGTTCGTTTCCAACGGCGGCTCGAGTATGCTCTGCGTCTGGGGTCTGCTTGCCTTTATCAAGGCAGCCGATACGCGCCAGAACGCCAGCTTCTCTGTCCGGCTGCCGTCCCAGAAGGAGGTTGACGCATGAAAAAGCTCGCCTTTCGGGCATATTTCGCACTTGCGCTGGCTGCCGTGCTCTCACTCGGCGCGGTCGTGTTCAGCATCACCTATTTTGCAAAGGCAGACGATTGGGTGACCTTTTCCGGGAGCCCGCACGTCTACTCCGGCGCGAATCTGAGCGTCGGCTACGTGGATGACCGAGGCGGCTCGCGCCTGCTGGACGCGACCTCCGGACGTGTCTACGCAGACAATGCGCAGACGCGCGCGTCCACGATGCATCTGCTCGGCGACCGCTACGGCTATATCTACGCGCCGCTGCTCGGTGCCTACGCCGACAAGATGATCGGCTATGACAAGATAAACGGCCTGTACACGCTCCGCGAGGAGTACAGCACCGCGACGCTCTCCATCAGCTCCGAGGTGCAGAACGCCGCTCTGGAGGCGCTGGCAGGCCGCCGCGGGACGATCGGCATCTACAACTACAAGACAGGTGAGATCCTCTGCGCCGTCACCGCGCCGAGCTATGACCCCGACAACATGCCTGACGTGGAAAGCGACACGACGGGTGCATATACCGGTGTCTATCTCAACCGCTTCTTCGATGTGACCTACACACCGGGCTCGATCTTCAAGGTGCTGACCGCCGCTGCCGCGATTGAGAACATACCGGACATCGGCACACGGAGCTTTCAGTGCGGCGGCACGAACATCCTCGGCGGTCAGAAGATCGTCTGCGAAGGCGTCCACGGCACGATCAACTTCCAAAACGGCCTCGCCTACTCCTGCAACAACGTCTTTGGCGAGATCGCGGCGGAGCTCGGCGGCAAGACGCTTCAGAAATACGCCGAAAAAGCAGGTCTGACCGGCAGCCTTTCGTGCGACGGTTACCACACTGCCGCCGGGCGCGTCGATCTGCGCGGCGCCGGTGACGGCGACGTGGCGTGGGCCGGCATCGGTCAGTACACCGATCAGGTCAGCGCCTACGCCTTCATGCGCTTCATGGGCGTCATTGCAGGCGGCGGTGAGGCTGCGGAGCCGTATCTCATGGCCTCCATCCAGAAGGGCGAAAAAACGACCTACACCGCAAGCCGCACCTCGACCAGGCGCGTTCTGGAGGCGGATACTGCGAAAACGCTCGCGTCGATGATGCGCTACGATGTAGAGCAGGTCTACGGCGCGTGGCAGTTCGGCAGTCTCAACGTATGCGCCAAGTCCGGCACCGCCGAGCTGGAGGGTCAGACCGCCAACGCCATGTTCGCGGGCTTTGTGCAGGATGACGCCTGTCCCCTCGCCTTTGTGGTCTTTGTGGAAAACGGCGGCAGCGGAAGCGCCGTGGCCGCGCCCATCGCGGCGAAGGTGCTTTCGGTCTGTGCAGCGGAATTGCAGAAATAATCGCAAATGTCAAGTATTTTGTGCGAAAAAGATAGAATAAATTTTTGAGGGCTCATGCGGCGCGGTCAAAGGCGAGCTCGAACGCTTGCGCCGAGGACATAAAGCCGAGTATTTCTCGCGGGTAGTTGTTGAGCCACGTCTCGACGCGCTTCACTTCCGCCGCCGTCACCTTGTCGAAGTCCGTCCCTTTCGGGAATTGCCGCCGTATCATGCGGTTAATATTCTCGTTCGTGCCGCGCTCACAAGAGCTATACGCATGACAGTAATAGACCGTCGTCCGCTTTGCATCCTTGCGCCGGGCGCTCCGCTCGATGCCGTCAGCATCCGCGAACTCGGAGCCATTGTCTACGGTTATCGTTTTGAATATCCGATAGAACGCCGCACCGTAAAGGCGCTCGAGGCGGTCTAATGCCGCGACGACCGTCTCGGCGCGCCCGTCCTTAATGCGGATAATGATTTCCCGCCGCGTAACGCGCTCGGAGAGGACGAGGAGGCGGGCTTTCGTCCGTTTCTTCCCGACGACGGTATCCATTTCCCAATGTCCCGGCTCCTGCCGCTCGTTGATATACTCCGGCCTCTGCTCTATACTCGTGCCGCTGGATGCCCGAGCCTGTTTCTTGCGGATTGTTCTATGCTTCTTTTTGCGGTCGCCCTTTTCCGGGAGGTCTTGATTTGTGAGCGTGAGGAAAACGCCGTCCTCGACGTACTTGTAAATCGTCGCACGGCAAAAGGTTATTCCGAAGTGTTTATATTTTTCCTGCTTGAGTAGAGCGCACACCGCCGCCGGGGAATAGTCCTCATTTCCGATTTTGTCCTCGATAAACTGCGCGGCGGCGTGATTTTTCCCAATCTTGAGCGGAGCACCTTTCGCGGCGAGCCCCTCTTGATAGCGCGCCTCGGCCTTTTCCGGGCTATACCGTTCCTCGGTCGTGTAATCGGAGTTTAGATGCTCATACGTCCCGCGCTTGAGCTCGCGGTAAACGGTGCTGATATGTACGCCCAGCTCCTCGGCGATTTCTTTTTTCGAGTGTCCATGCTTGAGCATCGTCTCGAGCTTGATACGGCTCGTCCAATTAAGTTGTTTATACGTCCGCTCTCCCATAGCGCGCCCTCCCTCGAGATATGAAAAAAGGGCGGGAAAGTCCCGCCCTCTCGTTACCGCGATAGAAAGTCCTCTATCGCCTTTTTGATAATCTGTGCTTGCGGTATGCCCTCGGCTGTGCATTTCTCGCGGAAAGCCGCCGCGAGCTCTTTCGGGACTCGCGCCGAAATAACGTCGTAGACCTTTTCATTATATCGAGTCTTTACCGCCGTCGAGGTCTTAGTCTTTCTTTTTTCCTCTGCCATTCTGCCGCCT
>OMBZ01000043.1_pt1 | contig 43870 bp, 30 predicted proteins | sample 1673831 | NCBI WGS metagenome assembly OMBZ01 (sample SAMEA103958129, study PRJEB25191) | human gut metagenome | reverse complement strand
CGTTGGCGTTCTCGATGGCTGCGAGCGCCTCGCTGCGGTCGGCGTTGGCGATCGTGAGGAAGCGGTACGACAGATCGCACGGCACCGCCCCGCACCGGACGACCGTATCGAGCGACCGCTCGGCGAATTGCGGCGCGGCCGCACGCCGGCAGCAGCCGGCCATCCCCGCGGCAAAGGCCGCCAGAAGAACGAGAGCAGGTAATTTCATAAGGCGTGGTCTTCAAAAATTAACACCCGTAAAGGTAGCACAAATAATAGGGAAAAAGGTGCGAACGACGATTTTTTCCGAAAAATTTTGGAGATTCGGATTAATGTATTACTTTTGCACCCACAATCGGTGGATTCATCTAAGGGTTAGGATACATGCCTCTCACGCATGACATAGGGGTTCGAATCCCCTATCCACTACTCGAAAACGACTGCTTCGGCGGTCGTTTTTTGTTTTTGTGCCCTGCACGTCGCCCGCTTGTCGCGTGTTTTTGTCCGCCTTGTGCCCGTCGTCTGCCCGCCCCGCATCCGTCGCCTGTCCGTGTCGGACTGTCCCTTCGGCGAGGGACTCCGCAGGACCCGTCGCCGGTTCTTCCGGTGGCGCGAAGCGGGGATTGCATGGAGCCTGTCAACCGGTTCGTGATGAAAAAACGGGTGTCTGTGATTGCTTTTCCGGCTGTTCGTTGAATTTATTTGCCCACCTCACCCCGGGGCGCTATTTTTGCACGAAACAAACGACATGTATCATTCATTAGGTTGACTATGAGAAAAATATTGACGATGGCGGCAATGTTCGCCGCGATGGCCGGCCTTTTTGCCGGTTGCAGCAAGGATGACGAAGGAAGCAAGCGCCCCGATGCTCCGACGATCGAACTCGCCGGTGCGAGCATCGACCAGCCCCAGGAGATCCAGGAGACGATGTCCGTGCAGGTATCGGTCGTAGCACAGGGCAAGATCGCCGGTTTCACGGTGCAGATCGACTCGCCGGCGCTGACGCCCGAGATTCTCGGGGCTATCGGCCTTTCGGAGACGCTCGACCTGGTGAATCCCGGTTCGATGGCCGAGGTGCTGCAGGGCCTCGGATTCCCCGTCGGGGACCAGGTGCTGGGCCAGAGCTCCGTTACGTTCGACATCTCGTCTCTCGTGCCGATGATCGCCCTGATCTACAACGAGGATTCGGACCACAAGTTCGCGCTCACGGTGACCGACACGAAGGAGCAGGTCACGACCAAGACCCTCACCTTCCACCTGACGGCCAAGCCGACGCTCGCCTATAACGACGATGCCGACCTGTGGGCCAATACGGCGACGGTGACGGCCGAGCACCTGCCCGACGGCGCGGCGGTACAGTACCGCGTGAAGGGTGCCGCCGAGTGGCAGGAGGCGGAGCTTGTCGAGGGTGACGTCTACCGCCTCGCTCCCGTCTGGAGCGCCTCGACGAACGAGGCCGGACTGGAGATCCACACCATCGCCGAGGGTACGGGCGTCTTCGCCGCGTCGGACTACGAGGTGCGCGTGGCCAAGGAGGGTGAAGCCCTGGCTGCCGTGGAGTTCAAGACCGCCGATGGCGACGTGATTCCCAACGGCGACATGTCGGGCTGGTCGAAGAAGCAGATGACCACCGACAACGTGACCTTCTATCCGATCACCTATCCCAACGCCGAGGGCGAGAACTTCTGGGACAGCGGCAACAACATGTTCCTCGAGCAGTACGAAGAGTCGGGTGAGCCCAAGATCTACACGCCGCTCTGCTACGAGGAGGAGGGTGCTGCCGTGCTCATGCCCCGTCTGCTGCTGGGTGCGATCTTTGCCCCGGGCAACATGTATACGGGTCAGTTCGTTTACGAAGGCTTCAGCGGCACGGCCTGCTTCGGCCAGCCCTACGAGTGGACGGCGCGTCCACGGGCGCTGAAGGTGCGCTGCAAGGCGACCGTCGGCACGATCGACAAGGTCGGTTCTTTCGATCCCGACGGTGCGTCGTACAAGGATCAGCAGGACCGTTCGTACATCTTCGTGGCGGTGGTCGACTGGACGGCACAGCATGGCGTCAGCTCGGGCATGACGGCCCCGACGGGCATGTGGAATCCCCGCCGAGACCTCGTCCGTCGACGAGGGTGCGATCCTCGGTTACGGCCAGCAGATCATCAGCGAGAGCACGGGCGACTGGGTCGAGTACGTCATCCCGGTGTCGTGGTATGACAAGGAGGCGGCCAACCCCTCGTCGTCAGTCTGCTCGCTCGTCATCTCGTGCGCCACGAGCATGCGCGGCGACTACCTGACGGGCAGCTCGCAGAACGAGATGCGTGTCGACGACTTCGAGTGGGTCTATTGACCGCGTGCAACAATCCGCACCGGCCCGTCGGCACCGGTGAGGGAATGCATGGTATACAGGGCCGATACGACGACGGCCGTCTCGCAGGAGACGGCCGTCCTTTTTTGTGTGTCGGAAGGGTTACTTGTTGTCGAATTTGCCCTTGAACTTGTCCAGCTGGCGCTTCAGGGCGTCGATGGCCTCGTCGACCGACTCCTCGAATGCCTTGGACTGGTGGCAGGCCACCAGGTCCTCACCCGGCATGTGGAGGGTGATCGTAGCTATCTTGTTTCCCTTTTCGTGGTCCTTATCGAGTTTGAGGATGACCTCTGCGCCCGTCGAGCGGTCTGCGAAACGGTCCAGTTTTGCCATCTTGGTTTCAACGAATTCGATCAGCCGCTTGTCGGCGTCGAATTTGACGGATTGAATCTGTACGTTCATAGCTTTACGTTTTATAAAGTTATCACTTCCCTCCCTTTTCACGGGGATGGGCTTTTCGGTATGTCTCCCGGAGGCGGGCGATGCTGTTGTGCGTGTAGACCTGCGTGGCCTTGAGCGAGGAGTGCCCCAGAAGCTCCTGGATTTCGCGCAGATCGGCGCCTCCGTTCATCAGGTGCGTGGCGAAGGTGTGGCGCAGCACATGAGGGCTTGCCTTGCCCTGGACGCCGTTCTGGAGCAGTTCCCGCCGCACGATCCGGTAGATCGTGCTGTGGGAGCAGCGCCTCCCTTTCCACGTTAAAAATAGTGCTTTTTCCGTAGAATTGCAAATATTTTGCCTTTCAATCAGGCGGAGGTAGTGCAAAATCTTTTCGCGCACGCACGCCATGACGGGGACGATCCGCTGCTTGTCCCCCTTGCCCCGCACGCGCAGCGACGTGTGGTCGGCCGAGAAGTCGTCGCGGTCGATGCCCGCGAGCTCCGCCAGGCGCACGCCGCAGGTGTAGAAGAGCAGCACGATGAGCGTATCGCGCTCGGTGAGGAACTGCTCCGACTCGGTTTCGCATTCGCGGACGATGCCGCTCATGCGGCTTTCGGGGATGAAGGCCGGGAGGTGCTGCGGGCGCTTGAGCGACCGGATCGGCCGCATGATGTCGTGCTCGACGGCGCCCGTGCGGAGCAGCCAGCGGAAGAGCGCGCGCAGCGACGAGACTTCGCGGTTCATCGACGCGGCGTTCAGGCGGGCCGTGTCGGTGCGGTAGAGAATCCAGTCGCGCACCTGCTCGGTGGTGATCTCCTTCACGTCGACCCGGTCGGGATCGTCGTATCCCAACCAGCGGAGGAAACCCTCGATGTCGCGCCGGTAGTTGCGCACCGTGAGCGGCGAGTAGCGCCGTTCGGCCTCGAGGTAGCGTATGAAATCCGTCAGCATACCGCAAAGATAACCGAAAAATCGGTATCTTTGTACGCATGGCGGCGCCGCGGCGGCTTGCGGCGTCCGAAAAACGGAACCGATCATGAAAGAGACCTGGAAACCCGGCACGGTGCTCTATCCGCTGCCGGCAGTGCTGGTGAGCTGCGGTGCGGCGCCCGAAGAGTACAACCTGCTGACTGTGGCGTGGACCGGCACGGTGTGCACCGATCCGCCGATGTGTTACGTGTCGATCCGCCCCGAGCGCCACTCCTACGGGATCATCCGCCGCACGGGCGAGTTCGTCATCAACCTGACGACCCGGCGGCTGGTGCGCGCGACCGACTGGTGCGGCGTCCGCTCGGGGCGCGATTACGACAAGTTCCGCGAGGCGGGCCTGACGCCAGTGCCGGCGGGCCGGGTGGCGGCGCCGCTGGTCGACGAGGCGCCGGTCAATATCGAATGCCGCGTGCGGCAGGTGCTGCCGCTGGGCTCGCACGACATGTTTCTGGCCGAGGTGGTCAACGTGCAGGTCGATGCCGCCTATATCGACCCGGAGACGGGGAAGTTCTGCCTGGAGCGGGCCTGCCCGATCGTCTACTCCCACGGCGAATACTACGCCCTGGGCGAGGCGCTGGGCCATTTCGGCTGGTCGGTGCGGCGGCGTGCGGCGGCGGGGGAACGCACCGGCGGCAGGGCCGGCGCAGCAAGGCCGCGGGCGGACAAGAAGCGGAAATAGGCGACGGCGGGGGCGTCAGAACTTGCCGAGCGTGACCTGCTGCCGGTACTCCGAAGGGGTCATCCCCTTGAGCTGCTTGAAGGTGCGCGAGACATTCTTGATGTCGGAGAATCCCAGCTCCGAGGCGGCCTCCGAGACGCTCAACCCCTCGCCCAGCAACTGGGTCATCTTCTCGATGCGGACCTGGATGATGTAGTCGTAGATCGACGTGCCCATGCTCTTCTTGAAACGCGATTCGAGCAGGCGGCGCGAGAGCGGCACGAGGGCCACGAGTTCGTCGACCGTGATCTTCTGGCTGATGTTCTCGTGGATGTACTTCAGCACCTCGGCGATGTGGGGGTCGTTGTTGGCGTAGATGTCCGTCGACTGGCGCGTGATGATGTGCGTGGGGTAGACCATGATGTCCTCGCGTTCGGCCTTCGGGTCGTGCAGGATGCGGTCGATCAGGCGGGCGACGTCGTAGCCGCCCTGTTCGATGTTCTGGTTGAGCGACGAGAGGTTCGGCGCCGAGAGGCGGCAGATCGTCTCGTCGTTGTCGACGCCCAGCACGGCGATGTCGTCCGGGATGCGGAATCCGGCCCCTTCGGCCTGGAGGCACGCCTCGGTGATGTGGTAGGCCTGGTTGTCGTCGCAGGCCATGATCGCCACGGGCTTGGGCAGCGATTGCAGCCAGGTGGTCAGCTGGATCGGGTCGTAGAGCCACAGATCGGTCTGCGACGTGTTGCGCAGCGCCGAGAAGGTATACCCGGCGTTGGCCCGGCGGACCGTGTCGCGGAAGCCCTGGCAGCGTTCGTCCGACCAGACGATGCCGCGCGTGCCGTAGAAGGCGAAGTGGCGGAATCCCTTCTTGATGAAGTATTCGGCGCCCATCTCCCCGGCCCGGTAGTGGGGTCCCGTGATGTTGGGGATCGTCGAGAAGCGGGCCTTGAAGTCCTGGGCGATGGCGATGATGCCGTTGCGGGCGAAGAGCTCGACCTTGTCCGTGTTGTAGAACTGTCCGATGACGGCCTCGGCCCGCATGCGGCGCGCCCACTCGACGACGGCCTCGATGCCCGACTTTTCGCGGATCGCAAGGGGCAGCCGGCAGAGGCTCCACGCCTGTCCCGAGTCGTGCGCATAGCGGGCGATGCCCAGCAGCAGGCTGCGGGCGTAGGCTTCGGAGAAGTCGGTCATGAGGATGATGCGTGCCATGCCGATGAGCGTTTTTCGGGATAAAGATAACCTTTTTTGTCAAAATGACACGGTCATACCTCCTTTTTTTCTCTTGCGGGAGGTGCCGGAGGGGGTAATCTGTGCGCAAATTGAGGAGGCAAAAGCGCAAATCGCCATCGTCGGCAACCTCTTCTTTCGTATATTTGTATACCCGAAACCTGAACCTGAACAGCCATGATGCGAACCTTGACTCTGGCCCTGGCGGCATGCGCATGTGCAGCCTGCATGCAGCCCTCGGATCCGATCGATTATGTCGATCCCTTCATCGGAACCGGATTCCACGGCCACACCTATCCCGGCGCCACGACCCCCTTCGGCATGGTGCAGCTCAGCCCCGACACGCGCTCGGGCGACTGGGACGCCTGCGCCGGCTACCACTACGACGATACGACGATCGACGGCTTCTCGCATACGCATTTGAGCGGCACGGGGTGCGCCGATCTGGGAGATATCCTCTTCTATCCCACGCTGCGCGACGACGTGGTGCGTGACGGGGAGTTCCACCCCGTGCCCTACGCCTTTTCGCACGGCCGCGAGTGGGCCACGTGCGGTTACTACGCCGTCGAACTCTCCGACGACGGGCTGGAGGTCGAGCTGACGGCGGCGCCCCGCACGGGCGTGCACCGCTACGTGTTCCGCGGCAAGGGGCCGCGGCGCGTGGTCATCGACCTGATGCACACCATCACCGAGGAGCGGATCGACCTGCGCGAACTGCGGCAGACGGCTGCCGACGAGATCGAGGGCATGCGCCGCACGCAGGGTTGGGTGGCCGACCAGTACGTCTATTTCTCGGCCCGCTTCTCGGAACCGTTCACCGGGGTTGAACTGCTCGGCGACCGGCAGGCCGTCCTCACCTTCGCCCCGGAGGTCGGGACGCTCATCGTGGCCGTGGGTCTCTCGGCCGTCAGCGCGGAGAATGCCCGCGAGAACCGCCTTGAGGAGGTTCCCGCACTCGATTTCGATGCCGTGCATGCCCGCGCCGAGGCGCTGTGGCGCGACGCCCTGTCGGACATTGTCGTCGAGGGCGGCACGCGCGATGAGCGCACGGTCTTCTATACGGCGCAGTACCATACGAAACTCACGCCCAACCTGATGAGCGGCGTCAACGGCGACTACCGCCGCAGCGACGGCACCATCGGCCGCCTGCCCGCCGGCCGGGCCTACTATTCGACCCTCTCGCTGTGGGATACCTTCCGGGCGTGGAACCCCCTGCAGACGCTTGTCGACACGACGCTTGTGAGCGACATGGTCCGCTCGATGCTCGACATGTACGATGTGACGGGCGAGCTGCCGATCTGGCCCCTCTCGTCGGGCGAGACGCGCACGATGATCGGCTATCATGCCGCATCGGTCATTGCCGACGCCTGGATGAAGGGAATCCGGAGCTTCGATGCGGCGCACGCGCTCGACGCCATGGTGCGCTCGTCGAACTGCAACCGCAAGGGGTCGGAGTATTACGTCGCCGAGGGGTACATCCCCTCGAACATCCTGCGCGAATCGGTCTCCTGCACGCTCGAATACGCCTACGACGACTGGACGATCGCCCGCATGGCCGAGGTGCTGGGCCGCGCCGATCTGGCTGCGGAGTACTACGGCCGGGCGCTCAACTACGTCAATGTCTTCGACGGCTCGACCCGCTTCTTCCGCGGGCGGCAGCGCGACGGCAGCTGGTCGGCGCCCTTCGAGGAGTTCGTCGCCGGGCGCGACTACACCGAGGCCACGCCGTGGCAGTACCGCTTCTTCGCGCCGCACGACGTGAACGGGCTGGAGCAGCTCTTCGGCGGCCGCGAAGCCTTCGTGCGGGAGCTCGACCGCCTCTTCACGCTCGAATCGCCGCACAAGGATGTCGGCCTGGACGACATCACGGGCCTCATGGGCCAGTATGCACACGGCAATGAGCCGAGCCACCACATGGCCTACCTCTATAGTTATGTCGGCATGCCGTGGAAGACGCAGGAGCTGACGCGCCGCCTGCTCGACGAGATGTATGCCCCGACGCCCGAGGGCATCATCGGCAACGAGGACTGCGGGCAGATGTCGGCCTGGTATGTCTTCTCGTCGCTGGGCTTCTATCCCGTCTGCCCCGGCTCGAACCAGTTTGTCCTGACGGCGCCGCTCTTCGAGCGGGCCACCGTGCGCCTGGCCAACGGGCGGACGCTCACCGTCACGGCCGATACGCCGCGCCGCAACCGCTATGTCGGTGCGGTGACGCTCAACGGCAAGGCGGTCGATACCAACTATATCACCTATGAACAGCTCATGGAGGGCGGCGAGCTGCACTTTACGATGCTGCCCGAGGCCGACCTCACGCGCGGCACCTCGCCCGAGGCACAGCCCTATTCGCTCACATGCGGCGAGGCCGTCTCGATTCCCTACACGACGCAGTCGGTGAGCCTCTTCACCGAGCCGGTCGACGTCGCACTGGCGACGACGACGCCCGGGGCCGAGATCCGCTATACGCTCGACGGCTCGGAGCCCGATTCGCTCTCGGCCCTCTACGAGTCGCCGATCCGCGTGGAGCGCACGCTGACGCTCCGTGCCCGGGGCTTCAAGGCGGGTGCCGCCCCGAGCCGCACGCTGACGCTGCGGGCCGAGAAGGCGGAGTTCCTGCCGGCGGCAGCCGCGACGGCGGAAGAGCAGGGTGTCGCCTATACCTATTATGAAGGGACCTTCGCGCGCGTGGCCGATATCGAGCGGACGCGTCCCGTCTCGCGCGGCGTGATGGCCGAGCCGTCGATCGCCGAGGCACCGCAGGAGGACCACTTCGCCTACATCTTCGAGGGCTATGTGCGCATCCCGCAGCGGGGAGTCTGGGAGTTCTCGACGCGCAGCGACGACGGCAGCGTGCTGCTGATCGACGGACAGAAGGTCGTCGACAACGATACGTCGCATGCCGCTGTCACGGCGACGGGCCGCGTGGCCCTCGACGAGGGGCTGCACGCCTTCCGCCTGCTCTACTTCGAGGATTACGAAGGTCAGGAACTCTCCTGGGGCTGGAAGGCTCCCGGCGAGACGGAGTTCGTGCCGATTCCCGCGGAAAATCTCTTTGTGAAATAACGATGCGATGCCCGAGGCCGTTTCCCTGCAAGTGGACGGAAGGAATTTTTGGTGTGTGGTGTTCCGCTGCGATGCGGTAGCGGCGGGGACCGGTCCTCGGGCGACGCGAAAAACCGAAACGATATGAAAAAACTCTTCTTCTTACTGATGCTTGCCGGGGCCGTCTCCTGCGGCAAGGCTCCGCAGGAGCTGACCGTCATGACGATGAACGTGCGGTATGACAACCCCGAGGACGGGGAGAACAACTGGCGCTTCCGCCGCGAGAGGGTCGGGGAGCTGATCCGCTCGCAGCAGGTTGACCTGCTCGGCACGCAGGAGGTGCTCTCGAACCAGTACGACGATCTGCGGGCCGAGCTGCCCGCATACGCCTCCGTGGGGGTGGGCCGCGAGGACGGGGCCCGTGCGGGCGAGTTCAATGCGATCTTCTACCGTACGGAGCGCTTCGAACTGCTCGATTCGGGAACCTTCTGGCTGAGTGAGATGCCCGAGGTGGCCGGCTCGAAAGGGTGGGATGCCGCCTGCGAGCGCATCGCGACGTGGGTCATCCTGCGTGACGGAACGAACGGACGCGAACTGCTCTTCGTGAATACGCACCTCGACCACATGGGCGAGCAGGCCCGCCGCGAGGGCGTGACGCTGCTACTCGACCGCATTGCGGCGCTGCGCGGCGACCGTCCGGTGATTCTCACGGGCGACTTCAACGCCGATCCCTCCTCGACGGTCATCGCGCACGTGCTCGAAGACGGCACGTTACGCAGCGCCTGGGATGCCGCCGCGGTGCGTAACGGCGCGGGGTGGAGCTTCGCCGATTTCGGGCAGATTCCCGTCGGGGAGCGGCCGCTGATCGACTACGTCTTCTTCGGCGGAGGGTTCGAGGCGGACGAGTGCACGATCCTGCCCGATACGCTCGGCGGCGGCTACGTCTCCGACCATGCCCCCGTCCGGGCGCTGCTGCGCTATGCGGAGTAATTCAAGAACACAAGAACAAACGACTAACCGAGAGATACCATGAAACGGATTCTGAAAACCGGACTGCTGCTTGCATTCCTTTTGCTGTGCGGCGTCGGTGCCGCGCAGCCTCCCGTGCTGATCCATTCGCACAACGACTATACGCGCACGGTGCCCTTCTACCAGGCCTATGCGCAGCGGGTCTCGTCGATCGAGGCCGATGTGTTCCTTCGTGACGGCGTGCTCGTCGTGGGACACGACGTCGAGGACCTCGTGCCCGAGATGACCTTCGAGAAACTCTACGTCGAGCCGCTCGTGACGCTCTTCGCCCGCAACGGCGGCCGCGCCTGGAAGGATTCCGACCAGCGGCTGCAGCTGATGGTCGAACTCAAGTCCGAGACCGAACCGACCTTGCGGGCCGTCGTCGCGCTGCTGCAGCGCTGGCCCGCGGTCTTCGACCCGGCGGTGAATTCAGAGGCGGTACGCGTCACGGTGACGGGCCGCGTGCCCGAGCCGGCCGATTTCGACCGGTATCCCGCCTTCGTCCGCTTCGACGGGGCGTGGGATGCGGACTATACCCCCGCGCAGCTCGAGCGCATCGCGCTCGTGAGCGCCAATTTCCGCGACTTCTCGCAGTGGAACGGCAAGGGTTCGATCATCCCCGCGGAACTGGCGCGCGTCAAGCAGGTGATCGACCGGGCCCATGCGTGGGAGAAGCCCGTGCGCTTCTGGGGCGCTCCCGAGGGCACGACCGTCTACTACACCTTCTACGACCTGGGCATCGACTACATCAATACGGACCGGCCCGAGACCTGTGCCGCCTTCTTCGACGACTTTGCCAACAAGAACTTCTGCATCGGCGAGCACCGCGACGCGGCGGCCGGCGTGACGGGCACGAAGCGCCTGGACAAAACCACGCGCGACTTCGGCGGCTTCCGCAACGACAAGCTCCAGCTCTCGCAAGGGATCGACATCTACACGCCGACCTACCGCAACGACGGTGGCGAAGGGGCGATCCGCAACGTGATCTTCCTGATCGGCGACGGCATGGGCCTTCCGCAGATCATGGCCGGCGCCTATGCCAACCGGGGGCTGACGACGCTTCGGATGAAGCACATCGGCCTGCAGCGCAACAATGCGCTCGATGCCTTCACGACCGACTCGGCGGCGGGCGGCAGCGCCCTGGCCACGGGCGAGCGCCACAACAACCGCCACATCGCCATGAGCGCCGACGGCGAACCCTATCCGTCGCTTTCGGACTTCTTCCACGACGAGCAGTGCGCCGTGGGCGTGCTGACGCTCGGCAACGCCGTGGATGCCACGCCGACGGCCTTCTACGGCCACTCGGTCGAGCGTGACAATTCGGACGAGCTGACGCGCTGCCTGCTCGATGCGAAGATCGACCTGCTCTGCGGCAGCGGCATCCGCCAGTTCACCGAGCGCGGTGACGGCGTGGACCTCGTGAAGGAGCTCTCGGGCGAGTACCGCTTCGTGCGCTCGATCGACGAGATCAACGACCGAGAGGGCAAGGTGATCTGCATCGACGAGCGGATGGACGACGCGGCCGAGGAGGCGAACCTCTCGCTGCTGGCCGACGCCACGCGTGAGGCGATCGCCAAGCTCCGCGAGCGCGGCGGCGAGGGCTTCTTCCTCATGGTCGAGGGTGCCAAGATCGACTACGCGGGCCACTCGCGCTGCCTGCCCGGCTCGATCATCGAGATGCTGAGCTTTGACCAGGCTGTGGCCGAGGCGCTGCGCTTCGCCGACTCGAACGGCGAGACGCTCGTCATCGTGACGGCCGACCACGAGACGGGCGGCCTGACGCTGCTCGACGGCGACGAGCGCACGGGCCGCGTCATGGGCTGCTACGTCACGGACGACCATACGCCGGCGATGCTTCCCGTCTTCGCCTACGGCCCCGGCGCCGACCGCTTCTGCGGCGTCTACCTCAATACGGAGATCGCCCGCCGCATCCGGGTGCTCTATGACGAACGAAAGCATTGACGGAGATGGTACGCTGGATTGTCATGACGCTCGCGGCCCTCGGTGCCGTCGGCGCGGCCGCCGCCCAAGGGCTGATGTCGGGCCCCTACGAGCTGCCCTACAAGAACACCTACGTCAAGGAGGTCTTCGTGGCCGAAAACGAATTCCGCAACGCCACCCCGGAGCGGATCGAGCCGCGCTCGTTCGACGAGGCGCGCCGGATCCTGCCCGCCCCCTTCTGGGAGGGGCACGAACGGGAGGTCGAGATGTACTGGCACGCCTGGCGCATTGCCGTGGGCAACATCCGCCAGCCGGCCGAAGGGTCGGGCTTCGTCTCGCCCTACCTCGACATCGCCTACAACGGCAACATCTTCATGTGGGACGCCTCGTTCATGATGATGTTCGCCCGCTACGGCTACCGCTTCTTCCCCTTCCAGCGGACGCTCGACAACTTCTACGCCAAGCAGCATCCCGACGGCTTCATCTGCCGCGAGATCCGGGCCGACGGTTCGGACTGCTTCGAGCGCTACGACCCCACGTCGACGGGCCCCAACCTGCTGCCGTGGGTCGAGCTGGCCTACTACCGCCAGTACGGCGACCTGGATCGCCTGCACCGCGTCTTCCCGGCGCTGTGCGCCTATGCCCGGTGGTGGAAGCTCAACCGCACGTGGCCCAACGGCACCTACTGGTCGAGCGGCTGGGGCACGGGCATGGACAACATGCCGCGTGTGAAGGAGGAGTACAACCCCATCTACTCGAACGGCCACATGGAGTGGCTCGACACGAACCTGCAGCAGATGCTCGTCAACGAGTCGCTGCTCCAGATCGGCTTCTACATCGAGCGCTGGCAGGAGATCGAGGAGGTCGAGGACGAAAACCGCTTCCTGCGCCGCCACATCAACGAGTGCATGTGGGACGATGAGCAGGGCTTCCTCTTCGACCGGCAGGCCGACGGGTCGCTCGGCACGGCGAAGGGGGTCTACGCCTACTGGGCGTTGCAGACCGACGTGCTCGACCGCGAGCGGCTCGACAGGCTGGTCGCCCACCTGAGCGACACGGCGGAGTTCAACCGTCCGCACCGCGTGCCGTCGCTGGCGGCCGATCACCGCAAGTACAACGCCCTGGGCCGCTACTGGCAGGGCGGCGTGTGGCCCGGCACGAACTACATGATCATCGACGGCCTCTGGCGCAACGGCTACCGTGCCGAGGCGCAGCAGATCGCCGAGAACCACTACGCCGCGGTCTTCGAGGTGTGGAAGAAGACCGGGACCTTCTGGGAATACTACGCCCCGGAGCGGATCGAGCCCGGTTTCATGGCCCGCAGGGACTTTGTCGGCTGGACGGGCCTGCCGCCCATTGCGGTCTTCATCGAGTACATCCTCGGCATCCGGTCCGACTACTCGGAGAACCGCATCGAGTGGCACGTCACCAAGACGGAGGCGCACGGCATCGAGCGCTATCCGTTCGGTCCCGACGGGGTAGTGACGCTGAAGTGTGCCGCGCGCCGCGGAGCCGATGCGACGCCCGAGGTGAGCATCGAGACCAACGTGCCGTTCGATCTGACGCTCCTGTGGGGCGACGGCCGCAGCCGCACGGTGCATGTCGAGCGGAGCGGACGGGTGAAGTTGAACTGACAGGAGAGATTGCGATATGAAGAGATGGATTCTGACACTTTGCCTGCTCGCATTCGGCGGGGCGGGCCTGATCCGGGCGCAGCAGCCGGTGCTGCGCTTCGGCGATGACGGGACGTTCCGCATCGCGCAGTTTACGGACATGCACCTCGATGCGTCGACGCCGCGGCGGCTGGCCGAGGCCGAAAAGACCTTTGCGCGGCTCGACCGCGTGGTGGCGCTCGAGCGGCCCGACCTGGTCGTCTTCACGGGCGACGTGGTGACGGGTGCCCCGGCCGAAGGGATGTGGCGGCGCCTGCTCGACACGATGGCGGCGCGCCGCGTGCCCTTCTGCGTGGTGCTGGGCAACCACGACGCCGAACAGGACCTCACGCGGGCGCAGATCGCGCGCCTGGTGACCTCGTGCGGCGGCAGCCTCAATACGCTCAACGAGGCCGGCGAGCTGGCCGACCGTGAGCTGGAGGTGCTCGGGCACGCTTCGCAGCAGCCCGCCCTCGTGCTCTACTGCCTCGACTCGCACGACTACTCGACCGTCGAGGGGGTTGACGGTTACGGCTGGTTCACGCCCGCGCAGGTGGCGTGGCTGCGGGCACGCTGCACGGCCCGCACGGCCGCAAACGGTGGGCGGACGGTGCCGTCGCTGGCCTTCTTCCACATCGTGCTGCAGGAGTACCTTGCGGCGTGGCGCAATCCCGGGGCTTCTCACATCGGCCGGGCGGCCGAGGAGGAATGTCCCGGAGCGCTCAACACGGGCATGTTCGCCGCGATGGTCGAGACGGGCAGCGTCATGGGGACGTTCGTCGGGCACGACCACGACATCGACTACCTGGTGGCCGACAAGGGCATCTGCCTCGGTTACGGCCGCTACTCGGGCGACAATACGACCTACAACGACCTGCGTCCGGGTGCGCGCCTGCTGGTGCTGACGGAGGGAGAGCGGGGCTTTGAAACGTGGATCCGCGAGGATGACGGCCGCATGGTCGATCATGCGCGGTTCGGCGATGGTAAAATTACGGAAATAGCTGTGGAAAGATGAGAATAGGTGTGGATTTGGGCGGAACGAACGTGCGGGTCGGTCAGGTTGTCGACGGCCGGATCGTGCGGTTGCTCTCCGAGCCCTGCAAGTCGGATCGCCCCGAAGAGGAGGTCCTCGAACATATCGCGTCGCTCGTCGGCGCACTCATGACGCCCGAGGTCGAGTGCATCGGCATCGGCGTTCCCTCGGTGGTCGATGCCGCGCGCGGCATCGTCTACAACGTCGTGGGCATCCCCTCGTGGCGGGAGGTGCACCTCAAGGAGCGCTTCGAGAAGCGCTTCGGCGTGCCCGTCTCGGTGAACAACGACTGCAACTGCTTTGCGCTGGGCGTCTGCCACTTCGGCGAGGCGCACGGTTACCGCGACGTCGTCTGCATCGCCCTCGGTACGGGCGTCGGCGCCGGCGTGGTGATCGACGGCAGGCTCTATTGCGGCCACAACACGGGAGCGGGCGAGATCGGCTGTGTCCCCTACCTGGACCGTGACTACGAATACTATTGCAGCAGCCGCTTCTTCGTCGGACACGGCACGACGGGCAAGCAGGCCTACGAACGGGCCGTGGAGGGCGATCCGCAGGCGCTGGCGCTCTGGCGCGAGTTCGGCGGACATGTCGGGCGGCTGGTCATGCTGGCGCTCTACGCTTACGATCCACAGGCGATCGTCTTCGGCGGCAGCATCGCCTACGCCTTCGGCTTCTTCCGCGAGGCGATGTACGAGCGTCTCCGGGAGTTCCCCTACGCCAAGACGGTCGAGAGCCTGCATATCTGCTGCTCGCACATCGAACATGTCGGACTGCTGGGCGCTTCGGCCTGCGAATAGGGGAGGGCGTATGCGGCGAGTTCGTATCTGGATGGCCGCGGGGCTGCTGGCAGCCTCGTGTGCATGCGGCCGGACGCTCCCCTCGGACGGGACGATCGACGTGGTTCCCGTTCCGGTGCGCGTTACCCCGGTTGAGGGGGTGTTCCGCCTCGGGGCCTCGACCCCTGTTTGTATCGAATCCTCCGACGAGCGGATGCGCTGGGTGGCCGACGCGCTCGACGAGGTGCTGCAACCGGTTTTCGGGCGCGGACTCGAATGCCGTTTCCCGCAGGCCGGTGAGCCGCATGCGGTGAATTTCCTCCTGGATGCCTCGATGGCGCCCGATGCCTACCGTCTGACGGTGACGACGGAGCGGGTGGATATTTGCGCGGGGGCTCCCGAAGGGGCCTTCTACGCCGTGCAGACGCTGCGGCAGCTGCTGCCCGTGGAGGCCTTCGACGGCGGCGTGCGGACGGTCGAGCTGCCTGCGGTGGAGATCGAGGATAGGCCCGCGATGGCCTACCGCGGACTGATGCTCGACGTGGCGCGCCACTTCTTTACCGTCGACGAGGTCAAGCGCACGCTCGATCTGTTGGCGCTGCACAAGATGAATGTCTTTCACTGGCACCTGACCGACGACCAGGGCTGGCGCATCGAAATCCGCCGCTATCCCGAACTGACGCGCGTCGGATCGGTGCGGCGGCGCACGCTCATCGGCAAGGACCCCGGCGGCGAGTACGACGAGACGTGCCGTTACGACGAGCGCCCCTACGGCGGCTTCTATACACAGGAGGAGGTGCGCGAAGTGGTCGACTATGCCGCGCGGCGCTTCATCACGGTCATTCCCGAGATCGAGTTCCCGGGCCACGCCGTGGCGGCGCTGGCCTCCTATCCGTGGCTGGGCTGCACGGGCGAACAGTACGAGGTGCGCCAGACGTGGGACATCGACGACAGGGTCTTCTGTGTCGGGCGCGATTCGACGTTCGACTTCATCGAAGGGGTGCTCGACGAGGTGATCGGGCTCTTCCCCTCTACCTATATTCATATCGGCGGCGACGAGTGCCCGACCAAGATGTGGGAGCAGTGTCCGCACTGCCGGGCGCGCATGCGCGCCGAGGGGCTGACCGCGCCGCGGCAGTTGCAGGGCTACGCCACGAAGCGCGTCGAACGCTTCCTGCAGGCGCACGGCCGGCGCCTGATCGGCTGGGACGAGATTCTCGACGGCGGCGTTTCGCCGACGGCCGCCGTCATGTCGTGGCGCGGCACCGAAGGGGGCATCCGGGCGGCCCGGCAGGGCAATCCGGTCGTCATGGCCCCGACGACGCACTGCTATCTCGACTACTACCAGACGGACGACGTGGCGAACGAGCCCCTGGCCTGGGGCGGCTGCCTGCCCCTCTCCAAAGTCTATGAGCTGGACCCCTACGAGGGGCTCGACTCCCTCGCGCAGCGCTGCGTGCTCGGGGTGCAGGCCAACCTCTGGACCGAGTATATCCCCGACTTCGCACAGGCACAGTACATGCTGCTGCCGCGGCTGGCGGCCGTAGCCGAGGTGGGGTGGGCTCCCCGGCGCCGCAACTACGACGATTTCCTGCGGCGCATGGAGCACCTGCGGCTGCTCTACGGGGCCTGCGGCTACCGTTACGCGCCGCATCCCTTCGTGCACTGACGTCCATACGCTAACCGGGGATCTCATCCCCGGTTTTTTACCGGGCAATTGTGCGCAAATAGAGGATATAAATACGCAAAATACGCCCATTCGCACAATTATGTTGGATAATTTTGAATATCGAAAAGTGCGAATGTTGCAAAAGTGTTACACGCCCGATGTATTAATTAAATATTTTAATAATTTGGAAACGCAACGCTTCACAACCAGATACATTAAATTATTAACCTTAACTCTATGGAAATGAATTTGACTTTTTCGGGGAAGAGACGGAGAATCCTCCAGACTCTTCTGATGGGCCTGCTGTGCTGCATGCTCACTCTTCCGGCCCGGGCGCAGGACCGCGTAACGGTTTCGGGCCGTCTGGTCGACTCGGGTCAGAATCCGCTCATCGGCGCGTCGGTCATCGAGCAGGGCACGACCAACGGCGTGACGACCGACGTGGAGGGCCGTTACGAGATCTCCGTGCCGGGCGACGCCGTGTTGGAGTACTCCTACATCGGCTACAAGACGCAGGATGTCGCCGTGATGAACCGCACGCAGATCGACATCACGATGGCCGAGGATTCCATGATGATCGGCGAGGTCGTGGCCATCGGCTACGGCTCGCAGCGCAAGGAGGACCTCTCGATGGCCGTGCAGACGGTCAAGGTCGACGAGGCGGCGCGTAGCCGTGCCTCGGACCTCGGGACGCTGCTCCAGGGCCGCATGCCGGGCGTGACGATCCAGCAGGCCGGCGGTGACCCGATGCGCAAGGCGTCGTTCTCGATCCGCGGCCGCGGATCGAGAACGACGACGATCCGACGTCGGGCGACGGCGTGCTGGTCGTGGTCGACGGCGTGCCCAACGCCCCCTACATGGTCGAGGACATCGAGACGGTCACCGTGCTGAAGGATGCCGCCTCGGCCGCCATCTACGGTGCGTCGGTCGGTTCGTCGGGCGTTATCCTCATCACGACGCGCCAGGCCGAGTCGGGCAAGCTGCGCGTGAATGTCAACGCCTCGATCGGCGTCGAGAAGGCCATGAACCTGCCGACGATGCTCAACGCACAGCAGTATTGCGACGTGTGGGCCAAGGCCGTCGAGAACTCCGAGAACGGCTCGCTGCCCAACCTGGCCAACCCGGCCGTCTATGCCGGCGCCAACATCACGCGCACGAACTGGCTCGACGAGATCTTCCGCGCCGGTCTGACGCAGCACTACGGCATCTCGCTCAGCGGCGGTACGGAGCGGCTGTCGTCGGTCCTCTCGGTAACCTATGACAAGAAGGAGGGTACGATCATCAATACGTGGAGCGAGTCGCTGGGTGCCAAGCTCTCGACGGACTTCAAGCCCGTGAAGTGGCTGAAGGTCTCCGAGCGTGCGTCGTTCGAGTACATCGACGGCCAGGGCAACGTCAACCGTTCGCACACGGGCCCGATTCTGGGCGCCCTTTGGTTCCCCGCCTCGGCTTCGGTCTATGACCGCGACGCCGACGGCAAGATCATCTACGGCGACAACGGCAAACCCAAGTGGGGCGGTATCGCCTCGACGGCCGACATGGCAGCCGGTGTCGTGGGCCCGAACATCGTGAACCCCGTCGCCCAGCTCGAGACGATGCACAGCCGCGCTCCGCAGATGCGCTTCTTCTCGACGACCTCGTTCGAGGTGAAGCCCGTGCGCGGCCTGACCCTCAAGTCGGACTTCACGGCCGACCTCGACATCCTCGAGACCGATGCCTTCACGCCGGTGATCGACGTGCCGGGCGGCTCGACGACGACGCTGCGCGAGCAGGAGCAGACCCGCACGTTCCACTACCTGTGGGAGACGACCGCAACCTACGCCGAGGTCTTCGGCAAGCACCACATCTCGGCGATGGCCGGCTTCACGACCGACTACAAGAAGCTGCGCGTGTATGACTTCCGCACGCAGAACTATCCGACCGACACGTGGGACAAGTACCAGGACCTCTGGCAGAATGCCGAGTGGTACCGCAACCCGACCGAGAACTACAACGAGTATGCGATGGTTTCGTTCCTCGCCCGTCTGGGCTACTCGTTCGACAACCGCTACTTCCTGACGGCCAGCATCCGCCGCGATGCCTCGTCGAAGCTGCCTCCCACGAAGAACTACGACTGGTTCCCCGCCGTATCGGCCGCGTGGAAGCTCTCCTCGGAGAAGTTCTTCGCCAACTCGTCGCTGAGCAAGGTCTTCGACCTGGTGAAGCTGCGTGCCGGCTGGGGTATGGTCGGTAACGTCGACCTCTACCCGAACACCTCGTCGGTGGATGTGCCCTGGTCGATCTATCCCGACGGCTCGCTCATCGGCGGCAACACGGTCTACGGCGGCTACTACGACACGATCGCCAACCCCGGGGCCACGTGGGAGACGACCGTGCAGACGAGTGCCGGTATTGACCTGACGCTCTTCAACAACAAGCTCGACGTGACGGTCGACTACTACGACAAGGAGACGCGCGATCTGGTGGACTACGTGCCGACGCCCCCGCAGATGGGTGTGACCACCTCGCCGATGGGCAACATGGGCCGTGTGACCAACCGCGGTTGGGAGTTCTCGGTGGCCTACCACAACACGGCCGCGCAGGGCAAGCTCGAGTACAACGTCTGGGGCAGCTTCTCGACCAACAAGAGCAACGTCGAGGAGTACGGTTCGCAGCCGCTCGTGCGCCACGACAACCCCAACATCAACAGCACGCCGATCCTCTACTCGGGTGTGGGACATCCCTGGTACTCCTATTATATCTACCGCACCGACGGCATCTTCCGCTCGCAGGAGGAGATCGACCGCTACGTGAGCAAGAACGCCGAGACGGGCGAGGTGACGCAGGTGCAGCCCAATGCCAAGGTCGGTGACCTGAAGTTCATCGACACGAACGGCGACGGCGTCATCACGGACGACGACAAGGTGCTGACGGGCTGCTACACGCCCAAGCAGACCTTCTCGTTCGGAGGCTCGCTCAACTGGAAGGGCTTCGACTTCAGCTTCATGTTCCAGGGCGTTGCCGGCAACTACATCTACAACGGTACGAAGCAGATGGCCATGAACGGCCGTCAGGACTACGGCAACCTCATCAGCGACGTCTTCGACACGTGGGACTTCAACCCCTCGTCGAGCAAGTACCCGCGTCTGGGTATCTCGGAGGACGACAACGGCAACTACACGAAGTTCTCGGACATCTTCCTCGAGAAGGGCGACTACCTGCGCCTGAAGAACATCACGCTGGGTTACACGCTGCCCAAGCACATCGCCCGCTACGTCGGTCTGAAGAACGGTTCGCTGCGCGTCTATGTCAGCATCGACAACGTCGCCACGATCACCGGCTACTCGGGCATCGACCCCGAGGTCGGCAACTACGGTCTTGATGCCGGTGTCTACCCGTCGTCGCGCTTCTTCAACTTCGGTGTAAACCTCAACTTCTAAAACCAAAGGACCATGAAAAAGATATTATTCAGCATTTGCCTGGCCGTCAGTGCGCTTGCCATGTCCGGGTGCGCCGATTTCCTGGAGCGGGAATCCTACGGCAAGGATGAAACCTGGAAGTCGAAGGACGACGTCATGCAGGCCATCTACGGACTCTACCACTTCGTGTCGCCCTACTGGAGCGAGGAGATCTGCGGCCGCGGCCACATGTGGCTCGAGTGCGCCAGCGACAACGTCCTGATCGGCCGTGACCGTGCCTCGGTGGACGAGATCCGCGAGTTCCGCATGTCACCGTCGAACGACAACGACGTCTCGCGTGTCTGGGAGGTAATGTACCAGAACGTGGCCAAGGCCAACAACATCATCAAGCTCGTGCCCGACCTCTCGCTCGATCAGAACTTCAAGGATCAGGCGCTCGGTACGGCGCTCTTCTTCCGCGGCTTCTCGATGCTGTGGATGGTGCCCTACTACGGTGACGACACGAACGGCGGTATTCCGATCATCACCGAGAAGACGGCCACCGAGGATATCGACTCGCCGCGTCCGTCGCACGTGCTGCAGAACTACGACCAGATCATCGCCGACTTCCGCGAGGCGGGCGACAAGCTGCCCTACTTCTCGGAGCTGCCGGCCGACCAGATCGGCCTGCCGCACAAGGCCGCAGCCTGGGCCTACGCCGCCCGCGCCGCCCTCTACGCCTCGATGTACGATGCGAAGTACTACGACATCGTGATCGAGATGTGCGACAAGGTGATGAACATGACCGGCGCCGACAAGCGCGCTCTCTACATCGACTCGAGCGATCCCTCGCAGTCGTTCCGCCACCTCTGGACCTCGGACCAGAACCACTCGTGCGAGTACATCTTCTCGCTCGAGGGCAATACGACCAACGGCGCCCGCTACCACGGCGTGACGTTCCAGAACGCCGGCTGGGGCTACTACAACACGTGGGGCTACTTCACGCCGAGCCTCGAGCTCTACAAGGCCTACGAGGAGGGCGACCAGCGCCGCGACGTGACGATCCTCTATCCGGGCCAGTCGTTCGAGTTCATGGGCTGGGCCTGGGTCTTCGCCGGCTACTCGCCCGACGGATCGGCCTACGACGTGTCGTGGAGCGGCAGCAACCACGTTTCGGCGGGCATGCTGACGCGCAAGTTCCTCTCGCCGTGGGAGCGTTCGTCGAGCCGTCCCGAGGATGCGAACTACTATGCCGAGGTGACGCAGCTGCGTGACAAGCTCTGGAATTCGCTCAACGTCTGCCTGATGCGTTACGCCGACGTGATGCTGATGAAGGCCGAGGCGCTGATCTGGACCCAGGGCGAGGGCAATGCCGAGGCCAAGGAGCTGCTGAACGACATCCGCGAGCGCGCCGGTCTGCCCCGCAACAGCCAGGCCACGAAGGCCCAGCTGCAGAACGAGCGCCGCTGCGAGCTGGCCTTCGAGTTCCAGCCCAGCCGCTTCATCGACGTGGTTCGCTGGGGCCTGGGTCCCCAGCTGCTGACCAAGCCGCTGCACAGCGTCATCTCGAAGGGTGTCAACGGCCAGATCGTCACCGAGGAGGTGGAGGTCTACCCGGCCCGCACGTTCAATCCCACCTACAACAAGGTATTCCCGATTCCGGAGCGTGCCTTCACCGGTACGGTGAACCTCAAGCAGAACAAGGGTTATTAACCGATGTAAATGAGTCAAGCCATGAAAATAAGCAAATATATTTTGGGCGCCGCCCTCTTTGCCGGGCTCTTCTTCCCGCAGGCGGAGGCCGAGGCGCAGGATGTGAAACTCAAGTGCATGGAGTGGAACATCAAGTCGTTGGAGTACCGTGGCAACAGCAACGTCTCGAAGGACATCAGCCGCTTCGTGACCGAGATCGAGAACCAGCAGGCCGACATCGTCTGCTTCAACGAGTTCGAGACGCTGACCGGTGCGATGTACATGAAGGAGAAGGCCACGGAGTTCGCCAAGGAGCTGGGCATGTACCCCTTCTTCATCCACTCCTACGACAAGGATTCGGGCTATTACGGCAACGTGATCCTCTCGAGGTATCCGATCGTCAACTCGGGCCGCGTGCTGCTGGGCATGTATGCGGGTGCCGACCAGCGTTCGGCCGGCTGGGCCGACATCCTTGTCCCGACGGATGCCAACCCGACGGGCGTGAAGGTCCGCATCGTCTGCACGCACCTCGACGCCTTCGGCGGTGACGAGACCTGCTACGAGCAGGCCAAGGAGGTGATCGCCAAGGCGATCGAACCGGCCCTGGCCGAAGGTACGCCCGTGATCCTGATGGGCGACATGAACTGCGGCCCCGGCACGGCGGCCATCGCCGAGTACGAGAAGACGGGCACGCGCCTGTGCAACAACAACGGCACATTCGGCGGCAGCAAGCTCGACTACTTCATCGGCTTCCCGCAGGGGAGCTGGAGCTGCCCGGACTTCCGGGTGCTCGACTCCTCCACGTTCTACGATCTTTCCGACCACTACTCGATTTCGGGTACGGCCGTGCTGAACAAATAGCCTCTCTTGAAACGAATAAATCACGTAAACGATGAAAACAGCAAAAAGATACCTTCCGGTTTTCCTCTCCCTCGTAATGGCGGCCCCGCTCTTTACGGGCTGTAACAACGGGTTGGACGAGTATCCCTCGGATGCGCCGATTCCCGCTCCGTCGGACAAGTTCACAACCACCGTGCAGTTCGTCTCCTCGCTCGACGGCAACGCCTTCGGGAGCGACTATACGGCCTTCAACGACTACCTGACGGGCCTGGGCGACGAGAAGCCCTGGATGACGGTCCTCGACCGTGCCGACAACGGCAACCTTCCGGGGGCGCTGACCGGTGCCTTCGACGCGACGCGCTGGACGGCCTTTGCCTTCAACAAGATCGAGAACAAGACGTCGTATCAGGGCAGCATGCTCTACTTCAACAGCTGCATCACGGGTGCGACGGGACGTCCCTCGGGCGAGGGGTGCTACGTCACGCAGGTGAAGACGGCGCTCAACGGCGTCCGCACGGACAAGGACGAGAACGGAGAGGTCACCGGACAGACGGATGTCTCGTTCGACGTGGATTTCCTGACGGCCCGTTTCGAGACGGCCGAGCAGCTCTCGGCCTTCGGCGGAAAGAACGGCGTGCTGCGCGCGTTCTACGCCGAGTCGATGCCGGTGCTGATGATCGGTACGGTGAAGAACGACCTGCTCCAGCAGCTCAAGTCGGCCGCCGAGTCGGCTTCGGGAAGCTACGCCTTCAAGGTCTACGAGGTGGCTGCCGGTTCGCAGTATACGCTCTTCCTGCTGACCGAGGAGCGCTTCTGGGGCCTGATGGAGCCGGTCAATGCCCAGCCGCTTGCAGGCAACGTCAAGGTCTATAATATCGGTGTGATGTGGTAGCAGCCCGCTCAGGGTATGTGAAAGGCGGCGTCCCTGTACGGACGCCGCCTTTTTATGCCTTTTCCTCGTTCCGGCACTTTCCCTGCCTCGGCTTTTTGTTCCGCTGCGGCCCTTTTGTTCTGCGTGTTTGCCGCTCCCCGAGGGAGGGGGATGCTCGTCAGGGAAGGTAAGACACACGTCTGGGAAGGGAAAGTCCCTCGATTGTCAGAAAAGGAAGGGGACGGCGCTCGTTGGGGAAGACAAGGCGCTCGTCCGGGTGGGAGGTTGCCTGCTCGTCCGGGTGTGTGGTTGTCTGCACGTCAGGGTAGGGAAGGTCGTTGGGTCGGAAGGAAGAGTGGGTCCGACAGGTGCGGGACGGTGCGACCGGTGGGGGAGGGCACCCGGCTGCCGGGACTGCCCTGCGTGGTGCATTTCCGGCGGAAAGGTTGCCTGCGGAGCCGGATTGGAGGACCAAATGATACAAATCGGATAAAAAATACCCAATTCGGCTTGCCTTTTAACGAAAAATTTGGTATGTTTGTACATATGAATCGAATCCGCCTTGCCGAAGTAACCCTTATCGGTCACGCAACCGGTTCGTTGTCTGGCACGTGCGCGGGCAGAGGAACGGGCGGAGAGAACATCTGGTGTTTCATGTCACCTGCACGGTGACCGCTATTCGGACGATACATGGCTGAAGGGAAGGAGAATAAACCGTTGCATGTCCTGGCCGAGGAGGCGATCAAGAAGATGATCCGCCTGCCCGAGTATCAGAACGGCAAACTGCTGCCCAACGAGATAGAACTCGCTCGCAATCTGAACATTTCGCGCAATACGCTGCGCCAGGCCATCAACAAGATGGTCTTCGAGGGGCTGCTCTGCCGCCGCAAGGGCTACGGAACCTGGGTGGCGAAGAAGACCATCACGGGCGGCGTGAAGAACTGGCTGAGCTTTTCGCAGGAGATGCAGCGGCTCGGAATCACGATCAAGAACTACGAGCTGCACGTCTCGCTGGAGTATCCCGACGAGAAGGTGCGCCGCTTCTTCGGTCTGGACGAGGAGGGCAAGGCCGGCACGCTCTGTCTGAAGCTCGAACGCGTGCGGGGTCATGCCGAATATCCGTTCGTGGTCTTCATCTCCTACTTCAACCCGCGCTTCCCGATCAGCAGCGACGACAACTTCACGATGCCGCTCTACGAACTGCTTGAGACCAAGTACAATATCGTCGTCCACACCTCCGTCGAGGAGATCTCGGCCCGGCTGGCCGGCAAGCGCATCTCGACCAAGCTGCGCATCTCGGAAAACGATCCGATCCTCATCCGCCGCCGCTACGTCTACGATATCAAGGGGGTCCCCGTCGAGTACAACGTCGGCTACTACCGCGCCGACAGTTTCACCTACACCATTACGGCCGAACGGTAGCCGTCCGTTCCCCCTTTTTGCGGGGCGCCGCCCCTCTCCAGTCGGAAAAGAATCCCTTTTCCGACTTTTTTTGCGATTTTCCGTAAAAAAGAGCTGAAATATTTTGTATTTACAAAACATATTGTTTTCTTTGCACAAAGATAAATATGTATGAACATATATAACAATATCGGATCACATCATGTTTAGAAAATCTGACAGTTTCCTGGCGCCTGTCAAGGCGGAGACGACACCGGCCGGCGTGTACGACCTCTATCCGGCGTTTGAAATCGGGGAGCAAATCTTCGATCGCATCGAGGCGTTGGCAGAGCGGATCGCTGCGCACAAGTACGTTGTTATCGACGGCTACGAAGGCGTGCTGTGGGACAAGTTCATCGGGGCGCTGACCGCGGCGCTCGAATCGCTCGGGCGGAAGGTGACGTGCCTTCCCGTGTCGCGGGCGCTGAAGCCGGAGGCGGAGATCGACTCCCTGATCGCACCGTTCATGGGCGACAAGGATTCGATCTTCGGCCGCATGACCGATCTGCTGCTGATCGACTTCTTCGACCGGGCGGCGCTCAAGGAGCTCGAACCCGACGCTGCCGCCGACATCACCCTTCTCTACGGCTGCGGTGCCGCGCTGGCCGGATGGGAGGCGCCGCTCATCTATGTCGACCTGCCCAAGAACGAATTGCAGTTCCGCATGGCGGCCGGGTCGGCGTTCAACCTCGGCACGACGCGCCGCCTGGACGGCCGCGAATCCTACAAGCGCTGCTATTTCATCGACTGGCCGATTCTCGATGGCTGGAAGGGCTCGCTCATTCCGCGCATCGACTGGATCGTCGACGAGCAGCGCATCGACGTCTGGACCTTCATGAGCGGCGAAGCGCTGCGCGAGGGGCTGCGGCGCATGAGCCGCAGCAGCTTCCGTGTCCGCCCGTGGTTCGCACCGGGCGTCTGGGGCGGCACCTACCTGCGCGACCACATCCGCGGGCTCAACCGCGAGGCGCCCAACATGGCGTGGTCCTACGAGTTGATGGCGCTCGAGAACGGCATCATGTTCAGACATGACGGCATCCTGCTCGAGGTTTCGTTCAGCATGCTCATGTCCTACGCCTACCGCGACGTACTCGGCCACTGCGCCGAAGACTTCAAGGAGGACTTCCCGATCCGCTTCGACTTCCTCGATACGGTCGAGGGCGGCAACCTCTCGATCCAGTGCCATCCGCGTCCGGAGTACATCCGTTCGCGCTTCGGCAAGCCCTATACGCAGGACGAGACCTATTATATTCTGCGTGCGACGCCCGAGGCGCACGTCTACCTCGGATTCCAGCAGGGCGTGCAGAAGGCCCCCTTCGCCGCTGCCCTCGAAGAGAGCCAGCGCACGGGCGAGGCGATCGACATCGAGCGTTACGTGCAGTGCTTCCCGGCACACAAGCACGACCTGTTCCTCATCCCGAACGGCACGATCCACGCCTCGGGTGCGGGCAACCTGGTGCTCGAGATCAGCAGCGCGCCCTACATCTTCACCTTCAAGATGTACGACTGGGTGCGCCTCGACATCGACGGCCGTCCCCGTCCGATCAACATCGAGCACGGCCTGAACAATGTCCGCTTCGAGCGCAACGGCCGCGTGGTGACCGACACGCTCATCAGCCGCCCGAGCGTCATGAAGACGACGGACGACTACGTGCAGGAGCACCTGCCGACGCACCCCGACCACTTCTACGACGTGCACCGCTACCACCTGCATGCGGGACGCAGCCTGCACATCGCCACCGAGAACAGCTGCCACGTCTGGATGATCGTCGAGGGCAGCAGTGCCGAGGTGGAGACCGCCGACGGACGCCGCGTGCGCTACAACTACCTGGAGACCTTCATCATCCCGGCCGCTGCCGGCTCCTACACGGTGCACAATACGTCAGACGGCGAGCTGATCCTCGTCAAGGCCTTCGTCAAGGATACCTACCAACTCTGATGAAACCGCAACCTGAAACCAAACCATGAATAAAAAACATCCGCTGAGTCATCTGCTGCCCGTCCTGTTCGGCTTCTTCGTCATGGGCTTCTGCGACGTGGTGGGCGTGGCCACAAGCTACGTGCAGCAGCACTTCTCGCTTTCGGAGAGCCTCGCGGGGCTGATCCCCTCGATGGTCTTCCTGTGGTTCCTGCTGCTGGCCGTGCCGGTGGCCTTCTGGATGAACCGCATCGGCCGCCGCCGCATGGTGATCGCCGGCAACGTCGTCACGATCGTCGGCATGCTCGTGCCGCTGGCCGACTACTCGTTTGCCGCCTGTCTGGTGGCCTTTGCCCTGCTCGGCATCGGCAACACGATCCTGCAGGTGTCGCTCAACCCGCTGCTGACGAACGTCGTCGACAGCCGGGCCCTCTCCAGCTCGCTGACCGCCGGCCAGGTCATCAAGGCCGTCTCGTCGTTCAGCGGCCCCTTCATTGCGGCCTTCGCCGCCTCGAAGCTCGGAAACTGGGTCTGGATGTTCCCGATCTTCGCCGGCATCTCGCTCGTGTCGGCCCTCTGGCTGATGGCTACGCCCATCGACGAGGGCCCCGCCGAGCGCACCTCGTCGGCGGGTGAACTGCTCGCCGTGCTACGCGACCGAAAGATCACGATGCTCTTCCTGGGCATCGTCGCCATCGTGGGCATCGACGTGGGTCTCAATACGCTGGCTCCGAAGCTGCTGATCGAGCGCTGCGACATGCCCCTCGAGCAGGCCGGCTACGGTTCGAGCGTCTACTTCTTCTGCCGCGTTGTCGGCGCCTTCGTCGGCTCGCTGCTGCTGACGCGCCTGTCGGACCGCAGGTACTACATCCTGCACATGCTGCTGGGGCTTGTCGTCCTCTGTGCGCTCTACTTCGCCGACAGCCGCTATGCCGTGCTGGCCGGTCTGGGCGTGGCGGGATTCGCCTTCTCGAGCATCTTTGCCGTGATCTACTCGCAGGCGCTCAAGCACCTGCCCGCGCGCGCCAACGAAATCTCGGGCCTGATGATCATGGGCGTCTTCGGCGGTGCCGTCGTGCCGCCCCTGATGGGTGTCGTCACCGACGCCGTGGGCTCGCAGGCCGGTTCGCTGGCCGTGCTGACGCTCTTCGCGCTCTATCTGCTGGCCTGTGTTCCGATGATCCGTTCCGAAAAAACCGACAGCCATGTATCAGCACGATAACCGCACGGTCGTAACGCTCGATGCGGGCGGTACGAACTTCGTCTTCGGGGCCATGCGCGGCTGCGAGTTCATCACCGAACCGCTGCGCAAGCCCTCGAACGCCGACGATCTGGACCGCTGCCTGGCCACCCTGGTCGAGGGCTTCGGCGAGATCATCTCGCGGCTCGACACGCCGCCCGTGGCCATCAGCTTCGCCTTCCCGGGTCCGGCCGACTATCCGCACGGAATCATCGGCGGCAACCTGCCCAACTTCCCGTCGTTCCGCGACGGCGTGGCCCTCGGTCCCTTCCTCGAGATGAAGTTCGGCATCCCGGTCTTCATCAACAACGACGGCAACCTCTTCGCCTACGGCGAGGCGATGGTCGGCGCGCTGCCCCGCATCAACGAGGCGCTGGCGGCAGCCGGCTCGCAGAAGCGCTACCGCAACCTGCTGGGTGTCACCTTCGGCACGGGCTTCGGCTGCGGCGTGGTCATCAACGGCGAGCTGCTCATGGGCGACAATGCCGCGGGCGGCGACGTGTGGTGCTTCCGCAACAGCCTGCTGCCCGAATACATCGTCGAGGAGAGCGTCAGCATCCGCGCCGTGAAGCGGGTCTATCGCGAACTTTCGGGTGACGATACGGAACTGACACCCAAGGATATCTGCGACATCGCCAGGGGGGCGCGCCCGGGCGACATGCGGGCCGCCCGCGAGAGCTTCGCCCGCATGGGGCGTGCCGCCGGCGATGCCCTTGCCCAGGCCGCGACGATCGTCGACGGAATCATCGTCCTCGGCGGCGGACTGACCGGCGCGGCGGAGTTCTTCGTCCCGGCGATTCTCGAGGAGATGGGCAGCTCGCTGAAGATGATGGACGGCACCTCGTTCTGCCGCATGCAGACCGAGGTGGTGAACCTCGACGACGAGGCCTGCCTGCGGCGCTTCCTCACCGGAGGCGGCACGCCGCTGCGGGTCTACGGCTCGGACAAGGTCGTCATGTACGACTCCCGCAAGCAGATCGGCCTGACCGTCAGCCGGCTCGGCGCAAGCCGCGCCATCTCGGCCGGAGCCTACGTCTATGCGCTCAACCACATCGGATAGACGAACGAAAGCGATTATTAAAGGACTAACCAAACAACAATAACCCATGAAACAAAATCAACTTGACTTTCGCAGAGGCCGGACCCTCCGACGCTTCGCCGTCATGGTCTGCCTGCTGTTGCTGGGCTTCTCCGGAGTGCGGGCCCAGGACCGTTACGAGGTCACGGGCGTCATCACCGACGCCAACGCGCAGCCCGTTGTCGGCGCCTCGATCGTGGAGAAGGGCACGACCCGCGGTACGACCTCCTCGACCGACGGAAGCTACACCTTCCGCGTCTCGTCGCCCGATGCCGTGCTGGTCTACTCCTTCTTCGGCTGCAAGACACAGGAGGTCGCCGTGGCCAACCGCACGAAGATCGACATCGTCCTGCAGGAGGATGCCATTGCGCTCGAAGAGGTTGTGGCGATCGGTTACGGTACGATGAAGAAGTCGGACCTGACCGGAGCCGTGGCTTCGGTCAAGTCGGAACTGCTCGACAACAAGCCCATCGCCTCGTTCGACAATGCGCTGCGCGGCCAGATTGCCGGTGTGCAGGTGCGCCAGAACGACGGTCAGCCGGGCGGCGGCGCCTCGATCCGCATCCGCGGTACGAGCTCGATCAACGGTACGAACGAGCCGCTGTACGTCATCGACGGCGTGCCCCTGATCAGCGAATCGGTGACCGAGGGGCAGGGTCTGGTCATCAACCCGCTCTCGAGCCTCAGCACGAACGATATCGAGTCGATCGAGGTGCTGAAGGATGCCTCGGCAACGGCCATCTACGGTGCACGCGGTGCCAACGGTGTGATCCTCGTCACGACGAAGCGCGGCCGCGAGCAGGCGGGGGAGGTGCGTTTCAGCGCCACGCTCTCGCTCCAGACCCCCGAGCAGGCCTATGATCTGCTCAACGGCAAGCAGCTTGCCCAGCTGGGCAAGGAGGCCTACGAGAATGCGGGCATGCCCGTTCCCTCCTATTTCGAGAACCCCGAGTCGGTCGTTACGCGCACGAACTGGATGGACGAGATTCTCCGCACGGCCGTTACGCAGAACTACCAGGTCAACTACAGCGGCGGCTCGAAGAAGGTCTCCTACAACTTCTCGGCCGGATACTTCAATCAGGAGGGTATCCTCATCAACACCGATTTCAACCGCTATACCTTCCGCGGGCAGATTGCCGCCGAGATCAACAAGTACATCCATTTCGGATCGTCGGTCGGCTACTCGCAGGTGAAGACCACCGGTTACGGCAACGCCTCGACGGAGCTGAACCTCATGTCGATGGCCTATGACATGAACCCGGCGCTGTCGGTCCGCGATGCCGACGGCAACTACACCTACCGCAACAACCTCGACTCCTCGACGGGCGTCTACGGCGGCAACCCCGTGCAGACGGCCTACGAGGCGGACATGGAAAACCGCCAGAACCGCTTTACGGGCAACATCTACACCGATTTCCGCTTCCTGGGCGACGACCGCCTGGTCTTCAAGACGCAGTTCGGCGTGGACGACATCTTCTCGCTCGACCGCATGTACCTGCCCACGACGCTCGCCGTGTCGGTCGACGGACCGGGCAAGGGCAACGTCGCTTCGTATGATACGAAGACCTGGGTCTGGGAGAATACGCTTACCTATAAGAATACGTGGGGCCGCCACAGCCTCTCGGCCATGGTCGGACAGACGGCACAGAAGTTCTCGCAGAACGTCTTCCGTCTCGGCGTCAAGAATTTCGAGGACGACCGCCTCGGCTACCACGATTTGAGCGTCGGCAAGGACGTATGGCTCAACCAGACGACCGACACCGAGTGGTCGATGCTCTCCTACATCAGCCGTATCCACTATTCGTTCGACGACCGCTACCTGTTCACCTTCACGGGCCGTGTCGACGGATCGTCGAAGTTCGGCGAGAACAACAAGTACGGTTTCTTCCCCTCGGGTGCCTTCGCCTGGCGTGTCTCGGAGGAGAAGTTCATGCGCGACGTGAAGGCGGTCTCGAACCTCAAGCTGCGTTTGAGCTACGGTCTGGTCGGTAACGCCGGCATTCAGCCCTACCAGTCGCAGGGTACGCTCGTACCGGTGGCTCCGCCCTTCGGTTCGGGTGTCGCCAACGGCGGTATGGCGCCGCTGACGCTGCCCAACGCCGACCTTTCGTGGGAGTCGACCTCGCAGTTCGATGCCGGCTTCGACCTGGGTCTGTTCGACAACCGGTTGAGCATCACGGCCGACTACTACTACAAGTATACGAGCGACCTGCTCTACGCCGTCGACCTGCCGATGTATTCGGGTTACATGTTCTCGATGCGCAACCTCGGCGATTTGAGCAACCGCGGTGTTGAGTTTTCCATTACGGCAGTTCCCGTGACCACGCGCGACTTCACCTGGACCTCGACCTTCAACATCGACTCCAACGTGACGACCATCGAGAAGCTCAACATCGCCGAGGGCGAATCGTCCGGTACGGGCGTGACGCGCTTGGTTGTGGGTGACCGGCTGAACAACATCTGGGGCTACAAGACCAACGGCATCGCGCAGCTGGACGAGGACCTGACGCAGGTGGCGCAGCTGACCAACCGCCCGCTGGTGGCCGGCGAGCAGAAGTATCAGGACATCAACAAGGATGGTGTCATCGACCAGGACGACGAAGTGGTGCTGGGCAACCTGAATCCGAAGTTCTCGTTCGGCTTCAACAACACCTTCACCTACAAGAACCTCAGCGTGAACCTCTTCCTGGAGGGCAACTACGGCAACGACATCATCAACTACACGCGCAAGAAGCTCGAGGGCATGGATGGCCGCTACAACAACATCACGACGGTGCTCGACCGCTGGACGCCCGAGAACCCCGATGCCAAGCTGCCGCGTGCCGACCGCAACAGCAATTCGACGGCCTTCTCGGACCGCTGGGTCGAGGACGGCAGCTACCTGCGCATCCGTGACCTGACGATCGGCTACACGCTGCCCCGCAATCTGCTGCGCGGCGTGGCCAGCATCAACGTCTTCGTCTCGTTCGAGAACCTCTATACCTTCACCAAGTACACGGGCAACGACCCCTCGATCGGCGGCGGTATCGACAACAACCTCTATCCCACGTCGCGGAAGTATTCGCTGGGTGTTTCGCTGACTTTCTAACCACTCACCTAAAAATCAGATACCATGAAAACCAGATTCATATATGCGGCCCTGAGCCTCACGCTTGCCCTCTCGTCGTGCAGCGGATTTCTCGACGAGGAGCCGCTCTCGAACGTGACGGACAAAAACTATTATGCGACGGAATCGGATGCCGAGGGTGCCGTCAACGCCATCTACGAGACGGTCGGCATCGGCTCGGTCAGCCAGTGGCAGGGTACGGGCAATGCCAATACGCCCTACGGAGGAGTCTTCTACAACGATTTCTGGCTGACGCAGGACCTCTTCTCGGACAACGCCGAGCACGACAATTATCTCTATGCCAACTTCGACAACTTCAGCCTTCCGGAGACCGACGGCAAGGTCAAGTCGTTGTGGTACACCTTCTACCGTTCGATCAACACGGCCAACATCGCCATCGACAAGATTCCCGCGATCAACATGGACGAGAAGCGGCGCAACCACCTTGTGGGCGAGGCGCGTTTCTGGCGCGGCCTGCTCTATGCCGAGATGGCGAAGATCTGGAGCGACGTGCCGCTGCGCCTGAAGCCCAGTGAGTCGGTCGACGCCCTCTTCAGCGTGGAGCGCACGGATCAACTCGAGGTGCTGAAGACGGCAATCGAGGATCTGACCTACGCCAAGGACAACCTGATGGATGACTACCGGGCCGGTTACGGACGGGCCAATTCGCTCATGGCACAGGCCGTGCTGGCCAAGGTCTACCTCATCAAGGCGGCCCGCACGCACAGCAAGGAGGATTACCAGGCCGTGGTCGACTGGGCCTACAAGGTGATCATCTCGGGCAAGTACGACCTCTATCCCGATTTCCAGGACAACTTCATCATCAGCAAGAAGCACGGCATCGAGTCGGTCGTGTCGATCAACTACGGTGCCCCCGACCTGTGGAAATCGCAGTTCAACGTCTCGCTGCTGCCGGCCGAGATCCGGCAGTACAGCCCCGGCGGTAACGAAGGCCCGTCGAACGCCAACTCGTGGATCGTGCCGACCGAGGAGCTCTACAACTCCTTCGCCGAGGGTGACGTACGCCGCGACGTGACCATCATGAAGGATTTCACCTACAGCGACGGTTCGACGCTCGTCTTCGCCGAGAGCGCCCGCTATCCCTACTACTTCTGCAAGTACTGGGACCGCGAGGCTGAGCCCATGGGTCAGAACTCCGAGCAGAACTACCCCTACATGCGTTATTCGGAGGTGCTGCTCATGTATGCCGAGGCACTCAACGAGGTGAACGACGGCCCGACGACCGAGGCCTACGAGGCGATCAACAAGGTGCGCGACCGCGCCTTCAAGGACAACGGCTCGGGTGAGCACGACCTGAAGAACCTCGACTACAAGGAGTTCCGCAAGGCCATTCTCGATGAGCGCCGCTGGGAGCTCGTGCTCGAGGGTTCGCGCTGGTTCGACCTGGTGCGTCTGTCGACCGACTTCGCAAACGAGATCAAGCGCACGAAGCCCGACTCCTATGTCGAGGAGAAGCACAAGCTCTACCCGATTCCGCAGTACGAGCGGCTGCTCAACGACCGTATCACGCAGAATGACGGCTATTGATGCTTAAAAAGACGAACACGATGAAAACAATCCTGAAAACCGTACTTGCTGCGGCCCTTTCGCTCCCGGCTTTTGCCGCGCAGGCCGCACAGGACAATATCGCCCCGCTGGCACATGCTACCGTCTCCGATTCGCTCTCGGATGGGTGCGGCGCGGCCTGCCTGAACGACGGCCTGATCCGCTACGACGGCCGCGGCGAGTGGGCCTGCAAGGGCTCCGTCGCCTCGTGGGGCGTGATGTACATGCCGTGGGCGCAGCTGGAGTGGGACGAGGAGGTTACGATCGAGCGCGTCGTGCTCTACGACCGCCCTTCGCTTGACGAGCACCTCGCGGGCGGCACGCTCCGCTTCAGCGACGGCTCGGCGGTCAGCGTCACGGCGATTCCCAACGACGGCTCGCCGTGCAGCGTGAGCTTCGCACCCCGCAAGGTGAAGTGGCTGCGCTTCGAGGCGACCGACGGCGCCGGCAAGAACATCGGTCTCTCGGAGATCGAGGTATTCCCGACGCGCGATGACAACTCCGAGTATGTCGAGTGGGTCGATCCCTGGATCGAGACCACGCGCGGCCGCTGGTTCTACTGCACGCCCGCGGCGCGTCCCTTCGGCATGGTGGCCGCCCACGCCTTCACGCGCAACAAGAATCAGGGCGGCGGCGGATACAACTACAACTTCCCCGAGATTCTGGGCTTCACGCAGGTGAATGACTGGATGGTTGCCGGACTCAACGTCATGCCGGCGGCCGGTGAGGTCGACCCCACGCAGGGCATGTCGGGCTGGAAGTCGCACTTCGACCACGGGAGCGAGATCATCCAGCCGGGCTACCACCGCCTCTACCTCGACCGCTACCATGCGTGGGTCGAGTATACGTCGACCGACCGCGTGGCCTTCTATCGCGTGAACTACACCGAGGGCGAGCACGGCAAGCTGATCGTCGATGCCGGTAGCCGGCTGGGCAGCTGCTCGATGAACCGGGCGACGCTCCTGCGCAAGGATGACCGCACGATCGTCGGCGAGTTCTCGACGACGGACCGCTTCTGGGGCGGCCCCGACAGCGTCAAGCTCTGCTTCGTGCTGGAGTGCAACCGTCCCTTCGCGACGGTCGACGGCTGGAACGAGCAGGGTGTGCTGCCCGATGCGGAGGCGATCGCCGGTGACGAGGCGGGCATGCTGCTCGGCTTCGACCTGAAGGAGTCCGGCGAGGTGCTCTTCAAGATCGGCATGTCGTACACGAGCGTGGAGAATGCCGAGGCCAACCTGCGCGCGGAGCTCGACGGCTGGGATTTCGACGCCGTGCACGCCGAGTCGCGCGCCATCTGGAACGAGATGCTGGGCCGCATGGCCGTCGAGGGCGGCACCGAGGCGCAGCGGATCAAGTTCTACACCGACCTGTGGCACGTGCTGCTGGGCCGTCACAAGATCAACGACGTGAACGGCTGGTATCCCGACTATGCGGGCGGACACTATGTCGACAAGCGTTCGTCCGACCCGATGAAGCTGCGCCGGCTGCCGCTCGATGCGCAGGGACGGCCGCAGTTCAATATGTACGGATTCGATGCACTGTGGCTCACGCAGTGGAACCTGAATGTGCTGTGGGGCCTTGCCTGGCCCGAGATGCTGGACGATTTCTCGGCCTGCCTGGTGCAGTATGCCGACAACGGCGGGCTGCTGCCGCGCGGCGCCTGTGCCGGAGGCTACTCGTTCATCATGACCGGCTGCCCGTCTTCGCACATGATCATAAGCACCTACATGAAGGGGCTCATGAAGAAGGTCGACCCGCAGCATGCCTACGAGGTGCTCCGCCGCAACCACATGCCGGGCGGCATGATGAGCTACGAGAGCGCCGAGGACCTGAAGTTCTACATGCGCCACGGCTGGTGCCCCGAGAGTGCGGGCAAGACGGTCGAGTGGGCCTATCAGGACTGGGCCCTGAGCCGCATGGCGGCCCGTCTGGGCAAGAAGTCCGACGCCCGGATGTTCGAGCGCCGCTCCCACGGCTGGACGCCGCTCTTCAATGCGGAGCAGGGGCTGATCTTCCCCAAGAAGCGTGACGGAAGCTGGCAGCACCTCGATCCGTTGAGCGGTGCCGGCTGGGTTGAGGCCAACGCCTGGCAGGCCACCTGGTCGCTGTCGTTCGACCTGCCGAAACTCGTCGAGCTCATGGGAGGCGGCGATGCCTTCTGCGAGAAGCTCAACTACGCCTTCGAGCAGGCCAGCGCCTTCGATTTCGTGGCCGAGTACAGCGGCGGCTACGTCAGCTACGCCAACCAGCCCGGCTGTTCGAACGCCCACCTGTTCACCTACGGCGGCAAGCCGTGGCTGACGCAGTACTGGGTGCGTCGGGTCAAGGAGCAGGCCTACGGCGGCATCACGCCCGACAAGGGCTACGGCGGCCACGACGAGGACCAGGGACAGATGGGCGGCATCAGCGCCCTGATGGCCATCGGCCTGTTCAGCGTCACGGGCACCGAGTCGGACGTGCCCTACTACGACATCACCTCGCCGATCTTCGACCGGGTGACCATCCGGCTCAACCCCGACTACTATCCCGGTCGTGAGTTCGTCATCACGACGCACGACAATTCGGCCGAGAACTGCTACATCCAGCGGGCCGAGCTCAACGGCGAGCCGTGGGACTGCGCACAGTTCGACCACGCGCAGTTCATCCGCGGCGGCAAGCTCGAGCTCTGGCTCGGCGACCAACCCCAGAAGGAGTGGGGCCGCCTCGAATACTTCAAACCTGAAAAATAAAACCACCAAAAACAACACCGATATGAAAACGCTGTATGTGTTCCTTGCGGCCGCATGCGCCTTCGTGCTGGGCGGCTGTACCAACGAGATGGAGAGCGGCAAGGGGTATCCCGCCCTGGAGACGGGCGATGCGACGCTTGTCTTCAAGCTCGACAAGGTGATGCAGAACGATACCGACGTCAAACCCTATTTCGATTTCTTCGACGGCGTGACGCTCACGCTGACCTACCGCGACAACAAGCCCGCGACGCTGACCTTCTCGCAGGAGGGGGCTCCGTTCCGCGTGACGGAGAAGGACTATACGAATGTCGAATGGGAGATCTACTCGGGCAGCACGCCCTACGAGATCCGCGAGAAGGAGAGCGGCGAGGTGATCTGCTACATGACGCGCGACCGGCTCGTCACCTTCCCCTTCCAGCTGGGCGCCCCCTCGAACAAGTACGAATACCAGCTCCTGCCCGTTGAGGCGGAGACCGAAAACCGATAAACGAACCGAATCATGAAACGCTGTTACAGATATCTGGCAATTGCCGCCCTGGCCCTTGCGGTCGTGGGGTGCATGGAGTTCCTGGCCGTCAACCATCCCGCGACGGCTCCGGTGAATACGGGCGTCGACGTCTCGTTCGACGTCAGCGTCGAGGTCGACAAGGACATCGACCTTCGGACGACCCCCGTGGTGGCCATCCTGGCCCCTACGGCGTGGAACATGGCCGAGAATGCCGTCGTGACCTACACGACGAGCGACGCCTCGGGTACGATGGAGATGCGGCTGGCAACCGATGCCGACCTGGATCCCTATTCGGGCAATCCGTGGTCGACGGCCCTGAAGACCGGCCTCGGCACGAAGGGCAACTACGAACCCGTGGAGTGGGTGACCTTCATCTCGACGGCCACGCACAACTGGGGGCCCGAGGACAAGTTCACCGGTACGGTCAACATCCACTTTACGACGGGTGAGGAGAACCTGAAGACCAACCTGGTCTACTTCATCGGCAACACGCAGGACGGCGTGCACGGCGATCCGCAGTATTACCTGCTGCACGAGCAGCCGTTCGAGACCACGGGCGGCAGCAACGCCACGATCGACTACACGCTGCCCAAGATGTGCTCGGTGACGCCCGAGGCCTTTACGTGGGAGGACATCGTGGCGCTGCACTACGACGCCACGGTACAGGTCGACGGGGAGGATTCGCCGCTGAAGGGGGCCGACAAGGTCTACCTGATGGCGCGTGCCACCTATGACGGCGGTGCGCAGGAGTCGGTTGTCGATGTCGTGGGCTCGAAGACCCTGATGCTCTCCGAGAGCAAGGACAAGTGGGTGCTCTACATCTATCCCCACGAGTTCTTCGGCATTCCGGCTGAAAAGAGGATCGAAAACGTCAGCTTCTATATGGTCAACGAGGACAAGAGCATCGAGGTGAAGATGCCCGACGGCGAGGAGTTCTCGTTCCCGGAAAACAACAAGTAGGCCATGAAACGGCTGATCCTCATCGTGCTGTTCGGGTGCTGCGCATGCCTGGTGCGTGCGCAGCACCTCGAACTGCCGCCTCTCTTCGCTTCGGGCATGGTGCTCCAGCAGCAGACGGATGTGGAGTTGTGGGGGTGGGCCCGTCCCGGGGCGAAGGTTCGCGTGCGGGCCAGCTGGCCCGGCGCTCGTGCCGAGGCCGTGTCGGATGACCGCGGACGCTGGTCGCTGACGCTGCCGACGCCCGAGGCCGGATATGAGCCCCGCACGCTGACGGTCGAGAGCGCCGGCGAGCGGATCGAGCTGGAGGACGTGCTCATCGGCGATGTCTGGTTTGTCGGCGGGCAGAGCAACATGCAGATGAACTTCCGCGGCAACCCCGACCAGCCGGTCGAGCATGCGCAGGAGATCCTGCTGCGCAGCCGCCGCCCGGGCGTGCGGCTCTTCCGCGTGGAGAACGGCTATGCGCTCGCACCGAGCGACACGCTGCGTATCGACGGGGCCTGGGGTCCGGCCGATCCCGAACATGTCAGGGAGTTCAGCGTCGTGGGGTATGTCTTCGGCGAGACGCTCAACGAGGTGGTCGATATCCCGATCGGGCTGGTGCAGTCGGCCCACGGCGGTTCGACTGCCGAGGCGTGGCTCGACCGTGCGACGCTTGAGCGCTTCGGCGGCTTCGACCTCGACCTTGTGCCCGAAAAGATTGACCCCGTGTGGTATGCCATGCAGCCGATGGTGCTCTACAACTGGATGCTGGCTCCGCTGCTGCCCTTGAGCGTCAAGGGGGTGATCTGGTATCAGGGCGAGGCGAACGTGCAGCGTCCGCAGCAGTATGTTGACCTCTTCACCTGCCTGATCGAGACGTGGCGCCGCTACTTCCGCAATCCCGACATGCCCTTCTACTTCGTGCAGATCGCACCCTACGAATACGAGGGTGCCAACTCGGCCGAGCTGCGCGAGGCGCAGCTGCGCGTGATGCAGCGCGTGCCGAACACCGGCATGGCCGTGACGCTCGACGTCGGTGAGCGCCATGTGATCCACCCGGCCCGCAAGGAGGTGGTGGGGCAGCGCCTGGCCTACTGGGCGCTCAACCGCGACTACGGTCATCCTGCCTTCGGATGCCGCGGGCCCGAGTTCCGCTCGATGGAGGTCGTCGAGGGGCGTGCCCGCCTGAAGTTCGACTATGCGCCCAACGGACTCTCGTTCTTCGGCAAGGAGCCCTCGGGTTTCGAGATCGCCGGCGAGGACCGCGTCTTCCACCCCGCCCAAGCCCGCATCGTCCCGGCCTTCTGGGGCAACGAGGGGCTGGAGGTGTGGAGCGACGAGGTGCCCGAGCCCGTTGCCGTGCGCTACGGCTACACGAACTACGTCGACGGCTCGCTCTACAATACCGAGGGGCTTCCGGCCTCGTCGTTCCGAACCGATAACTGGTAGTCCCATGCGCGGTGAACTCATCTGCGGCTGTGCCGCCTCCCTGGCACTCGGCGCCTGTGCGACGCCGGCGGCCGATCCGCGCCCCAACGTGCTCTTCATCCTGGCCGACGACCTAGGCTACGGCGACCTGTCGGTCTACAATCCGCAGGGACGCATCCGCACGCCCCATCTCGACCGGCTGGCCTCCGAGGGGATGCGCTTCACCGATGCGCACAGCTCGGCGGCGGTCTCCACGCCGACGCGCTACGGCCTCTTGACGGGCTGCTGCCCCTGGCGGGGCCCGCTCAAGCAGGGGGTGATCTGGACGTGGGCCGATCCGCTGCTGACCGGTGAGCGGACCCTTCCCGCGATGCTGCGCGAGGCGGGGTACGCGACCGCACTGGTCGGGAAGTGGCATCTGGGAATCGGCTTCGCCACGACGGACGGGGCGCCGGTGGACCGGGCCGCGAACGGGGCGAATGTCGACTACACGCAGCCGCTGGAGGATGGCCCCACGCACCACGGCTTCGACTATTACTACGGCGACGACGTGCCCAACTTCCCGCCGTATGTCTTCATCGAGAACGACCGCTTCACGGAGATTCCCGACCGTCCCTTCGAGGCGGGGATGCCCGGCGTGCCGGGTGTCATGGCGGCCTCGTGGCGGCCCGAGCGGCTGCTTACAGTCGAGACCGAAAAGGCCGTGGCCTACATCCGCGAGCACCGCGACGGGCCCTTCTTCCTGATGGTCAGCCTTACGGCGCCCCATACGCCCATCGCTCCGACACCCGAATTCGAGGGACGCAGCCGCGCCGGGCGCTACGGCGACTTCGTCGAGGAGGTGGACCACCGCATCGGGGAGATGCTCGCGGCGCTGCGCGACGCGGGGATCGAGGAGCGGACGATTGTGGTCTTCTCGTCGGACAACGGCTCGTCGTTTCAGGACGGCGGTACGGCCGGCGGGGAGCGCTACGGCGGCCGCTTCGGGTCGATCCTCGATCTGGGGCACAACCCGAGCGGACGGTTCCGCGGCATGAAGTCTGACTCGTGGGAGGGTGGGCACCGCATTCCGTTCCTCGTGCGCTGGCCGGGCGTGATTCCAGCCGGGAGCGTGACGGATGCCCTGACGTGCGACCTGGACCTCTATGCGACGCTGGCCGACGTGGCGGGGGTGACGCTCTCCGAAGGCGATGCCGTCGACAGCCGCTCGCTCATGCCGCTGCTGCGGGGCGGGGAGCCCGTGCGCACGTCGCTCGTAGCGCAGTCCGGAAACGGGATTCTCTGCTACATCCGCGACGGGTGGAAACTCATCGCCGGCTCGGGGTCGGGCGGCTCGCTCAACCCCTACGGCAAGGCCGACCTGCTGCCCGAGTACGACACGGTGTCGGGACGGTGGCGCAACGTGCAGCTCTACAACCTGGAGTCCGATCCCGAGGAGCGTTACGACCGGGCGGCCCTTCACCCGCAGCGTGTTGCGCGGATGATGGAGGCGCTCGCCCGCGAGGTGCGCCGCGGCGGCACGGCGGCGGACTGGCAGCAGGTTGCATGGACCTCCCGCTTCGGGGAATAATCTGTCACACCTTAACCTCTTAAAACCTTTTGTATGATGAAACTTTTTGGAATCTGCTGCTCGCTGCCGCTTCTGCTGGCGGCCGCATCCTGCGGGTCGAACTCCCCGGCGGAGTCTTATCCCGCACATGTCGATGCCGATTTCACGGCGGTCTATTCTCCCGACAAGGGCGGCGTAACCGGTTCGGACGGTACGATCTCGATCCTGCTGGACGACGGCACGTCGCTCTTCATGACCGGAGACTGCTTCCTGGGCGAGGTAGTTGACGGAAAACGCGACCCGAGCCTCCAGATGATCAACAACTCGCTGATCCACATCGCCGCCGACGGCAGCTACCTCGGCGCCTGCTACGGCGGAACGAAGGAGGCCCCGGCGTCGCTCTGCACGCCGCTTGAGGCGGCCACCTCGCAGTACACCTACTGGTACTGGCCCGGCCACGGATTCCAGCGCGGCAATACCCTCTACCTCTTCATGACGAAGTTCTACCAGGACGGTGAAGGCCAGTGGGGCTTCCGCTTCGATGGAACGGATTTCGTGCGCATCGACATGAGCGACTACAGCGTGATGTCCATCGAGGAGATTTACGACAACAACTGCCCCATCCACTGGGGACACTGCGTGCTCAAGCAGGGTGACTGGTACTATGTCTACGGTACGCGCTCGGGTGCGGGCTATGATCCCGCGCAGCTCTGCGTCTCGCGTGCGAAGTTCGACGAGGAGACCGACCGCATGGGGGCCTACGAGTACTTCGACGGCAAGGGCTGGAGCAGCGATCCCGCGGCTGCGGCCGCCTGCGAAGGGCTCGACGTCTCCGTCTCGGAGCAGTTCTCCGTCTTCGCGTACGACGGCCGCTACGTCCTGCTCACGCAGCGCCGTGCCCAGCAGGCCGGGGATATCTACTCCTACGTGGCCGATACGCCCGTGGGCCCGTGGTACAACAAGAAGCTGCTCTACGCCACGACCGAGCAGATTGAGGACCCCGAGCTCTTCACCTACAACGCCATGGCCCACCCGCAGTTCATCAACGACCGCGGCGAGCTGCTCTTCTGCTACAACATCAACAGCTACAACCTGCAGAAACCCTATCTCGACGTTTCGACCTACCGGCCCGTCTTCCTGCGTGTGCCGATGAGCGTGATCCTCGAATAGCGAGTTCGCAGGAGGAACTTTCCGGGCCGGAGTGCCCGCGGATATGGAACCGGACAGCGGCCCCTTGCGGTTGCTGTCCGGTTTTTTCTGTGCCTGCGTGCCGGCAGGACGGTTGCGGTGTACTGATCCGTCGTGTAGCGAAACGGGGTGTAAACAGGCTGAAAAACGACGGAAAAGGTGCCGTGCCCATGCCGGTAGCTGCGGCCTTGTCTTTTCCGGCCGTTGCACCTCTGTCGGAGGAAAACGAAAACCCCCGCAGACGAAAGTCTGCGGGGGTTGCCAGTGCCCAGGACAGGAATCGAACCTGCACGCCTTGCGGCACACGCACCTGAAACGTGCGCGTCTACCTATTCCGCCACCTGGGCTTTTCTGGAATTGCGGTGTGCAAAAGTAATACTTTTTTCTGAATTGGCAAGCCTTTTTTGCAAAAAAATCTACCTGTTGAAATATTTGTACTGAAACAGAAGCAGATAGACTACGGCAACGGAGATGTAGGCATCGGCCAGATTGAAGATCGCCCCAAAGAAGTAGTTGTTGCTGTCGACCAGAAAGCGCAGGATGCGCGGCACGCCGTTCCACTGGAAGAGCGGAAAGTAGAACATGTCGACCACCTTGCCCATCATGAATCCGGAGTAGTGGCCGCCCAGGTGTGCGACCGTCGCGGGGGTCGATTCCGAGAAGATCAGCCCGTAGAAGGCGCTGTCGAGGATGTTGCCCAGCGCTCCGGCGACGATGAGCGCCAGCCCGACGAAGACACCCGTCGGGGTTTCGCTCCGCTTGTGGCGCAGCAGGTAGCGGATCAGCCAGCCCAGCCCGACGACCATCGCGATGCGAAAGAGCCCCAGCAGCAGCTTGCCCCAGTCGAATCCGCCCGGTGTGGCGATGTGCATGCCGAAGGCGGCGCCGTTGTTCTCGATGAAGCGCAGTTGGAACCAGTCGGGAAAGACGACGATCGCCTCGTCGAGGTGCATGTGGGTCTTGACCCAGATCTTGAGCGCCTGGTCCGCGATGAGCAGCAGCAGGACGAGCAGGGATATTTTCTTCAGATTCATCTTTTGCCAATGATTATGGCGCAAAAATAAGAAAAAAACTTCGCTTTTCGGCAGGAGGCATGATTTTCACACCGTTTCGGATGCAGACGACGCTTCTGCCGCCTTCGGAGCTCCGTTGCTGCCATTGCCTCCGCTCCGTCTGCTGTTTTCTGTTTCCTCGCCGTGGAACGGCCCGATTCCGGGTCGGGGTGCCCGGGTGCGCAGCCGATCGGCTGCCTCTGTTGCTTCCATTGCCCCCGCACCGTTTGCCGTTTTCTGTCTCCTCGCCGTGGAGCGATCCGATTCCGGGTCGGGGTGCCCGGGTGCGCAGCCGATCAGCGGCTTCCGTTGCTGCCATTGCCTCCGCTCCGTCTGCCGCTCGCTCCGCTGTTTGCAGCCTGTGGTGTGGAACGGCCGGAATGCCCAAATAAGACGCAGCACAACCGGCCGCGTCTTTTCCAGTATTTGACCGGAACGGAGCAGGCATTCGTCCCGGCTGGGGCAGGCGGGGTGATTCGGCGGAGGGGGCGGTTCCGGGCTGGATGGCTCGACCTCGGACAGGCCCTCCTCCGGCAGGGGACACCGGCTGTTTTTTCCGGGTAGCCATACCCGGCCGGCGGCCTCGGTCCGATTGTACGGGCTGCCCGGGCGGTTCCGCAGAGTGCC